>Ga0066710_100007082_pt1 | contig 10634 bp, 10 predicted proteins | sample GraSoiAngelo_159_FD_79666 | JGI IMG/M metagenome (GOLD analysis project Ga0066710, IMG submission 79666) | Grasslands soil microbial communities from the Angelo Coastal Reserve, California, USA - 14_1009_16_40cm | ecosystem: Environmental > Terrestrial > Soil > Grasslands | place: USA...
AAACGGCGCAGCCGGCGCATCGATTCCGAGTTGAAGATCTCCGCGAGAGACTGTTCGGCCATGTGTCCCACAGGCGCGCCATCGAGCATGTAGCTCTGGCAGCACGGATACACGTTTCCGTCCTGCTTCACGTACATTGGACCACGCCACAGGTAGTGGCAGGGGCGGCTGCTCTCTCGCTTTCCCTCCTGCTGCACCAGGTTGGTTTCGTCTTCCTTCACGCGCACCTGGTCTACACCGGGCACCGCTCTCCAGAAACGCCGGAATTCCTCCGCCTCGTGCGCGTTGCCCGGCATTCGCACCATCTGCACCACGATCTGCATTCCGGCGCCACGCTCGTGCTTCATGCGAGCAAAGCGCACGAAATTCTCACGCACTTTCTCAAATCGCGCGCCTTTCCGGTAATGCTCGAACGTTTCCTTGGACGCGCCGTCGAAGCTCAGCGTGATGTGCGCCAGACGCGTTTCGAGCAGCCGCTCGGCGGTCTTTTCGTCGAGAAACGTGCCGTTGGTGGAAAGTAAAGTCGAAATGCCGTGGCGCTCGCAATACTCGATCCGCTCGAAGATCTTGCGATCCATGAACGGCTCCCCAAGCCCGATCAGCATCATGTGTTCGCCCGTTCGCGAAGCCCCCTCGACCAGGCGCTCGAAAATCTCGTCGGCCATGTCTTCCTTGGGCTGTTTGTGAGTCTCGCGCGGACACATGGGGCAATACAGATTGCATTTCGCCGTTGTTTCGACGATGTACTCCACCGGCAGCGCCGGAACACGCTCGCGGCGGCGCAGGTAGCTCCACAACAATTTCGCGCGATTGGAAAAACGCATGCGCAACCACCATCTTCGCACCGTTTGCGTCATGCTGAGATACACAGGCAAAATGCCTGTGCCACACCAGGCGGATGAGAATCATCACCGGGGCTACAGGCTTCATCGGGCGGCGAGTCGTTGAACGCTTGCGGGCGGAGGGTCACGCGGTGCGAGGTATTTCCACCCGCACGCCGCCCCGGCCCGAGGATCTCGAGGGCTGCGATGCCGTCATTCATCTGAGCGGCGAGCCCGTGGCGCAGCGCTGGACGCCCGATGCCCGCGAAAGGATTCGCGCGAGCCGCCTCGAGGGCACGCGGGCCCTGGTGGCCGCTTTCAGGCCGGGGTCGCCATCGGTGCTTGTGAGCGCTTCCGCAGTCGGCTACTATGGCTCGCGCGGCGAGGAGATCCTGAACGAAAACGCTTCTCCCGCCAGCGACTTCCTGGCTACCGTCGCGGTCGAATGGGAAAGGGAAGCGCAGAATGCCGAAAAACTCGGTGTGCGCGTGGTCAGGCTGCGGATCGCCATGGTTCTCGGACCGGACGGCGGAGCGCTCGAACGGATGCTGCTGCCATTCCGGCTGGGCATCGGCGGACGCATCGGCAGCGGCAAGCAGTGGATGTCCTGGATCCATCGGGAGGACTTGGTATCGCTGATCAGGTTCGCGCTGGACAATCCCTCTGTTCGCGGCGCGGTCAACGCGTGCGCGCCCAACCCCGTCACCAATGCCGAATTCACACGCGCGCTCGCACGCGCGCTTCACCGCCCGGCAATCTTTCCGATCCCGCGGTTCGCGCTGAAGCTCCTGTTCGGCGAGATGGCTGAGATCATCTTTGCCAGCCAGCGAGCCATTCCCGAAGCTGCCGTCCGGGCCGGATTCGAGTTCCGTTTCCCCGAGGCCGGGGCCGCCTTGAACGATGTCCTGATGTCTTTACGTGCACGCTCAAGTGGCCTTGCGCGCTGACGCCGCCTGGTTCGGGTCCCATAGGACTTCCGGGGTTCCCAGCACGAAATTGGCCCAGCGGCTCCAGACGAAGATGGCGTCGCTGAGCCGGTTCAGGTATTGAATCGCCTCGGGTGGCACCGGTTCTTCGCGCGCGAGCGATACCAGCAACCGCTCAGCGCGGCGGCAAACGGTTCGCGCGACGTGCAGCTCGGCGTTCACCCGCGAGCCTCCAGGCAACACGAAGCTGCGCAGCCGCGGAAGGTCCTCGTTCATCGCGTCGATCTCGCGCTCGAGTTGCTCAATTTCGGTCCCCGTGATCCGCGCCTGTTTCGGATGCACGTCCTCCGGCTTGGTCGCCAGAATCGAGCCCAGGTTGAACAGCTCGTGTTGAACACGCCGGATGGTTGCGAGGAGAAGCGCGAACCGGGCGCCGCGCCCGATCAACTCCTCGCACGAGACGCACGCCAGGCCGATGAAGGCGTTCAGTTCGTCGACGGTGCCATAAGCCTCGATGCGCGCCGAGTCCTTGGTCACCCTCTGGCCGCCGGCGAGGCTGGTTTCGCCCGCATCGCCGCGCTTGGTATAGATACGGTTCAGCGAGATCCGCGGCGCGTCGAAGACTTGGTCATCCACGCTTCTATGTTAATCACATCGCAAAGCTGCCGCCGGGTCCACGCGCGCGGCGCGCCGTGCCGGCAACCAACCCGCGGCCAGGGCGGCCGCCAGCAACACTACCGGGGCTGCCGCGTAGGTGATCGTCGCCGAGAGCCGCTCCCAATTTGAGGTTTCAAACTCAAGGGCGCCGGGCGCCCTTGCGGGTCAGCCGGTAGAATTTAGCCTTGCGATTGTTCTCAGAGTTTCCCCAGTCCGAATCAATCCAGGGTTCTTCCAGACGGTGCAGCGCCGGATAGAGTGAGCCCTGGTTGACCTTCAGCACGCCCTGGGACATCTGCTGGATACGCTGCGTAATACCCCAGGTCGAGCGTGCCCTGCAGCAGGTCGGTTTGGGCTGGTTCTCTCGGCATTCTACAAGAACGTTACGGCAACTCCAAGAGGAGGTTGTTCTTGAATGCCGCCAAAATTAGCGTTCCGGCAGGTAGATCTCGATAAACTGCCCGCCGCGCGTCCAACGCTTCACCAACACGTAGCCGAGCCCGGCGCGAATCTCCTCGGAACTGGCCTGCGGGTGATAATCGTAATAGTTCCGCAAGAAATCCCGGAAGAGCCTGATATCGAGCGCCCGGCCCTCCACAGACCACGTGCGAGAGAAGACCACCAGCACGTCGACCTTGTTCCGGTCGAGATTGGCCAGGTCGGCGGGATGGAAACCCGGAATTTGCTCCGTTTGCAGCGGACGGCTCACATAGCCGAATTCCGGATGCCGCACCGCTTCGCTGAAAGGCCAAGCGCTGGCAATGTGTTGGTCTGGGGCGTAGGCTTCGAGGTAACTCGCCGCTTCCCGCTGCAGTGAGACGAAGTCGGTCATCGCCAGATTATTCTCGTACGGAAACGGATAAGGGGGGTTCCAGAACCATCCCAGCACGAACAGGCCGATCATCACGCTGTGTGACGTCCATCGCCAGCTCGAGGGATAGACGCAAGCCGCGGCCGCCATGGCGGCGTAAACGGTGGGTAGCACCGGCATCACGTAGCGGTCGAGTGTTGCGCCGCCGAAAACAGTGACTACCAGAAGCTGCGCAGCAGCGACCAGCGCAGCGATGGTCCAGTCCTTCCCTTTCAGGACTCGCCAGCCGGCGAAAATCGCAAACGCGCCGATGAAATGCCCGTCACCAACAAACAGGAAATAGAGGCGCCGTCCAAGCGCCGCGGCGATGTGCACCAGTGTAAGCGATTCGTCGATGTTGTAGCGGGCGAACTCCGGATTGCCGAACAGGTGACCGGTGGCGTGCTTCAGCACCATCAGCCACGCTCCCACCGCAAGGGCCGGTCCAGCGAAATACAGAGCCTCGCGGCGGCGCTTCTCACGAAACCAAAGCCAGGCCGCGAACACAAACGGGGTGCTGATCGCCGTCTCCTTTATGAGCACCAACGCGGTGCACGCGATGGCGCACGCCCGGTAGCGCCCATCCAGGAACAACAACAGAGCGAGCACGGTGAAGGTCATCGCCGGCATGTCGAGCAGCACCATCATCGATTGCGTGTAGAAGATCGGCGCCGCCATCAGGAACAGCACGGCGGCTAGCGCCGGAGCGCCTGCGGTCCCACGGGCCAGACGAATCGCCAGCAGGAAAGAGAACAGAACACCGGCGGAGGCGATCAGGAGCATGGTCAGCCGGGCCGATGCGATCGAGAAGCCGAACAAGCGCCACACCACCGCGAGAATCGCCATCAGGCCAGGTGGATGGACATTCGGGATGGCGGAGTGCGGCACCCACGCTCCGTCGTGGTAAAGATCGAGCGCCGCGGGAACGAATTGGCCCATCTCGTCCCAGAAGAACGGCAGCTTCAGGTAGGGCAGATGAATCGCCACCAGCAGGGCAGTGAAGGCTAGAAGAAAAATGACGGACGAGGCTCGCTTAGACGACACTTACTGGATCAGCGGACCGCCGGCGTGGGGTTCGAGCTTGATCTCGCCAAACGCCGACTCGTATTGGCTGACATTCTGCTGGAGCACATTCGCCAGAGCTTTCGCCTGCTGGGGGCTGAGGAAAATGCCTTGAAAATTCTGGATCGATACGCTATCCGGCGCGGCCTGGTTAATTGTCCCGAACAGCAGAAAAAAGTCCCACAAACTCACACGCACCTGAACGCTGTTGGCGTAATGTTCCCGGTAATCCGCGGTACTTGAAAGCTGGATCTTCGGTTGAGACTGTTGCGGGTTCATATCGGTTAAGAATACAGGAGTCCGGAGTCAGCCGCTTTTCACTCGATTCTGAGGGCGTTCAGAATGAACGCGTAGTTGAAGGCCGTTTCCCTGATGTGTTCGTAGCGGCCGGATGCTCCGAAGTGGCCGCTGCCCATATTGGTCTTGAGCAGAAGAAGATGGTTTCCCTTCTTGAGGGCGCGCAGCTTCGCGGTCCATTTTGCCGGCTCCCAGTAGGAGACGCGCGGATCGTTCAGCCCGGCCGTGACCAGGATCGCCGGATACGGCTTTCCGTCCACGTTTTCGTAAGGCGCGTATGACTTGATGTAATCGTAATACTTCTTGTCGTTGGGATTGCCCCACTCCTCATATTCGCCGACTGTGAGCGGGAGCGAAGCGTCGAGCCCGGTGTTCAGCGCGTCGACGAAGGGGACCATCGCCACCACCACCGCGAATAAGTCCGGACGCATGTTCGTGACCGCGCCCATCAGCAGGCCGCCGGCGCTGCCACCCAGGATAGAGAGGCGATCCGAAGAGGTGTATTTCAGGTCGACCAGATGCTCGGCGCAGGCGATGAAATCGGTGAATGTGTTGATCTTTTTCAGCATTCGCCCGTCTTCGTGCCAGGGTTTGCCCAGATCCCCTCCGCCGCGGATATGCGCGATCGCATAGACGAATCCGCGGTCAAGCAGGCTCAGCCGGTCCGAACCAAATGTCGGATCGGTGCTGATTCCGTATGATCCATAACCGTAGAGAAGCATCGGAGCCTTGCCGTTCTTAATGACGCCCTTCTTGTAGACCAGCGAAATCGGCACCTTCACGCCGTCCTTCGCGGTGGCGTAAATCCGTTCGGTTTCATACTTCGAGGGATCGTAACCGCCGAGCACCTCCTGCTGCTTTTTCAGCTCGCGCGCCCGCGTCTCCAGGTTGTAGTCGAATACCGAATTTGGCGTTACCAGTGACGTATAGTTGAAGCGCAGCAGCTTGGTGTCGTACTCGGCATTCTCCCCGAGTGAGGCCGTATAAACCGGCTCGGGGAAATCGATGTAATGTGTTTTTCCGTTATCGAACCTCTGAATGCGGATTTTGATTAAGCCCTGGTCACGCTCCTCGATCACGAGATAGTCCTTGAGGGCGTGGACGCTTTCCACGGTCACCCCGGGGCGCGCCGGAAGGACCTCTTTCCAATTCGGTTTGGAGGGGTCCTTCACCGGCGCTTCCACGACGCGGAATGTCTTCGCGCCGTCATTCGTGCGTATGAAGAACGATTCGCCGTGATGGGTGATGTCGTACTCGGTTTCCTGCACGCGCGGCAGAAGCACCTGGAAGTTCGACTTGGGCCGGTCCGCGCTCACGTAGCGGACCTCCGACGTGAGGGAGCTGTTGATATTGATAAGAATGTAAGCGCGGCTGCTGGTCTTGCTGAGCTCGACCGTGAAGCGCTCATCCGGTTCGTGATAGACGAGCGTGTCTTTCTTCAAACCGAGCCTGTGCCGGAAAACCTTGTAGGGGCGCTTGGCATTATCAAGTACCGTGTAGAAGAACGTCGCGTTGTCGTTGCCCCATTCGAGCGAATAGTATGTGTTTCGAATCTCATCCGGAAGAAGTTTTCCGGTAGCGAGATCCTTGACGTGGATCGTATACGCTTCGTCGCCGGCGAAGTCGACCGAATAGGCGAGCAGCCTGTGATTCGGGCTGGCGGAGAAGTTGCCGACGCGGAAGTATTTCTTGCCCTCAGCGAGCTCGTTGCCGTCAATCAGGACTTCCTCCCGGGCTTCGAGCGATCCCTGCTTGCGGCAGAAAATCGGATACTGTTTCCCTTCTTCGGTGCGCCTGTAATAGAAATAGTCGTCGCGCTTCACCGGCACGCTCAAATCGGTCTGCTTGATGCGTCCCAGGATTTCCGAATACAACTTCGACTGAAGCCCGTCGGTGTGCTTCATCATCGCCTGGGTGTACTCGTTTTCCGCCTCCAGGTACTTGATGGTGTCCGGATCATTTCGGTCTCGCAGCCAGAAATAGTTGTCCACGCGCGTGTCGCCATTGAAACTCATCGTCTTGGGGACGAGCTTGGCGACGGGCGGCTGGATGGTATTCTCAGCGGCAGTGAGGGAAAGGGTCATGAGAGTGAAGAGGACGCTAACGTGGGACATCTGCCCTTCCATTCTACCGGTACAATTAGAATCAAGATGCGACATTTCGACCTGACGCCGTGTGCGGCTCCGCAGGTGGAGACGCTTTTGCGCCGTATTGTTACGCCGCTGCCCGTGCCTGAGTCAATCCCGATTCTCGAAAAGCTCCACCGCCACGAGCCTGTTTCGATGCAGGGCCAACCGCCGATCGTCTGGGATCGCGCCGAAGGATTTCAGGTGTTCGACGCATGGGGCAACTGCTGGATCGATTGGTCGAGCGGCGTGCTGGTCGCTAATGTCGGTCATAGCCGGCGCGAGGTGATGGATGCCATCGTTTCCCAGACGGCTTCCGGCCTGCTTCACAACTATTGTTTCCCGAGCGCGGTACGCGCGCGATTCGTGGAGCGGCTCGCCTCCCTTCTGCCCCCGCCGCTCGAGCGCGTGTTCCTGCTGACCACCGGATCGGAGACCATCGAGTGCGCGATCAAGCTCTGCCGCGCCTACGGGATCAAGGCGGGAGGCCGCGGCAAGCACGTGATCGTGTCGTTCGAACATGCGTTTCATGGGCGCACGCTCGGCGCCCAGCAAGCAGGCGGCATACCGGCGCTGAAGGAATGGATCGTCAACCTGGACCGGGGTTTTGTACAAGCGCCCTTTCCGGACGGTTTCCACGTGCCGGACACATCGTTCGAGTTCTTCCAACGATCGCTCTCCGACCTGGGCGTCGAGCCTCAGAATGTCTGCGGCGTGATCCTCGAAACATATCAGGGCGGCAACGCGGCCTTCGCTCCCCGAGAGTACATGCAAGCGTTGCGGCGATGGACTCAAGGTCACAAGGTTCTGCTGGTGTGCGACGAAGTCCAGGCGGGCTTCGGCCGCACCGGCGCGTTATGGGGCTTCGAGCACTACGGCATCGTGCCGGATCTGGCGGCTTTCGGCAAAGGAATCTCGAGCTCGCTGCCGCTGGCGGCTGTCGCCGGGCGTGCCGACGTGATGGATATGCATCCGCCCGGCAGCATGAGTTCCACTCACACCGGCAACCCCGTCGCATGCGCCGCGGCGCTGGCCTCGATCGACGTAATTCTGCGCGACGGCCTGGTGGAGAATGCGCGAAGGCTTGGCGAGTTGCTGCACGCACGGCTGCGAGCGCTGGCGGAGCGCTATCCGCAGATCGGCTCCGTCGCCGGCAAGGGCCTGGCGGCGGGCGTTTCCATGGTTCGTCCGGGAACGCGCGAACCGGATGCCGACGCGGCATTCGATCTGGTCTGGCGGTCGATTCAGAAAGGCGTGCTGATGTTCGCGCCGGTCGGGTACGGAGGGGCCACGGTAAAGATTTGTCCGCCACTCTCGATTACCGAAGCCGCGCTGAGGGAAAGTCTTGACGCCTTCGAGGAGGCTGCGGCGGAGACGCTGGCGGCCCATGAGGCCGTCGCTTCATGACCCGTGCGTTCGACGCCGCCGTGATTGGCGGCGGAATGATCACGCACGATCAGTTGCTGCCGTCACTCTATCAATTCCGGCGGCTTGGGCTGGTCGGCTCGATTCGGATCTGCGCGCGCAACCGCAGCACGCTCGAACGGCTGGCCGCTTCGGAGACGCTGCGCCAGGCGTTTCCGGAACAGAGCTTCGAGGCGACAACGGAACCCTACGAGAGCGTGCTGGCCTCGACCGCGCCGCGTCAGCTCGCTGTTGTCGCCGTCCCTGATCCACTGCACCGCGACGTGATCCTGGCCGCGCTCGGCGCCGGTCTTCACGTTTGTTCCGTGAAGCCCCTGGTCATGCGCGCGGCCGAATCGGAGGAAATTGAACGCGAGGCCCGCTCGCGCGGCCTTTTCGTGGGCATCGATTATCACAAGCGGTTTGACGATCGCAGCCTCATGGCCCGCCGGCTCTACCGGGCGGGGCGCTTCGGCGAGTTCCGTCTCGGCAGTGCGTGCTTGCTCGAAAAGTGGTCTTACCGGCACTCGAATTTTCAGAATTGGTGTACCGTGGAGAACTCCGATGCGTTTTGCTACATCGGCTGCCACTACGTGGACCTCGTGCAATTCATCACCGGCCTCGAACCGGTGGCGGTGAGCGTGTATGCCGTTCGCGACCGCTACCCGAACGGCAACGAAGGCTATCTATGGACGGACGCACGCGTGCGCTGGTCCAACGGCGCGTGCCTCAACGTGCAGAATGCCCTGGGATATCCGGACGAAGGGCCCGGTTCGAACACGCAGGGGTTGACCATGTTCTGCTCGGGAGGCGACGGCGGCGCGCTGTTGCGCCATTCCGACCAGTATCGCGGCCTCGAATACTCATTCCTCGGCGGGCCGTATGCGGAGCTGAGTCCCGATTACTTTCAATATGTGCAGACCGGCGGGCCCGGGCTCACGCCGGTGGGCTATGGTTATCGGTCGATCGAGCGCATCCTCGAGGCCTGCCGGAGAGTGGAACGTGAGCCCCCCGAGCGGCGTGGGGCTGTGCTCGACGAAATTGATGGCGCGGGAATTCTCGCCACGCCGGGCAACAGCCGTCACAACGAGCGCGTGCTCGAAGGCGCCCGCACGTCGATTCATGAAGGAGGACGAGAGGTTAAGCTGTGCGAGTGCTGAGAGTCGCGGCCGGCCTGCTGCTCGCTGCGCTGCTGTTGCTGGCAAGCGGGCCCGGCTTCCGCACTCGCCGGCAGTTCGAGGAGCATTACCAGAAGCACGGCCGCGAGTTTGGCAATATCTCCCCGCAGGAGTATTTGCGGCTGGCGCAGGCGCTGCGGGACGCACCTGTAGGCGGTCCGGTCCTCGAAGCCGTGAAGCCGGGCGGGATTTTCACACGTTTTGACCGCCGCACCGGATACTTTGGCGCCTATAATCCCGATCGGACCATCCGAACCTTCTTCATCCCCGTCAATGGCGAGCGTTACTTCCACCGGCAGGCGCGGCGAGTGAATGACTGACGCCGAAATCCAGGATTACTTGCGCGAAAATGGCTATCCCGAGCACGTCGTGCGCGAAGGGCGGACCGGTTTGCTGCAGCGCTGGCGCGAGTTTGTGGAGCAGGTGGAGCGAGGCTATACACTCGGCCTGGAAGATTACCGGAACGATCTCGATGTGCGCGCGATCATTGCGTTGGCCGGAGCTGAGGATGACACAGTCCGGGCACTCGATCAACGCTTGAAGAATATGCTCGTCGCCTGTGATGCCCGCGTGTGGGAGAGCGCGGCGGGCGATCCGTTCTGGGACTTCGGTTATCCCCGAAACGCCGGCCCGGATCTCCTCGAGGATCTGCGCGCGGAGGGCCTGGCTTAAATTTGGATTTATCGTGCTATCCGATGACGTGTACGATGTAAGCATCGGCACAGGCGACAGCAGAGTCATCGGACGGGGTGTGCCCCGCAAGGAGGGCCTTGGCAAAGTTACCGGACGGGCGCAGTACGTCGACGACCTGCGCTTTCCCGGAATGCTCTACGGCGCCACGGTTCGCAATCCAGCGGTGCGCGGAAAGATTCGCGGGATCAAGTTTGAAGACGGCCTGCCTTGGGACGAATTCACCATCGTCACGGCCAAAGACATCCCAGGCGAGAACTGCGTTGCGCTGATTCTTCACGACCAGCCATTGCTCGCCGACGGCGTGGTGGCGCATCCCGAGGAGCCGGTGCTCCTTCTGGCGCATCCCGATCGTTACCTTGTCGAGGAAGCGCGGCGCCATGTGCGTATAGACGTTGAACCGCTGCCGCCCGTGTTCACCATGGAAGACTCGCTGGCCAGGAAAGAAATCATCTGGGGCGAGGACAACGTCTTCAAAAGCTACCGCGTCGAGAAGGGCGACGTCGAGCGTGGTTTTGCCCAAGCTGACGTCATCGTCGAAGGAGAATACGAGACCGGAGCACAGGAGCAGCTCTATATAGAAAGCAACGGCATGATCGCTGTGGCCAACCCCTCCGATGGCG
>Ga0066710_100007083_pt1 | contig 10633 bp, 8 predicted proteins | sample GraSoiAngelo_159_FD_79666 | JGI IMG/M metagenome (GOLD analysis project Ga0066710, IMG submission 79666) | Grasslands soil microbial communities from the Angelo Coastal Reserve, California, USA - 14_1009_16_40cm | ecosystem: Environmental > Terrestrial > Soil > Grasslands | place: USA...
CCGAAGCCGCGCACGGATTCGACGCCGCCGGCGAGGAACACGCCGCCGAGATCGAACACCGCCGCCTCGACCCGGTGCGGCTCGATGCCGTGCACCCGCACCGTCACGACGCGCCGAGCGAGCGGATGAAGCGCCGGAGGTAGATGGCGAGACCGACCGCAGCGGTCGTGCCGGCCGCGCTCCACGCGAGCGCCTGCGTGTCGCCCGATCGCGAGTACTCGGCGAGCTCCCAGAGCGCGTACACCAAGAAGAACCCGATCGCGGTCGCGATCAGGATCTTGTGGGCGGTGGTCACCGACACGCTCCGTTCCTAGCGTCGTCGCTCTGCGGTGTCTACGCTCACGGTCGGCGATCGAAAGAGCGTCGGGCGTCGGCGACGGTACGCGTTTCGTCGCCGGCGGCGTGCGTCGACGGCGCCGGCGTCTTCGCAAGCGACGGCGTGCGTCGGCGACCGACGCTTCGCCGGCGACGGCGGGCGGGGAGCGACACGCCGGCGTGCTGATCCGACGCGTCTCAGCGGCCGGCCCGGCGCACGTCGTTCGCGCGCTCCCACCGCGCCGACGGGACCGTCGCTTGCCGCGGCGCTGAGCGTGGCGTATTGCGACGCCGAGCGCCGGACACGCTCCCGCCCGCCGTCGAGGAGGACCACCATGGCGACGTACGAAGTCTTCGCGATCGATCGACACGAGCACGTCGGTACGCTCTGGCTCGCGAACCCGGAGCGGCGGAACGCGATGGGACCGGCGTTCTGGGACGAGCTGCCGCGCGCGATCGCCGAGATCGACGCCGACGACGGCGTCCGTGCCGTCGTGCTGGCAGCGCGCGGGCCGCACTTCACCGTCGGTCTCGACTTGAAGTCGATGGGCAGCGGCATCGCCGAAGGCGGGGCCGGCGGCGTCGCCGGCCGGCGACGGCTCCTCGACATGATCGCGCGGCTGCAAGGATCGGTCACTGCCGTCGCGCGCTGTTCGAAGCCGGTCGTCGCGGCGGTACACGGGTACTGCATCGGCGGCGGCATCGACCTCATCACCGCCTGCGACGTCCGTATCGCGGCCGCCGACGCGATCTTCAGCATCCGCGAGACGCGGATGGCGATGGTGGCCGACGTCGGCACGCTGCAGCGGTTGCCGCAGATCGTCGCCAAGGGCCACGTCGCGGAGCTCGCCTTCACCGGTGACGACTTCGACGCCGAGCGCGCCCGTGCGATCGGCCTCGTGAACAGCGTCCACGCCGACCAGAACGCGGTCGTCGACGCGGCGCACGCCATGGCGGCGCGGGTGGCCGCCAACTCGCCGCTCGCCGTCACCGGCACGAAGAAGGTGCTGGCGTACTGCGAGGGCAAGAGCGTCGAGGACGGTCTCGAGTACGTCGCCGCGTGGAACGCAGCATTCGTCGCCAGCGAGGATCTCGGCGAGGCGATCAGCGCGTTTTTCGAGAAACGGACACCACGCTTCCGCGGCCGGTGATCCTGGGTCAATTTGCTTCGCGATACTTCGTTGCTCGGGCGCTCCGCTGCTCGGCGTAGCGCTGCTACGCCTGCGCTGCTTGTCCTCGCTTGACGAGGGCTCGCTCCCCTCGCGCCTCGTCTCGCTCGCAACTTGACCCAGGCTCACGCGCGCTGCCCGCAAGCCAGGACAAGAGGGTCGGCGTCGGAGGTGCGATAGCGACGCTCGCAGCGGACGCTGTCTCACGACGGCGATTGCGGCTTTTGCTGCACGTCGGGCTTGTGGCAGACTCGCTCGCGCCGCGTAGCGTACCGCTTTCGAGAGGAGGAAAGTCATGGACATCGAGCAGCAGCTGTCGCGTGAGTTCCTGCGGGTCGCCGAGGAGGCGGCGATCGCCGCGTCGCGCACGATGGGGCAGGGCGACCGCAAGTACGCCGACCAGTGCGCGGTCGAGGCGATGCGGCACACGATGGACACGCTACCGATGCGCGGCACCGTCGTGATCGGCGAGGGCGAGCGCGACGAGGCGCCGATGCTCTTCATCGGCGAGAAGGTGGGACGCGGGCACGCCGAGGATCCCGAGGTCGACATCGCGGTCGATCCGCTCGAGGGCACGAATCTCTGCGCCACCGGCGAGCCGAACGCGATCGCGGTGCTCGCCGCCGCCAACAAGGGAGGCCTCCTGCACGCGCCCGATTGCTACATGGAGAAGATCATCGTCGGCCCGGCGGCGAAAGGCGCGGTCCACCTCGACGCGACGCCGAAGGAGAACCTGACCGCGATCGCGAAGCGGCTCGGTCGCGGCGTCAAGGATCTCGTCGTGATCGTCCTCGATCGCCCGCGCCACGAGAAGCTGATCGAGGACATCCGCAGCGCCGGCGCGCGCATCCGTCTCATCTCCGACGGCGACCTCTCCGCCGGCATCGCCGCCGCCGTCCGACGCACGAACGTGCACGCGGTGATGGGGATCGGCGGCGCCCCGGAGGGCGTCCTCGCCGCGGCGGCAATCCGGTGTCTCAACGGCGGCATGCAGGGGCGCCTCGTCCCCACCAAGGACGGTCAAGAGGAGCGCATGCGGGCCATGGGGATCACGGATCCGAAGCGCATCTTCACCGAGCGCGACCTCGCCCCCGGGCCCGAGATCATGTTCGCCGCTTGCGGCGTGACCGACGGCAGCTTCATGCGCGGCGTGCGCTTCTTCGGCCACGGGTGCCGCACGAGCGCGCTCATCATGTCGCTCCGCGACCACATGATCCGCTTCGTCGACACCGTTCGCCTCGACGGCACGCCCGACGTCGTCGTCGAGTTCTGACTCCGGTCGCTGGTTCCCGCGGCTGCAATCCGCAGGTGAGCCGACGCCGGCTCACCTGCTCACTATACGAGCGGCGTATGCTCGACCGATTGCATTCGAATAGGTCATCCGATGCGCCAAAATGATACGTGTCTGGCGAGGTGACCGGCGGCGATTTTCATTGACGTCGTCTCTCGGTTGACGGAAGCCTGCGGTCGATGGAGCCCGTCTACGCAGGCGGGACGGACCGCGACACGGAATCGCGAACGCGGCGCCGCTGCAGGCGGCGAAAGGAGGCGGCACGGTGAGGGAGAAGACTCGGCATCGGGGTGCAGCCCATCGCCGGCCCGGCGCCACTCTGGCAGCGCTCATTTGCATCGCGATGCTGCTGATGGTCCTCGCACCGTCCGCGGCGTGGGCGGCGCCATTGACGCGCGACACGATACCCGAGCCGCTGCATCCTTGGACGGACTGGGTGCTCCACGGTCAGGAGGAGGCGCGCTGCCCGTTTTTCCACGATACCAGCGATCGCCGCGCGTGCGCCTGGCCCTCGGCGCTCGCGCTCGAGTTGGCGGATCGCGGCGGCCGCTTTGTGCAGCAGTGGGCGATCTACGACGAATCCTGGGTGCCGCTGCCGGGCGATCTCACCACGTGGCCGGAGGACGTACGGGTCGACGGCGAGCCGGTAGTGATCGTCGAGCAGCGGAGCGCGCCGAGCGTACAGCTCGAGCCCGGGACCCACCGCGTCGAGGGCACGCTGCGCTGGGACGCGTTGCCATCACTACTGCAGGTCCCGGCCGAGACGGGCTTGCTGCAACTGAATGTGCGCGGTACGCGGCTCGCCTTTCCGAACCGCGATGCGCAAGGGCGGCTCTGGCTCGCGAAGCGCGACACGGAAGCGCAGCAGGAGAGTCGGCTCGACGTCGAAGTGAGCCGCCGCGTCACCGACGACGTTCCGCTGCAGCTGACGACAAAGGTCGCCCTCAAGGTGTCCGGCAAGGATCGCGAGGTGCTCCTCGGGGTCGCACTGCCTTCCGGCTTCGTTCCCATGTCTCTCACCGCGCCGATTCCGGCTCGCGTCGAACCCGATCGGCGGTTGCGCGTGCAGGTTCGTCCGGGAACGTGGCAGATCGAGATCGTTGCGCGTCACGAAGGGCCGGTCGCCCAACTCTCGCTCCCCGCCGCCGACGGTCCAGGGGACTCCGACGGGGTGTGGGCCTTCGAGGCGCGACCCGATCTGCGCTTGGTCGGTGTCGAAGGAGTGCCGGCTGTCGATCCGCAGCAGACGAACCTGCCGAACGAATGGCGCGCTCTCCCAGCGTACCTGATGCGTCCCGGCGCGACGATGACGTTGACCGAGAAGCGCCGCGGTGACACCGACTCGAGCGCCGACCAGCTGACGCTCGCGCGGACCTGGTGGCTCGATTTCGACGGCGCCGGTTACACCGTTCACGACGAGCTCACTGGAACTGCGCATCGCAGCTGGCGCCTCGAGATGGCGCCGCCGACGATTCTCGGGCGAGTCGCCGTCTCCGGCACGGATCAATTCATCACGCGCATCGGCGACGACCAGCCCGTGGGAATCGAGATCCGCCAGCGCGATCTCCGCATCAATGCCGACAGTCGTATCGACGGCGATCGTGCAGACATCCCCGCCGTGAGTTGGAGCCACGACTTTCAGGCGGTCAGCGGCGTTCTCAACCTGCCGCCCGGATGGCGAGTCATGTTTGCCACGGGGGTCGACGACATCGAGCCGACGTGGGTGTCGAGCTGGACGCTCCTCGACCTGTTTCTCGTATTGATCATCGCCCTCGCGATCGCACGGCTGTGGGGACGCCTGGTCGGCGTGCTCGCGCTCGCGGCGCTGGCGCTCACTTGGACCGAGCCGGGTGCGCCGCAGTGGGCGTGGCTTCCGCTTCTCGTCGCCGAAGCGTTCGGGCGCGTGCTCCCGGACGGAACCCTCCGGCGATTGGTCAATCTCGGTCGTGCTGCTGCGGCCGCGGTGCTGGTCGTCGCCGCGCTGCCGTTCGTCGTGCAACAGGTTCGCCAGGCGATCTATCCGCAGCTCGAGGATACATCACTCTCGCTGGGCGAGCGTCGCGATGTCGCGAGGGCTCCCGCGCCCGAATCGGCGGGTGGAGCGGTCGCCGCGAAGACCGCGGGCCTGACTGCTGCAGACGAGGAGGCGGCTCTTTCAGGAGCCGTGCACGATCAGCTTGGTCGGACGGCAATGACGAACGCGCCGCGCGGCGACGTGCGCATGAAGCACATGCGGACGAGCGAAGAGTACGCCCCCGATCCGAAAGCGCTCGTCACGACGGGTCCGGGGCTCCCGCGCTGGGTATGGCACGCGGTTCGCCTCCGCTGGCACGGTCCCGTCGAGCGCACGCAGCGCGTGCACCTGCTGCTCGTGTCTCCCGTGGTGAACGTCGTCATCGCGCTCGTGCGCGCGGGTTTGCTGCTCCTACTCGGCATCTACGGCTTGCGCTTTCTCACGTGGGGTCGTGCTTCCGCGGGACCAGCGGTGGGTGCGACGACGGCCGTCATCCTCGTCGCGGCGGTCGCCGCTCTCGCCGCGGCGCGCGCGGCGCAGGCGGACATGCCCTCCCCGGAGTTGCTGCGTGAGCTGCAGAACCGTCTGCTCGAGCAACCCAAGTGCCGACCCGAGTGTGCGGCGAGTCCACGGCTCACGCTCGAAGTCGGTACCACGACGCTACGAGCGCGGATGGAGGTCGACGCCGCGGCGGTGACCGCGATTCCACTGCCGGGTGCGGCCGATCAGTGGCTTCCTGAACGCGTGCTCCTCGACGGCGAGCCCGCTCGTGCGCTCCAGCGGTCGAACGACGGCACGCTCTGGCTCGCGCTGTCTCCCGGTAAGCACCAAGTGCTGATGGAAGGCGGCTTGCCGGAACGCGATACGGTGGAAATCCCGCTGCCCTTGAAGCCGCATTGGGTCGAGACTCGCACGGAAGGCTGGAAGATCGGCGGGCTCCACGATGTGGGCCGGCCCGAGGACAGCCTCCACCTCACGCGCGTCCGTGGCTCGGACGACACCTCGACGCGCACCCTCGAGCCGGCCGCGCTGCCCCCGTACGTGCGTGTGGAGCGCGCGCTCCATCTCGGCCTCACGTGGGAGACCGATACCGTCGTCACCCGCCTCACGCCGCTCGGCGCCCCGATCGTGCTCGAGGTCCCGCTTCTCACGGGCGAGTCCGTGACGACGGCCGGCGTGCGCGTTGTCGATGAGAAGGCGCAGATCACGTTGGGCCCGCAGGTCGCGCGCCTCGAGTGGCATTCAGTGCTCGCCGAAGCCGATGCGCTCGCGCTCCGCGCGCCCGACGCTGTGTCCTGGACGGAAGTCTGGCGTCTCGATGCGAGCCCGATCTGGCACGTCGCGGTCGAAGGAATTCCCGAGGTCCACGGCGCCGGTGACGGGACCGCGCGCGTGCGCGAATGGCAACCTTGGCCGGGCGAGACCGTGCGGGTGGCGGTGACCCGGCCGGGCGGGATTCCCGGCCCGACGCTGACGCTCGACCGCAGTGTTCTCACGGTCAGTCCCGGTCTGCGCGCGACCGATGTGACCCTCGACCTCGAGGCGCGGAGCAGCCGCGGTGGACAGCATACGTTCGAGCTCCCGGTCGACGCCGATCTGCAGGCGGTGGCGATCGACGGTCGGAGCCAGGCGATCCGTCAGGAGGGGCAGACCGTGACCCTGCCGCTTATTCCCGGCGCACAGACGATGCAGCTCTCGTGGCGCCAGCGCAGTGGGATCGCGACGCGGTTCGTATCACCGGCGGTGCGTATGGGTGTCGCGAGCGTCAACGCGGAGACGCGTATCGTCATGCCGACGGATCGCTGGAGCCTCGCGTTTTCGGGACCGCGAATGGGACCCGCGATCCTCTTCTGGAGTTTGCTCGCGGTCTTCGCCGTATTCGCCGTGGCGCTCGGACGCACGCGTTGGACGCCGCTTCGCGCGGGTCACTGGTTTCTCCTGGGGATCGGCCTCACCCAGGTGCCCATCGCGTGGGCCGCAATCGTCGTCGGTTGGCTGGTTGCGTTCGGCTGGCGTCGACAGCACGTCCTCGAGGAAGAGGTCGCATTCAACCTCGTGCAGCTGATTCTCGCGCTCTGGACGGTGATCGCTCTCGGCACGCTGTTCCTCGCGATTCAGCAGGGGCTGCTCGGGCTGCCGGAAATGCAGATCGTGGGCAACGGCTCCAACGCGCACCTGTTGCGCTGGTATCAAGACCGTGCCTCCGAGGACCTGCCGCGCGCACGCGTCCTCTCGGTTCCGCTCTTCGCGTATCGCCTGGCGATGCTCGCCTGGGCGCTCTGGCTCGCCCAGGCGCTCCTCGGTTGGCTGCGGTGGAGCTGGACATGCTTCAGCACGGGCGGCCTGTGGCGCGGTCATCGGAAGGCAGCGCCGCGTCCTGTACCTCAGGGTCCGCGCTCGTGATGCGACGTCGTCGGTAGATCTCGACATCTGCTGCGACACGGTAAAGGTCGTCGCGTCCGCGTCGTCGGTGCCGCTCCACGCCGCCGCGGACCGCCTCATCGCGACGTACCAACGGCCGGTCCTCTTCGCGTGGTCGCCGGAAGACCAGCTCTTCCCGATCGCACATGCGGAGCGGTACGCGGCCGCGCTCGCGAACGCATGCGTCGTGCGCATCGACGACGCATACAGCTTCACGCCCGAGGATCAGCCGGGGGCGCTCGCCGCGGCGATCGCGACGTTCGTCGCTGGGACACGTACGCGTTAGCTCGCCATACCCGTGAGTGGGTGCCGGCGACTCGGTTGCCGTCGTGTCCGCGACCCGCGACCACCGGCGTCGGCCGCCGTGTGCGTGCGCTACCGCAGGAGCGGCGTCAGCTCATGCTCGACCGCGCCAGCGATGACGCGATTCACCGCTGGACCGTAGTGAGTCCGATCGTACCCGCGATCGATCTGCTCCGGCGCCATCTGCGTCAGCGCCGGAAGGAGATCGACGCACGCGATGCCGGCACACAGCGTCTCCATGGCGCGCCGCCAATTCCCGGCGTTGCGGCGAAGGTGGCCAAGGTCGTGCGGCTCGGGCAGGAACGCGAGCACGAACCGGCGGCCGCGCGCGCGGGTGTCGTCGCGCATCGTCTCGAAGATCTTGCGTGACACCTGCATCGCCTCCGAGTCGAGGTCGATGTGCTCGACGCGCATGCCACGCAGCAGCGCTGCGCGCTCGGACGTGGCGTAGAGCGTCGCGGCGATCTTCCACAGCACGAGATCGCCGATCAGTGGTGGAATCTCGTGTCGTGCCGCGAAGTAGAAGCGGTCGTACGCGCGGAGATGTCGCTGCAGCGGCTCACTCAGCCCGCGTGCGTTCTCGACGTACACGTCCGAGGGCACCGCGTACGGGCCACGGACGAGAACGAGCCGCCCATCGTCGACGACGAACCGCGGCATGACGATGTACGAATTCCAGCTGCGGCGCGCGAGCGATCGGATGGTGTTCACGTCGCGCCAGAGATCGGCGGTCGGCGAGAACACCAGGATCGCGACCGCGTAGTCGATCGAGCGCGTGACCTCGCGGAACCGCAGCAGCGCTTGTCCCATGCTGTAGCCGTCGACGGCGAGATTCACGACGTCGACGCCCGCGGTCTCGCCGAGCACCGTCGGCCAGGCGTCCTGCTGCCGTACCCGGCTGCCGCTCGCATACGACTCGCCGAAGATCAGCACCCGGGGCTTCCCTTGTGACTGCTGCGGGGTCGTATCGGTCGTCGCCCGCGCGCCGATGTTGTTCCACACCCACCAGCCTCGCGGCGACGTGGCATGCTCGCGCGGCGCGTAGCCGAGGAGCGGATCCTCACGGAAGAAGCCTTGCAGATCGGCCGAGGAGACGGGGGTCGCGTCGTTCTCGGACGCCGCCGGGTCGCGATCGTCGGTCGGTTGCGTTGCGTTCTCGTCGTTGCGACCGTCGCGAGCCGGAGACGCGGGTCGCGGCGGCGGGACGACGCGCACCGGCGGGAGCTCGCGCCCGAGCAGGGTCCCGTAGGACATCGACGACGGCCTGATGACGAGGCGGACGACTCCCTCGGAGAGCGCGACGGACAGCACCGCGGACGCGAGCAGGAGTGCGAGCTTCGCGGCCACGGGCGCTTCGGGGGGCGCTCAGTACGCGTTCTGCAGCGACGCGTCGAGCGCGAGCGCGCGGAGGACGGGCACCGGCAGCTTGATTGTGGGGGCTTTCAACCCGGCGAGCTCGGATAAGAGATCAAAGAGGCCCTTCACGGTGACGGTCTCACCCAAGACGATGTTGGTGGGCTTCATGGCGGAGCTCCTCCCGCGGGAGCTGGTGGGTTCCTCTGTGGTGTCCGCGCAGCGCGAAGTCAACTCGGTACGGGGCAATGTGCTTCGCGATACGGCGGTGGGTTGATCGCGCGTCCGGCACGCGCTAGCCGATCCCTCTCGCATGCCGCGCGTCTCGATCGTGATCGTGAATTACAATGGGGGCGCGCTGCTGCGTGAGTGCGCGGTGAGCGTCGCGGCGCAGACGTTTCGCGATGTCGAGACGATCGTCGTCGACAACGGCTCGACGGACGACTCGCTGGACGTCGCGCGCGGCGCGCTCGGCGCGGCGACGATCGTCCGTCTCGACACCAATCGCGGCTTTGCGCGCGGCAACAACCTCGGGATCGGCCGCGCGCGCGGCGATCTGGTCCTGACGCTCAACAACGACGCCTGCCTCGCACCGACGTGCCTCGCGGAGCTGGTCGCCGCCGCCGAGCGCCACGTCGACGCCGGCATGTTCGCGCCACGGATCCTCGTCTCGACCGACCAGTCGCGCATCGACTCCGCCGGCCTCCTCGTCTACGCCGACGGGGTCTATCGCGCGCGCGGTTGGCAGGAGCTCGACGGGCCGCGCTGGGCCGAGGAGACCGAGGTGCTCTTCCCGTGCGCGTCGGTCGCGCTCTACCGGCGCAGCATGCTCGACGACGTCGGGCTCTTCGACGAGGACTATTTCCTCTACCTCGAGGACGGCGACCTCGGGATGAGGGCGCGACTGCGCGGGTGGTCGTGTTGGTACGTGCCGAATGCCGTCGCGTATCACCTCAAGAGCTCGACCGCCGGCAAGCACTCGAAAGTGAAGGCGTATTACGTCGAGCGCAACCGCATCTTCAACCTGATCAAGCACACACCGCTGCCGATCATCGTCGTGAGCCCACTCGCGACCGCGTACCGCTACCTGCTGCAAGCGTTCGCGGCGCTCACCGGGCGGGGCGCCTCGGGCGGGTTCGTCCGCGACTACTCGCGTCGCGAGCTGCTGCGGATTCTCGTGCGCAGCTATGCGAGCGCGCTGCGCGCCGCGCCGACGATGTGGCGCAAGCGGCGGGCGATCTACCGCAGCCGGCGGCTCTCGCGCCGCGAGATCTACGCGCTGTTCATCCGCTACCGATTGCCGGCGCGCGACCTGGCGTTCAAAGACTGATCGCGCGCCGCGCGCACGGCGCGGCGACGTCGCGGACTCGCCGCGCGCCTACGGTCATGCGCTGAGCGGCAGCGTGCTGCGCGGCCCGACGCCGCGGATGTCCGACATGATGCCGAGCTTCCGGTACCGCTCCTCGGTGCGCTCGGTGACGAGGCCGAGGCGGGAGAGGTTCGGGATCACCGTGTGCATGTAGACCTCGCTGTTCAAGTCCTGCCAGTTCGGCAGACTGTGAACGACGCGGACGCACGCCTCCGGGTCGAGGCCGTACTTGGGCGCGAGGTCGTGCAGCATGTCGAGCTGCTGGTTCGCGTTCAGCGCCTCCAGCACCTCGAAGGCGAACTCCTCGAACTCGACCATCTCCTCCGGCGTCGCGTCCTGGACGAGACGGCGCATCGTGAGGATGCCGAACGCCGCGTGGCGCGACTCGTCGAGCTCGA
>Ga0066710_100007084_pt1 | contig 10633 bp, 6 predicted proteins | sample GraSoiAngelo_159_FD_79666 | JGI IMG/M metagenome (GOLD analysis project Ga0066710, IMG submission 79666) | Grasslands soil microbial communities from the Angelo Coastal Reserve, California, USA - 14_1009_16_40cm | ecosystem: Environmental > Terrestrial > Soil > Grasslands | place: USA...
CGAGCGTGAGGCCGTGATTGTTGCGGTAGATTGAGTACATCTCCTGATCCACGTTCGTAACGAAGAGATCGTGCCAACCGTCCTGATCGAAATCCGCCGAGTCAACCCCCATGCCGGAGCGCGCGCGGCCAGACTGGCTGTACGCCACGCCTGCTTCAAGCCCCATCTCATCGAACTTTCCGTTGCGCTTGTTGGCGAAGAGAAAATTGGCGACCGTATCGTTGGCCACGAAAAGGTCCATCCAACCATCGTTGTTGACGTCCGTGGCAACGACACCCCACGCTTTTCCCAGCGCCTTGGCGATGCCGGATTCCCGGCTAACGTCGGTGAAGGTGCCGTTCCCGTTGTTGTGGAACAGCCAACTCGCTGCCGACGGGTAGATACGCGGAATGCAATAGAAGCGTTCTCCGGTCTTCTCGTTACCACAGAATTTGTTCTTGGATTTGTCGAAGTCCACGAAGCGGCAAACGAATAAATCCAGCCGCCCATCGTTGTCGTAGTCAAACCAGACGGCACTGGAGGCCCAACCGGGAGCCGCTAAGCCGGCCTTCTCCGTCACGTCGGTGAACGTCCCGTTGCCATTGTTGTGATAGAGAATGCTGCGGCCGTACTGGGTGACGTACAGATCGGGCCAGCCGTCGGCATCGTAATCCGCCACAGCGACGCCCATGCCATAGCCTCCGGCGGCGACGCCGGCTTTTTCGGTGACGTCCGTAAATGTCCCGTCGCGATTATTGCGGTAGAGCGCATTGCGCAGGGGCGGATCAGGTGTGAAAAAATCGCACTTCCCGCCATTCACCAGATAAATGTCCATCCAGCCGTCGTTGTCGTAGTCGAAAAAGGCGCAACCCGCGCCGGTTGTCTCGGGCAAGAAGTAATCCACCGAACGGCCGTTTTCATGACGCCAGGTGAGCCCGCTGGCGGCCGAGGGCACCTCCTCAAAGAGCGGCTTCGGAGTGGTTTCGGCGAGTCCCACTGGTGTGACGGAACGGAGGTGCGGCAGAAAAGCGATGCTCCGGTATTTGGCCAAGCAGCCGCTGCCGGCCATACTTAGTCCCTTGACGAATTGTCTTCGCGTCCAACCCGGCATCAGTGTTTTTGTGGTGCGCTATAGTTTGTTGGCGGCCTGCGGATCCCCGTGACTCTGGTCCTTCTCGGACTTGGCCTTACCATACTGTAGCATTGCAGAAACGGGGAAAACGCTCTAGGCTTTTGCGGTCATGCCGCCGACCCACGGTCTCGGCGTATCGAAGAAAAGCTTCTGTCTCTCCGCTGCAAACAAGGAGCTTGACGAGAGCCAAATCGCCAAGGCCATCAAGCCGAAGACCCGATTGGCGGCCGGGCTGCGAGAATTCATGAGCAGGTTCTTTGCCGGATAACCCCGTTGATTCACGGGTGAAACGGTTAAGGACTCTGCCGCCCGGTCCCGAAAATCCTCAGCCTGCGTTAGTAGCCTTTCACCTTGATAACAAAATAGGTGAACTCGTGAGCGCCATCGAGCACGAGCTGGTGTGGGACGCGAGCGGGAATCCGGACAACATCTCCAGGCGAGAGTTTCTGCCGAGCGCCGCCTTGAATGGTGCCGTTGCGCTTCTCATGAGGTGCCACAGTTTCTCCATTTAGCAGCGTGCTCCCGACAACGAGCGTCGCGGAGCCGGATTGTACAAAAAATACGTCCACTTGGGTTTCGTGCCACTCGACCTGACCGTCAGCTTCCCGGTGAACCAACAAAAACCCTTCGTTTGGAAAATCAGAAAGCTGCTTCACGGAGAAATGATGTGGATCGGTGGCAGCTTCCGCACCAAGTGCCCCCGCAGCGTGCTGCAGGCTCGCTGGCGTCCAATGCTCGAAGCCTTGCGGGACTGGCTCCTCCGAGCTCACAACTAGAAAAGGAGTCGCAATCAAAAACACCAACCAGAGTTTTTTCATCTTTTCTCACCTCAAGACTTCGTCTTGACATTCCGAACAAGATCAGCTATCGCGAGCACCTTAGCCTTTGGTCGCCAAACTTTGTCAAACAGCCCGCTGAGATGTTCTAAGTTGCCCGCAGGCCTCTGATTCTCCGGATGCCGCTCACCTAAGGAACACAGCTAGTTCTATCATTTTCTAACAAGAATCGGGGCGCCCTCCTCGAAAAGGCGCCCCGGCGCTGCTTCTCTGCGTGGGGTTAGAAAAGGATTTTCAGTGCCAGTTGGCCTATGCGCGGGTCTCCAGCCTGCCCTGCTCTAAACGTTCCGAAAGCGCCAGCGCTGAGCTTCTGGAAGTTCGTGATGCTCGGCTGAGAGCCGGCGCCGGACGCCACTTCCTCGTCAAAAAAGTTCACTCGGTTGAACACATTGAAAAACTCCGTACGGAACTGGAGTCTCCAGCGTTCCGTGAAAGTCAAGCTCTTGGAGAGTCCCATATCCCAAGAATACTTGCCGGGCATCCGAAGGGCGTTCTTGCCAATACCACCGTAGGTGCCGACGGAGGCTGCGGTGGTCGCAAATGCAGCCTTGTTGAGCCAGCTCACGCAGTTTGGCGTCGTGCCACATTGGGTGTTTCCGTAGGGACGGACTCCCGCCAACAACGTTCCACGGTCTTGGCCGATTCCGGTGCCGGAGAGCTCCGTTCCCTGCAAAACGGTGAACGGGCGGCCGGTCTGTGCGGCGACGACTCCGCTGTATTGCCACCCTCCGAGGGCACGGTGCAAAAAACCTCGGGATCCGGCGAAGCTGGGGAGTTCCCATACGAAAGAGGAGACAAAGCGGTGGGCGTGGTCAAAATCCGATGGCCCACGATCGAACTGATGGCGCAAAGGATCGTCCCATGGCCGCGCAGAAACAGTATCGGCGCCGATGTCGGCCACTCCGCCTCCGTTGGGCAGGTCATCGATACTCTTTGACCATGTGTAGCTGCCAAGGATCGTCAGCCCGTGGGACGTGCGCTTTTCAGCGGACAACTGCAGCGAATGGTAGGACGAATTGATATCCTGAGCGTCCTGCGTAGGACCGTTGTTCGTGGTGCCGAAGACCGGCGGGGGATTAGGGTTGCCAGGGGCAAGAAGCGCATTCAGTCTCGCAGGACCGCCGCCAACAGGTGAGACGTTAAAAGCTATTGTCTCTTTCAGGTGGCCGCCATGAGAGCCCGCGTAAGCAGCACGCACGAGAACGCTTGATGGCAACTGGCGCTCCACGGCCAGGTTCCAGTTGTAAAGCGTGGGTGTCTGGTAGCTGTGAGCCGGGTCCCAACTGACGACAAGCAAGTTAGAAGCGAAAGTAGCATTTGAGGACGGCGGGAAGGTAGCGGGAAACAGATTGGCCTGGGCCGTGCAGCCGAGACGCTGTTGGGTGGAGGCCTGCGTGCACAGCGGGTCACTGATGGTGCCTGGTTTAGCACCGGATGTGCTGAGTATGAGCTGCGGGCTGAACGGAGTTACGTCCGCAAACCTATTGTTGATAATGCCCGGTATGCGTGTGTCATAAAAAATACCGGCTCCGCCGCGCAGGCTGGTCTTGCCATCGCCGAACACGTCGTAGGCAAAGCCAAGGCGTGGTGCAAAGTCCTTCAAGCTGGACTGGACGCCATTTTCGGGAACTCCTGGATCGCCGGGGAAGTAAATTCCTGGCGGAGCATTTGGGAACCGCGTGGAACGGACGCCAGCAATCAAACCGCTGAGCCGAAACTGCTCCTGACGTCCTTTGATTTCGCGCCAAGGAAGAGCCGGCTCATAACGCAACCCAAGGTTCACGGTCAGGCGTCTGCTGATCTTATAGCTGTCCTGGACATAAACTCCAGAGAAGATGCCACGATTATTCTTAAATTCACCCGCACCCTGCCGAAAGGCAACGTTGCCGGAGTAGTCGCCGAGCGCACCGGATAGGAAAGCTGAGAGACTGGGGAAGCTAAACTCCGCGGGTTGGAAGAACAGATTGTTGAGGTCCACTCGGCTGCGCTCAAGAACGCCACCAAAACGAAAGTTGTGCTTTCCTTTCACCCAACTGACATCATCGATCCAACTGAAATTGTTCCTGACGAACGCAGCCTGAGGGTTATCACCAAAACTAAAAAAACCGTTCACGCGAATTTGTTGAATGGCATGGGCAGCAGGCTGAAAAGGAATCATCGAACCAAGACTCTGGACGCTGGGCACGGTACTGTCGGGCCCGCGGCTGGCTTTTTCGCGCGCATAGCTAAATCGAAAATCGTTAATTAGGGAGGGCCTGAATATATGAGTCTCGTGAATCAGGTAGTTCTGGTTGGCGATCTTTGAGCCGTCCGCATAGGTCAGAATATTGGTGGGGACAAAAACCGCAGCCTTGCTGAAATAGTTGTAGTCATACCGAACCGAGAGCCGGTCATTCTGACCGAAAGCATGATCCACCCTGCCGAGTACTTCATTGAAATTCTGCCGATCCGGCCTGACGAAGGTGACGGAACCGGACGTGGGCTGAATGGGCAGAAGCGGCAACAGATTCGCTACCGTCGGATCAATCGTTCCCCCGCCCGCCGTGAAAGCAGTGATGTCGGCCTGTGAGGGCACGGTCGAGTTTGTCGGGTTTCCCACGTTGCGCAAACGAGTGGCTTGAAGACCAGCAAAGAAAAACGTCTTGTCGTGGACAATGGGACCGCCGATGGTTCCCCCAAACTGATTGCGCTTGAGCTGATCCCGCCCCTTGTCCTTCGAAGGGCTGCCGTTCGGCTGCGTGAGAGGCGCAAAGAAGTTTCTCGCGTTGAAAACGGAATTGCGCAGGAACTCGAATATGTCGCCGTGGTAATTATTGGTGCCGGATTTGGTGATGACGTTCACAACCGCACCGGCGTTCTGCCCATATTCCGCGCTGTAGTTACTGGTCTGGACGCTGAATTCCTGAAGCGCGTCGGGAAATGGAAACGGCTGATTGACATTGGTGTACTCGTCAACGTAGTTGCCGCCGTCGAGCTGGTAACTAACCTGGTTCTGCCGTGCGCCGTTAGCCGAAATCGTGACCGCCCCGGGAAATGTCTTTGTAGTGCCCTGGTCCGCGCCTCCGTTGGCGGAGAAGACAGTGCCTGGCACCAGCAGACTAAGCTTCGCTGCGTTTCGGCCTTCCAGGGGCATCTCCACCAGACGCTGTTGTTCGATGACTTGTTTCAGCGTTGACGTGGACGTGTCTACCTGCAGCGCGCTTCCCGAAACCACAACCATTTCGGTTGTCATACCCAACTTCACGCTCACATTGACGGTGAGCGTTTGATCCGCGAGCAGGACAATTCCGGTTTCCTTTGAGGTGTTGAAGCCCTTGGCCTCCACGGTCAGGCTGTAGGTTGCGGGTTGCAGGGAGGGAATCACGTAGAGCCCCTCCGTATCAGTCATGGCATTGCGAGAAAAGCCCGTACCCACCTGTATCGCCGTGACTTGCGCACCCGCGACTAAGGCTCCTGCGGGATCAGTGACCCTGCCGACGATGCTGCCCAAGCCTTGCGCGTGCGAAAACAGAGGCGCGAACAGAAGAGCAAAAAGAACAATCAGCGCATTCTTCTTCATTCTGTTTTCCTTCTTGCGAGCTGGCCGCGACTTTTTGTCGCGACTAGGCCCGCCCGTCGTGGCGTACCGGGTGCCTCGAACCCGCGGCCAGCCTCTTCGCACCATGAATTGAGCGCGACGAAGAACTCGCTTTGCACCATCACATTGATAGATAGTCGCTATCAATTACTTGAATACATCTAGTGGGGGGGACATTAGGAGCAGAATTATAATGATGTCAATCCGGAAAATTTAAAGGAGTGGTTTAGCCAGACTAAAACAGTCTTTGCTGCCAGCGCCTGGCCTTTGCGCATTTTCCAGCGATACTTGCCTGGATGTCATCAGCCCGGCTTGTAGTTCTGGAGAGAGAAGCCGACGAGGATGAGGACGTGCCGCGCTCGCCACGAACGCGATGCACTGCAGAACTGGTTTAGGAGGCCGTGAAGAAAACAAGACTTTGGTTCGTCTCCACTGATCGGCGCCTTAGCCACAATCTTTTCGGAAACTTCCATCGTGCCCCTTGTTTCCCTCTACGGTTCTCCACTATATTTCGCCCGGCATGTCTAGAGAAAAGGATGATCTTTTGAAGCAACCAGCAGGTCCGCAGGCCGCCTCTGTGCCCAAGAGAAGGTGGGGCATCGCTTTGCTTCTGGGGTTTGGCGTGCTCGTCAACTATTTCGATCGCGTGAATCTTTCTGTTTCCCAGGATGCGCTGCGAGCCACGTTTGGAATTTCCGCGGTAATGTTTGGTTATCTGTCAAGCGCTTACAACTGGACCTATGCGTTGCTCCAACTGCCCTCCGGGCTGCTGCTGGATCGCTTGGGGGTCCGCCGCGTAGGGGTGATCAGCACCATGATTTGGAGTGTGGCTTCTTTCGCTGCGGCCATCTCCACGAGCGTCGGAGGTTTGTTTGGGGCGCGCTTCCTTCTGGGGATTGGTGAGGCGCCGACATTCCCGGCCAATGCGAAAGCCACTGGCTATTGGTTCCCCAAGGATGAACGCAGTTTGGCAACCGCCATGTTTGACTCCGCGGCGAAATTTTCTTCGGCGATTGGAATACCGTTGCTGGGTCTCTTGTTGCTGTATTTCGGTTGGCGATGGAATTTTGCGGCGACAGGCTTTATCAGTGTTCTATATTTCGTGCTGTTCTATGCCTTCTACCGAAACCCGAGCGAGGACAAATTACTGACAGCTGCGGAGCGCGAGTTCATCGCCAGAGGAGGAGCGCAACCGGAGGATCCGGCGAAGGCCGCCGAAGGAGCGCCGCTCGCTTACTTGCTTCGACAACGAAAAGTTTGCGGCCTGGCTCTGGGCTTCGCGTCGTATAACTACACTTTCTATCTGCTCTTAACCTGGCTGCCTTCCTATCTTTCCACCATGCATCATGTCGACTTGCTTCATTCGGCGCTGTATACCAGTGTTCCGTGGCTGTTCGCGACGCTCACCGATCTTGTCGTGGGCGGGTGGCTTGTCGATGCGCTGATACAACGCGGCTGGAACCCTGTTCGTGTTCGTCAGGTTGTTCTCATCGGCGGAACGATCTTCGGCCTGGGAATTCTCGGCGCTGCCCGTGCTCACGGTCCTGTCGCGGCGCTTTTCTGGATCAGCATTTCTATCGGAGGATTGGCCGCGGCGTCCCCTGTGGGATGGTCGATCCCCTCGTTGATTGCTCCACGAGAAAGCGTCGGCACATTGGGGGGAATTCTGAATTTTTGCAATCAGCTTGCCGGAATTGCAGCACCGATCGTGACAGGCTATGTCGTCGAGGCGACGCATTCTTTCTCCTGGGCCTTCGGCGTCGCCACGGTATTTCTCCTTATCGGCGTCGCAGGCTATGTTTTTCTGTTGGGAAATATGGCGCCGATTCCCGATCCGGCCTGAGCGCTCGTATCAGTGCGACGCGGCGTAGTGTTTCGCCGTGCTTGTCCGCGAATTAAACACGTCGAAGCTTCCATCGGTCGAGGCCGTCAACTTGAGATAGTTGGCGGCATCTTCGGGTCCCGAGAGATTGGCGATGAACGGTTCAGAGGTGTTGTGCGCAGGCCCGCCTTCTTCGGAAAAATGCAATTGCCACAAATCTTCGAGGTGCGGCGATGCCTTGATAATGTCCCAGGCGGAAGGTGTTCCGCCCTTTTTTGCGCCGTTATCCATGATAGCCACGCGAGGATCGATTCCAAACACCAGTGCGGGGCTGCCACTCTGAAACCAGCCATGATGAGAGACGATATAAATATCGATTTTGCCGAGCTTGTTCCGGGGACACATCAGTTCCATCTCTTTGTCCCAGGTCAGGTCGCCCAAATCTAAAAGTTTGAGCTTGCCGAAAGTGATCAGCGTTCCCAGAGAACGTGGATTTTCGGTTTGGTCGGGGGGACGTTGCTCGGAGTTCTTACAGGCGGAGTTTTCCGCGCCCGCTCCCGGCAAGGGTTTGTCAATCAGAGCGCCGTCGGAGCTTACGACGCTTACACGCATACCCTGAATGGGCAGAACCTCGCCGGGCTTGGCGGTAATCCGCTTGAACTTTCCCGTTCCCAACACTTGCTGGTAGGCCTGCCAGCCTTGCGCGGTTGGCCCGTTCGTGGTCTCGCGGTTTTCGCCGTGATCGATGAATGTTCCTACCGGGACGCGGGCCACGAGTTGCGGCACGCCTCCCACATGGTCGTTGTGAAAATGCGTGATCAGCACGTAATCAATCTTGCTGATCCCGGCCAGCTTGGCAGCAGCGACAACGCGGTCGGCATCGCGACCATCGTTGCCGGGCCAGCCCGTATCAATGAGCAGCGACTGCCCCTCCGGGGTGAAGAACAAGGTGGCCTGGCCGCCTTCCACGTCGACAAAGTAGACCTGCAACGCCTTGCGGCTCTCGGGCACCGGCAGAGCAGGCGCTATTGGCGGTAGAAATAAACTCAGGAGTCTCCCAAGCGCCCAGACAAGAAGGGACAGCCGCGCGAAATGCCGCAATCCAACACTTGAAAAGAGCTTGCTCTGCATATTTTGAACTCCTAGTTCGATTCTCCAGGACGGTTCGGCATAGCCTGTCGAGACTCTGCCAGGGCGCGGGTTGCGCCCGTAGAGATTCCGCCATCCACAAGCAAGGTCTGCCCCGTAATATAACGGCTGGACTCCGCCGCCAGGAATACTACTGCTGCATCCAGATCTTGAGGCTCCCCCGGGCGCTTGAGCGGAATGCGCTCGCAAAGATAGTCAACCCACTCTTTGTTCTCGTAGAGAATCTTGTTCTGTTCCGTGCGAAACCATCCCGGTGCGAGACAATTTACGGTGACGCCGTGCTTGCCCCAATCATCGGCCAGGCTCATGGTCAACTGCCGGATGCCGCCCCGGCTGGCCCCGTAGGGTGCCAGGCCCGCGTAACCAGCCACGCTGGTCACGGACCCGATATTGATGATGCGCCCGTACCGACGCGGGATCATGCGGCGCGCCACGGCTTGCGAGGCGAAGAAACTCCCGCGCAGATTCGTGTCAAGAATCAGGTTCCAGTCTTCCCAGGTAACGTCGAGTGCCGGCTTCCGAACGTTGCAACCCGCATTGTTGACAAGAATGTCCAGATGACCAAATTCCTCCTCGGCAGCAGCGGCCATTCTTTCAATGCTCTCGTGCTTGCGGACGTCAAGTTCCAGTGAAATGGTGCGGCGGCCAAGCCCTCGCATCTCCGCCTCGAACGGCAATAAACGAGTGCGCTCGCGGCTGGTGAGCACGAGATCTGCTCCGGCCTTTGCAAGGGCCCGAGCAAGGTACTGGCCGAGCCCGCGGCTCGTTCCTGTTACGATCGCCACGCGGCCAGTGAGATCGAAGAGCCTGTGGCTCACGAAAACTCCCCGGGCGTAAGAACGACCTTCATCAAGTTGGGTTCACGCGCGTGCAACCGTTCGAACCATTGTGGACCGTCGTCCAGAGGCGCAATGGCGGTGATCAGAGGCTTTACTCGTATCGCTCCTGTGGCCAGAAGTTCCATGGCCTGCGGGTATTCTCCTGCCGATGCGCATGACCCTTGAAGTCGGATTTGTCGCGTGACTACCTTCTGCAGCGGCAGGGTGATTTCGGGTGAAATGTTCCCGACCAATACGACGGTTCCGCCCTTGCGAACACTTTCAATGGCGGCACCAACAGTCTCGTTTCTTCCCACGGCTTCGACCGCCACGTCTACTCCGGCCCCACCGGAAAGCTGCATTACCTGCGCAACAAAGCCGGCCTCGGCAGACAACACGGCGGTCGCGCCGACATCTCGAGCAAGTTTGAGTCGCGAGCCGTCTATGTCCGCTACGAGAACGCCTGAGCAACCAGCGACACGCAGCGCCTGCACAACGAGCAGTCCGATCATCCCCGCACCGAGAACCAGAGCGGTGCTGCTGGGCGAAATTTGCGTCAAGGAAACCGCGTGAACCGCGACGGCCACGGCCTCCAGCATCGCTGCTTCGGCAAACGAAAGATTGTCCGGCAAGCGATATACAATGCGGGAGGGCACCACAACATATTCGGCAAAGGCTCCGGCGCGGCGGTAGTCCGAGCAGGACACTCCCAGAACCTGGCGGTTATCGCAGAGATTCACTTCTCCGCGGCGGCAGGGACCGCAAGCGCCGCAATAGATAGTCGAATCAAACGTGACTCTGTCCCCCTCTCGGAATGCCTTCACTCCAGCGCCCGCCGCAGCGATTCTTCCCGCAGCTTCATGCCCCATGACAATGGGCGGGATACGGCGCCCCGACGACCCATCGTAGCCGTGGACGTCGCTGCCGCAGATGCCGCAGGCGGCAACGCGCACGAGAACTTCACCGGGACCCGGCGTTGGTTCAGGAAGATCGGCAATCTCAAGATGCTTGTATCGCGAAAGCAGAAGAACTTTCATGCGCGCCCGGCATCCCTTCAGACTGATTCGCTAAAACGGCCCCTACTCTAACGCACATCCTACGCTTCTGAAACAACCGGAAAGACTTTTTCATTTGAATCCAGAACCAGAATCATTTCTGTACAATGCTCAAGGTCAATCGTCTTATGATTCTGAACGCGCGAATCCTGGGAAGCGGATTAGGAACAAAAACTATACTCGGGAGGAAATCGTGAAGAATCGCCGTGGATTTATCCAAACCACCTTGGCTGGTACTGCGGGGCTCGTCTTTTCCCAGTACTCG
>Ga0066710_100007086_pt1 | contig 10633 bp, 9 predicted proteins | sample GraSoiAngelo_159_FD_79666 | JGI IMG/M metagenome (GOLD analysis project Ga0066710, IMG submission 79666) | Grasslands soil microbial communities from the Angelo Coastal Reserve, California, USA - 14_1009_16_40cm | ecosystem: Environmental > Terrestrial > Soil > Grasslands | place: USA...
CTTCGCGAACGACGCCGACGCGACACGGATCTCGAAGTGGCCGGGGCTGTTCGCGCGCACCTCGACGCGCGCATCCGGGAGCGCCGCCGCGATCGCGCGCTCGAGATCGCGCGCGGTGTCGCCGGCCGCGCTCGGCGAGCTCAGGATCTGGATCGGGCTCACTGCCCGCCGCGCGCCACCGCTTCGGCGCCCGCGCCGCGGTGGGTCAGCGCCACGAGGTCGGCGAGCACCTCGACCGCCTCCTCGACCTGGGGATCGTGCTCCTCGGCGTCGTCGCCCTTCGCCTTCTTGGAGTCGGAATTCTTGGAATCGCCATTCTTGGCGGCGTCGCTCTTCTTGCCGTTGCCGTTCGCGCCGTTTCCCTTCACGTCGCCGACCTTGTCGCCGACCTTGGACTCCTCGCGCTCCTTGATGATGTCGGAGAGCCGCACGATGCCCTCGTGGGCGCGCTGCTCGGCGAGCTTCACGCGCACCTCTTCGAACTCCGGGCTCTTCGCTATGCGCTCGGACGACGACTTCACGAGCTCCGCGAGCGCCGTGCCCGAGACCTGGCTGTCGAGGTCGGCGGGGCCGATTGCGTTCGCGAAGCTGCCGTAGAGGGGCGGGCGGCTCTCGCCCGCGAGCGCGAACGGCTGATGGCGCTCGCCGAGATCGTCGGTGGCGAGCAGCGACGGGATCACCACGTCGGCGGCGACGCCGTCGTTCTGGGTCGACTGACCGCCGGGCCGGAAGAAGCGCGCCGTGGTGATCTTGAGCGCGCCGAGGCCCGGCGGAAGCGGCGTCACGGTCTGCACGGTTCCCTTGCCGAACGTGTGGTCGTCGCCCGTGATCACCGCGCGGTGATAGTCCTTCAGCGCGCCCGCGAGGATCTCGGAGGCCGACGCGGACACGCGCGACACGTGCACCACCATCGGCCCGGTGTAGAGGATCCGCTCGTCGCGGTCGGAGAGCACGCTCATCTGCCGGCGCGCGTTCTCCACGCCGACGACCTCGCCCTTGCGGATGAAGAAGCCCGAGATCTTCACCGCGTGCTCGAGCAGTCCGCCGCCGTTGCGCGAGAGGTCGAGCAGGAGGCCGTCGGCCTTCGCCTCCTTCACCTGCTTGAGCAGCGCCTCGACGTCGTCGGTGCACTGGCGCTGACCCGGGTCGGAGTCGCCGTAGAACGAGGGCAGGTCGAGGATCGCGAGCTTGAATGGCTTGCCGTGCCGTTCGCGCGTCTCGAAGCGCAGGCTGGCCGCCTGCTCGGCGAGGTCGATCTTGTCGCGCACGATCGCGAGCGGGAAGCGCTGCGTCTCGTCGCCCTGCCGCAGCACGGTCAGGTGGACTTTCGAGCCCTTCTTGCCGCGGATCAGGCTCACCGCCTCGCGCAGCGGCATGTCGACGATGTTGACGGATTCGCCGCCATCCTCGGCCACCGCGATGATCTTGTCGTTCGGCTCGAGCCCGTGCTCGATCCGGTCGGCGGCGCCGCCCGGGATGATCCGCTCGACCACCGAGTAGCCGTCGCGCTCGGAGAGCGCGACGCCGATCCCCTCGAGCGAGAGCGACATCGAGATGCGGAAGTCCTCGACCGCCTCGGGAGAGAGATAGTTCGAGTGCGGGTCGAGTGCGGTGGCGAACGAGTCGAGGAAGATCGAGTAGATCTCCCACTGCGGGAGCTCGCGCAGCCGCTTGGTGCGCAGCTCGTAGCGGTGCGCGAGCAAGCGCTTCGCCTCGGCGAGCTTCTCGCCGGCGCCGAGGTAGTTCGACATCTGGAAGTGCACGAGCTTCCGCCACAGCTCGTTGCGCTCGTCGTTGGTCTTCGGATAGCCGCGCTGATCGGGATCGATCCGGATCTCGACGCTCTCGTCGAGCTTGAAGTTCTCGTCTGCGACGAGTCCCTTCGCGTGCGCCTCCGACGCAGCCTGCAGCGCGATCAGCCGCTCGTGCACGGCCTGGATCTGCCCGCAATTGCCCGCCTGCAGGTTCTCGAACACTCCGGCGAGCTTCGCGCGCAGCTCGGAGACCTCGCTGTCGAGCATCAAGCTGCGCGAGGTGTCGAGGCGGTGGAGGTAGCTCTCGATCGCGCGCTGCTCGATCTCCGTTCCGAGCGCGCTCTGGATCACGTGGTGCTTCAGGAACTCGCGCGCGAGCTGACTGATGCTCGGGCAGTCGAGTTCCGCCGCCGCGGGCACCGCCACGACGATCGAAGAGAGCAGGGCCAGGCTGCGGAGGATTCGGCGCAAGATCATGAAGCGATTATCGGACGGCGCGGTCCCATACTTTTCTAACTCTAGCGAGGACGCCCCGGCGCGCGGGAGCCCTCGGGCTGAGAACCCGCCGCGCCGGACCGCACCCTCGGGGAGAACCGGCCTCAGTACCGGTAGTGGTCGGGCTTGTAGGGCCCCGCCACCGGCACGCCGATGTAGTCGGCCTGCTCCGCGGAGAGCCGGGTGAGCTTCACGCCGAGCTGCTCGAGGTGGAGCCGGGCCACCTCCTCGTCGAGTGCCTTGGGCAGCACGTAGACCTTCTTTTCGTATTGGTCGTGCCGCTGCCAGAGCTCGAGCTGCGCGAGCACCTGGTTCGTGAACGACGCGCTCATCACGAAGCTCGGGTGGCCCGTGGCGCAGCCGAGGTTGAGCAGCCGGCCCTCGGCGAGGATCAGCACGGAGTGGCCGTCCGGGAAGATCCACTCGTCGTATTGCGGCTTGACGTTCTCTTTGCGGATGCCGGGGACCTTCTTCAGGCCGGCCATGTCGATCTCGTTGTCGAAGTGGCCGATGTTGCCGACGATCGCCTTGTCCTTCATCCGCGCCATGTGGGCGGCCGTGATGATGTCCTTGTTGCCGGTCGCGGTGACGAAGATGTCCGCGGTCTCGACGACGTCCTTGAGCTCGGCGACCTGGTAGCCCTCCATCGCGGCCTGGAGCGCGCAGATCGGGTCGATCTCGGTGATCACGACCCGGCAGCCCTGGCCGCGCAGCGCCTGCGCGCAGCCCTTGCCCACCTCGCCGAAGCCGCACACCACGCCGACCTTGCCGCCGAGCATCACGTCGGTGGCGCGCATCAGGCCGTCGGGGAGCGAGTGCCGGCAGCCGTAGATGTTGTCGAACTTGCTCTTCGTGACCGAGTCGTTGACGTTGATCGCGGGAAACGCGAGCACCCCGTCCTTCGCCATCTGATAGAGGCGGTGGACGCCCGTCGTCGTCTCCTCCGAGACGCCGCGAATTCCCGCGGCAATCCGCGTCCAGCGCTTCGGCTCGCACAGCTGCTCGCGGCGCAGCGCATCGAGGATCACGCCCCACTCCTCGGGATCCTGGTCCGCGTCGAAGTCCGGCACCTTGCCCGCGCGCTCGAACTCGGCGCCCTTGTGCACGAGCAGTGTCGCGTCGCCGCCGTCGTCGACGATCAGGTGCGGGCCGGTGCCGTCGGGCCACACGAGCGCCTCGACCGTGCACCACCAGTACTCCTCGAGCGTCTCGCCCTTCCACGCGAACACGGCGATGCCCTGCGGATCCTCGGGCGTGCCGTTCGGCCCGACCGCGACCGCGGCGGCGGCGGGGTCTTGCGTGGAGAAGATGTTGCACGACACCCAGCGCACGTCAGCGCCGAGCTGGGTGAGCGTCTCGATCAGCACCGCGGTCTGCACGGTCATGTGCAGGCTGCCCATGATCTTCGCGCCCGCGAGCGGCTTGCTCTTCGCGTAGCGCGCGCGCAGCGCCATCAGGCCGGGCATCTCCTGCTCGGCGAGGCGGATCTCCTTGCGGCCGGCGACGGCGAGATCGAGATCCTTGACCTTGAACCGCGGGCGGGGCGTCGACATCTGAATCTCCTCTTCATCCGTTTATGCGGATGTAGTGTTCCAAAGCTTGAGTCCGGTGTCGAGGGCAATCGGAGAGGGATCGACCCGATTGCCCCGAGGGGCCCACGGCTCCAACAGGTGTTCAGTGAAGTGCCTGGGGCTGCCGGAGCTCGAAGCGCTCGATCTCCGCATCGAAGCGCGAGCCGTCCTCGCGGACCATCTGATAGGTCCCCTCCATCGAGCCGAACGGCGTGTCGAGTGGACAGCCGGACGTGTACTCGAAGGCGTCGCCGGGCTCGAGGACCGGTTGCTCGCCGACCACCCCGGGCCCGCGCACCTCTTCGACCTTGCCCGCGCCGTTGCGGATGACCCAGTGGCGCGAGATCAGCTGGCAGGTCCGCTCGCCCTCGTTGCGCACGCGAATCGTGTAGAGGAAGAACCACTGGCTGTGCCCGGGATCGGAGTGCTCCGCCGAATAACGCGCCTCGACCTGCACGCGCAGCCCCTCGGTCACGGCTTCGGAGCGCGTCACGTGCTCCACCGCGTATCCTCCACGGCGACGCCGACCCATTCGCAGCTGAGGTTCCACAGCCGGCGCGCCGCCTCGCCGTCGCGCGCCGCGCGGCTCGGCTCGCGCTCGCGGCTGTCGGCGAAATAGCGCCCGTTGGTGTCCGCGACCGCGGGCGAAGTCGCGACGTAGAGCGACGTCGCGGCGCCCTGCTCGGGCGTCTTGAAGAACGGGCGCATCGCGAGCGGGATCAGCTTCCCCAGCACGCCGCCCGTATTCGTGCCGAGACGGGTGGCCACACCGCCCGGGTGCACGGCGTTGGCCGTCACGCGCGTTCCCTCGAGACGGCGCGCGAGCTCGACCGTGAACAGGATGTTCGCGAGCTTCGACATCCCGTAGATGCGCAGTCCCGAGACGACGGTCGGAAAGCCGAAGCTGCGCTCGGCCATCGGGTCGTCGAAGTCGAACCCGCGCGGGACGAACCGGTGCGCATCCGAGGCGACGTTCACGATGCGCGCCGGACCGCTCGCGAGAAGCCGTTCCCGCAGCAGGTGCGTGAGCAGGAACGGCGCGAGGTGGTTCACCGCGAGCGTGGTCTCGTAGCCGTCGACGGTGAGGACGCGCTCGGTCATCACGAGGCCGGCGTTGTTCACGAGCAGGTGCAGCGCGGGGTAGCGATCGCAGAACTCGCGCGCGAGTCCGCGCACCGCATCGAGCGACGCGAAGTCCGCGAGCAGCACGTCCACGTGCGGATTGCTGCTGCGCTCCGTCACGTCCTTGCGCGCGTCCTCGGCGCGCGCGCGGTCACGGCCCACGAGCACCACCTGCGCTCCACGCGCCGCGAGTCCGACCGCCGTCTCCTGACCGATGCCAGAGGTGGCGCCCGTCACGAGCGCGATCCGTCCGTCGAGCGCCGTTGCGCTGTTCGCTGCCATGCTGCTCCTCCCGCTCATCGCCGGGCATTCTACGCCCGCACGCGAGGATCGCCATGCACTCGCGCAGCGTGAGCGTTCCATCGGCGAAGTACCCGATCAGCGCGCGGCGCAGCGCTGCCTCGTACGAGACGCGGTTCGGCACGATCGGGTTCAGTGCGCGGAGCCGGTCTGCCAAGCCGCATCCGGCGGCATCGATCCGTTCGGGGACGCCGGAATCGCAGCCCTCCCAGACGAGTGTCCGGCGAGGCGCAGTCTGCGGGCACGCGTCGCGCGCGTCGGTGCGGCCGTCGCCGTCGGCGTCGGGGAACAGGTCGACGAGCACGGGATCGTGATCGGAGGCGCGATAGGGATCGACTGCGAACGCGGACGGCGGATTGTCTTCTCGGTAGTCGAACAGCGCCGGCTCGTCGGAGTTCGCGTGCCAGACCGCCGCACCGGCCGCGAGCGGCACGAGTCCGGGGCTCGCGAGCGCTTGATCGAGCCGGCCCGCTGCGCCGTCGAAGACGTAGGTGTAGGCGTCGGGGCCGCCGAAGCGATCGAGTAGATCGACGAAGCCCGCGGCCGCGAGCGCCGCGATCGGGTCTTCGTTGGGATAGCTGTTCAAGTCTCCCACGATCAACGCGGGCGCGCCGCCCGCGCGCGTGGGATCGGTGGCGAGCCACGACGCCAGCGAAGTCGCCGCAAGCGTGCGCGTGCGATTGCAGTTCCCCTGACCGTCGCCGAGGTCGGGATCGCCCGCGGCATCGCAGGACGATCCCTTCGACTTCCAGTGATTCACCGCGATCGTGACGCGCTCGCCGGTCGCGGTGTGGACGAAGCTGCGCGCGAGGCTGGGCCGGTTGCGCGACGCGTCGAAATCCGGGTCGGCGCGCGCGTCGAGCACGGCGGGGGCGCCGAGCGGTGCGACGCGATCGCTGCGGTAGAGGACGCCGACCGAGATTTCCTGGTCGCCTAGCGCATTGCTTCCCGGATCCACCACTTCGATCGGCGCGCCGACCCGCTCCGACAACGCGAACGCGAGCTCGCGGGCGGCGCTCCCGGGCGCGACGCCGTCGTTTTCCAGCTCCGCGAGCGCGAACACGTCGGCGTCGACCGCGGCGAGCGCTTCGACGACCTTGGCGCGCTGGCGCGCGAACTCGCTCGCACTCGCCGCGCCGCGCGTCGGGAAGCCGCGACCGGCGCCGTCGCCGTTGAAGAAATTCTCGACGTTCCAGGCCGCGACCCGCAGCGCGCGGTTCGCCGCGGGCGGAGGCGCGGGCCGCGCGGCGGCGGAGACAAAGCGAACCGGACGGGTGGGATGGATGCGAAAGCGTCCGAACGCGAAATCGACCACGCCCACGATCCGCCCGGTGCGATCGCCGAGCCGCAGCGTGCGTCCCTGCGCAGTCGCGAGGTAGGGCGGAGGGTCGGGCGAGACGGCGTGACTGCCGTCGTCGAGCAGCACGCGGTAAAGCGAGTTTCGCTGCTGCCACGCGCGCGCGGGAGCACCCGGCGCAGCGCGCTGCGTGGGTTGCCAGAGCCGCTCGCCCGCGGCGATCACGACTTCGCCGAAGCGGCCGAGCTCTTCCGCACCGCTCGCCACGAGTGGCTGCTCGATCCGCACGAGCATTCCCTCGAGCGGCTCCCAGCTCTCCTCGTGCGGGAGCCGCGCGTCCGCCGCACTCGCGTTCCCGCGCGGCGCGCAGCGCTTCAGCCACTCGACGCGCCCGAGCTCGGTATTCCCGAAGAACTCGCGCACCTCGCCGCGCACGCGAACCGTGTCGCCGACCTGCACGTCGGCGGCGAGGTTCGGCGCGAACACGAACAGGCCTTCGGAGGTCAGTGGATTCGCATCCGCGTCGGTGTCTTCCTCCTGGACGAACAGCCCGCCGAGCGCGTCCGGAAATGCGCGGAAATCTCCGACCACGACTCCCTCGATCGCGACACCGGTGCGGCCCGCGAGCGGACTCGAAGCGCCGGCGCCCTGGATCGTGTGAATCGGCGTGGCGGCCTCGCCGCACACGTCCGAATCCGCGGCGGCGCACGGCGCGAGCGGCGCGCAGAGCAGCCACACGGCGAATCCGGCCGAGAGCCACGAAACGAGAGGGACTCGCGTGCGCAAGGTTCCGACCTCCGGCGGGTCTGCACCCGCAGCGTCGGGACCTCGACGTGTCTGATGGGGCGAGCGGGCGGCGCGGACGCACTGCCCTTCGCGTAGCTAGCACACGCGCGGCAGGCGCTCTAGTGGCAGTAGGGGCAGGGCACCGACGGATCCGCGTTGGGGCAGTGGTGTCCGGAGTTCGGGCTCGGCTGTCCGAGCGCGACCTTCTGGACGGCGTTCGCGTCCTGTCCGTTGCACACGCCGTTGCCGTTCACGTCGCCGCACTGGCACGCGTTGCCGATCCCGTCGGGCGTCGACGTCGCGATGCCGCCGGTGTCGAGCTGCTGCGGATCGGCGGCGAACGGACACAAGCTTCGTATCCATCCCGCATGACCCGAGTGATTGTTCGGCGCTCTAACCAAACGCGGGCATCACCTTCTCCGCGAACAGCCGCGCGGGCTCGCGCGTGTCGCGGCCGAAGAACTCGATCACGAACGAGCTCACGCCGTGCGCGCGGTGGCGCTCGATCCGCTCGATCACGCCCGCGGGCGAGCCCCAGATCCCGTGGTCCTCGAGCGCGCCGCCCATGTGGCCCCCGTAGATCTTCTTCGCCTTGTCGAGTGCGGCCTGCGCCGCGGAATCGTCCTCCGCGATCACCACCACGCACTGCTGGGAGATCTCGATCGAGTCGGGATCGCGGCCGAGCTGCTCGCAGCGGCGGCGCAGCGCCGCGATCTTGTTCGGCAGCTGCGCCTGGAACACCGCCATGTTGTTCCACGCGTCGGCATGGCGCGCGGCGATCCCCATCAATACCTGCTCGCCGCCGCCGCCGATCAGGATCTCGGGCCGCTTCGCCGGCTTCGGCTCGCACAGCGCGTCTTTCACATGGAAGTGTCGCCCCTCGAAGGTCGCCTTCTCCTCGGTCCACATCCGCTTCAGGATCTCGACCGTCTCCTCGAGCGCGCGCAGACGCTCGCGCGTGCTCGGGAACGAGCAGCCGGTCTGCTCGAACTCGGGCGGGAACCAGCCGGCGCCGAGCCCCGCGATCACGCGGCCCGGCGCGATCTGATCGATCGTCGCGATCTGCTTGGCGAGGATCGCGGGGTTGCGGAAGAACGGCGGCGTCACGAGCGTGCCGAGCTTGGCGCGCTCGGTGATCGCGGCGACCGCGGAGAGCAGCGTCCACGCCTCGAGGATCGGCAGGTTGGGCAGCGGCACGCCGTAGACGTGGTCGCACACCCAGAGCGAATCGAAGCCGAGCGCGTCGATCTCGCGCGCACACGCGGAGGTCTCCGCCCAAGTGCGCTTGATCTGCGGAAGGGTGACACCGAAGCGAACCGGTCTGGACATGGCGTTCTCCGAGGGTGGGCGGGCAAGTCTAGAGCCGCGGCGTCGCCGGGCTCAAGTCGATACCTTCGCCGCGCCATGCCGCTCGGCCCCGACGACGTCCGGCTCACGGATCGGATCGCGATCGTCACGGGCGCCGCGCTGGGGATCGGCGCGGCGATCGCAGAGACCTACGCGCGGTTCGGCGCCGACCTCGCGCTGTGCGACCGCAACGCAGACGCGCTCGCCGAGACGGCCGACCGCGCGCGCGCCGCGGGGCGGCGCGTGCGCACCGCGGTGCTCGACGTGCGCGACGGCGAGGCGGTGAACGCGTTCGTCGCCGAGCTCGGCGCGGCGTGGGGCCGCGTCGACGTGCTGGTCAACAATGCCGGCGGCACGTTCCAGGCACCGTTCCTCGACGTCTCGGCGCGCGGCCAGGAGGCGCTCGTGCACGAGAACTTCACGAGCGTCACCCACTTCGTGCGCGCGGCGGTGCCGCGCATGCCGGCGGGATCCGGATCGATCGTCAATCTCACCTCGATCGAGGCGCACCGTGCGGGCCCGGGTTATGGGGTCTACTCGGCGATGAAGGCCGCGGTCGAGAGTCTCACCAAGAGCCTCGCCCTCGAGCTCGGCGCGCGTGGGATCCGCGTCAATTGCATCGCACCCGACGTGATCCCGACGCCCGGCACCGGGCCGATCGAGGCGCGCACACCGCTCGCGCGCGCAGGGCGCCCCGACGACGTCGCGGGCGCCGCGCTGTTCCTCGCATCCGATCTCTCGCGCTTCGTCTCGGGCGCGACGCTCCACGTCGACGGCGGGAACTTCGCCGCAGGCGGCTGGCGGAGGCGCGCCGATGGGAGCTTCGAGACCTGATGCGCGCGGTCGCGGTCGAGAGCCTCGACGATCCGCGCGTCGCCGACTACCGCAACGTGCGCGACGCCGACCTGCGCGTGCGCGACGGCCTGTTCATGACCGAGGGCCGACTCAACGTGAAGCGCCTGATCACCGTGTCGCCGTACCGCACGCGCTCGGTGTTCGCCACGGAGGCGGGGCTGCGCGGCATCCGGCCCGCGCTCGAACGCCTCGACGCGCAGACGCCCGTCTACGTCGCCGCGGCGCCGCTGCTCCATGCCGTGGTCGGCTATGCCATGCACCGCGGATGCCTCGCCGCGGGCGAGCGCGGCCGCCCGCCCGAGCTCGTGGACTTCCTCGCGTCGCTCGCAGCGCGCGGTCGCGAACACGCGATCACGCTGCTCGTGCTCGAGGACGTCACCAACTCCGAGAATGTCGGCGCGATCTTCCGCAACGCGCTCGCGCTCGGCGCGGACGCCGTGGTGCTGACGCGCCGCTGTGTCGACCCGCTCTACCGCCGCTCGATCCGGGTCTCGATGGGCGCTGCGCTGCGCGTGCCCTACGCGCGCGCGGCCGACGGACCCGCCGCGCTCGTCGCGCTCGCGCGCGCCGGCTTCACAAGCATCGCGCTCGCCACGGGCGCTGGCGCGACGCCGCTCGCGAGGAGCGGCGCCGCGCCAGAGCGGCTCGCGCTGTGGCTCGGCAGCGAGGGCGGCGGGCTCTCCGCGGAAGTGCTCGCGCGGATCGAGCGCCGCGTGGCGATCCCGATGGGGCCCGGCGCCGACTCGCTCAACGTCGCCACGGCGAGCGGCATCGCGCTGCATCACTACCGCGCGCAGCGAGAGGACGCCGGTTGAAACGGCTGCTGATCGTGAAGACGGGCGGCACGCTGCCCGAGCTGCGCGCGCAACGCGGCGACTACGAGGAGTGGATCGCCGCGGGCACGGGCTTCGCGCGCGGCGAGGTCGACGTGGTGGCGGTGGCGCAGGGCGAGCCGCTGCCTGCGCCCGAATCGCCGGCGGGTGTGGTGATCACGGGCTCGTCGGCGATGGTCAGCCACTGCGAGCCGTGGAGCGAGCGCACCGCGGACTGGCTCGCGCGCGCAGTGGAGTGCGACACCCCGGTGCTCGGCATCTGTTATGGTCACC
>Ga0066710_100007087_pt1 | contig 10632 bp, 11 predicted proteins | sample GraSoiAngelo_159_FD_79666 | JGI IMG/M metagenome (GOLD analysis project Ga0066710, IMG submission 79666) | Grasslands soil microbial communities from the Angelo Coastal Reserve, California, USA - 14_1009_16_40cm | ecosystem: Environmental > Terrestrial > Soil > Grasslands | place: USA...
CGGGTCGTCATCGTCACCGACGAGCGCAATATCGGAGTCAACCGCTGACGGAGGGTCGCCGGCGCGACCCTCCGAGAGGAAGAGGCGGGTATTGTCGGCGCCGCAGCTGCGCCACTTGACTCGCGGGGGGTTTCGATGAAGAGGCACACGCTGGTTCTCGCTGCGGTGCTCACCGTGGCCGCCTTGGTGGTACCGCTCAGCGCCGCCGGTGCGGCAACGACGTCGGCGAAGGCGAACGGACCGGTCGTGAAGATCGGCGTCTTGCTGCCGATCAATTCGCCGACCGCCGCCAACCCCGACAACGGCGATGCGTTCAAGGCGGCGGTCGCCGCGTTCAACAAGCGAGGCGGCCTCGGCAAGAAGCACAGCCGGATTCAGGCCTTCGTCTGCGATACCCGTGGTGACTCGAACGGCGAGGTCAATTGCGCACGCGAGCTGGTCAGCGACGGCGTCGTCGCCACGGTCGGCGACCTGGCCTACAACAACCCGGCCGGAGTCGTCAGCATCATGGAGGGCGCGCAGATCCCTCGCATCGGGCTGTTCGAGACTGATCTCGCGGAGTTCACGTCGGCCGTCTCCTTCACCGTCAACGCCGGCCCCGTAGCCGATTACGTCGCGGCGGCCGCCGGCCTTGCCAAGGAAGGCAAGAAGAAGGTGACGCTCGTGCGGACCGACGCGCCGACCGGCGCGTCGTTCAAGGGCTTCGTCCAGCCGCCGTTCCAGAAAGCCGACACCGACATCGTCGGTGACATCGCGATCGCGACTGGCTCCACGGACTACTCGCCGTACGTCGCCCAGCTACAACGGTCGGGCGCGAATTCCGCGGTCCTCGCGATCGACGAGCAGTCGGCCTCTCAGCTCGTCGCGTCGATGGCGCAGCTGAACGCGAAGATCCGCCTCGCGGGCATCTCCGCGACGTTCTCGCTCAACACGCTGCGCAAGTTCAACAGCGTCACGAAGGGCACGCTGCTCGTCGACTCGTTCCCCTATCCGTCGCAGAACAACGTCAAGAACTTTCCCGGGCTCAAGCAGTTCTATACAGACATGAAGGCGTCGGGGAAGAAGAACCTCCAACCGACCAACATCAAGCCGGCTGCGATCGGGGTCTATATGGCCGTGCTGTCCTTCGTGAAACTGGTTGCCAATCTCGACACGATCACCAAGGACACGGTGCTGCAAGCGCTCAAGACCGAGAAGGACATCAACCTGAATGGGTTGGCGGCGCCGTGGACGCCGTCGGCGCCGGGCTACAGCTTGTTCAAGAGCAGCTCGAACCACATCGTGTTCCTGTCAAAGTGGGACGGCAAGAACGTCGTGACGCAGAAAACGCCGGTCGACATCACGCCGTTCTTCCCGTCGTCGTAATCCTCTCTCGCAGGAACCCGGTTTCCGAGCTCACACGGCCGCGAGCCACCATCCGCCGCGAGTCACCCTGCCGGCCTCACGAGAGTGCACCAGGGGCGCCCGCGGCCGTGTCGTTGCGCGGCCGCTGTCGCTGAAGGCAACGAGGCGTGTACGAGAAGCGTCGGTATTGGTGAGATGAAGAGGCCAACGGTTGCCGCGGTGGTCATTGCGCTGTCGCTGGCGGGTGGCGCCGCCGGGAACGGATTAACCGGGGCGCCGGTGAGTGCATCGCCCGGCGCTTCGACGTTGGCGCCGTTGCCGCGACAGCCTAAGGGGGTCGCGTTCCCGACCGTGCGTTGGCCGCGAGGTGCACTACCCCACGGTGTCACCCGGTCGGGGCTCCACGCGGCGTTCAGCCAAGCGCAGGTTCGTTCGCTGCTCGCGGTCAAGGGGGGCAAGCTCGTCTACGAGGCGTATGGCGCCCCCGACGGTCCCGAAACGTCGATGATGTCAGCGTCGATCGCGAAGAGCTTTACCTCGGCGGTAATCGGCCTCCTCGTCGGCGACGGCAAGCTCCACCTGGGCGGGCCCGCGCCCGTGACTGCGTGGGCGGATCCGCATGACCCGCGCCACGCGATCACGATCGCCGATCTGTTGCACATGTCCAGCGGGCTCCAATGGGCCGAGGAATATTTGGGTTCCTTCGGCGACATCTCCAAGATGATCGGCGCGCCGAACGCCTCGGAATACGCAGCAAGCCTGCCGCTGGAATCCCCGCCGGGCACGGTGTGGCATTACTCGACCGGAACCGCCGCGATCCTCGCGGGCATCATCATTGACACGCTGGGGGGCGAAACCGCAGCCGAGCGCTACATCCGTCGGCGCCTCCTCGTCCCGATCGGCATCACGAGCACCCGCTTCGCCCGCGACCAAAGCGGACGCTGGTATGGAGGCTTCGGTGCCGATTCGACACCCCGCGACTTCGCTCGCTTCGGTCTGCTGTACCTGCGCGACGGGGTGTGGAACCACAAACGGATCCTGCCTCGCGGATGGGTCGACTTCACCCGCACGCCCGGACCGGCCAGTCCCCAATACGGAGCGCTGTGGTGGCTGAACTACGGGGAGCCAGGAACCGTCACCGCCGTAGGACTCTACGGTCAGTACATCCTCGTCGCGCCGGCGCTCGATCTCGTGATCGTCGTGACATCGAGCCCCTCCGGTCAAGCCAGCTCACTACTGCACTCCGTATACAGCGCGTTCGCCAACGCCTGACTGGGAACGCGTCCGGACGTGTCTCGCGCGACATCACCGTTGGTGGTCCGTCGTGAGTCTGATGTCAGTCAGCGACCGCGAATGCGCCGAAGCGGCCGCTTGTTCACCGCGCGAATCGTTGAGTACGGGAGCTTCTTGTGGCCCCACAGGTAGTACTAGCGGATGATCACTCCGCTGTCATTGCACGCGATCCGACCATCGTCGTAGAGCGCGCGCATACGAGCCGCGCACTCGAGCCCCAGCACCAATTCGGGCACCGAACGACGGAGCGCCGAGCGGCATTTCTGGGCGCTCATTGATCGTCATCCGCGTTGCGACGGCGGTCGCGTTGGACTCCATGCAAGAGCGCGAGCGCGATCGCGATGGCGAGTCCGCCGATTACGGCCCAGACGGCCTCGCCGGTCATGAATGATCCGCCGATCAGCCCGATGCCCTGACCGACCCACACGAAGCCGATACCGAACAACAGAATGGCGATCACGACCCGGGCTCGCATTCGACCCTCCAGGTCACGCGTCCTGAGCTCAAGGGGCCGCGACACGGCCCCTAATACATCATGCCCGAACCTCTGCCGGCGCAGCGCCGCGCGGCAGTTAGGGCGGAGCTTCAGCCGGTAGAAAACGACCCTTCGCCCCATGCAGTGCAGCGAGACGCGGCGAGCCGCGCATTTCGGTGCGTCCGTCGCACTCTGGTTGCGCTCAATACACACCGGCGATACTGAGTGCAACCAGAATCGGCTATTCATTACTGAACGCCTAATGCCCGTTCTGGTGCGCGGTCGCTACCCCGTCGGAGCCGGGAAGCGGCGACATATGTGAAGGAGCGGGGTTTGTGAGGCCCCGCTCCTTCATCGCATCAGTTCGGAGCGTTCCGACCGGCCGGGCTTGGGACGACTTCTTGGTCGCGTGCCGCCTTACGCGTTGACCCGGCGTGCCGTGAGCCAGGTTCCCCAACCGGCCTCGGAGGTTGTGCCGCCCCACGTACCGGGCAACGCGCTCAAAACATCCGCGGGCGGGAGGTAGATGGGCGTCTCCTCGCCATTCGTGCTGACCCACACCAACACGCCGTCGTCGACCAGAACGCGCGAGGTCTCGGCCGGAAACAAGAACATGTTGATGAGCACGACAACGGCCGCCGAACCGCTGCGCAACGGCAGAGCTGAGGCATCGGACTGGATCAGGTGACCCCCGAACGACGCGAGTCGGAGCATCTCTCGCGAGAGATCCAACGAGACGACATCATGAAACGCCTGCTGTAAGTCAGCGGTGGCGTTGCCGGTTCCGGAACCAACCTCCACGCACCATCCGCTCGGGAATGGGCCACCTCGGGTCAGCGCATCCAAGAGCGCATCGTGACGCTCTGGTACGTCTCGGTCGCGCCAGCCCGAAGCTTGCGAATCGAAGAATGACCTGATCTGAGCCAGTCGTTCCGGCGTCCACGCATCACGGTCCAGCGAAATCGCCCGCGTCAACTCTCGCATCGGACGCGCCGTATCTCCCCACTCGGGCCGCCCCGGCCGATCGGGAATGGCCCTCGGCAGTTCCACCATGCTCATCGAACGCGCCACACCGTCGAACCACATGGGCGTCGCACCTGCTCGTAACAGGCCGCTCTCGCGATTGCGGGCATCCACGCATGATGCCCCGGTCTGGTGCGCGGGTCGGTACCGATCCAGAGCATGTCTAGGCCGTCGGGCGACTGGCCAAGGTCGCGCGGGTGTCACGAGTGCAACATCGGCATGTATGAAGGAGCAGGCTTGTGAGGCCCCGCTCCTTCATCACATCAGTTCGGTATCGCTCACCAAACCGCTGCCCGCCCACTTCTGCGCTCGTTGTTCAGCGCGTCACCTTGATTCAAGCGGCCCGTCCGTGTCCTAGAAGGCCCTACTTCAAGTGACTAATCCTCGCAGCTCCCCGGAGGGATCGCGGCCGGAACGAGTTCATGCGCGACTGGGAAGCTGGGAGCGTGAGCGAATTCTTCCGCGATGACCTCGGCGCCGAAGCAGCCGTGGTGCGCTTGGTTCGCGCTCGCCGGATGAGCGCATCGCGGCATGTATGGGCGAGCCATCCATGCGCCGGCTGCCTTAGGCGGCGATCGGCTGTTGGTATCGACGGACAGCGATACCGGCCCAGATCAGCTCCACGACACCGAAGGGCCATGCCCCCGAGAGGAACCCGTAGATACTCGACAGCAGGCAACCGAGCGCGAACGCGAGGATAAAGCCGCGCCCTCGTGCTTCCAAGGCGTACATCGCCATCATGAAGGTGACCGCACACACGCCGTAGATCGTGACCGCCATGCTGCCAGTGAATCAGGTTCCCGGCGAGAGCTAGCTCCGAGCGGCAGCTCGGGCGCGTTGCTCGGGACGCTGTCCCTGTCAGGCGAGACGGCGGCCGAGTTAGTCGCCGCTCAGGCCGCTGAGAAACTCTTTCGCTGCCCGTTTTGAGCCCAGCACGTGCAGTGCCGCGTGTGAACCGTGCTGCGACACCATCGCGCGTGCTCGCTCGGGCTCTGAGCGGCGGCGATGCCAGACGCGACCGACTATCCCCCACTCATCGCGCAACCGTCGTCTCACAGAATCCTCGCAACCCTCGGGCATCTCGCCCCCTGGCTTCCGAAGCCCGCGTGCGAACGCACGACCCGCGCATATCCACCACGGCGTGTCCAGAAATACAACGGTCTCGGCGCGTTCGAGCGGAAGGTCGAGTGTCTCGTAATAGTTGCCGTCGGCGATCCAGGCTTCGCCCGCGAGTAGACAGCGTTGCTTCTCACGCCACTCGTTCTCGGACGGCTTTGCCCAGCCTGGCTTCCAGTAGTGGAGGTCGAGATAAATCACTGGCAAGCCGGTCTTCGCCGAGAGGGACCGCGAGAAGGTGCTCTTCCCCGAACCAGCCATCCCGATGACGAGGATGCGACGGCCAATGGCACCGGATGCATCTTTCATCAAGCGCAGTGTCCCAGAACTGGAGCGCGTAATGCCCGGCCCGGCGCTCTTCAGCGAGCGCCGAGAGGCAGTTTCTGGCGCGTGTGGCAAGCCAGTGACAACTGCCGCGCCCACCCCCGACGATGATGAAGAAGTCGTGCCACTCACCTGGTCGATACACGTCGAGCGCGATCACAATCCCCACCTACCCAGATCTCCGACTCACGTCAATCGCCCCACAGAGATCGCCTCATCAGACGCACGCGGAGCGGCAGCTCTAATGCGCGTCTCGGCTCGTTCAGGCTGCTGCCCATGCGCCGTAGAGCAGTTCACCGATTTCTCCGAAGACGGTGGGCGCGGTGTCGTCCGGTCTGCTCGCGAAGTCCGTCTGGTCGGCAGCCATGGCCGCGACAACCCACGAGCTGTGGTCGGTCTCGAACAGCCCGGAGTCGATGAAAGTGCCGGATCCGTTGCCAGTCTTGTTGTAGACGCGGACGGGCATGGTGATGCCGACGTCGGCCGCCATCGCCATGTGTGGCAGCCGACGCGGAAGCCCGATCAGGTGCTGCTGTCGGTACAGCATCATCTTCGAGCGCTCATCCATGTGTGTGTAGACCTCAGCAAGATCGCGTGGTGACGACAACCCGAAGTGCTCGCCGGCCAACGCTTGCTCGAAGGTGATGTTGTTGAGTTGCGGGGTCGTATAGCCGAGGGCTCGCATCGCAGCGTTCACGTCGTCCGGCAAGCCGAGGGACTCCAACAACAGGGCGGTCGCGGTGTTGTCAGAGACGATGATCATGAGCCAGGCAAGGTCGTCGAGCGTCGGCGCAAGACCCGACGAAAGGAATCGCAGCACGCCTGTGCCGATGTAGCGATGCTCATCGTCGAGCGTGAGTCGCCGCGCCGGATCGACGACGCCGGACGCGACGAGTTGCGCGTAGTAGACGAGGATGAAGCTCTTGGCGGCGCTCTCCGCGGGAAGGACGCGATCGGCATTGATCGCGATGGTCTCTCCCGTATTCAGGTTTCGGGCGTAGACACCAAACGTCCCCGGTTTGCCGTCAACTGCGCTTGCGACAGCATCCACGAGCGACATCGACATCCTCCTCCAGCGCGAGACGCACGCAGAATGCCCGAATCTGGTGCGGCGTGTCACGGCCATGCGCGTTGCGATGCGACATTCGAACCGTCAACGCAGATCGGGAGTCGGCGCGGCGCGTCTTTCATCCGACCATTACTCCCGCCTGGCGGGACGGGAGGTCGAAAGGAGCGGTGCGCCGGCGCGAACGGAGTGCGGTTCAGGCGTCTTCGTCGGACATCCAGTGCACGAAGCGCTGGAGGGGGAACATCGCGTCGTGCGGTCCGCCCATGACGTGTTTCGCCGCGCCGCCGAGCCGTACGACGCGCTGGGCGCCGGCGCTGGCGAGGCGGTCGCGCATCATTTTCTTGCGGTCAGGCGGGTACATGCCGATGGTCTGAGTGGCGACGTTGACGAAGCGAATCGCATCGTCGAGTGAGTCGACGTGGACGACGTTCGCGGTCTTGTTGCTCGGGTGGAAGTCGACTGGGTCCTCGGTCAAAATCACGAGGCCGCGCCCGTCGGTGGTGCCCCACATCTTGTAGTCGTCGTCCATGAGCTGCAGCATCTCGATCTCCTCGCGGGTCTCGACGGGGAGCGGATGGGCGAATTCGGAAGAGGTGTCGCGGTCGATGCCGAGACGTTCCTGGAGCTGCTCGCAGAACTTCTCGATACCGTCCCGTTCGCCTTCGACGAAGATGAAGCGGCTGGCGAGACAGGCCTCCTGATTGAAGATCGCAACGTCGCTCGCCGCGGTTTCCGCGATCTCCTCGATCACGTCGTCGGACTCGAAACCCTCGGGACCGATCATCGAGATCGAGGTCTTGGGGTCGAACGAGACGAGTTGCAGCCCCGGCCCGAGGTACTTGATGACGTTGTTGATCGCGTCACCGCCACCCCAGGCGACGATCTTGTCGAAGTACTGCGGGCGATAGAGGGTGCGCTCGATGCGCTCGTCGCCGCCGCGCCAGTAGACCGCGGACATGGACTGCACGACGGGATGGTCGGGATCGACCTCGGCCATCGTGCGCAGCATTGCAACGCAGGTGAACGGATCGCTCGAGGGCATCTTGAAGACGTTGATCGCCTTGACCAGCGCGCCTTGCGCGATCGACGAGATGCAACCCGTGGGCGAGTTGCCGGCCAGCATGTGGATCATCCGCGGCGGAAACGCACGCAGCGCGCCGTGATTCCCGTTCATGTCGACCCGTTCGACCCAGCGGTCGAGCGCCGCCGGGTTGGCGAAGTTGGTGTCGATGCTGCAGCGAAGCCCTTCCGTCGTGAGGAAGTGCTGGGCGCGCCGGAACAAGTTCTCGACGACGCGCCGCGGCAGCGGATTGGTCGCGACGATGAGCTCGAGCGCCTGCTGGAGGTATTTGTTGTCCTCCAGGACCAGCCGCTCCCCGCACGCGACGAGAAAGTCGATGATCTCGTCGATCTTCACGTCGAGCAGCGGCGGCAGCTCGGAGCGCGGCGTGACGAGCTGGTCGAGGTCGATCTCGGGTGTCGCAAACTCGACGCCGAGGTCGCGCGAGCGGTAATGGACCGCTCCGCCCTCCACCACCTTGCCGCGGATGAAGTGGTCGACGCGGATCACGTCCTCCGACGCCGTGTCCTCACTCTTCAGCTCACTGTCGGTCTGGCTCATGACAGTCCTCTCACGTACGCGTCGACAGTTCCGGCGCAACCGATCTTGTCGTCGCCTTCGAGGTCGGCGAAGCGGGCGATGTCGTCACGGATGGTCGGCCCGGCGTTTCCACACGCGCACGGGCCGAGGTCGAGCGAGACCTTGTCGCCGGTGATCACTCCACCCCAGCGGCCGTCCAGCGCCAGGTCGAAGAACCCCGCCCGGCCCTCGAGCTCGCCTTCGGTGTGCAGGACCAGCTCGTCCCCGTCCTTGTTCAGGATCATCGGAACGACCCACGGCGGCACGTGGTACCGGCCACCTTTCTGGCAGCGGGGCATGCCGGAGTTGAGCTCCTGCATGCTGTAGTTCTGGAAATTCCGGTTCGGCGGAATGTTGAACGTGTGGTGGACGAACTGCTGGTAGTCATCGGGTAGCTGGGCGCGCTTGAGGCCGCCACCGACGTAGATGCAGTTGTCCGGATGGAAGTCCTTGGCGCTGTATCCGATCTCCCTGACGAGCTTGGCCACGGTGTACAGCGCGTTCCATTGGCCACCGATGAAGAGCTTGTCGGCTCTGGCATCGACGAGCGACTCCGCTGCGATGACATAAGCCTTCTCGAGCGTCTCCTCGCGCTCCTTCGAAGTCGTTTCCAACGCGGCAATCTCTTCGGGCCGCGCGGTGCCTTCGGCCATCGCCTTGCGCAGCACCACCATCTTGGTCAGCTCGCCGACGGTGATCGGCGGCACTGGCAACCGGAACGGCTCGAACTCCGGATCGCCGAACGCGGCGGCTTGCGCTTCCGCGGTGATGCGGTTCTTCGGGACGTACGCGGTCGCGCCCACACCGAACATGCGGCGATCTTGCGCGGGTTGCACGCCCGATCCCCAAGAGAACACGCCGACAGTGTCGCCGCGCGTCCAATCCATGTCAGCCGCGGACGCGATCAGCATGGCCGACTTGCCGGTCGTCCCGCTCGACGCAGAGACGTAATGACCCTTCGCTTCGAGCCGGGCGATCCACTCGTCGATGTCGTCAATGTCCGAGGTCTCGATCGCAGCGATCGGATGCGGGGAGATCGTGCCCAGCCACTTGCCGAGCCGGTCCCACTTCTGCTCGGTCAAGAAGCTCTCCGGGTAGCTCTTGTACACGGAGTGCGGAAACAGCAGGGGCACGATGTCTTCCCTGGACCGGATCTCGCTGATGCTGCCTTCCTTCGCGCGGTGGCCGAGCAGCTTGATGCGGTCCTTCCGGTCCTGGAAGCGCTCGTTCATCGCCTCCGCCTGCGCGTCGCGCAGGTCGGCATGCGAAATCGCGAAGCGATCCTCGGACTGGGCCAGTTTCGTCAGACGTTCAACCGCAGCACTCACCACACACTCTCCTTGCCGGTCGCCGGCGACACGAATCCAAGGAAGCTCGCTCCCGATCATCCGCGCGATTGCGGCCTCCCGCAAGACCACGCGGCGGGAGGTTCCCTCGGTGAGCGACAAGTGTGCCCCGTTCCCCTTGTACCGGCCAGTCAGTCGGTAGCCTCTCGATGACGACGCTGTCAGGTACGTCCCGTACGGGGGCATTCGTGTCGAACGCCGTGTTGTATTCGAGCTGCGACCAGATCGGCGTCATCACCTTGAACCGACCGGAGGCGCGCAACGCGGTCAACGGCGACGTCGCGCGCGGCCTCGAAGCCGCGCTCGACCGGCTGGAGGACGACCCCGACGTGTGGGTCGGCGTGCTGTGCGCCAACACGGGCGATCAAGCGCGTCCCGTCTTCTGCGCGGGCGCAGACCTCAAGGCCATCGAGTCGGGTAATCGACCGAGCCTGTACACCGAGCGCGGCGGCTTCGGCGGATTCGTGTACCGCGAGCGCGCGAAACCGATCGTCGTCGCGGTTGATGGTCTGGCCACCGCGGGAGGCCTCGAGATCGTGCTCGCGGCCGATGTCGTCGTAGCGACGACGCGGTCCTCCTTCGGTCTTGCGGAAGTGAAACGCAACCTCATCGCCGCGGCCGGCGGGCTGTTCCGTTTGCCGCGCGTGATCGGTTCCACCGTCGCGATGGACGCCATCCTTACCGGTGAACCGATCGACGCGCGCCGCGCGTTCGACCTCGGGCTGGTGAGCCGCCTCGTCGAACCCGGCGCCGCGTTCGACGAGGCGCTCCGAGTGGCGCGGGCGATCGCCGAATCGGCCCCGCTCGCGGTCCGGGCCAGCCGTCGGGTCGTGCTCGCTGCCGGGCACGAGGACGACGAGACACTGAAGCAACTCTCGGACGACCTGCTGGACGAGCTCCTCGCGTCGGAAGATGCGAAGGAAGGCCTGACTGCCTTCATCGAGAAGCGACCGCCGCAATGGAAAGCGCGCTGACCATGGCACCGAAGCAAGCAACCGCGAAA
>Ga0066710_100007088_pt1 | contig 10632 bp, 6 predicted proteins | sample GraSoiAngelo_159_FD_79666 | JGI IMG/M metagenome (GOLD analysis project Ga0066710, IMG submission 79666) | Grasslands soil microbial communities from the Angelo Coastal Reserve, California, USA - 14_1009_16_40cm | ecosystem: Environmental > Terrestrial > Soil > Grasslands | place: USA...
CCCGTGTTCCGGCTCGGCACCATCAGGCCCGCGCTCGCGTACGCCATGATGGGCGCCGCCACCACGTGGATGATGCAGATCCACATGTCGTGGCCGCTGCTGCTGCCCTATGCCGCGTACGCGTCGCTCGCGTCGCGCCGCGACGGAAGCCGTGCGCTCGCGCTCCGCGCGCTCGCGTTTCTCGCAGGCGCTCTCGGGCCGGCGATCTTTCTGATTCCAACCTGGCTGCACTATGGGCTCAACGCCGGCTCGGGCGGGTTGGGACGGAACATCCATGTGCACTGGGTGAACCCGTTGATGGCGGTGACGACGCTGGCGCGGTTCCTGTCATTCGCCAGTCTGGAGATCAATCGCTTCATCGCGACTGACGGTGCGAAGCGCATTGAGTTCTTCCAGCGGCATCTCTGGTTGCTTCCATTGGCGGCGATCGTCTGGGCCGCCGGCATCGTGCAACCCATTTGGATGGTCATCGAGTGGTTGCGCCGCCGTGGCGCGCCGACACCGATGTGGCCGCCGCTCCGGCGCCTGGTGGCATCGTCGGTTTTGCTGGTGTATGGGAGCTATTGGTTCGTGATGGAACCGCCGCAAGCGCACGCCTTCTACGTGCTGGCCCCAATCGCGTTGGTATTCGCGGCGTACTGCTGGTCGTTCGTCGACTCACCGCAGACGCGGAAGCTGGCCGCCGTGGTGCTCGCGGCCAACATCGCGTTTCATGCGGGGCTGGCGGTGGCGCAGGCGCCCGTCAAGTCGCTCTACAAACACCGCGCGCTCGTTGCGGCGGCGGTCCGTCTCAAGCAGCCGGAAATGTTCGCGCATCGCCGCGCGTTTGCGATCGACGGCGGGCCGCCGGCGCTCGCCGATCCGTCCAGGCCGTACGATCCGCGACGTGATATTGCCGTGATCAACCCGACGTACCGCGTCGGCCTCGCCCGTTCCACCAATTGGGATCTCACGGTGCGGAACGACAACCCGCGCGTGGCGTTTCGCGATCTGCTGTACATCACTACCTACCGAGACGAGGGCGGTCAGGTCGTCGAGGAGCGCCATGAGTTCATCAAGGACATCTTCGAGCCGGGCGAGGTGCGTCATCTCACGGTGAACGACGGCTACGTGCGGACGAACTTCGCGACCGCATCTATCGAAATCATCGCCGCCGAGGCGCTCCTGCCGGTCCCCGGCTTCTCGAAATAGCGGCGGCGCGACGGGTATGCGATCATAAAGACCTATGACATCTCGTGTGCTTCTCGTTATTTTCCTTTTTGCCGCTGTCGCCTGCGGCGGAAGCTCGACATCTCCGACATCCGGCGCGCCGTACTCCCAGACCGATCTCGTCGTCGGCACCGGCACTCAGGCAGCCGCCGGCAACCGTGTGACGGTCGCCTACACCGGCTGGTTGTATGACTCGAGCAAGCCGGACGGCAAAGGCACGCAGTTCGACTCGAACAACTACACGTTCACGCTCGGCATCGGCACGGTGATCAAAGGATGGGATCAGGGTGTTGTCGGTATGAGAGTCGGCGGGCAGCGGCGGCTCATCATCCCGCCCGATCTGGCGTACGGCAGCGCCGGGTCCAGCGGCGTGATTCCGCCGAACGCGACGCTGGTGTTCGACATCACGCTGATCAGCGTGCAGTGATGGCGATTAGAACTGCATCTGCATCCGCACGGAAAACGAACGCGGCGGCGCGATGGCCGTGCCCGAGAAGAGCCCTGCGAAGTCGATCACATCGAGGCGATCGGTGAGGTTGCGGACATCCGCCTGCAGTCGCAGGCTGTGTCTGGTCGTCTTGACGACGACGAGGCCGAGCGATAGATCCAACGAGAGCGAAGGACGCACGCGGCCGGTCTCGAAATCGACGCGATCGACGATTCGCGGGCCGTATTGCTCGACCGCCGTGTCCCGATCGCCCACGAATTCGAACGGCAGGCCGCTGCCATACGAGGCGGCCAGCGCGATCCACGCCGATGGCGACAGTTGGTAATTCGCGCGACCGCGCATCGTATGCCGCTGATCCTGTGTGACGGCGAACTCTCCCGTGGACGCCAACCGCGATGATGCTTCGTCACCCAGAAACAGGCCGCCCGTGACCGGCAGTTCGCCGACGCCGCGCATGTGCGCGTAGCTGACGAAACCGGAGAGCGCCTTCCAATGCGCCACGCCGACCTTGATCTCCGCGCCCCGGATTAGCGCGCGGCGAAACGCGATCGGAAAGCTGACGCCGCTGTTCAGCAATAGATCATCGTCGGTGAAGTTGTTCATCGTCCGAACGAAGTAACTCGCGTCGACACGAACGACACGGGCCAGCGCCTTCGAGACGCCGGCTTCGAGAAAATTGCCCCGCGATGGTCTCAGGGGCAAACGCACGACGTCGGCGCTCAGCGTGTCGACAGCCGGAGAACTCGCGAGCAAGAGGTTCTCCACGGCAGGCGTTTGGAAGGCGCGGTCGTACGACGCACGAACCACGAGGTCCGTCCCGGGCGGGGCCCAGGCGACGCCGAGGCGCGGGCTGAACGCGTGCTCGTCGACCACGAGCGCGTAGCGGTCCCAGCGAAGCCCCGCATTGACGGTCCATGGTCCATGTCGGATCTGATCTTGAACGAACACCGCTTGTTCGTGATCCGCGCGGCGATCCTGGAAATGGAACACGGGCGGCGTGTCGCGAGCGAATCGATCGAAATCGGTAATCTGGTAACCGAAGTCCTCCCGCACCGAACCGAACGTGGCGTCGCCGCCGGCCTTCCATTCGTGCGCGCCGACATGCGCGGATACCGTGCCTTTCAGATAGAGGTCCCGAAGGCCGCGATCCTGGCGCGCCGCGATCGGCGTCGCCGCGGCATTCGACCACAATCCAGAGGACACGTCGCGCGCGAGACCACGAATGTCTCCGACGATCGGCGCCCCAAACACGTGCTGATAGGAGAACTGGCCGGACGTTTCTTCGCTGTCGCGATCCTGCCGCTGGCCGGCCTCCTGCTGCACGCGCTCGTTCGGCACGAGGAAGCGGACCTGCCCGCGGCGGACGATCAGGCCGGCCCGGTCGGATTCAGTGAAGTCGTGCTCGAGGTGCGCGGCGACACGCCAGGTCGTTCCATGGTTGGTGTCGTTCTCTTCGATCGGCGGATCGAGATAGCGATCGGTGACCGCCACGCTGCCGCTGATTCCCAGCGTGGTCCGCAGCCAGGTGTACTCACCCGTGGTGTTGCCGCTCTTCGTGCCGAAGCTGCCGATCGAGGCGCCGATGCCGCCATGGAATCCGCGGCGGGCCTGGCCGGCGGTGACCACTTCGATCACGCCTCCAAGTTTTCGGCCGTACTCCGCAGGGTACCCGCCGGTCAGAGTCGTCATCCCATGCACATCATCGGCATCGATCTCCGGGGCGAATGCCGGCGAGCGATTGTCGGTCAACGGCAGACCGTCGACGACGAATTGCGTCTGGTATTCGGAGCCGCGCGGGTGAAGGATGCCGTTCGCTTCCAGCAGCCAACCGGGTTGCGTGTTCACGACATCAGGCAGCGATCGACCGGGCAGCGCCGTCGTGCGGTGCTGAAGCGCCTCGGCGCCGATGCGGTGCAGCGTCGTCGTCTGATGCGGATCGAGCACGCCCGGCTCCGCCGTCACGGTGACTCCGGTTTGAAGCGGCGCGAGGCTCAGGGCGACGCGATAATCGGTGGGCAGCGCGGAACGGATGTCGACCAGAGCGGCGAACGGGGCAAACCCTTCGTGCGTGACCGTCACGCGATAGATCCCGAACGGCAGGCGTTTGGCGACAAGAATGCCCCGCGCATCCGTATCGAGGGTCTCCCGAAATTGCTCGCTCGTCAGTTGGACGGCGCTCGGCACGGGCAAGCCGGCCGCGTCGGTGACGATGACTCGCAGATCGCCCGTGTTGCTCTGCCCGAATTGCGCCAGCGCCACGACGATCAGCCACGCGCAGGTGACCATTCAGCAGAATTGTACAGTTATACTCGTGGCGTGAGCGCGCTCACGGCGTTCGGCGCCACGGTCGTGACGGCGATGCTCGTGTTCTACGCGCTCGAGGATCGCGCGCCGGTGTTCGTCCTGTTATTCGCCGGCACGTGCCTCGCGTCATCCGTCTACGGTTTCCTGCAGGGGGCGTGGCCGATCGGCATCGTCGAAGCCATTTGGACGGGCGTGGCCGTGCAGCGCTGGCGTGCGCGGATGCTGCGCGCTGACCACGCAAGTGAAACCGCTCGGACGACTCAACCCGCGGTGCCGGTCGCCTGCGACATGAGCGCGTTCTCGCCGGACGAGCGGCAGCGCTATCACGCGCTGCGCCCGAAGGTCGTGAACGCGATCGAGGACGTGATCGAAACGCCGAGCGGCTTTCGCGGGCGAATCGGGCCAGGCGTCATGGCCAGTGAGATCGCCGAGTGGATGGCTCTCGAGCGGCGTTGCTGCCCGTTCCTGGAATTGGGGCTGCGCCTGACGGGCGATGGCGGCCAATGGCTGGAGTTAGAGGGCGGGACCGGGGTCAAAGAGCTTGTTCAAGCCGAGTTCGCAGTCCTGCGCGCTCCGGGCAAGCAATAGGCGTATCCTAGTCTTCGAGGCATGCGCGTCAATATTCTCATTCTTATCCTCATCCTTATTCTTGCGGTTTTTGCGCCGGCGGCCGGCGCCCACCGGCAGACGTCGAGTTCTCCGGCGGCCGCCTTCGAATCGCCGCGGGCGCTCGTCGATCATTATTGCGTGGGCTGTCACAATGACACGCTGAAAACGGCCGGCGTCTCGCTGCGCGCGGTCGATTTCACCAAGGCGGGCGACCACGCCGAGGTACTGGAGCGCGTGCTCCGCAAGGTGCGAAGCGGGGAGATGCCTCCCGCGGGAAAGCCGCGTCCGGACGCGGCGACGGCGTCCGCGTTCACCGCGTGGCTCGAGAGCACCCTCGACCAATCCGCCACCGCTCATCCGAATCCTGGCCGGCCCGCCATCCACAGGCTCAACCGAGCCGAATACAGCAACGCGATTCGCGATCTGCTCGCGCTCGACATCAAACCGGGATCGTGGCTGCCGATAGACGACTCCGGCTACGGCTTCGACAACATCGCCGACGTGCTGTCGACGTCTCCGGCGTTGCTCGAGCGGTATTTGTCGGCCGCCGGAAAGGTCAGCCGGCTGGCGGTCGGCGACATCAAGGTGAAGCCGGTCGTGGAGAAGTTCGAGCCACCGCGAGACCCGCAGCTCGGCCTGGCCCGGCGGAATGAACGGGTGAGCGACGATCTGCCGTTTGGTTCGCGAGGCGGCCTTTCCTTCCAGTACTACTTTCCGCTCGACGCGGAATACCAGATTCGCGTCACGCCCGCTGGCGTTCAGACCGATGACCCAAGCCGGTTCGAAATGCGCCTGCCGGTCCAGGCGGGCTTGCGCACGCTGGGCGTGACGTTCCTGAAGGACTCGACGAAGGACGAAAACGAGGCGCCGGGCGCTCCTCCACCCTCGTCTCAGGTCGGCATGGATCTGCGGCTGGACGGCGCGCGGTTGAAACTGTTCCAACTGACGCAACGCGGCGCACGCATCGAGGTGAACAACGTCTCCATCGGCGGGCCGTACAATCCGACGGCGCGCGGAGAGACGCCGAGTCGCGCCAGGATTTTCGTCTGCCGGCCGGCGAGCGCCAAGGATGAAGGGCCGTGCGCGCGCTCGATCCTGACGACGCTGGTGCACCGGGCGTTTCGGCGACCGGTCACGACGGCAGACGTTCAGCCATTGCTCGCGTTTTACGAACGCGGACGCCGCGACGGCGATTTCGATGACGGCATCGAAAAGGCGCTCGAGGCGCTTCTCGTGTCGCCGGAATTTCTGTTTCGCATGGAACAGGATCCGCGCGGCGGCGGCGCCGCCCGCGTCCATCGCGTCAGCGATGTCGAGCTCGCGTCGCGGCTCTCCTTCTTCCTCTGGAGCAGCATTCCAGACGATGAGCTGCTGGAAGCGGCCGAGCACGGCAAGCTGAAAGATCCATCTGTTCTGCAGAAGCACGTGCGCCGCATGCTGGACGATCCCCGCTCACAAGCGCTGATCGCCAATTTCGGCGGTCAGTGGCTGTACTTCAGGAACGTCGCGACCGTCAAACCGGATCCCGATATCTTCCGGTTCGACGTAAGCTTGCGCGAGGCGCTGCAGAAAGAGACGGCGCTCTTCTTCGACAGCATGGTGCGCGAAGATCGAAGCGTGCTGGATCTGCTCGCCGCGGACTACACGTTCGTCAACGAGCGGCTCGCCCAACACTACGGCATCCCGGGGATCTACGGTCCGCAGTTCCGGCGCGTCAGCATCACCGATCCCAACCGGCGCGGCGTGCTCGGCCAAGGCAGCATCCTGACGGTGACGTCGTATCCCAACCGGACGTCGGTGGTGCAGCGCGGCAAATGGGTGCTGGAGAATCTGCTCGGCATGCCTCCGCCGCCGCCGCCTGCGAACGTCCCGAGCCTGACGCCCCACGGACAGGATGGCAAACCGCTGTCGATGCGGCAGCAGATGGAACAGCATCGAACGAACGCGGTCTGCGCCGCCTGCCACGCCCGCATGGATCCGCTGGGGTTCGCGCTCGAGAACTATGACGGCGTGGGCAAGTGGCGAACCGAAGATGCGGGTTCCCCCATCGATGCCTCAGGCGCGCTCCCGGATGGGACCCGGTTTGAGGGCCCGGCCGGGCTCACGAACCTGCTGCTGACGAGGTACCGCGACCAGTTCGTCCGCACGGCCGCGGAGAAGCTTCTTATCTATGCGCTTGGCCGCGGGTTGGAATACTATGATCAACCAGCGGTACGATCGATCGCTCGAGAAGCGGCGCGCGACAATTACCGGATGTCGTCTCTCATCACCGCCGTCGTGAAAAGCGCACCGTTTCAGATGAGAAAGGCGTCCGAGCCATGATCATCACGAAGAAAGCGCTGCCGCGCCGAACGTTCCTGCGCGGTCTCGGCACCACGCTCGCGCTCCCGCTCCTGGACGGCATGGTGCCGGCGCTCTCCGCTTTCACAAAAACCGCGGCCAACCCGGCGGTCCGTCTGGGTTTTACGTACGTCCCCAACGGCATCATCGGCGTGAGCGCCACGGGCCCTCGCCCGAGTCAATGGACGCCGACGGCTGAAGGGTCGGCGTTCGAATTCGCCCCGCTGATGAAACCGCTCGAACCGTTCCGCGACAGGCTCCTGGTGTTGAGCGGGCTGTCGCAGGTCAACGGCCGGGCGTTGGGCGACGGCCCCGGCGATCACGCGCGGGCGGGTGCGACCTGGCTGACCGGCGTTCATCCCAAGAAAACCGAAGGCGCGGACATCCGGGCCGGCGTCTCGGCCGATCAGATTGCCGCCAACGCGCTCGGCATGCACACCGAGCTCGCTTCGCTCGAGCTCGGTCTCGAGCAGCCGTTCCTGGCGGGCGGCTGCGACTCGGGATACAGTTGCGCCTACACGAACACGCTCTCGTGGCGCGGGCCGACGACCCCGCTGCCGGTCGAAATCAATCCACGCGCGGTATTCGAACGCCTGTTCGGCGACAGCGACAGCACCGACCCGGCCGCGCGTCTCGCGCTGCTGGACAAGCAGCGCAGCATCCTCGACTACGTGTCTGCCAGCCTGAACCGTCTGCAGGCTCGCCTCGGATCACGCGATCGCAGCAAGCTCGCCGAGTACCTGGAAGCCGTGCGCGACATCGAGCGGCGCATCCAGCGTGCGGAACAGCAGAACGCGACGATTGTGCTGCCGACGATGGAGCGTCCCAACGCGATTCCTGAAGAGTACGAGGATCAGGCGAAGCTCATGATGGACCTGCAGGTGCTCGCGTGGCAGACCGACATGACGCGAGTGACCACCATGATGATGGCGCGCGAGGGCAGCAATCGGAGCTACCGGTCGATCGGTGTCTCTGATGGCCACCACTCGCTCACCCATCACCAGAACGACGTGGAAAAGATCGAACGGGTGATGAAGATCGACAAGCTGCACGTCGAGATGTTCGCGTACCTCATCGACAAGCTGCAGTCGACGCCCGACGGCGACGGCACCCTGCTCGACCACTCGGTGCTCATGTACGGGAGCAGCATCAGCGACGGCAACGCCCACACACACCACGATCTGCCGATCGTCGTCGTCGGCGGCGCCAACGGGCAGCTCAGGGGCGGGCGTCACATCCGCTATCCCAGAGACACGCCGCTCAACAATCTCCTCCTCAATATGCTGGCCAAGGCCGACGTGCACGTCGATCATTTCGGCGACAGCACCGGGCCTCTGTCCGACATCTGAAATGCGGAACGCAGAATGCAAAATGCTGAATGCAAACGTGGTTTGTTTGTCATTCTGCATCCTGCATTTTGCATTTCCCCTGTTGGCGTTCGCGCAGAGCGACTCGCGTCTGCTCGACGCGGTCAAGCGGCGCGACCATCAGGCGGTCATGTCACTCGTCCGCGCCCATGTCGACGTGAATGCGGCGCAGCCCGACGGCGCGACCGCGCTGGCGTGGGCGGTGCACCTGGGCGATGCCGAGATGGCCGACGCGTTGCTCTCCGCCGGCGCCAACGTCAACACCGCGAACGAATACGGCGAAACCCCGCTCACGCTGGCGTGCGCGAACGCTGACGCGGTGCTGGTCGAGAAACTGCTGAACGCAGAAGCGGACGCGAACGCCGCCCGATGGGACGGCGAAACAGCGCTCATGATCGCCGCGGGCGCCGGAAGCGCCGACGCCGTCACGCAGTTGATCGCGCACGGCGCGGCCGTCAACGCCGCCGAGTCGCGCAAAGGCCAGACCGCGCTGATGTGGGCCGCCGCGGAAGGCCGCCCCGCCGTCGTCAAAACGCTCATCGACGCCGGCGCCGGGGTGAAGGCCGTTTCGAAGAGCGGCTTCACGCCGCTGCTGTTCGCAGCGGTGAAGAACGATGCGACGTCCATGCGCCACCTGCTCGCGGCCGGCGCCAATCCCAACGACGCATTACCTTCGGGCACGACCGTGTTGATGGTGACGGCCACGTACGGCCGCGAACAGGCGATGCGAACCCTCGTCGCCGCCGGCGCCGATCCCTCAACGAAGCTCGCCGATGGCACCACGCTGCTGTTGGCGACCGCTGCGGGAGGGAGAGTTGGTGCAGTGAAATATGCGTTAGAGATCGATCCGCGCATCGACGCGATCACGAACAGCGGCGCGACGGTGATGCACGCGGCGGTGACCGCCGCCAACGGACGCTCGCCGGCCGAGATCTGCGAGGTGATTCAGTTCCTGGCCGATAAAGGAGCTCAGCTCGACGAACGGGACGCGGCCGGCCGAACGCCGAGGCAGATTGCGAACCGCGTGCCCATCGCCAACGCCGGCCCGCTCCTGACGTCGCTCATCACCAAGTCCGGCGCCACGCCCAAGGCCGTCATCCCGCGTTAACAGGCCGTGGTGAAAGTCCACACGGCCTGCGAGGCACGGAGCCACAGTGGATTGGTCGCCAATCACAGGAGAAGAGGAGATCAGGAGGCGCGCACGGAACATTCGGGGGGCCGGCCTGTAGCACAGGCCGGCAGGCGCGGCCGGATCGGACCGGGAGACGAACCCAGGCGACGGGCGATCCGGTTCGTCTCGCGGTCCGCCTCCGGCCGTGCGCCGAATCCTCAACGCATGTCTCTCTTGATCTCCTGATCTCCTGTTGAAGTTCCCGTGCCGTGCTCCACCAATGTAAAAGCCGCGTTCATCTTCCTCTGTGTCTCTAAGGCCGATAATCTCGCCAGAGCCAGCGCAGCGAATCCGGCAGGATCGCCCGGCCGTGTCTGTTGCTGTGGAAGCCCTGCCCGAACTCAAATCGGTAGTCGTACGCGGCGAACGCGAGCGATTTGGCCATCGAGAGATTCGCAAGCGGCCAGTTGCCGTGCACGTTGTCGAGATCGTTCGCGCCGTCCTGGAGGAACACACGGATCGGTTTTTTCGGCGTCTTCCGGATGAGCGCCGCGTAGTTATGTCCGCCCTCGCGGAGCGTCGCACCGCTGGCGATGTCGGTGAAGCTGCCGATCCACGAGAGCACTTTGCTGAACTCATTGGGCCGCTCCCACGCGACCGTGAACGCACAGATGCCGCCGCTGCTGGCGCCTGAGATGGCGCGGCTCGCGGCGTCGTGGCGCAGCTTCACTGTCTTCTCCACCTCCGGCAGAATCTCTTCGAGCAGGAACCGCGCGTACTGATCGGAGAGCGTGTCGTACTCGAAGCTCCGGTTAGCCCTGCCGTCCTTGAAGACGCCCGGCTGGATGAAGATGCCCACGGTCACCGGCATGTCGTGTTTGGCGATCAGGTTGTCGAACACCGTCGGGACGAAGTCCTTCCCGCCGGCGCCGTCCTGAAACACCATCACGGCGGCGGGCGTGTCCGGCTTGTATTGAGCCGGGACGTAGACCCACCAGTCGCGCGTAGTACCGCTGAAGATCCTGCTGTCCCAGGCGGGCATCTGTTTGAGCGTGCCCTTCGGAACGCCCGGCTGCTCGCGGCTGTCGGGGTGCGTCTCATACACCTCGAGTTGTCCCCCACCCATCCGCCGGTCGCCCACTTCGTAATGCCACGTCATCGCGCTGCCGTGAGCGAGCGTCGCGACGCCCGCGAAGACACCGCTCGTCCCGACTGGCGCCAGCGGCATGGTGAACGCGCCGACG
>Ga0066710_100007089_pt1 | contig 10632 bp, 3 predicted proteins | sample GraSoiAngelo_159_FD_79666 | JGI IMG/M metagenome (GOLD analysis project Ga0066710, IMG submission 79666) | Grasslands soil microbial communities from the Angelo Coastal Reserve, California, USA - 14_1009_16_40cm | ecosystem: Environmental > Terrestrial > Soil > Grasslands | place: USA...
AGGCGAGCCGCTTGCGCAGCTCGGTCAGGACCCGCAGCGCCACCGCACGCCGCGCCTCGCCGTCGGCGGCGAAGGCGGGCAGCGCCTGCTCGACCAGGAATCGGTAGTCCGCGAACGACAGCGTGCGCGCGCGGCCGAGCGCCGCCTCGACCAGCGCCGCGGCGGCGTCGGGCAGCGGGTCGTCGGGCCCGAACAGGCGGCCGACGCTGGCGCCGCCGGCGCCCGCCAGCTCGCGGCCCAGCTGCTCCAAGTGCGCGGCCACGGTCGCGCGCCAGGCCTCGGCGGCGGCGCGCGCGGCGACCGCCAACGGCACGGTCAGGTCCACCTTGGTGCCGGCGCGGTCCACCGACACCCGCTCGCCGAAGCGGTTGCGCAGATCCAGCGCGTGGGCCCCGGGGGCGGTGAACGCCTCGAACACGCCGCCGAAGTCGCGGCGGTCGGGATTGCCGCCGGGCCGCATGCTGAAGCGCAGGTCGGCCGCGGCGTCGCCCAGCACGCCCTGCTGGTGCAGCACCCGCAGCATGCTGTCGGCGATCTTGGCCTCGCTCCCGTTGGCCACCGCGTGCACGCCGCCGCGGGCCAGGTCCACCGAGGCGATGATCTCGTGCGGGCGCAGGAACTTGATGTCCATGTTCTCGCGGAAGCCCACCACCAGCCCCTCGCCCTTGCGGCGTGACTCGACGATGGTGAACTTGTACGGCCCGGTGGGCGTCAGCTGGACGTAGTTGGTCATGAGCAGCGCCAGCTTCTCGCGGCGCTCGGGGTCCATCGCCTGGAGATCGATCCCGGTGATGGGCGAGATGATCTGGGTCGCCTCCTCGGTGGTGAGCCCCAGCACGCGCCGGGTGAAGTCCACCAGGTAGGCGGCGTATTCGGTGTCGGTGAGCGCCTTGCGCTCGTAGATCGAATCGCCGTGGTAGTCCTCGGCGCCCTCGCCCAGCGACGGGTCGCTGTGGACGTAGCCGAACTCGTTGAGGAACGGCGAGGTCGAGTCGACCCCGACCTGCTCGCCGTTGTGCATGAGCAGCACGTTGTACGCCTTGAACGGATGGGCGCCCGCCGGGTTCCCGCGTCCCTCGGCGTCGATCGCCGGCGAGTTGGTGGGATAGCGGTGGTGCATCCCCCACACCAGGGCGTGGAGTGCCGTGGTGCGCGTGGTCCGCCCCTTGACCGTCACCTCCACGCCGCCGGCCTCGCGCGCGCCCGGGAAGCCTGCCCAGAAGCGGTCGAAGTCGAAGTACTCGGGGATGGTGTGGGTCCAGCCCGAGATCTTGATAGCGCCCAGGTCCTGGCCGATGGACACGACGTAGCCGCGGCGCTTGGCGGCATACTTGCCCGCGGGCGCCCCGGCCGCGCCGTGGGTGCGGTAGTAGCGCGAGTCGAGCAGGTGGGCCAGCGCCGAGAAGTACTCCTCGCGCACGTCGGCCAGGAAGTCGACCAGCCGCTCGCTCAGTGCCGCCCCGCCCGAGAGCGAGACCGCCGCCTCCAGGCCCGTGACGATCGCCAGGTCGAGGCTGTGCAGCGACAGCTCCAGCGCCTCGTCCGGGATGTCCCCGTACTTGGTCCGCCGCTGGAGCCATCGCCCGCTCTGGAGCAGCGTGCGCCCGTAGCGCACGAACACGTCGGGCTTCATCTCGACGAACAGCACGTGGAAGTCGCCCGGGCTCTCGCGCAGGTCGGCGCGCCGCCAGCCGTCCTCGCCCGCGTACGTCTCCCGGACCGGCACCCGGAACTCGTCGCTGCGCCGGCGCACCGCCTCGAGCGAGTGCTCGACGCCGGCCGCGTCGAAGCACCGGCAGCCGCCCAGGTGCCCGAGCATGGATCGGAGACTCTCGGCCCGGTCGGGCCCGATGGTGTTGAGGATCAGGCAGGTCTTGTCGCGCACCGGGGTGGGGGCGAAGCCCGCGAAGTCGATGCCGCCGCCGCGATTGTTGCCGCCGTTGAACGAGCGGCACGCCGCCTCCCAGATCGCGTGCACCGTCACCGGCTCCGAGACCGCGAGCGAGCCGACGCGGCAGGAGTCGTGCTCGGTCTCGAGCCGCGGCTCGCTCTCGCGCTCGGGGTGGCGCGCCATGTGGCGCAGGTCGGTGCGCCCGCGCAGCGCGCGGATGTCGCGCAGGACGCGCTCCGGCTGCGCCTCGTGGCCGTCGGCGTCGAGGGCCCCGCTCTCGCGATTGAGTGCGTCGATCAAGACCGCCAGCTTCACCATGTTGAGCACGGTCCAGTTGCGGAAGCGCTGCCGCATCAGGCGGCGGTCGTTCTGCATCGTCAGCTCGGGCTTGGTGGTGATGCCGCCGCGCGGGCAATCGAGGTGGCAGTTCCCGCACTGGTTGCAGCCGAACGCCACCGCCTTGCCGATGCTCGCCTCGACCAGGCCGTCGGCGCCGGCGATCAGCACCTTGAGCATGTCCAGCTCGCCGCGCAGCCCGCCCGAGGCGAACAGCCGCGTGCCGCCCCCGGCGCCGAACGGCAGGCCGTTCAGGTCGCGGATCGACCGGAGCGTGCCCGACCGGTCGAGGTCCACCCGCTCGTGCACCAGCGCGTGGTGCGTGTGCAGGATGGTGCGGAAGATGTCGGGCCAGCCCACGTGCGAGGAGTCCGCGTGGTAGTTGCCCGAGCCGCCCAGGCCCGAGTCGACCAGCAGGTAGTCGACGACGAAGTTGGACCACATCCCGGCCGCCACGTACTTGGTGTAGTTGGAGCCGGTGATCTTGATGCCGCAGTGGTTGTGGTAGAGCAGCCACAGCCACACCTCGGCCGGCATGTCCTCGATGGAATAGATGTCGTGCTTGGGATCGGGCGAGAGCGCGTCGGTGCCGACCGGGATGTTGCGGGCCCGGCTCACGGTGCTGGTCACCTTGGCGCCCGAGAGGCGCCCGCCCTTGCCCGGCTTGGCGCCCTGGTTGATCTTGATCTCGACGTCGCGCACGCGCCTCAGGTCGGCGGCGTGGATGCCGAAGTGGCCGCTCGCGGCTTGTAGACTTTGCCACGCCCAGTCCTCGTCGCCCGCGAGGCGGATGGGCCCGCCCTCGCCCGACGAGGTCATCGCCAGCCCGGCGTTCCCCTCGATGCGCGCGCTCAGGAAATCCTCCGACGCCGCCCCCAGCGAGATGCTGGCGTGGCTCACCGGGCCCTGCCAGATCGGCTCGCGGAAGCCGAAGCCCGAGAGCATCAGGCCGCCGCGCGGATCGCGGCGCAGCGTGACGGCCCCGTCCGCCGAGGCGCGCGCCACCGACAGGCCGTGGCCGCCGTGGCCGCGCGCCAGCAGCTCGACCCGGGTGGTCCCGCCGAGGCCGTCGTCGCTCTTAAGCCACACCGAGACCACGCCGGGCAGCAGCGCCTCGAGCGCGTGTCCGGCCGGCAGCCGTTCCGCGAAGCCGCCGCGCCGGTCGGCGGTGAAGGTATGGAGGACCTGACCGTCCGCGGTCTGCACGTTCACCTTGGCCCCGGCCGCCGCCGCCCCCGGCCGCATGAACCCGCGCGGCACGGCCAGCGAGAGGTAGTCGAGCGCCTGCGGGTCGTTGCGGAACCGGGCCAGCGACCATTCGAGCGAGGCGCGCGAGAGGCTGAGCCCCACGTGGTCCAGCGAGAGCGGCCCCATGTCGCCGGCGACGAAGAAGTCGTCCGCCTCGGGCAGGGCCCCCGAGGCCATGCGATAGATGATCTCGAGGAAGTCGGCGTTGAGACTCCGGTTGGTGTTCTCCAGGTGCCAGCTCGCGTCGCGGTGCGCCATGGCGCGGGCCGCGTGCACCAGCGGCAGGTCGGGCTTGAGGTGGTCGATCAGCGCCGACACCTTGAACGTGTCGCGCACGTCCGGGGGCACCGGCTCGGCGGCGATGCGGCGCGCGTTGAGCGCGGCGTTGACGTCGCCGAAGTCCGCGGTGGCGAGCGCGTCCACCTCGCGCACCCAGTCCTCGGTCATGGTGATGGCCATGGTGTTGCCCGAGGTCTTCTGGATGTCGTCGATGCCCATGCAGGAGAGGAAGTCGAGGATGCTGTGCTGCCAGCAGGTGAGCGTGTTGAGGGCCAGCCGCCGGAGCTCGTCGGCGTCGCGCCACTCGAGTGCCGCCAGCGCCGGCTCCAGCGGGGCGCCGTGGTAGACGTCGACCAGCTCGGGGAGCAGCGCCAGCCCGGCCAGGTGGGTCATCGCCCCGCCGTTGGCCCCGAGCAGCACCGACTCGAACACCGTCGCCGCCGAGGACTGCGTGTCGCCATCGCCACCGGCCGAGACCAGCTGGACGCGGGCGCGCACCAGCCGCGCCTTGAGGAACGCGTCGATCCGCGGGGTCAGCCGGTACGAGCGCTCCGCCCCCGCGTGGTAGTGGATCATCGCCACGCCGTCCAGCCCGACCGCCTCCGCGAGCGCCTCCCAGAAGCCGTCGTCGTGGCGCAGGTACACCGAGAGCAGCAGGTGCGGGTGCGCCGTCAGCAGCCGGGCCGCGTGCTCGGCGAGCGACGGGCTCCATTCCAGCTCGGCGATGCGCGCCTCGGCGAGCAGCCCCTTGAGGGCGACCGCCGCCTTGGTCCCGATCTCGAGCGCGTCGCAATGGGCCGGCGTCAGGCGCACCATGAGGTGCGCGGCGTAGGGCTGGAAGGCTTGGGCGTGGGCGATCGCCTGGTCGGCCCCGACGACCACCAGCGAGCGGGTGTGCAGGTCGGCGCCCGGATCGGCCGCGGCGATCGCCTCCAGCCAGGCGCGCTCCATGCGGTGCCCGTCGGTGTACGGGAGCGGCCCCACCACCATCGGCAGGTCGATGCGCAGCGAAGCGAGCGGGGTCTGCCTCAGACCCTCGCCGGTGCGGAACAGCACCGCCGGCTGCTTGCGCACGATGTCCCAGCCGGTCGAGAACTCCTCGCGCAACCCGTCGTTGGCCGGGTGGGTGATGGCGGCGTGCGAGAAGTAGGAGCGCCAGAACCCGTAGTGCCACGCCGCCCCCAGCGTCAGCGGCTCCTGGCGGAAGCGCTCCTTGAGCACCTTGTCCAGGTCGAAGGCGCTGATCCCGAGCTGCGGGAGGTCGCGCGAGACCCGCGAGTAGCGCGCGAGGAACTGCCGGCCGCGCTGGGCGCGCCCGAGGCGCCAGAAGTCCGCCTCGTCGATCCCCGCGCGCTGGAGCAGGCGCGAGAGCACGCGGCGCCCGCCGATCCGGTCTTGGACCCGCGGGCTCTCCGGCTCCACCACCAGGGTCAGGAGGTCCTCCCACAGGGCGAGCCGCTCCCGGAACCGCCCCTCGTCGAGCGTGGCGGCCCCGCGCGGCGCGATCTCGGAGATCAACTGCTCGATGCCGATGCTCACCCGTGCCCCCCCGCGCCACGGCGATGGGCGGCACCTTCGTCCCGGTCGCCGGTACGTTCGATCTCCTCGAGCGCCAGGAACCAGTCCCGGGTCGGCGCCTCCATCACCCGCAGCGTCTGCCCGCCGTTCTGGAGATTCGCCGGACACACCTCGACGCAGGTCCCGCAGCCGATGCAGCGGCCCTGCTCGGTGGTGATCCAGCGCGGATCCGTCCCCTCGAACTCCCGGTTGGCCGAGGTCGGGCACACCGCCACGCAGGCGCCGCAGTGGATGCAGGTGGCCGCGGGGCCGGCGTCGTTCTCGGCGCGCATCAGGATGAACCGCGCCACCCCGGGCAGCGAGGCCGGCGTGCGGCGCGCGTAAGCGCCGGGGCGGATCTCCAGGAACTCGCGCGCGTAGCGGGGCGAGCCGCGCAGCAGCGCCAGCAGCGCCACGTGGCGCTCGCGGTCGGCGCCGCGCTCCCGGTCGGCGGCCCCCTGCATCGCCTCGTAGAGCGGCAGGTGCGGGATGCCGGCCTGGCAGACCTCCTCGCAGTTGCCGCAGCGCATGCACAGGTCGAGCAGCGTGCCGCCGGTCGCCCCGAGCGCCTCGCCCGCGTGCATCGCCTCGCCGAGATGGGTCAGCATCTGCGGCAGCCGGATGCCGGACTCGTGGAAGATCGGGCACACCGAGTTGCACTCGCCGCAGTTGACGCAGGTGAGGGCGCGTGCCGCCGCCGCCTGCGGGCTCGCGCGCCGCACCGCCGCGGTGGGCCCCGGGGCGCTGGCGCGGAAGGGCGCCCCGACCAGCGCCGGCTCGCCGCGACCGTGCGCGGGCCCGCGCGTGGCGCCGGCCAGGCCGCGCGCCAGGGCGACCAGCCACCGCAGCATCGGCGTGGCGCAGGCGACGCGCATGAACCCCACGCCCGGCCCGAATCCGGCGGTCGCGAGCGCGCCCAGGGGGCCGCGCAGCTTGAGCCCGAACAGCACGCCGCGGCTGAGGAGTGCGGCCGGGTCGAGCGCCGTCTTGATCCCCCGCAGGCGCGCGGCCGCCGGCGGACCGAAGCGCCGCTCGAACCACGGCGATTGCCAGCGTCCCAGCACGTAGGGGCGGCCGTGATGCCGGGCCATGGCCAGGTCGATGAGCGCCGGTGCCACCATCAGGTCCACCGCGAAGGCGCCGCGGCGGTGGTCCACGAGGTAGGCGGCGATCACCAGGGCCTCCCCGCCGCTCAGGTAGTACACCTCGGCGTCCAGCTGGCGGCCCGCGCCGCGCGCCAGCGCCTCGGCGGCGGGCAGGAAGCGGGGCACTTCGTCCGCCGGCATCACGATCTCGCCCGCGAGCAGGCCCGGGCCCAGGCGCTTGGTCTGCTGCGGGCGGAACCGCTCGGCGGCGAACCGCACGCTCTCGGGGCCCAGCACGCGGGGACCGCCCGGGCACGCCGCGAGCGTGCGCGCGAACGCGCGCGCCGCCTCGAGGTCGAGGAAGTCCACGAACAGGTAGGCCCCGGCGGCCGCGTAGTCGAGCGCCGTCGTGGCCCCCAGCGCCTCGGGGCCGACGATGCGCGTCCACGGCATGTCGGCGCCGGACGAGAGGCGCCCCGGCCGCTCGCGCCACTCCCGCGACGCCTCGTCCTCCCACACGTGGCGGATGTGGTCCAGGTGCGAGCCCGAGAGCAGCTTGAGGTTGGCGGGCGGGGGGAACCGGTCGCCGGCCGTCTTGCGGACCCACGCCACCGCCTGGAACGCCGCCTCGCGCCGCTCGAACCCCATTAGAAATGCGCCGATCTCGGTCCGCCGCTCGACCATCACCGTGAGCCGGAGCACCAGGCCGAGCACGCCCTCGCTGCCCGCCAGGTCCGCGAGCGTCATCGGCTGGTAGCCCTGCGCCACGAACCACGCCTCGGCCTCGGTGGCGGCGAGCGTCTTGCGGCGCTGCGCGCCATCGGGCACGTCGAGCCGTCCGTCGTCGTGGAAGCGCACGTGCTCGCCCGCGGGCAGCAGCACGTCGGCGGCCCGGACGCTGTCGAGCGCGCGACCGCGGTCGTAGGCGTTCATGCCGATCCCGCCGGTGACGAACCAGCCGATCAGCGTGCCGCCGAGGTTGGACGGGTAGACCTTGAGGGCCACCCCCGCCTGCGCCAGCCGCCGATGGACGGTGCGCAGCCTCGCCCCCGCGCCCACCACCGCCACGCCGGCGGCGACGTCGAGGTCGACGTGGTCGAGGCGCGAGAGGTCGAGCGTGAGCCCGCCCTCGTTGGGCACGGCCCCGCCCATGGCGGTCGAGGCCGCGCCGCGCAGCGTCACCGGCACGACCTGCTCGCGCCCCCAGCGCAACGCGCGCGCGGCCTCGGCGAGGTCGACCGGCTGGAAGATGAGGTCCGGGACCGCCTGGGTCAGCTGGCGCGTGAACAGGCGGCCCAGGTAGACGTTCTGGTCACGGTCGGCCTCGCCGCGCAGGAAGGCGTCGGTGATGATGCGCTCGCGCCGCGAGGCGGCCGCGGGGCCGGCCTCCGCGCCCGGCTCGGCGCGCAGCGCCTGCTCCAGGGACTCGGCCAGCGCCTTGGTGTGGGGCGGCGCGTCGCGCTCGGCGAGGGGGCGACCCTCGTCCAGGAAGAAATGCAGGTCGGCAATGACCGGCTTGAGCGCCGCGGAGCGCTGGTCGGGAAGGAGCTCCGAGAACTGGCTCAGCGACTGCCCGATGACTCTGGAGAGAAAGGACAGGGGCTCATCCCGGAGGGTGCGAGGAAGGGCGCCACCGCCTGGCGGACTCACCGGACCGCCGCGTGCGGTGCTCGCGCGCGCGGATCCCGGGACCGTTTCCGGTGTCCGGCGCTGCGCGAACGCGCGGCACTATAGCAGAGCGCCGCCGAGAGGGTCACGCCGCCGCCCCCGCCACGCGTGCGCCGGGCGCGCCTTGACCGCTGCCCACGCCCATCGCAAGGTGGGACGCATGGCCCGACCCGCCGCCGCGCTCACACCGACCCGGCCGCGCACGACTTCGCTCTCCCATGCCGCGTGGGTCATCGCGCTCGCCGCCGGCATCGCGCTGCGCGTCGTCCTGCCCCAGCCCGCGCAACGCACCCCCGACGAGGAGGCCTATGCCATCGGCGGCGCCGTGCTCCATCGCGACGGGATCGCCGCCGAAGCCAGGATGGTCGCGGCGTACGCGGCCGACCCGCTCATGGCCGAGCTGCCGCCGCCGACGCGCATCGCGCTGCCCTGGCTCGGGGCGGTCGCGATGTCGTTCACCGGCTCGACCGACGTGGGCGTGGTCGCGTCGATCTCCACGCTCGGCAGCGCCCTTCAGCTCGCCGTGCTCGCCGCGCTGGCCCTCGAGGCGTTGGGGCCGTGGGGGGCGGCGCTCGCGATCGCATTCCTCGCCGCCTCACCGCTCGATCTCGCCATCGCAAGGCGGGCCTGGGCGGACAGCCTGCTCGGTCTGGTGGCCACCCTCATGCTGTGGGCCTTCACGCGCGCCGCGGCACGGCCGGGCGGGCGGGCGTGGCCGGCCACCGTGATCGCGCTCGGCGCCGGCGCGACGCTGGTCAAGGAGGCGGGGCTGCTGCTGCTCGGACTCGGCGCGGCGGGGCTGGCGGTCGTCGAGTGGCGCGCGCCGGGCGGGCCACGCCGGGCGCTCCTCATGCTGCTGGGCGGCGTGGCGGGGGCGGCCGCGGCCGCCGGGGCGCTGACCCTCCTCTGCGGCGGGATCGCGCCCTGGCGCGCGGCGCTCGAGCACATGGCGCGTGGCGTGGAGGCCAACGACTACGTGCGCCGCTATCAGACCGGATCCGGGCTCTACTACGCGCGCGGGTTGGCCCTCCTCCAACCGCTGCCCTGGCTGCTGGGGATCGCGGGCGCCGTCGTGATCGCCACCCGCGGCGCGTGGGCGGCGGCCGGCCGGCCACGGGGCTCAGGGGCGCCAAAGCCCGCGAGGGGCGGCCGCCCCGGGCGGGACCCGAAGCGGGCGGCCGTGGCGCTCGGCGCCGCGGCCTGGTTCGCCCTCATCGGCCTGGGGGCCGCCTGCCTCTACCGGCAGAAGAACCTCCGCTTCCTGAGCCCGATCTACGCGGCGGTCGCCCTCCTCGCGGCCGCGACGGTCCGTGCCGGGCTCGCGCGGCTCCGCGCGCGCCTGCCCGCCGGGATCGCGCGCCGCGCGACCGCCGGTGTGGCGATCCTGCTGGTCGCCTCCCTGGGCATGGACCTGCTGCGGTTCCAGGAGCAGTTCGTGCGGCGGGACGTCCTCGATCTCGTGACCCCATGGCTCGAGGGGCGGCTCGCCCCGCCCGCGTCCGGAGGCCCACCCGCGCCGGCGCCCCGTTGAGTCGCCGCCCGCCTCAGCGGATGAGCAGCAGGCTGGTCACCTTGATGAACGAGAGCACCACCCCCGCGCCGGTCAAGGCCAGCAGCGCCAGGGCGAGCAGCTGCACGCCGCGGCTCTCGCGCTTCTCGCTGAAGCGCATCGCCTGCGCCGTCACCCAGCCGCCCGCGAAGCCGCCCGCGTGCGCCCAGTTGTTGACGCCGCCCATGAAGAAGCCCATCGCGAACATGACCGCCGCCCACTGCCAGAGCTGCATCGTCATCATCGAGCCGCCGCGCTTGCGCCCGTAGACGATGAGCGCGGCGAGCAGGCCGAAGATGCTCCCCGAGGCGCCGATCGAGGGCGAGCCGCTGACCACGTCGGAGAGGACGAACCCCGTAGCCCCCGCCACGGAGAAGATGACGAACGCCCGCGCCGGGCCATAGACCTCCTCCACCTGCGGGCCCAGGCTGCGGATCCACATCACGTTGAAGAAGATGTGGAGCAGGCCGCCGTGCAGATAGATGGCGGTGAGCACCGTCCACCACCAGCCCTCGCGCCAGGCGACACCGCCGGTCATGCCGAGCTGATAGAGCGCGCGCTGCCCGGGCGAGAGGATGGAGAAGAGCCCGTTCATCTGGAGGATGGCTTCGGGCTGCAGCACCAGCGAGGCGATGAAGAGCCCGACACAGCCCATGACGATGATGGCGATCAGGTCGAGGCGCTGGCCGAACAGGCGCTGGACCACCGGCGTCCAGCCGTAGAGCCCCGGCCGCCAGGCGCCGCAGAACGGGCACTTCTCCTCGCCGACGCCGATCAGCTTCCCGCACTCGGGGCAGATCATCGAGCCCGTGGTCTGACGCATGGCGCGGGAGGATACGGCAGGGAACCGGCGGCAGGCGAATCCGGCGCGGTTCGAGCGCGCCGCCGGCCGCGGGCCCGGGCGCTCACGCGGCCGGACTCGGTGCGGACCTCAGCGCCGGGCGCTCATCCTCCCGGCGCGAGGGCGGCGGTCACCGCGTGATCGCCACCCGCTCGTGGAGGACCACGCCCGCCTGCTC
>Ga0066710_100007090_pt1 | contig 10632 bp, 8 predicted proteins | sample GraSoiAngelo_159_FD_79666 | JGI IMG/M metagenome (GOLD analysis project Ga0066710, IMG submission 79666) | Grasslands soil microbial communities from the Angelo Coastal Reserve, California, USA - 14_1009_16_40cm | ecosystem: Environmental > Terrestrial > Soil > Grasslands | place: USA...
AGCGGTGGAGCTGGCTCTGCGCGTGATGGAAGCGGCCGGCACTGCTCCAGCCGTAGGAGCCGCCGTACACGGCGGCTCCACCGTGCCGGGCGTACACGCGGCGCAGCTCGCCCGCCAGCAGGTCGATCGCGGTCCCCCAGTCGAGCGGCACGAAGGGCTCGGCGCCGCGCCGCACATCGCCGCCGGGCCCGCGGTCGAGCCAGCCGGCGCGGACCATCGGCTGCGTGATCCGGGCGCGATGGCGGAGGCTGTCGACGATGTTGCCGAGCAGCGGCGACGGGTCGGGATCGTGGCGATAGGGATGGATCGCGACGACCGTGCCGTCCGCGACCTCGGTCTCGAAGGCGCCCCAGTGGGAGGAGTGCGGCCGGAGCTCGCGATCCATCTCGGGTTACACTACCATCCGATGGCGAGCGAAGGTCCGAAGAGCGCGTACGAGCTGGCGATGGAGCGCCTCCGTCAGAAGGATCGCGAGGCCGGCGTGGAAGAGCGCCCGCTCACCGAGAAGCAGAAGACGGCGATCGCGGAGGCGCGCCAAGTCTATCAGGCGCGTGTCGCCGAGCGCGAGATCCTCCACCAGGACGCGCTGCGAAAGGCCCAGAGCCGCGAGGAGCTGGAGAAGCTCGAGAGCGAGCTCGCGCGCGACCGGGATCGGCTCGCGAGCGATCGCGACCGCAAGATCAGCGAGATCAAGCAGCAGTCGTCGACGTAGCGTCGCTCAGCGCCGATCGAGGCCCATGGCCTCGGCGAACCGCCGGTACGCCTCCAGTGGATCTCCGTACTTCCGGTGTCCCGCCGTGTGCTGGGCGCTCGCGAGCAGCAGCCGGTCACGGTCGTGCGCCTTCGTGTGGAGGTAATCCTCCAGCGTGCACAGGCCGAGCTCCTGGTTGTGCGGATCGTTGCCGATCGTGCACGCCGCGGTCGCCAGCGTCTGCACCAGGGGCGCCGGGTCGTCGCCGCCCTTGAGGTAGGCCGCCGTCAGGTCCACCGACTCCTCGGGCCGCAGCGCGAGGAGCGCCGCCTCCAGCTTCTCGAGGATCTGACGCGACGACCACGACTCCGAGCCGGCCGGCGGCGCGATGGCGCGCCGTCCGTTGCCCGGCGTGTTGGCCTGGTGCTCGGAGCCGCGGTTGATGAAGAGCGCGGCGACGAACAGGAGCTTGAGCCGGTGCGGATGGTCGAAGGTGTCGTAGAACCAGCCGACCGTGTTGCAGTACTCGTAGCCGTGCTGCGACATCGAGTAGTTGTTCGGCTCGCCGGTTTCTAGGATGACCTGAGCCGCGGCGATCTGGATCGCGTCGAGGATGCTGCGCGGCCGGCGCCCGGCCTTGAGGAGCGCCACCACCGCCTCGACCACCGAGTACTCGCTCTGGCGCAGGATGGTCTCGGCTAGCATCGCCTCCTCGGCCGGCGTCAGCGGCGTGTCCTGGCGCAGCAGCTCGGCGTCGCGGCCGTCGAGCACGTTCTGGACGACGTTGCCGGCGGCCTCGTAGGTGGAGTACCAGCGCGGGCCGACCGCGATGTCGGGGACGCCGGCGTAGAGCACGTCGTGCGCGCGGTCCCAGCCGATGGCTTCGCCGATCTCGATCGTGGCGCGCGCGCGGTAGCCCTTGTGGCCGGTGGTGTAGGAGCGGTTGTGCCACATGCGGTCCTGCACGTCGATGAGCCCGGCGAAGGCCAGGTGCGCCAGCACCTCGCGCCGGTTCGGCGTGTCCTGCATCAGCCCCAGGAACACGCGATACGACGCCAGCACCTCGCCGCGCTGGACGAGCGTGAGCCAGTGGTTGAGGCGCTCGCGCAGCGGGCCCTCGACAGTGACGGGCTCCTGGTCCGGCCAGTGCCGCTCGGGCAACGGCGGCGTCGTGTTCACCTCGATGTCGTAGAGCCGCGTGTAGTGGCCGGGGGCTCGGCCGAGAAGCTGGTTCCACGGATCGAGCCCGGTCGGCAAATACCAGACGGTCTGGGCCAGCGGCAGGTAGCGCAGCTCCGGAGCGAGCATCGGCACGAGCGACAGCCCGACCCGCTCGCTCAGGAGGCAGTGGTCGTTGTTGACGAACTTGACCACCCCGTCGTCGAGACGCTGATGGTACGGCACGTGCGTATACGGGGCGTGGATGCGCACCGTCTCGCGCGTGATCTCGTCGACGGGGCGGCCATGCTTCACGAGCCGGTAGAGCACGTCGCTGGCGCCTCGCTGGTCGCGCGCAATGACGCGCTCCTCCAGGCGCGCGTAGTCGGCGATGGGCGCCATCGTCTCCTCAGGCCTTCTTGACCACCTTCTTGAGAATCAACTCGACGTTCTGTCCGACACGGTCGCGATAGCGCCCGAGCGGATACTTGGACATGCCGGCCTCGTACTTCGGCGCGAGCTGATCGCCGATCTTCGTCTGCATCTCGGGCAGCGTGGCGCCGTCGGCCGACGCCTTCTTCACGGCGGCGATGAGGTCGCTGAGATAGCCCCGGAAGAACGTGAGATGGCTCTTGGGCAGGACCTCGCCGTGCCCGGGGACGATGTGCGTGAAGTCGAGCTTCTCTACGGCGCTCAGGGTTTGCACCCAGTCCTCCGGGTAGCCGTCGTTCAGGAACGGCATCCAGTCGATCAGCGCGTCGCCGGTGGCGATGACCTTCTCCTTCGGCATATAGATATAAAGGTCGCCGTCGGTGTGGCCCCGGCCCAGCACCTGGAGCTGGATCTCGCGGCCATGCTCCTTCAGGGTCACGGTCGTGCTGACCGTTCGCGTCGGGAGGGTGGGCTTCAGCTGCTTGAGCTCCTGCAGGAAAGACTCTGCCTGCTGCAGGTTGGACTCGAGGTTGCGCTTCTTGGCGGGATCCGATTCCTTCTGAATGTCGCCCTTGAGCTTCTCGATCTCGCCCGGTACCGCGGCCAGCTGCTTTTCGATGTAGGGGACGCCGCCCACGCCCGCGTCCGGCTTCGTCAGGTTCTCCTTCGTCTTCTCGGTGGCGATGATCTCGAGCTTCGGATTCGTGGCCGAGTACGACTCGTTGCCCTGCCAATGGTCCCAGTGGAAGTGTGTGTTGATGACCTTGATGACCGGCTTCTTGGTGATCCCCTGGATCTGCTGGTACACGGCGCGAGAGGCCGATGGCTTGGAGTGCGAGTCGACGATGATGACGCCATCGTCGGTCATGATGACCGCGGCGTTGCAGTTCACCTTGTACCGGGTCGCCGCGATGGCGCCGTAGACGCCGTCGCCGACCTTCTTGAGCTCGAAGAGATCCTTGTCCGCGGTCTGGGCGTGCGCCGCGACCGTACAGCAGAGCTCGTGGGGGTCGAGGGTGTGAACGGCCGCCGCCGCGATCCCCATCTGGGTCAGCACCTGTCGACGCGTCCATTGCATCGCCATCACGTCACCTCCATGTGACTGGTTAAAAGAGGGCTCGAGCGCCCCTCCACTCCCCTAGTCCGCCCGGAAGATCAGGTCGGGCTTGAGATCGGCGATCTTGGTGCGGCCGCAGAGGCCCATCGCAATGTGCATCTGCTCGCGAAGGATCTCGAAGACGCGCGCGACGCCGTCGGCGCCGTCGGCGCCCAGCCCCCAGAGGGCCGTTCGCCCGAGCATCACGACCTTGGCCCCGCGCGCCAAGCCCTTCAGCACAGCGGTGCCTTTCGAGAAGCCGCCGTCGATCACGACCTCGGCGCGCCCGGCCACCGCGTCGACGATCGGCGGGAGCGCCTCGATGGACGACTGGGTGTGGTCGAGCTGGCGGCCCCCGTGGTTCGACACCCAGATGAGCCGCACGCCCATCTCGGCGGCGCGGCGGGCGTCGGCCACGGTCATGATGCCCTTGAGCCCGACCGGCAGCTTCGTCGTCTTGATGAGCCACTCGACGTCGGCCCACGTGAGACGCATCTGGTAATCGTGGAACGGTCCGCGCGGGTTGGGCGCGATCTCCATGGCCTTGCGCGGGCTCCAGCGCGCGAGGATGTCACGCTCGCGCCGGCTGTAGTGCTGGGTGTCGACGGTGAGGGCGACGGCCTTGTAGCCCGAGGCCTCGACGCGCTTGAGCAGCTCGCCCACCCAGCCGCGATCACCGTGGTGGTAGAGCTGGAACATCTGCGGTGCCTTGCCGGCCTTGGCCACGTCCTCGACCGGCCAGCCGGTGGCGCCCGAGAGCCACTGGAGCGTGTCGGCCTTCCCGGCGCCGCGCGCCATCTCGACGTCCCCCTCGGGGTGGAAGAGGACGAGGCCGCCCATGGGCGCGATGCCGACGGGCGACGAGAGCGGCACACCGAGCAGGCTCGTGCTCAGGTCGATCTCGCGCACGTCGACGAGGACGTTTTGCGCGATCGCGAGCTGGTTAAGATGGCGACGATTGCGTCGCAGCGTCGCTTCGGACTCGCTGCCGCCGTCGCCGAAGTTCCACGCCTCGCGGGGCAGGCGGGCGTGAGCGGCGCGGCGGATCTCGGGAAGCGTGGCGAATGGACGTGGGAATTCCTTTGGTTGGGCCATGGCGCCGTACTATACGCCAGACCGGGCCCCGGAGTCTTGGTACACTGCGCCCACTTCGAAAGAATGGCCTCAGGGAGACTCGACATGACGGGGAACGGTGGCAGCGCCAGGGGCGTGAGACAGGTCGGCTACTTCGACTGCCCGGGCGGCGGGCAGGTGGTGGTCGATGGGCGCGTGGCGTTCATCGCGCACATGAAGGCGCCGCATGGCACGACGCTGGTGGACGTGAGCGATCCGGCCAGACCTCGGCAGCTCGCGTCGATCGAGGTGCCACCGGGCACGCATTCGCACAAGGTACGCGCCGCCAACGGCCTCATGCTCGTGAACCGCGAGGCGCACGGCGGCCAGCCGTCGTTGCCGAACCCGCCCCGTGGGCTCGGCATTTACGACGTGTCGACTCCGAGCCGGCCCCGCGAGATCACGCTGTGGCGCAGCGGCGGCACCGGCGTTCACCGCTTCACCTTCGACGGTCGCTATGCGTATCTCTCGCCCGAGATGGAAGGCTACGTCGGCAACATCATGCTGATCCTCGACCTGGCCGACCCGAGCCGGCCGCAGGAAGTCGGTCGCTGGTGGATGCCCGGGCAGTGGACGGCCGGCGGCGAGACGCCGTCGTGGTCCGGGCGACAGCACCGCTGTCATCATCCCATTCGTCTCGGCGACCGGCTCTACGTCAGCTACTGGCATGGTGGCTTCGTCATCCTCGACGTGGAGGACCTCGCGAAGCCGCGTTTCGTCTCCGGCCTGGACTGGAGCCCGCCGTTCCTGACGCCGACCCACACGGCGCTGCCGGTGCCCTTCCCGCTCAATGGCCGGCGCGTTATGCTGGTGGCCGACGAAGACGTCGCCAAGCTCGAGCCCGGACCACCCGCGTTCCTGTGGCTGGTCGACATCACCGACGAGAAGAAGCCCGTGCCGTTCGCGAGCTTCCAGGTGGAGGGCGTCGACGGCACGCAGCCGGACATGACCGGGTGCCACCAGCCGTGCGAGGCGATCACGTCGACCGAGATTCCGGTGGCGTGGTTCGCCAACGGCCTGCGCATCGTGGACATCGCCAGGCCGCACGCGCCGCGCGAGGTCGCGCACTTCCTGCCGCCGGTGCCCGAGGGATCGACGCGCGTGTGCAGCAACGACGTGTGCTTCGACGACCGCGGCCTCATGTACCTGGTCGACCGCGGGCGCGGGGTCCACATCCTCGAGCGCGCGGGATGACGGAGCGCTCGGAGGCGCCGGATGGCCGATAGCCTGCCGACCCGCCAGCAGGATTTCAACGAGTGGTACAACCAGCTCGTGCTGCGCGCCGACATGGCGGACTACGCGCCGGTCCGCGGCTGCATGATCGTCAAGCCGTACGGCTGGGCGCTCTGGGAGAACATCCAGGGGGCGCTCGATCGGCGCTTCAAGGCCACCGGCCACGTGAACGCCGCGTTCCCGCTCTTCATCCCGAAGTCGTTCCTCGAGAAGGAGAAGCAGCACGTCGAGGGGTTCGCCCCCGAGCTGGCCGTGGTGACGATCGGCGGCGGCGAGGAGCTGGCCGAGCCGCTGATCGTCCGGCCGACCTCCGAGACGATCATCGGCCACGCGTACGCGCACTGGATCAAGTCGTATCGCGATCTGCCCGTGCTGATCAACCAGTGGAACAGCGTTGTCCGCTGGGAGCTCCGCACCAAGCTCTTCTTGAGGACGCTGGAGTTCTGGTGGCAGGAGGGCCACACCGCGCACGCGACCTACGACGAGGCGGAAGCCGAGACGCGGCAGATGCTCGACGTGTACACCGACTTCGCGGTCAACGAGGCGGCGGTGCCCGTCATTCCGGGCGTCAAGTCGGCGGCCGAGAAGTTCGCCGGCGCGGTTCACTCCTACACGATCGAGGCGATGATGGGCGACAAGCGGGCGCTGCAGGCCGGCACCTCGCACAACCTCGGCCAGAACTTCGCCAAGGCGTTCGACATCAAGTACCTCGACCAGGGCAACGAGCTGCAGCACTGCTGGACGACCTCGTGGGGGCTCTCGACCCGGTTCATCGGCGCCATCATCATGGTCCACGGCGACGACCAGGGACTGGTGCTGCCGCCGCGGCTCGCGCCGCATCAGGTCGTGATCGTGCCGATCTACCGGAGCGACGCCGAGCGCGCCACGGTGCTCGAGGCCGCGGGGCGGGTGCGAAAGCAGCTCGTGGCCAATGGCGTGCGTGTGAAGCTCGACGAGCGCGACGGGGTCACGCCCGGCTTCAAGTTCAACGACTGGGAGATGCGAGGCGTGCCGCTCCGCATCGAGATCGGCCCGCGTGACGTCGAGAAGCGCTCCGTCGTCCTGGCCCGGCGCGACACGCCCGGGAAGGCCGGCAAGTCATTCGCGCCGGAGGAAGGGCTCAGCGGCGCGGTGACGGCGATGCTGGAGTCGATTCAGAAGTCGCTCTACGAGCGGGCGGCGGAGTTCCTGCGGGCCAACACCTCGGAGCCCCGGACCTACGACGACTTCAGGCAGGCGATCGAGGCCGGCGGCTTCTGCCGGGTGTGGTGGTCCGGCGACGTCGAGCGCGAGGCCGCGATCAAGGAAGAGACGAAGGCGACGATTCGTTGCATCCCGCTCGAGCAGCCCGGCGGCGAAGGGCCTTGCATCGGCACTGGCCGGCCGGCCACGCAGGTTGCGATCTTCGGCCGCGCGTACTGAAGCGCCATCGTCCCGGGTTCACCGCTTGAATCCGAGGATCAGCACGCCGGCTCCGACCATGAGGATGCCGATCCATTCCCGGCCCGACGGGCGCTCACCGAGAAAGACGACCGCGAACAGTGCGACCAGAAGCAGACTCAGCTTGTCGACCGGGGCGACCTTCGACGCGTCCCCGACCTTCAGGGCGCGGAAGTAGCAGACCCACGACGCGCCGGTCGCCAGCCCCGACAGCACCAGGAAGAGCCAGGTCTTGGACGGCAGCGTCAGCGGATTGCGCCATTTGCCCACCCCGGCGACGAACGCGGCCAGGACGAGCAGGATGACGACCGTGCGAACGAGCGTCGCCAGATCGGAATCGACGCCCTCGAGCCCGATCTTCGCGAAGATGGCGGTGAGGGCCGCGAACGCGGCCGACCAGAGCGCCCAGTAGAACCAGCTGGTGTCCGACGCCATCGCCGTCTACCTCGGCCGCTTCGTGACGCCGAGCCGTCGCTTCGGCTCGAGCGTGTGAGACTCGAAGTGACGCGGGACCACGACCCGCGTTCGCGGGGACACCGCCTTGACCTCCTTCACAAACACCTCGGCTTCGCGCAGCCGCTGGTCCTGGGGCGCGCCATAGGGCAGGGACTGCTCGTCCCAGTGGGTCGCGAACACCAGGCGCGGGTGATCGAGCGCACGCATGAGCCGGCCCGTGTAGTCGTGGATCTCGAGCCGCTGGCGCGCGGCCGCGATCATGGCCACGTCCGGCCGTAGGCCCTGCACCTCGCGCTCGACATAGTTCATCGAGCCGAACCAGAGGATGCGGTAGCCCCCCAGCCGTAACAGGTACGCGAGCGTGCCGCCCTCGATGTCGTTGTCAAGACGCCGCGGGCCGGCGAAGTCGCGCGGCACCACGCGCCCGTCGTAGTAATGCTTGCCGCTGAGCGCCGAATGCAGGCTCGGGATCACCTTGACCGACAGCACGTCGAAGTCATAGTCCTCGCCGCCGCGCACGGTGAGGATCTGGGCCTCTGGCACTCCGCCGGCGCGCGCCAGATTGGCCGTGCTCTCGGTGCCGATCACGGTTGCGCCGGTCTTGCGGGCGATGTACGGCACGTCGATCGAGTGGTTGAAGTGGGAGTGGGAGATCAGGATGAAGTCTACCCGCGTGATCCGGGCGTCGATGGTGGCGGTGTCGGAGACGAGATCCTCGCCCATCGCGAACGCGTGACGCGTGTCGCCGGGCAATTCGGGCGTGTCGAGGTTGCCGAAGCGCCCTCGGTAGCGCAGCCGCGAGAGATAGGGGTCGAGGAGGATCACCCGCTGGCCGTTGGTGATCTCCCAGCCGGCTGCGCCAAGATGCGTCAATCGCACCTGCGTGTTCGCCGAGGCGCGGGCCTGCGTCACGCGTCGCGCGCGAGCGATGGCGGCGGCCTCAGCAGGCAGCCGACGGGCCGGCGGCTTTCCGCGGCTCGATCAGCTCGACCCGAACATCGTCCGGTGCCCACATGAACGCGATGCGCGGGCCGTTGGGAATCTGGATCGGCCCCTCCAGCAGGCGGGCGCCGAATCCCTCGAGCCGCTTGATGTCGCTCTCGAGATGGGTCGAGTCGAACCCGAAGTGCTCGAGGCCGTGGTGGGCGCTGGCGTCGCCCGGGCCCAGGCGCTCGTTCGTGCGCGCGCCCGAGATATTCACCGCCATCCCGCCGTCCTCGCTCTGGCAGCGGACGAAGCGGTCGCCGAAGACGCGCGTCTCGTCGCCCATGATCTTGAAGTTGAAGGCCCGCACGTACCATTCGGCGGTCTTCCGCGGGTCGGGGGACTTCAGGTGGATGTGGTTGATCCGGAACGCCATGATCGTCTCCTCTGGTCGTCGACCGCAGTTCGTTGACCGCTATCAGCCGCTGACGCAGTCCACGACCCTTCATATACACCGAAACGGGCTACGCGCCGCAGGCCGACGCGAGGCTCGCCGACCCGGGCGCGGCGCGAGTACGAATGGAACCAGGCGACTTCCTGGCCGGATATTCCCCGAGGAGCTAAATGTCCGGTCGGGCCGCCGCGTCCAAGTAGATAGCTCGAGGAGCTCGCCGCCGATGGCGCGAGCGACTCCGGCTGAGAGGAGTCAGCGATGAGCCCTCGGCCGATGGTTGCAGGGTTTCTGATCTTCAGCATGATCGTGAGCGGCCCGGCTTCTGCGTGGAGGGCCGATGCTCAATCGCCCCCGCCGGCGCCGGCCCCACCCCCGAACCCCGCCGGTGCTCCCGCGCCGAGGCAGGCGCCCGAAGTCACCCCACCTCGCGTGAGTTATATCCACGGTGAGGTGTCCTTTTGGCGGCCTGGCGCTGAAGAGTGGACGCCGGCCAAGCTGAACACGCCGCTGGCGCCGGGAGACGTTCTCTATACGGGCCCCGGTGGCAATGTGGAGCTCCAGATCGGCCCGCGCGGGTTCCTGCGCGCCGCCGAGGGCACGCAGCTCGGTCTCGACAATCACGAACCGGATTTCCTCCAATTTCGCGTGACCGGCGGATACGCCGCGCTCGACCTGCGCGAGGTGCCGACAGGCCACACGCTGGAGCTGGATACGCCCAACGCCGCGTTTACGGTGGAGCGACCGGGTTACTACCGTCTCGATGTGGCTCGGGACTCGACCACCTTCGCCACGCATCGGGGCGGCGTCGCGACGATGACGCCTGCGGGGGGGACCGCGACGCCGATCGCCGCCAATCAGCAGCTCGTCGTCACCGGGACCGATTCACCGAGCCTGGAGACCGCCGCCGCGCCCGAGCTCACCGCGTGGGACCGCTGGAACTATCAGCGCACGGCCTATCTGCTCCATCCCACGAGCACCACCCAGGTACCGGCGGGCGTGTACGGCGCCGAGGCTCTCGACCAATACGGGAGCTGGCGTACTGCCGAGACGTATGGCTCGGTGTGGGTGCCCGCGAGTGTCCCGGTGGGGTGGGTGCCGTACAGCACGGGTCGGTGGATCTGGGATCCTCGGTTCGGCTGGACCTGGCTCGACGACGCTCCGTGGGGCTGGGCGCCCTATCACTACGGCCGCTGGGTCTTCATCGGCAGCTACTGGGCGTGGGCGCCCGGTCCTGTCGTCGTGCGGCCCGTCTATTCGCCCGCCCTCGTCGTCTTCCTCGGCGGCGGCGTGCGAGTTGGGATTGGAGTCCGGCCGCTCTGCTGGGCGCCGCTCGCCTGGGGTGAGCCGCTGATTCCGTGGTGGGGCCGTCCCGGCTTCATCGGGGTCGCCTCGTGGCGGGGATGGGGTGGGCCACGTGTGGTCAACAACGTCGTCGTGAATCGCACGACCACCGTCAACGTGACCGACATCACCGTGTACCGGAACGTCACCGTGACGAACGCGGTGGTCGGTGTCTCCGCGGATCGTTTTGGTCGCCACCACGAACGGCCACGACGAATCGCCGACGCCGACGTCCGGCGGCTAACGCCAGTACGCGGCGATGTCGACGTCAGGCCCGTCCCGGCGAGTGTGACG
>Ga0066710_100007092_pt1 | contig 10630 bp, 6 predicted proteins | sample GraSoiAngelo_159_FD_79666 | JGI IMG/M metagenome (GOLD analysis project Ga0066710, IMG submission 79666) | Grasslands soil microbial communities from the Angelo Coastal Reserve, California, USA - 14_1009_16_40cm | ecosystem: Environmental > Terrestrial > Soil > Grasslands | place: USA...
GCGCGCGAAATAAAAAAATTACGTACAGTAGTTGAATATCGTACAGGTGAACATTAAGGCGGGGACCCGATCGTGGCAACCTGTTCGGATCGGTAGGCGCGCAGGTGAACCAGGGCAGGCCTGATTTTCAGAGCGAGATTCCTCTCTACGCTCGGAATGACACGGCCCGGGCGGGTAGCCACGGCACGGGTTGTGTGCCGCGGGCCTCTGCCTGGTGACAAGGACCAGGGATCGCCTGCCTCACAAAATGTAGCGGCTGAGGTCCTGGTTCTTAACGATCTCGGCCAGTTGCTTTTGGACGTAAGCGGCGTCGATGCGCACGGTCTTCTTCTTGAGATCAGGTCCTTCGAACGAGATCTCATCCAAAAGCTTTTCCATGATGGTATGCAGGCGCCGCGCGCCGATATTCTCGGTCTGCTCGTTGACCGTTGCCGCCAGCTTCGCGATTTCCTCCAGCGCATCATCCGTAAACGACAGCTTGATGCCCTCGGTCTCGAGCAAGGCCGTGTACTGCTTTACCAGCGCGCTCTTCGGCTCCTTCAAAATGCGGATGAAGTCCTCGACCGTGAGCGCATCCAGTTCGACGCGGATCGGGAAGCGCCCTTGCAGCTCGGGGATCAGGTCAGAGGGCTTGCTGACGTGGAAGGCGCCTGCGGCGATGAAGAGAATATGGTCGGTGCGGACCATCCCATAGCGGGTGTTGACCGTCGTCCCTTCCACAATCGGCAGGATGTCGCGTTGCACGCCCTCGCGGCTGACGTCGGGCCCGTGGCCGCGCTCCCGGCCCGCAATCTTGTCAATCTCGTCAACGAAGAGGATGCCGGACTGCTCCGCGCGCGACACCGCGGTGCGCGTGACCTGCTCCATGTCAATCAGCCTGCTTTCCTCTTCCTGGGTCAGGTACTCCATCGCCTCCGCCACCCGCATGCGGCGTTTCTTGGAGGAGCGCTGGCCAAAGAGGCCGGGCAGGATATCCTTGATGTTGATGTCCATCTCCTCGACTCCCTGGGAGGAGATGATTTCAAAGGCCGGGAAGCTGCGCTCGCGCACGTCCACCTCGACCTGACGGTCATCGAGCTTGCCTTCCCGAAGCTGGGCGCGCAATTTCTCCCGCGTGCGCTGAAAGTTCTCCGCGGCCGCGGCGGCGGCGCGGTCCCGATCGTCCCCTGACAATTTCTCCGGACGCGCGGCGGGCGGAGGCAGGAGCAGGTCCAGGAGGCGCTCCTCCGCATTCTGCTCGGCCTTTTCCGCCACCTCGTCGATCTTCTCGTCGCGGACCATGTCGATCGAGATTTCCACCAGATCGCGGATCATCGACTCGACGTCGCGGCCCACATAGCCCACCTCGGTGAAACGGGACGCCTCCACTTTGAGGAAGGGCGAATTGGTGAGCCGCGCCAGCCGCCGCGCAATCTCCGTCTTGCCGATGCCGGTGGGCCCGATCATGATGATGTTCTTGGGCAGGATTTCTTCGGCCAGCTCTTCGGTCAGCTTCTGGCGGCGCATGCGATTGCGCAAGGCGACGGCCACGCAGCGCTTGGCTCGGTTCTGGCCCACCACGTACTTGTCGAGCTCGGCGACAATCTGGCGCGGCGTCAGCTCGTCCAGGGTCGTAGCGGTCTCGACGCTTTCAGGCAGGTAGAAAACCATGGAAGTTTGTCAGTGGTCCGCCGTCAGTTGTTGAATACCCCAGCCGAACCTGCAGTCCACTCAACCCATTGGACCACAGACGGACGACAAAGACCACTGGCGACCGTGAAAAAGCTAGTATGGCTGTCATCCTGAGCAGGTTCTTCCGTGTGAAAGGCCGCAGACTTGCAAAAAGCAGGAAGTCAGCGCTAGGCGGATAAGATTTTTGTGTCAAGTAAATACTCTCGTTGACGAGCGATCCAGGACGAACGAAACCCCCAGGACCAGGGACGATTGGCGGCTTTCTTAGAGCTCCTCGATAAAGATCTGCTCGTTGGTGTAAATGTCCAATTGCCCGGCCAGGCCCAGGGCCTCTTCGACGATTTCCCGCGCGCTCATCTGGGTGTGCTTGACCAGGGCGCGCGCGGCGCCGAGCGCGTAAGGGCCGCCCGAACCGATCGCCACAATACCGTCATCGGGCTCGATCACGTCGCCCGTGCCGCTGACCAGATAAGTGGTCTTCGTGTCGGCCACCAGCAGGAGCGCCTCCAGATGTCGCAGCGCCCGGTCGGTCCTCCAATCTTTGGCCAGCTCCACGACGGCGCGGCTCAGATTGCCGTGATACTCCTCCAGCTTCTGTTCGAAGCGCGAGAAAAGCGAGAGCGCGTCGGCGGTGCTGCCGGCGAATCCCGCCAGCACTTTCTCATTGTACAGCCGCCGAATCTTTCGAGCCTTGTGTTTGATGACGCCTTCACCCAGCGTCACCTGGCCGTCGCCGCCGATCGCCAAGTGTCCCCCGCGGCGCACGGCCAGAATCGTGGTGTGTCGAATGGGCAGCGCCTTCTTCACTCACCCTCCATCGTACCACTATAACGATCAACGCCGGGGGCGGATTGCTCAGGTCCTATTCGCCCTCGCGAGCCGCGGCTTGCGGTCGAGATCCTGCCCCTTCTCGTACATCCTAACCAAGTAAAGGTGAAATATCAAAAAGACCAGGTAGTGTCCTAATTTAATTTAGGACAGCGCGGCGCCGATCGAACCTCGAACCGGAGCGAAGTCAAGAACGGGAAGGCCGGCGAATCCGCGGCGCAATGGCATAGTTGAGTTGCACTAGAACGATGAACGCGATGCTCCAGTAGGTATTGAAAACGCAGAGTAAAGCACCGAACGCATACAGCGCTTGCCCGTTCACGATGCGGCGTTTGATCGCGGCCGGGACGTCTGCCGGCATGTCGCCTCTTGCGAGCCCCGTTCGGGTCGCACACCCCCAGCTCCAGTACAACGCGATCCCGAGAAGCAGAATGTTTCCCCAGTAGGCGAGAAGCGCGATCCGGTAGACGGTGAACTCAGCTAGCAGCGTTGTCGAGAACGGCGTGATCGAAACCGCAAACAAGAACAGGATGTGAATCCACGAGAGATCTCGGTTTGAGCGGGTTAGATAATTAAGCTGTGTCTGCTGACCGACCCAAAAAATACCGAGCGTCAAAAACGTCATCATGTACATGACGAGCCGAGGCGAGAGTGCGACCAGGGCCCGCCACAGGTCGCGTTCGTTGTGAACCATCTCAGTGGCCGGTGCGCGAAGGTCCAGCACCAGGAGGGTCATCGCAACTGCGAAGACGCCGTCGCTCAGGGCCGCCAGACGTTCCACGCTTTGGCCGGCGATCCGGTTGTAGGATGTAGGCATGACCACTAAGCGTATAAACCTGTATTCCCTGTCAGCACCGGAGCCGCGTGGCTCTGAGCTCTCTCCCCATGGTGACATTGAATATCCAGCATCCGTGCCTCCACGTAGCATGCGTCTGCCTTTCCTGTCCATTCTAGCCCACTCGAACGTGGGGTGTCTTTCATAACTCGCTCTTAGGCCGAGCGTTCATTTGCGTGCTGACGTGTCCGAGCAGATTAGGAATCGGGCTGGAGCAGTCTCGGATTGCCTATAAGCTGGCGCCTGACAATGAGAGTTACAAGGAAGCTTGCGAGCGCATCAAGCGCCAATTAACGCATCCGTCGCCCTTCGCGCCGCTGTTCGACTCGTTCGTAAGGTGGGGCTGCTGCCTCTGGTGGGACGCTTTTTGGGAAGTTCCTCGGCACCTTAGAATTGCTCTCCGGCGCTTCGGACACAGCACGGCGCACGCACGCTTTCTCTGCACTCACCCATGCCGAATCGAAAGCACTGCTTCATTGCACAACACGCTTGAGTACGGCACTCGAGTGTTCATCGGCCGCGACCTGCCGATAGAAGTTCCTCAACTCTTCAATCCGTCCGACGGGCACGAGAATGTGGTTGATCTGGTACGTCCGGTTATAACGCAGAACGTTTCCAGCGACGTCCATCTTGCTCTGGTAGGAGACCATGCCGGTGTCGAGCCGGGTGGGCGAAAGGAGCTCGTCCACTTGGTAGCCGCCGGGCAGCACAATCTCAACCAGGTCGGTTTGCAAACTCGTCGCCGGGAATTCGACCGCATACTTGCGTTCCTTCTTGTCGCGCTGCTCCAGAGGTCCCTCCTCCTTCTGGCCGACCACTCGCGGCCGCACCAGCAGCAGGTCTCCCGCGGTCTTGGCGTAGTTCGCGACCTGGAAGTGGTACCGCACCGCCAACGTCTGGTCGCATTTCTCCAGATTCTCCACTCCATAGGACTGCAAGATGGCCCCGCCGAGAAATTCCCCCAGGAAATTCTCCAAGTTCTTCCTGCGGTCCGCCTCGGATACCCGCAGGAGCTGGGCACGGAGTTCCGTGGCCGGCGCACCCCATCGGATTTCGCTCACGTCGCCGTAGAGAGTGCCGTCTGGCGTCAGGGTGAGCTTCGCGGTGCGCAGCAGCCGATTGACGGTCGGTGGGAGCAAAGGCAGTTCCACCAGCTCGCCTCCGGAGTCGGTGACCAGCAAGCCGTCGTTCTGCTGCAGGCGCTCAGGAAGATAACCGAGCGGCACCAATATGTCGGTGGGATCGAAGAACAGCAGACGGTCCAGTTGCTTGTGTTCCGCTATCGACCACAGATTATTTTGCCGGGGTACGTCGGCGGGGAGCTGGATGGCAAGGATGGCGTGATTGAAACCGAGCGGCGAAGGGAAGGTAGGCGCGACCACGCCCCGGCGGGTGTTGATCAACACGTAGTAGGACTTGATGCCGAGTTCAGCCAGCATGGCGCTCAGCAACGTTGCCTTGTCTTTGCAGTCCCCGTAGCGGTTGGTGAAGATATCCTGGGCGGGGTGTGGCTGGTAGCCGCCGACCCCGATTTCGATGGCCACATACCGGATGTCGGTTTGGACGAAGCTCGCGAGCGCCGCAATCTTGTCCAGTGTGGCAGGCGCAGTGGAGGTGAGCTCCTTTACCTTCTGCCTGATTTCCGCGCTGGCTTGGCGCCGGTCGGCCGCAAGCCGCGCGTACCATAGACCGACGTCGCGCCACGACCCCTGGCTCTTCGGGCTCGAGGCGACGCCGCGCGCAAAGAACGTCACCCCCAGGCGGCCGGCCACGGCCTGCCAGGCCGGCATGCGGGGTTCCTCCTCGACGGCGGGAACGTCTGCGAGCTCCCACACCCATTGATGGTCACCCGCCTGCTCCGGCTTCTGGTTGCCGTGGTTGAGCCAGAACGTTTCGTATTCCCACCCCGGCGGCAGGCGCAACTCAAACCGAGCGCGGCGCACGGGAATGTCATCCTGGAACTGCCAGGCGTCCTGCAGGATCGAGGGCCGTCGCCTCTGCTCGTATTCGTATCCGATGACATTACCGGGATCCGCGGCCGGGATCTTTAAGACTTTGAGCCGGGTGTCTTCGTAGAGCGACTCGGTGAAGGCGCTGGTCTCGATGGCGTCTTTCTCCTTGACCTCGTAGTCCCGGCCGCCGGCTGGAATCGACCAGGCTTTGAGGTGGGTCAGGTGCGTTTCCTTATCGAAGTAGACGGCAACCATTCCGCGATCCCGACCCTCGGGACGGAGAATCTTGTACGCGCGCCGGTAGAGCGTCTTGATCTCTCCCGCCTCCGTTACGGTCGTGATCTGTTCGTTCCATAGCAGGACAGCGGCGGTGTCCTCGGGATACTTGGGCAGGGACGTCTGGGCGGCGGCGCGCAACCACTCCGGGACGGCGGCGCGTGCTGGCGAAGCGATCCAAGGAGCGGCCATCAGCAGCAAGAGAGCCAAAGGATGCGCGCCAGCAGCGCTACGGATCCTAGTTGTGCTGGGGCACCTGAGCTGTCGTGGCATTTTCGAGAACGATCTGTTGTTCATCACCCGCCCTCACCGTATTGAAAAACAACCGCAACGCCGGGTAGTAGTCAACGGGGAAAAGTATCCCGTTTATCACCAATTTGCGCTTGAGTTCGACGGTGTCGCCTTGAGTCCGGCTCGTCGCCTCATAGGAAGCAAATGACGAGTTCTGAACTCGTGGATTCGGCAAGCTTGCAACCTTCCTCCCGGGCGGTAAGCGCAGGCTGATCTCGTCGACCTCCTGATAGGGGTAACGGAAATAAACAGGATGAACCCGCTTGGCGCTCTGAAACGCATGTCTTTCGTTGCCCTGGAATGCGCCCGACGATAGCAGCAGGCGCCGGCCTGTCGGAGTCGCGAACCTGGGAATCTTCAGCGTGAGATCGGCGTCCAGCGACTCTCCGGATTCCTTCCAATTGCTCACGCCCTTGAGTTCGACGGTGGACCCTGTGGGCAGCCAGCCCTTGACTTCGTCCTCCATCTCCTTCCGCCGTCCCGCCTCATCGCTCTCGCTGTTCTCGAGACGACGGTCGAGCGCCTCCTGTCCGGTGAAACGCACGTGGACGTTGCCCTGCAGATTCCCATCGTTGTCCAATTCGAACGAGCCTTTGCGCTCGATCATGGCCTGGTCGCTCTGCGGCGCCGGAATCTCCACCAGCCCCGGTGAGTTCTTATCCACGCGGATGCCCGTCGTGGCCGTCTCAAACCAGGGCAGCAAGTTGAAGGGGCAGTAGCGCGACGCCGGATCGAAGTAGTAGTCCTTCGTCCCAACTCGGACCCAGACCACCATCGCATCAAGCTGGCGCTCATCCAGAAGGTTACTGGTGAAGAAGTTGCGATGGCGATCTGCCACCATCACCGGGGCAGCCTCGAAGCCGGCAGCCCGCGCCAGCGCCACGAAAAGCAGATTGATCTCGTTGGCGGACGCATAGCCGTGCTTGAGGATGTCCGCCACGCTTTTGTTATCCCTCAGATTCTGACGCTTCTCCTCCTGCTGCGTCTTGGCAGGCTCGTAACTCAAGTAACGAATCTGCTGGGCCCGGTCGTAGAGCTTGCGTAGCTTGGTTTCGGGGGCATCGTTATCCGAAACCCTTTGAGCCGCCTCGCGGTCGATGGTCTTGGACTCGCCAAGAAACTTTTTCAGGCCCTCGGCTCCCCGCGTGGCCCGCTCGCGCCAGAAGGACGATGGACTACCTGGATACCCAATCGTATAGTAAAAGTCGACACGGCTCTTAAGCGTTTGCTCGGGAGGCATGAGATCCTCCTCCTCGAAGGCAGGAACATTTGCGATCTCGAGCCGGACCGTTCCGTCTGGTTGCCAGCGGGGCTCCGTACCTTGAGGTAGACCGCGCCAATCAAAGGTGAGGTGCGCCTTGGGAAGGGGTCGCAGGGAAAAGCGTGCGCGGCGCGTGAAGAGCTCGTGCGAAATGACCCACTGCACGGTGGGGATGATCGTGGAGAAGGTGATCAGGTATTGCTCGGGGTGCTCGAGGACGTCCGGCATCTTTTCGCGCCAGTGAACGGTATACGAGTACTCGATGATGCTTCCGGCTCGGACGTCAGGCAGCGTGAAGGTCTTAGCCTGAAACTTGAGCCGTCTCGTCTTGACCACAAGCTTGTCAAAGACTTCGCCGTTGAAATCCGCCGCCCTACCGTCCGGTTGCACTGTGCGGGCACGGATATTCCGGATCTCGATAGCCTTATTGAGGTAGGGGATCTCAATGTCGGCGTACTTCTTGCCCGATTCTGTCAGAATCTTGACCCGGTAATAGTTGGTCCCGACCGCCTTAACGTCGTCGGTGCTGATCTCGCGGTAGAGGAGGATGGCACTCGCACCGGGATTGGCAGGGTCATCCTTCAGTGCTAGTTCTTCAGGCGGGACCGGCGGCCACTCATCAGAAGTTGATTGCGGACCCCTGGCACGTGCCGGAACCACGATGAGGCCGCTCGCGAGGAGGGCCCACGCTGCGGCCATCCACCGGATCTGCCGGAGGCGGCGAATGAGGCCGCGAACCCCCCCTTTTGTAGGCGAAGCGTGATCGGAGGCGCTGTGTTTGAAGGCGTTTGGCGGCCGGGCGTTCAAAACCGAGACGCCCCCGGGACGGTTCGCGAGGTCTGTGTGACCACATGACAATTCGGACATGGCGCCCCTCCGGTGGTCGCGTGATTTGTTATCTGGGAGCTGCCCCTGCCTTCTGTAGGCTGTTCTGCGTTTGATTAGAGGCTGAGGGTATTCTAGCGCGCCGGCTGGAGTTTGTAAACCACAACCTTATCAAACTGATTAACGGTTGCAGTTGTCGTATTGAAGTGAGAAGTTACTATTCCAGCGAAGATTTCATGAGCCTTCGGCTCGCCACTTCGCATGAAAATATCCTGGACAGACCTAAGCCTTTTGTTTTCAACGAAAGGAGCGGCTATTTTCTGGCAGTAGAAAGTTCCTGTTGAAAACCGGCACACTGCGCCCGGGTGAGCCAACAGGACATGCTGGAGTTGACTGCATGGGATCGAGATCGATTGGAAGGTGTTGGACGAAGTCAGAAACTGGGCTAAGACCGCGTGGGCGAAACGGGAAACCAGAACTGCCCGAGTGCGCTCCCGAACCCGAGTAGGTTTTTTCAGCGACCTGCTAAACTAATTTAATTCAGTTTAAGCTGAACTCTCCTGGACTTTTTCCAATCCCTCAGAATCTCGCGCGCGGCGTTACGGCCCGAGGCGCCGGTCAGCCCTGAACCCGGGTGAGTGCCCGAGCCACAAAGGTACAGCCCCTTGATCGGCGTGCGGTAGCGAGCCCAGCCGAGCAGGGGCCGCATGGTAAAAAGCTGGTCGAGCGCCAGCTCGCCGTGAAAGATGTGGCCGCCGCTGAGCGCGTACGTGTCTTCCAGGTCCTGCGGCGTAATCACCTGCCGGTCGAGGATGAGGCTGGGAAGGTTCGGCGCGTAGTCGGCGAGGGTCTGGGTGACCACTTTACCCAAAGCCTCGCGCTGGCCGCGCCAGTCTCCGTGCCTCAGCTTGAAGGGCGCAAACTGCGCCGCGATCGACATCACGTGATGGCCGGGGGGCGCAAGCGACGGATCGGCGATGGAGGGGATGGCAACATCCAGGATGGGATGAGCCGAGAACTCTCCGTACTTGGCGGCGTCAAAAGCCCGTTCCAGGTAATCCAGCTCAGGGCCGATGTGGATCCGGCCCGCCAGCGCCGCGCGTGCCGAGTCCCCTCGACCCTCGAGCGCCACGAACGACGGCATCCCCGCCAGCGCCAGGTTCACCTTGGCCATGGTTCCCTGGCACCGGTAGTTCTGCATCTTGACCACGAAGCTGGGGTCGAGGTGCGCGGGATCGAGCAAGCGCAGGAAAGTTCGCCGCGGGTCGGCATTGGAGACCACGGTCTGGCCAGCCACCACCTCGCCACCCGCCAGCACCACGCCGGTGACTGAACCGTCTCTCACGCTGATTTCGGCGACCTCAGCCCCGGTTCTGATTTCGGCCCCGGCCTCGAGCGCGGCGACGGCCAGCGCGTGCGCCAGCGCGCCCATGCCGCCCGTGGGAAAGTCAGGTGCGCCGGCGGCGTGCGGATCGGAGGCGGCGCGCAGCAACAGGCCCGCCGTCGAGCCTCCGGAGCGGGGCCCCAGGAACGATCCAAAAATCCCGCGCGCGGCAATGGTCGCCCGCAGCAGCTCGCTCTCAAACCACTCCGCCACCAGGTCGGCCACCGGCATGGGCGCCCAGCGGAGCAGGCGCCGCATGTTTTTCTTCCCGAGGCCGCGAAAACTTTGGGTCGCTTCGAGCAGATTCCAGAAGTCGCGGGCGGTGGGCTGGTCGAGGGAGGGCGGCGTCTTGAACATCAACTGGCGAACGACTCCCGTGATGCGAGCAAGCACGCGCTCGAACTCGGGAAACCTCTCGGCATCGCTTCGCGAAAACCGGGCGATCTCCTGCGCGGATTGGGCGCCGTCGCGATACAGCCGCAGAGCGGAACCATCAGGTTGGGGCGCGAACACTGCGGGGTCAGGTCGAATGATCTCGAGCCCGCAACGCTGGAGCTGCATCTCGCGGGCCACCTCGGGAGCGAACGGCCCAGCCCAGTGAGCCAGCGTCGAGCACTTGAACCCCGGAGTGAATTCATCCGTAATCGCAGCGCCTCCCACCACCGGACGGCGCTCGACCACGAGCGGCTTGAGCCCGCCCCGAGCCAGATAGAAAGCCGTGACCAGCCCGTTGTGGCCGGCGCCGATGATGATGACGTCGTTCCTGGTGGACATATTAGTCAGGAGGCAGGAGTCAGAAGTCAGGAGTCAGAATGGCAACACCCGTGATTTTTAGCTAGCCTCGCTTGGCCGGATAGATTTGAGGTAGCAGGGCTCGCAGCCCCCTTATCGAGGTCAACGGGCTTCTCGTGCGCAACGCCCTTCCCTTCTGTCGCAGTGTCACGGCAGTTTCAGGGCGAGATTCCTCGCTACGCTCGGAATGACACGGCCCGTCTCCTGACTCCTGTCTCCTGTCTCCTGACTCCTGTCTCCTGACTCCTAACTTCCGCTCTTCCAGTCTTTCAGGATTTCCATCGCCGCCAGGCGCCCCGGCGCACCCATGATGCCGCCGCCCGGATGCGTGGCCGAGCCGCACATGTACAGGTTCTTGATGGGCGTGCCGTAGTGTGCCCAGCCCGGCACCGGGCGCAGGAAAAACAACTGCTCGAGCGAGAGTTCTCCCTGAAAGATGTTCCCTTCCGTCAAACCCCACTCGCGCTCGAGGTCAAGCGGCGTCAGCACCTGGCGGCCGATGATGATGTTCTCGA
>Ga0066710_100007093_pt1 | contig 10630 bp, 5 predicted proteins | sample GraSoiAngelo_159_FD_79666 | JGI IMG/M metagenome (GOLD analysis project Ga0066710, IMG submission 79666) | Grasslands soil microbial communities from the Angelo Coastal Reserve, California, USA - 14_1009_16_40cm | ecosystem: Environmental > Terrestrial > Soil > Grasslands | place: USA...
CTCAGCCGCGGATACCGCCCGCAGCTTGAGGGCTGGCTGCGCCAATCCCTCTAACTCTCTTCTTTCTCAGCAAGCCGGGGCAACTGGCTTATGCCCGGAGCCGCTCGTAACAGGAAAAGGCCTATTCATTACATATCAATCGCCGCTTGCCGGCTGAACGTGTAGGATTTATGCGCCATAGTGAGGTCTCATGATCAAGCCTTCGGCAGTGAAGCTTGTCCTAACTTGCCTGGTGGTCGTCTGCGCGCTCGCGAGTAGCGCTGCTGGCTCAAGTGGGGCCAGCCAGGCTTCGCACGGGAATTCCCGGGCCTTCGCTGCCGCGGGGACGCTCAACCAGTACTGCATGACCTGCCATAACGAAAAGCTCCGCGCCGGGGGCTTGGCGCTGACCGCGTCTGATCTGAGCAATATCCCGGCTCGCGCAGAAATCTGGGAAAAAGTGATCCGAAAACTCAGGACGAGGACCATGCCGCCGCCGGGTGTTCCTCGCCCTGACCAGGCGGGCTACGATTCCTTGGCCTCATACCTGGAAAATGAGATCGACACAGCTGCAGTGGCCCATCCCAATCCGGGCCGAACCGAGGCGGTGCATCGCCTGAATCGAACCGAATATCAGAATGCGATCCGCGACCTGCTGGCGCTGGACATAGACGCCACCGCGCTTCTGCCTGCTGACGACCAGAGCTACGGGTTTGACAACATCGCTGGAATTCTGAAGATGTCGCCCACGCTCCTGGAGCGATATATGGGAGCGGCACGAGAAATCAGCCGGCTGGCGGTCGGGGCGTCAAAGTTACCCCCCATAGCCGACACAGTCCGCCTGCATTCGGATCTCTCGCAATACGAGCAGATCGAGGGCCTGCCCTTTGGCACGCGTGGAGGGACCGGTTTTCGCCACAACTTTCCTCAGGATGGTGAGTACATCATCAAAGCGGAGCTGCTTGATCTATTCGCAGGAGCACCTGTGAGAGAGCCACATCAACTCGAAATCGCCCTGGACGGCGAACGCATGAAAGTCTTCACGCTTGCGCCACGGCAGCCCCGGGCAAACCGCCCTACCGAAGAAAGCAGCGGGCGGGGGCAGGAGAAGCCGAGTCCCTCGCCGGAAGAATTACAAGCCTTGGGTTTCGGGGGGAAGCCGCCTGAATTTGAGGTGCGGGTACCGGTAAAGGCTGGTCCCCGCCTGGTGACGGCGACATTTGTGAAGAAAACCTCGGCATTAGCTGAGTCGGTGCGGCAGCCGTTCACTCGCCCACATGGAGAAGGCGATTATCTGATGTATGAGTCCCATCTGTGTGCGGTCACGATTGTTGGCCCGTTCAATTCTCGAGGAACAGACGAAACACCCAGCCGCCAGCGGATCTTCGCGTGCCACCCATCTGCCGCAGTCCAGGAAATGCCGTGTGCCCGGCAAATTCTCTCAACGTTGGCGAGGCGAGCTTACCGGCGGCCCGTGAGCGATGCCGAAATTGCTACCCTGCTCGGCTTCTATAATGAGGGCGGTAATGGCGCCCTTTTCGAGACCGGGATCGAGCGGGCATTGCGTGCGATCCTGGTGAGCCCTGATTTCTTATATCGGATCGAAGCCGGTTCGCCTAAGGCCGGCGCAAGCGCCGTGACCCGGCTCAGCGATCTCGAACTGGCCTCGCGGCTATCATTCTTTATCTGGAGCAGTATCCCCGACGACGAACTGCTTCGGGTAGCGAGCCAGGGAAGGCTGCAAGAACCAGCGGTGCTGGAGCAGCAAGTGCGCCGCATGCTCAAGGACGGCCGCTCGGCAGCGCTGGCCGAAAACTTCGCCGGACAGTGGCTGCGGCTACGCAACGTGCTGGGACAGCAGCCCGATGACGTGTTGTTTCCAAACTTCAACGACAACCTGCGGCATGACTTCGTACGAGAAACTGAACTCTTCTTTGGAAGCATCGTAAAGGAAAACCGCAGCGTGATGGATTTGTTGACCGCCGACTATACCTTCTTGAATGAACGGTTGGCGAGGTTTTATGGTATCTCCAACGTCCATGGGAATGATTTCCAGCGCGTAACGCTCACACACGAGAATCGCCGTGGGCTCCTGGGCCAAGCCAGCATCCTGATGGTAACGTCGTACTCGGATCGGACTTCGCCCGTAGGACGCGGCAAATGGATTTTGGAAAATGTACTGGGAACACCTCCTCCACCACCGCCCCCGAATGTGCCGGCGCTGAAGGAGAACGGATCTACAGGTAAGTTGCTTTCCATGCGTGTGCGCATGGAACAGCACCGAGCGAACCCTGCGTGCTCCGGATGCCACGCGCGGATGGATCCACTGGGCTTCGCGTTGGAAAACTTTGATGCGGTAGGCCGATGGCGGATCGTCGCCGAGGGCGGAGAAAAGATCGACGCTTCCGGCGCGTTACCTGATGCGACTAAGTTCAACGGTCCGGCAGAGCTTCGCAAGCTGCTCGTGAGGAATCCTGAGCAATTCGCCACCGTGGTGGCCGAGAAGGTGTTCGTGTACGGCTTGGGCCGGGGTCTGGAATATTATGACGCGCCATCAATCCGGCAAATCGTTCGCAGTGCATCCCGGAATAATTACAGTTTCGAATCGCTAGTCTTGGGGCTGGTGAAGAGCGTGCCATTCACCATGAAGAGTAGCGCGGCATCACCGCTGACAGCTTATAAGGGAAAGGAGAATCAGTGATCATCGAAAAGAGGGCGCTCCCGCGGCGGACTTTTCTGAAAGGAATGGGCGTAACCCTGGCCCTACCATTTTTGGACGCGATGGTTCCTGCCCTCTCGGCGACGCCCAAGGCGCCGTCTCGCTTGGGATTCGTCTATATACCGAATGGCGCGGTCATGTCGAAATGGCAACCATCCGGAGAGGGGACGGGCGAAAGCTTATTGCAAGAACTTACGCCGACGTTGAGCCCGCTTGCGCCATTCAAAGATCACGTTGTGATTCCCATTGGCCTGAGTCAGAAAATGGCCGAATCCTTTGGCGACGGGAATGGCGACCATTCGCGCGCCGGTGCGGCTTATCTGAGCGGAGTTCACCCCAAGCACACCGAAGGCGCCGATGTAAGAAACGGGATTACAGTGGATCAGATCGCCGCGCAGGAACTCGGAAAGGATACGCGGCTGCGCTCGCTCGAGATGGCGATGGAGCAGGTATTTCTGATCGGGAACTGCGACAACGGCTACAGTTGCGCTTACACGAATAGCATTTCCTGGCGTACGCCGACCGATCCGAACCCGATGGAAACGAACCCACGTATTATTTTCGAGCGCTTGTTCGGCGATGGCGGAGGCGCGGCACAGCGTCTGGCGCAGATACGGGAAGAGCGCAGCATTCTCGATTTCGTGAACGAGGGCATCGCCAGTTTGCAAAAGAAGTTGAGCGCAGCGGACCGCAGTGTGGTCAGCGACTATCTGGACTCCGTGCGCGAGATCGAGCGGCGCATCCAAGTGGCAGAGCGAACGCATGGCGAGTCGCCACTCGATTTACCGGAGCGGCCTGTGGGCGTTCCAGAAGCGTACGAAGACCACGCCAAGTTGATGTTCGATCTGATTGCGCTGGCCTTCCGTGCCGATGTCACGCGCGTATTCACGTTTACGCTGGGTAAGGAGCAGACGAACCAACCCTATCCACAGATCGGCGTCAATGAATCACATCATGCCATCTCGCACCATCAAAACGACCCGGTGAAGTTCGAGAAGGGACATAAGATCAACAAGTATCATGTGGAGTTACTGGCGTACTTTGTCGGCAAACTGAAGGCGACTCCCGAGGGCGATGGTTGTTTGCTCGATCAGTCATTGATACTCCACGGGGGGGGCATTAGCGATGCCGACGCGCACTCGCACATTAACCTCCCGCTAGTGCTGATTGGGGGAGGCAGTTCGCTCAAGAGCGGGCGCATTGTCAGGTATCCAGTCGAAACCCCAATGAACAATCTACATCTGGCTCTCTTGGACAAGGTAGGTGTCCAGAGCGAGAAGTTTGGCGATGCCACAGGCGTGTTGAGCCTTTAAAGTAGGGAGATTAATGATGGGTCGTGTTGCCGCGTGGACGCTATTGCTTGTTTCCGTCGGCAGCTTTGCCGCCTCCAGTGAGGATATTCGGCTGATTCAGGCCGTCAAGGACTCAAACGCGTCGGCAGTCCGTAGTTTGTTGCAGATGGGGGCCAATGCAAACGCACGAGAAGCGGACGGCACGACAGCCTTGCACTGGGCTGTAAGCCGGAATGATCTAAAGACCATAGATGTGCTCATCGGCGCGGGAGCGGACGTAAAGGCGATCAACCGTTTCGGCGTTAGCCCGCTCTTGATTGCGTCCAGCGATGCGAGCATGGCCGTGGTCGAACGGTTGCTGAAAGCGGGCGCCGATCCTAACAGCGCGCTGCCCGAAGGCGAAACAGCATTGATGACTGCCGCTCGCGCCGGTAAAGCGGATGTAATACAGGTGCTCTATCGCGCTGGTGCCAACGTCAACGCCCGAGAGAGCTGGCACGGCCAGACAGCGCTCATGTGGGCAGCAGCTAATAACGATCAGGCCGCGATTGAGACGCTCAACGAACTAGGAGCCGACTTGAGCAGCCGCTCCGACGGAGGCTTTACCGCTCTGCTGTTTGCCGTGAGGGAGGGCGCCATGGAAGCAGCGCAAACTTTGCTCCGGTTAGGCGCTGACGTGAACGACACGATTCAGCCACAGAATAAGCTAGCCGAACAGGCGCAGCTGCGAGCGAACTACGTCCGGAACAACGTCAACCGCGGACGGATGATCAATGCCGTGTCCGGCGCGCCGGTGACGCCGGCAGGCCCGGAGGGTACTAGCGCCCTGGTACTGGCCATCACCAATGCGCATTTTGCCCTCGCGAAATTTTTGATTGATCAGGGAGCCAATGCGAACGCCGCTGCCCAAGGCTGGACTCCTCTGATCCAACTCGAATATGTGCGCAGGCCAAATCATGGCAAGGGTCTTCCCCCTCCGGAGGCGACTGATACTTTCGATAGCCTCGAGCTGGCCAAGATCCTGCTGGCTCACGGAGCCGACCCGAACGCGCGTCAGATGAAGGAAATCAATGACGGACAGCGGAACTATCAGAACCGCATCGGAGCCACCGCGTTCTTTCTAGCCGCCAAGCATGCCGACTTGCCGATGATGCGATTGCTCGCCGAACGTGGAGGCGACCCGCTCATCAAAACCGAGGATGGTACAACGGCTCTGGCTGCTGCCGCGGGTGTGGGCATTTGGAACGTAGGCGAGAGCGCCGGAACCAACGAAGAGGCCTTCGAAGCTGTCAAGCTCGCATACGAGTTAGGCTGCAAAGATATTAACGCGGCCGACGATTTCGGTTACGCCCCTCTGCACGGGGCGGCTCTGCGAGGTTCTACCGAAATCATTCAGTTCCTGGTGGGCAAGGGCGCAAATCTCGAGGCTAAAACGAAGGACGAAGGTTGGACGCCATTGCGCATTGCGGATGGCGTCTACTACACCGGCACTGTGAAGCGCGCCCGTGAGGCAGGTGCGCTCATGCGCCGGCTGCTGCAGGCTCGCGGGTTGCCCGTGCCGGAATTCAAAGATGATGTGGATTATGGTATTGCTCATCAGGAAGGCCAGAAACAAAGGAACGATTAGGATGAAGTTAAGATTTTTTGCGACTGCTTTCTGTCTTCTCGCGTTTCTAGATACTGCGGCGATCGGTGTCGCGGCCGACCTTGGACAGCAACTGGTGAATGCCGCTGCTGACCAGGATAAAACCGCAATACGAGCTCTGCTCAGACAGGGAGCGAATGTTAACGCGACCCGAGCCGATGGAGCGACGGCGCTATTGTGGGCCGCCCACTGGAATGACTTGGAAACCGTGGATCTACTGTTGCACGCGGGCGCTAAAGTGAACGTAGCCGATGACCATGGCGTTACGCCTCTTGCTCAAGCGGCCGAAAACGGAAGTTTTCCCATGATTGAGAGGCTTTTGAAAGCCGGAGCCGATCCAAATGCTGCTGAGATCAGCGGACGGACACCGCTGATGATTGCCGCGCATACGGGTGATGTCCAAGTGGTCAAGACGCTTCTAGCCCACGGAGCAAACGTCAATGCAGCTACTTCTGAAACAAGAAGTACTGCTCTCATGTGGGCGGTGGCTGATCGAAATCAAGACATAGCCAAGGTGCTTATCGATGCGCACGCGGATGCCCATGCGTCCACAGCGAAAGGATTCACGTCATTGCTCTACGCTGCCCGTAACGGCGACATTGAAATGGCCAAGATCCTGATGTCAGCAGGTGTCAGCGTGAATGAACCCGGCTCGGACGGTACCCACGCGTTGCCCTTGTCGATCGTCAAAGGACATACGGATTTCGCGCTCTTTCTGCTCGACCAGGGTGGCGATCCAAACAGCGATATGGATGGCGTCCACGCATTGCACGCCGCCGCTGGATCGGTCGATCTATGGCTAACCAACTGGACCCGGAGACACGAGGGACTTAGCGACTACGTCGCGGGCTTTGGCGTAGGCGCCTTTGGCGTGACGGGCCGGCTTCAGGTAGTCAAGGCTTTGCTGGCGCACGGCGCGGACCCGAACTCCCGTATCAGCACATCCGCGATGTTTATGGCCTACATCGGCTTCCCCAAGAAGGGTGCATTTGAACCATTCGCTTGCGGCACCGGTGATGTCCGCGGCGCCACGCCTCTGTGGGTCGCGGCGTACTCGGCGAACGGCAGCGTCGGAGGCTTTGGCGGTGACGGCGGCCGACTCCGTGACGCAACACGTGGCGAAGACAGTTCTGATGTGATCCGGGCTTTGTTGGCTGCGGGTGCCGACCAGCGCCTCACGACCGAAGACGGAACGACGCCGCTCATGGTAGCGGCAGGACTCGGGCGCGCTACCTTTACTCCCGGAAAACCAAGAGGAACGCGCTCGCTTGGTGCCGAGGAAGCGGTCAAGATTCTTGTTGAGGCCGGGGCGGACATCAACGCGACCAATGAGGCAGATTTCACGGCTTTACATGGGGCGGCGTTCCGTGGTCTTAACGAAGTCATCGAATACCTTGTCGCGCATGGCGCGAACATCAACGCGCGGGACTATCGGGGCCGGACTCCGTTTCGTATTGCTGAAGGAGCTAAGCAGTCGTTTCAATTTCAAGCCTGGCCGGAGACCGCGGAGCTTATCCAAAAATTAGGCGCTGACACGCGATTGGGTATTCCGGGCACTGTCCAGGAGCGACTCCGAGACGTTCCTGCGGCAACGCAACAACAAGCTCCGGACCGGCCACAACAGAATTGATCGAGAGGTCTTTTGAAGGGGAGCGGATAAAATGGCGCCAGTTCATTGCGTATCTTCACCAGCTGAAGGGTTCAGCATGGGCAGGTTGTGCCTGAACCGACTCTTGGTAAGGGTTTTCGGCGTCGCCATTGCGCTGCTGATTGCCGTACATCTGAACGCAGCTCAAACGAAAACCTCGGGCCAGACCGCTATTGATCGGTCCCTTCTGGACAAATACTGCGTAACCTGCCACAACGAAAAGTTAAAGACCGGTGGCCTCGCCTTGGACAGCATCGACGTCAAGAATGTCCGCGGTAACGCCGAAGTGCTGGAGAAAATCGTCCGGAAACTGCGCAGCCAGCAAATGCCGCCGGAGGGGCGGCCCCGGCCCGACGAAGTCACTCTAGATAAGTTTACCGAGACAGTGGAAACCGCTCTCGATCAGGCCGCGCAGATCGCTCCTGACCCTGGGCAAGTGGCCGCGCATCGTCTAAACCGTGCCGAATACGTCAACGTTATTCGCGACTTATTGGCGCTCGATATCGATGGAACCGAGCTGTTGCCGAGCGATATGGCTGGTTTTGGGTTCGATAACAACGCCGATGTGCTGAAGGTCACGCCTGGCTTGCTGGCTCGCTACATGTCGGCGGCAACGAAGATCAGCCGCTTGGCTCTAGCGAGTCCAGACAATCGGCCGATGACGCGCCTTTACAAGGTCGAGATCGGAACCGTGCAAAACGCGCGAATGAGCGAAGACATGCCTTTCGCTACCCATGGCGGTTTGGCCGTTCACCATACATTTCCCCTCGACGGCGAATACGTTTTCCGGATGCGCTTGAAACGAAATGCGACTGTGGGCACTATCGAAGGCATTGAGGAAGATGCGAGCCAAATCGAGCTACGCATTGACCACGCACTGGTCAGGCGGTTCCGCCTCGGCGGCGAATTCAAGGGCCCTGATCCGGGAGTTCTCATCGCAGTTCCCGAAGACGATATCGAGGGGGCCCAGGTCCACAACTATCGCTTAAACGCAGACAAGCAGCTCGAAATTCGAGTAACGGTCAAAGCCGGAACACGACTCGTCGCGGCCGCATTTACCGACTCGTTGCCCTCGCCGCTACAAGTCGGCCGCCGCCGAGTTGGAGTGATCGAAGACAGCGACATTGGTATTGAAACGCTGGAGATCTCGGGGCCATTCAACCCTAAAACCCCTGAAGAAACGCCGAGTCGGCGACAGATCTTCGTTTGCAGGCCGGAAAATGTCCGGGACGAGGATCCGTGTGCGCGAAAGACTATTACGACCCTTGCCGGGCGCGCCTACCGGCGGCCCGTCCAATCGGCCGACATCGACCCATTGCTCAGCATTTACAAAGAAGGGCGTAGTGAGACGGATTTTGACGGAGGTATCGAGCGGGCATTGGAAGCCCTGCTTTCCTCGCCTAAGTTTCTCATTCGCATTGAACGTGCGAAATCTGATGCCGCTCCAGGAGGTCTTTATCGTTTAAGCGACCTGGAACTTGCCTCACGTCTGTCATTCTTTCTGTGGCGGAGCATACCGGACAATGAATTGCTCGAAATTGCCGCTCGCGGCAAGCTAAAGGATCCCACCATCCTCACCAATCAAGTTCGCCGCATGCTGGCGGACCGGCGCGCGACCCGATTCATGGACGATTTTTCAAACCAGTGGCTTCAGGTACGTAATATCCACTCGCAGGAGCCCGACCGCGTGCTGTTTCCCGACTTCAACCCCACACTACGTGAGGCCATGGCGCGCGAAACGGAACTATTCTTCGAAAGCCAGGTTCGAGACGATCGTCCTATCTCCGAGCTGCTATCCGCCAACTATACATACCTGAACGAACGGCTTGCGCGTCATTACGGGATCAACAACGTTTACGGTAGCCACTTCCGGCGCGTCACGCTGACTGATGACCGGCGGTTCGGACTGCTGGGGCAAGCGAGCATTCTGACCGTGAGTTCGTACGCGCACCGGACTTCCGTGGTGCTGAGAGGTAAATGGATCCTGGAGAACTTATTGGGCACGCCGCCACCCCCGCCTCCTCCAAATGTGCCGCCCCTCAAAGAAAACGACGCAGGGAGTAAGCCCGTGGCGCTGCGCGAGCGGATGGAAGAGCATCGGAAGAACACGGTGTGTGCTTCATGCCATTCGCGCATGGATCCCCTGGGTTTCGCGCTCGAACATTATGACGCCATTGGGAAGTGGCGCGAAAATGACCAGGGCGCCGAAATTAACTCGACCATCACCTGGTCCGGCAGGACGGTAGATAGCCCGAAAGCATTTCGAGAGGCTTTGGTCTCGCGAAAAGACGAGTTCATTCGAACAGTGACGGAAAAACTGCTGACCTATGCGCTTGGACGCGGAGTCAATTATGCCGACGCACCCACGGTCCGCCGGATCGCCCGAAACCTGGCCAAAAACGACTACCGCTGGTCAGCCCTCCTAGTCGGAATCGTGACCAGTACTCCGTTCCAAGCGCGAAGAGCGCCCTTGCCGGATGGGAGCACGCCGGCCCCTGTGGCGCAACGCAGGTAGGAGATATAGCATGATTATCACCAAGAAGCATTTATCGCGTCGGGCCGTTCTGCGAGGTCTCGGCGCAATGTTAGCGCTTCCAATGCTGGACAGCATGGCGCCAGCGCTGAGCGCTGCAACGACTGCTGGTGCGGCGCCGGTGCGCCGCTTCGGCGTCTTCTATGTGCCCAATGGAATGTCCATGCCGTACTGGTTTCCCAAAACGGAGCGGCCACTACAGGAAATCCCTCCGACGCTACAGTCGCTTTCCGAGTTGAAGGATAGGATTCTGCTGATCGGGGGATTGGCCGACGAGTCGGCGAACCTCGTCAAAGGCGGTGGCGATCATGCGCGCTCCGCCGGTACTTTTCTCACTTGCGTGCCCTTCAAAATTACTGCCGGCGCCGACGTGTTTGGATCGGTATCGGTAGATCAAATCGCGGCCAAAGAGTTCGCCAAAGAAACTCAGCTTGCTTCGATCGAGCTCGGCATCGAGTCCAACGCCATGTTGGGAAATTGCGACGGTGGTGCGAGTTGCGCCTACACCAACACAATCGCATGGAGCACACCGACAACGCCGCTGCCTATTGAGAATGATCCCCGCGCGGTTTTCGAGCGGCTGTTCGGAGCCGCCGGCAGCACGGATCGAGCTGCGCGAATGGCCCGAATTCGCAGGGATCAGAGTATTCTCGATTTCGTCAGCGGTGAAGTGGCAGGACTCGGCAAGATCATCGGTCCTCAAGACAAGAGCAAAGTCGAGGAGTATCTCGACTCCGTGCGCGACATTGAGCGGCGCATCCAAATGGCGGAAACCCAAAACACCAGAGAGCTTCCGGTCGTCGACCAACCCGTA
>Ga0066710_100007094_pt1 | contig 10629 bp, 6 predicted proteins | sample GraSoiAngelo_159_FD_79666 | JGI IMG/M metagenome (GOLD analysis project Ga0066710, IMG submission 79666) | Grasslands soil microbial communities from the Angelo Coastal Reserve, California, USA - 14_1009_16_40cm | ecosystem: Environmental > Terrestrial > Soil > Grasslands | place: USA...
AGCGAATAGGACATCTGGCGCAGGATCCCGCCGATCATGATCACCCGCACGTGGGGCAGGTTGGCCAGCTCCATGGCGATGTTGAGGGCGTTGGTGATGACGGTGAGCGACTTCAGCTTGAGGAACTTGATCTGGCGGGCGATCTCCGCGGTGGTGGTCCCGGAGTCCATCATCACCGTCTCGCCCTCCCGGATCATCTGGGCGGCCGCGTAGCCGATGCGCACCTTCTCCCCGTGGTGGAGCGTCTCCTTGACGCCGATGGGGACGTCCTGTAGCGCGCCGATGCGCTTCAGGGCCCCGCCGTGGGAGCGGACCACCGCCCCTCCGCGGGACAGGGAGTCGAGGTCGCCGCGCACCGTCACCGCGGAGACGGCGAAGCGCTTGACCAGGTCCTCCACCGTGACCCGGCCCTGCTTGTCGACGAGGTCGATGATCTTCCGGCGCCGCTCCTCCACCAGCAGCCGGGTCGGGCTCAGGCCAGCCATCGTTCCCGGTTCTCGGCCACGAAGGCGTCGTCGGCCAGCCGCGGGTAGGCGGCGCGCACGCGCTCGATCTCCTCGAGCTGGCCCGGCGACAGCTCCTCGTCCGGATCGAGGCACCATCGCCCCGCGAGCAGGCCCTGGCCGCGCAGCACCTCGTGGATGCCCGGGATGCAGCCGGCGAAGCCGTGCCGCGTGTCGAAGATCGCCCCGTTCGCGTCGGTGAGCTGGGCGCCTTCGGCCAGAAGCTCCAGGGCGCCCCGTCCCGCGGTCCGGCACTCGCGCGCGCGCTCCAGCAGTTCCACGGCCCGGCTCGTCCACACCGCCCATTGCCCGAGCAGCCCGCCGGCGAAGCGCACCGCCGGCTCGCGGCCGCCGGTCCCGGCCGGGAAGGCGGTGAGGAGGTCGGCCACGATGCTGTCGTCGTTGCCGGTGTAGAGGGCGACCTCGTCGCCCCGCCCGGCGTCGGCGAGCGCCCGGGCCACCTCGAGCGTCCGGTAGCGGTCGAAGGGCGCGACCTTGATCGCGGCCAGCTCCGGCAGCTCCAACAGCGCGCGCCAGAAGCCGTAGCCCAGCACGCGCCCGCCCACCGCCGGCTGGAGATAGAAGCCGAAGAGCGGCAATACCTCCGCCACCCGCTGGCAGTGGGCGACCAGCTCTTCGTTCGTGGCGTCGGGCAGCGCCCCCAGGCTGAGCAGGCCCAGGTCGTATCCCAGCGCGCGGGCCAGCTCCGCCTCCGCCACCGCCTGCCGCGTCGCCCCGCAAACCCCGGCCACCGTGACGAGCCGCGTGCCGGTCGCTTCTTCGTGACGCCGAACGGCGCCCATCGCCAGGCGCAGCACCGGCTCCAGCAGCCCCACCTTCGCATCCCGGATGGCGAACTGCGTGGTGTGCACGCCCACCGCGACGCCGCCCGCGCGGGCGGCGCAGTAGTAGCGGGTGAGGGCGAGCTGCCGGCGCTCGTCGAGCTTCCGCTCGGCGGTGAGCACGAGGGGATGGGCGGGGATCACCAGGCCGCGCAGGAGCGCGGCGCGCAGCAGCTCAGAAACGGCCATCGACCCGCTCGAACTTCGTCGGCTTGCCGAGGCTGCGTCCGCCCGCCTCCACCCAGCGTGCGGTCCACTCCAGCAGGCGCTCGAGAGGCACCTCGGGGTCGCCGAGGAGCTGGTGGCAGCGTGAGGCGTCGCTCAGGAGCGCCACCGGCCCTTCGGCTCCCGTGAAGCGGACCGGCCGGCCGAAGCGCCGGCCGAACCGCTCGGCCGCATCCCGTACCGCGACCGTGCCCCGCCCCGTCACGTTGAGCGGGCGCGGCGGGGACTCGGCCAGACCTAGCGCACGGAAGGCGTACGAGTTCGCGTCCCCTTGCCAGATGGCGTTGACCCGCGGGACGGTCAGGTCCACCGGCTCTCCCGCCCATGCCTGACGGGCGACGTCCACCAGCACGCCGTAACGCAGGTCGGTCGCGTAGTTGAGGCGGAAGACGAGGCCGCGGGTGCCGTTCTCCCGCGAGAAGTACTCGAACACGCGTTCACGGCCCAGGCAGCTCTGCGCGTACTCCCCCGCCGGGCCGGGAGGGTCGCTCTCGATCGAGCCGGACGACGAAGCGTCGACGAAGGGATAGACGTTGCCGGTGGAGAAGACGACGATCCGGCTCGCCGGGTAGCGACGGGCGGCCTGGGCCGGCACGACCGTGTTGAGGACCCAGGTCAGGTCGGGCCGGTCCGCCGACCCGAACTTCATCCCGGCCAGGAAGAGCACGTCGCCGGCCGCCGGCAAGCGGGCCACCGCGTCCGGGTCGAGGAGGTCGCACGGGATGGCGTCGATCCCGTCGCGCTCGAGAGCGGCCGCCAGGCCCGGCTCCGAGAAGCGCGAGGCGGCCACCACCCGTCGCTTCACCCCCGCCGCGTCGAGGGCGCGGCGGACGCGGCGGGCGAGCGACGGGCCCATCTTCCCCCCCGCGCCCAGGACCAGGACGTCGCCGGCGAGCGTACGCGCGAAGGCCACGTCGGCCGGGGACGGCCGGGAGAGCAGCTCCTCGAGCTGCCCGTCGTCCTCGATCGTCACCGGGAGCGCCGCCGCGTCCAACTCTAGAACGTCGCCCTTATGCCTAGTCGGAAGACCCTCCCGGTCGCGAACCCCTCCACGTTCGCGATCGAGCCCCCGCCGAGCACCCCGGTGGTGCCGTTGTCGGCCACCCCGTCGTTCAGGAAGTCACTCAGATTGGAGAAGTCGTCTCCGTAGGCCGTGAAGAACTGGGGATGGTTGAACGCGTTGTCCAGCAGCGCCGAGAGCTGCAGGTGGAAGTCCTTCCGGGCCACGACGTCCTTGTAGAAGGCGAAGTTCACGACCCAGGTGCCCGGCCCGAGCAGGCTGCCCTTCTTGGCGCTTCCGTACTGCCCCGGGCCCGGCAGCGCATAGGCGGCCAGGTTGAAGAAGCGGTCGCGGGATCCGCCGGGGGCAGGATCGCCGATCTGATCGGGTCTCCAGCAATCGGCGAAGCAGTTGCCGAGAGCGTCCAGGGCGTGGGCGGTGTTCCAGGGGCTGGTCGTGTAGTAGCCGCTGAACCACGGGGTCAGGTTGGGCCCGCTACGGGCCTGGAAGATCGTCGACACCGTCCATCCGCCGAAGAGCGCGTTCGCCCAGCCGGGCATATTCGCGCCGTGGGCGCGCCCGTGGCCGACCGGGATCTCCCAGGTGCCGTTGGCCACGATCCGGTGCTTCACCACGTTCGGGTCGGGACCGCGGTCTTTCTCGATGTCGAACGAGTCGTACATGACCACGCCGAGGCTGCTGTTGCCCGAGTCGGGGGCGTTGCTGCTCGAGTGGGCGAGGGTGTAGGCGACGTCGAGGGCGAGCCCGTTCCTCCAGTGCCGCGTCAGCTCGAGCTGTCCGGCGTGGAGCTGGCCGCTGCCCAGGTTGTATGTGAGGTTGGTGAAGAGGTTGACGTACGGGAAGAGTGGGAGACGAGCGAGGTCGTCCTCGTTCTCGGGATCCCACGGCCTCGTGCTGGCGGGCAGGTCGTTCAGGAACTTGTTGACGAGCAGCTTGCGCATCGTGGATCCGATGTAGCTGACGCGCAGGCCGACGCTTCCCGGCAGGGTCCGCTCGAGGGTCAGGTTGTACTGATAGATGTCCGGGCTCTGGATGTTGGGGTCGACGCCCTCGCTGCCGTAGTCGCCGGGATCGAGAAAGATGGATCCCGTGGAGTAGCCGTGGGCGAGCGTGACCCCGCGCCGCGTGACTCCATACCGGAACTCGTTGGTGGCCAGGAGGTCGCGCACGCCCTGGACGGCGACGGTCGGGTGGAAGAGGCCGAAGCCGCCGCGCAACACCGTCTTGTCGTCGCCGGTGAGCCGCCAGGCGAACCCCACCCGGGGACTGATGTTGTTCTTGTCGGTCTTGATGAGGGCGTCGGAGAGGCCGAGCGAGTCGGCCAGCAGCGTCCGGTTGAAGGCGATGACCGCCGGCGGCAGCGCCGCGGCGACGGTGGCGTTGGGGACCACGTGGTGGCCGCCGTCGGGCAGGACGACGAAGTTGGCGAGCTGCTGGTTCTTCTCATGCCAGACGCCCACGATCTCGTAGCGCGCGCCGAGGTAGACGGTCAGGTCCTTGCTCGCCTTCCAGTCGTCCTGGACGTAGGCGGCGAAGTCGTTGGAGTGGCCGTCCATCGGCCCGCGGTTGACCACCTGGTCCAGCGACTGGCGGGGCAGGCCGAGCAGGAAGTCGCTGAAGGCGTTTCCCGTGAAGCCGCCGTTGAACTGGTAACGGCCGCCGTAGTTGATGCCGGTGCCGAAGCCGTCGCGGGCCATGTTGCGGTTGAAGAGCGCGCCGGCCCGAAACGAGTGGCCGCCCATGATCCAGGAGAGGTTGTCGGCGACCGAGAGCGCGTTCTGGATGATCGTGCGGTCCACGGCCCGGCCGGCGTCGTTGATGTTCGTGGGCCGGTTCGACCCGGAGGTGAACTGGAAGGACGGGAAGCCGCGGCGATCGGCGGGGATGCTGGGCGGGTGCTCGAGGCCGAGCTGGTCGGTGACCTTGGCGTTCAGGAACGTGCTCTGCCGCGACGTCTTGTCATAGTTGTACCCGACGCGGAATTCGTTGACCACCGTGCTGGAGAAGATCTTGGTCCAGCCGCCGATGCCCGAGGCGGTGTCCAGCTTGCGATTGAGGATCGGCATGTTCGTGAGCGCGTTGCCGGCCTCGAAGGTGATGGCGTTGGGGTCGAAGTGCTGGTAGCTGCCGCGCAGGAAGATCGAGTCGTTCTTGGTGGCCTCGTGGTCGAGGCGGAGGTCGGCCCGGTTGCGGTTCCGGGTCTCGGGCACGAACTGCTGGAAGATCCCGTACCCGTTCGAGATCGTGCCGCGGTTGGGGAGCGGGTAGAAGAAGTCCATGATCTTCCGGGCCTGGGGGCTGATGCGGTCGGCCGGGATCACCTGGCCGGGAAAGGGCTGTCCGGTCAATGGATCGCGCGGGTTGATGGCCGTCCCGCGGAAGTCGCCGTTGCGCATGGCCGCGGTGGGCACGGTGGCCCGGCTGCCCCCGAAGATGGCCTTGTCGTTCGATCCCTCGTAGTTGGCATAGAAGAAGGTCTTGCCGCTCTTGATCGGCCCGCCGAGGCTGGCCCCCCAGCGGTGCTGATGGGTGTCGGAGTTGGGGTCGCTGCGCAGGCCGGCCAGGTCTTCCGGACCCAGCCCCAGCTTCTGGTTGTAGGTGAGGGCGTTGAGGCCGTTCGAGTTGAAGTCGTAGAAGGCGGTGCCGCGGTAGTTGCTGCCTCCGCGCTTGGTGGTGACCAGCACTCCGGCCAGGCCGCCGTACTCCGCGCTGTAGGAGTTGGAGAGGACCTGCAGCTCCGAGATCGCGTCGAGGCCCGGGGCCGAGTTGCCCACCGTGCCGAAGATGGCGTTGGTCGAGGCCTGGCCGTCCTGGATATAACTGACGCCGTAGCTGCGGCCGCCCAGGAACTGGATGTCGTCGAAGCCGCCGAGGACGTTGGGGTTCAGCAGCAGGAAGGACTGGATGTCCCGGCTGTTCCGCGGCAGGTCGTGGAGCTGCTGCTCGTCGAGCCCGCGGGTGATCGCGCCGCTGTCGAGCGTGATGTTGTTGATCGCCTCCGCGGAGACGATGACCGACTCCGTCCTTCCGCCGAGCTCGAGCCTCACGTCCACGAGCGCGGTGCCTGCCGCCCGCAGCAGGACGCCGGTCCGCTCGAACTTCTTGAAGTTCGGCGTCGTCACCTCGACGCGGTAGGTGCCCGGCCGGAGGCTCGTGGCCTCGAAGCGGCCCTCCGAATCGGTCCCCACCGCGCGCGGCACGCCCGTGCTCTCGTCGACGACGAGCACGGCGGCGTCCCTGACCGCCGCGCCCTGCGGGTCGACGACGGTGCCGCGGATCGTCCCCAGGAACGTCTGGGCGTGGGCGGCGCCGGCGAGGCCCACGGCCACCAGCAGGACCAGGAATACCCGTCGCATGTTCTTCCTCCTCGGTGAGCGGCCGCACTGGTGGCCCCTCGTGCCGGTCGAGCGAACAATCGCAAGGAAACGATAGCCGATGTGGCTTTCTATACCTTTTCTTTGGCTGCTGTCAAACTCTTTTCCCGGGCCCCGTTCCGGTTGAGGGCTGGATGCGGCTTCTGTACGCTTTCCAGTGCCGCCATGAGGAGCAGGTCCTGGGTCGTGCTCGCCATCGTTTTGTGTTGTGGGACCGCCGCCTGCCGACCCGAGGGCCCGGCTCGCGGTTCGGGCCCGCGGCCGAACGTGCTGCTGGTCACGATCGACACGCTGCGCGCCGACCACCTCGGCTGCTATGGCCATGCGGCGGCCCTGACCCCGACGATCGACGGCCTGGCCGCCCGCGGCGTCCGCTTCGCCACCGCCGTCGCCCACGTGCCGCTCACCGGCCCGTCCCACGCGTCGCTGCTGACCGGCCGCACGCCGCTCGGCCACGGGTTCCGCGACAACGGCGGTTACGCGATCCCCGCTGGGGTGAAGACTGCCGCGGAGGACTTCCGGCAGGCCGGCTATCGCACGGCCGCCTTCGTGTCCGGCTTCCCTCTCGACCGCCGGTTCGGGTTCGACCGGGGGTTCGACACCTACGACGACCACCTGCCGCGCGGCAACGACCCTCGCCGCACACCCTACGTCGAGCGCCTCGCCGACGCCACGACCGACGCGGCCTTGCGCTGGCTGGCGGGGCCGGCACCACCGTCCGGCACACCCTTCTTCCTCTGGGTGCACTATTACGATCCGCACGCTCCCTACGAGCCGCCCGCGACGCTGGCCGGGCGCTTCCGGACGGCCCCCTACGACGGCGAGATCGCCTTCGTGGACGTGCAGCTCGCGCGCCTGCTCCGGGCGCTCGATGAAGGAGAGCCGGGAAGGCTCGGGCGCACGCTGGTCCTCGTCACCGCCGACCACGGCGAGGCTCTGGGCGAACACGGCGAGGACACCCATGGCCTGTTCGTGTACGACGCGACGCTCCGGGTGCCCTGGATCATGGCCGGGCCGGCGGTCGCCGCCGGCCGCGTCAGCGCCACGGTGGCGCGCGGCATCGACCTCCTGCCGACGCTGCTCGACTACGCCGGCATCGCCCCCCGCGCGGAGCTCGAGGGGCGCTCGTTGCGGCCGGCCGCGGAAGGCCGCGGGATGAGCGACGCCGCCGCGTACGCCGAGTCGCTCTACGCGGAGCGGGAGCTGGGCTGGGCGCCGCTGCACGCCTGGAGGACCGCGCGCTTCAAGCTCATCGACGCGCCCCGGCCCGAGCTGTACGACCTGGAGGCCGACGCGGCGGAGAAGACGAACCGCGTGGCGCAGGAGGCGGGCCTGGCCGGGGAGCTGCGCCGGACGCTGGCCGCCGCGGTGTCGCGCCCCGTCCCTTCGGCGGCGGTCGCGGTGGACGGGGAGACGGCCGAGCGGCTGGCCGCGCTCGGCTACGTGAGCGGCGGGCGCGGACAGACGGCCTCCGGCGCCGCCCGGCGCGATCCCAAGGACGGCGTGCGGTTGCTGACGCGCCTCAACCGAGGCACGTCCGCCGCGCGGACCGATCCGGCGCTGGCGATCCGCGAGCTGAGGTCGGTGCTCGCCGAAGATCCGGGCCTCCTGATGGCGCGCCGGACCCTCGCTGTCGCCTACGCGGCCGGCGGGCAGCACGACCTGGCCGTCGCGGAGCTGCGGCGCCTCGAGAAGGAAGGACAGCTCACCGCCGAGGACGCCGTCGTGCTGGGCGACAACCTGCGTTTTTCCGGCCGCCTCGCCGAGGCGGCCGGCGTGCTCGAGCGCACGGCCCGGGACAACCCTCGCTTCCCCGAGCCGTGGCTGTCGCTGGCCGAGGTCCGCATCGAGGAACGGAAGAACGGTGACGCGGCCGCGGCCTATGAGCACGTGCTGAGCCTCGCCCCCGACCACCTCGAGGCGCTGCGCGGCCTGGGCGACCTGGCGCTCCTCGAGGGCCGGCTCGACGCCGCCGAGACGCGCTACTCGCGGATCCTCGAGGTCGAGCCCGGCGATGCCGGCGCCCTCTCGAAGCTCGGCGTGCTGAGGATGCGGGCGGGACGAGCCACCGAGGCCATCGCGCTGTTCCGCCGGGCGGTGGAGCGGGAGCCCGGCCACGGGGAGGCGCTGCTCTACCTGGCCGGCGCGCTCGCCTCGACCGGCCATCCGGCCGAAGCGCTGCCCTTCTTCGAGAAGGCGCTCGCCGTCGGCCCGCGGTCCAGCATGGCGCTCAACGGCCTCGCCCTGGCCAAGCTCGCGCTCGGCGACCGGCCGGGGGCGGCGGCGGCCTTCGGCGAGTCGCTGCGAATCGATCCGAAGCAGCCGGACGTGGCCCGCACGCTGAAGGAGATCACCGGCTCCTGATGGATCGGCCTAACCGAACTCGGGACCGACGACGGCGAAGACCTCCCGCGGCCGGCCGGGCGCGGTGCCGTCGCCGCGGTACATGCGCGTGAACGGACGCTGCTCGGCGAAGCCCAGCCCGGCCAGGACGGCCAGCCATGCCGGCTCATCTCGAGGCGCATCGAGATAGAACCTCCGTCCCGCGTGCGGGCCCAGGCAGGCCGTGAGGAGATCGCGGGCCGTCTCGGCCCCGCGGGCCACGAGCGGACCCACGTGCTCCGCGTTGTGGCCGTGACGGCCGAGGCAGTAACCCGCCAGCCCTGCCCCGCTCTCCACGCACCAGGCGTACTCCGGCGCCTGGCCGAAGAGCCAGCGCAGCACGGCGGCGCGGTCGGCTCCGAAGGCGCGCCGGTCCCAGTCCAGGACCGCCGGGAGGTCCGCCGCCGCGAGAGGGCGAGCCCCACGGGCGTGATCGCCCAGTGAAGTCCCGACGCGCGTCTCGAGACGCGCGAGCGGCCGCGCGTCGCGGAAGCCGAGCTTGAGGTAGACGGGACGGCCACCCGGCGTCGCGTCCAGCCCGACGAGCGCCAGGCCCGCGACGCGGCCCAGGACCTCCTCCATGATGCGGGTGCCGACGCCCCAGCCGCGCCACTCGGGGTCGACGAGGATCATGCAAACCCAGCCGAGCGTGTCGCCGTAACGGATGGCACCGCCGGTGCCGACCAGGCGGCCGTCGGAGTCGGCGGCCACGAAGCCGTCCGGGTTCAGCGCGAGGAGCGCGCGCCAGTCCTCCTCCCGCTGGTTCCAGCCGCTGGCCCGACAGAAGCGGAGACCCTCCCGGACATCGTCCGGCCTCAGGGGCCGGATCTCCGTCACGCCAGACCGAGGAGGCGGGCCGCGTTGTCGTGGTAGACCTTCTCGAGGATCGTCTCCGGCAGGCCGAGCCCGTAGATGCGCCACCGGCCCTGGGGCGGCACCGCCGCCGGCGCGTAGTCGAAGTATTCGTCCTCGCTTTCCAGGAAGCGGTAGTAGATCTCGTACAGCTCGTCCTTGAAGACCTGCTGCGGGTACTTGTCGCCGTCGGGCGGGGGCACGGCGTCGGTGCCGAAGAGCACCCGGTCCTGGTACTTGTCGACGAACCGCCGCGCGGTGCGCGGCTGGCGGCCCAGCTCGCCGATGCGGGCGGCGATGTCGACCACGGTGTTCGGGAAGCGGTCGAGGTTCTCGGACACGAAGCCGAGGTTCTCGGCGTTGTTGCCGACGTGGAGCACGATGAACCGGGTGTTCGGGTGGCGGGCGAACATGCGGTTGCGCGCCTCGAGCAGCTCCGCGTTGCTCGGGAAGTCGCGGTCGTAGAACGACCAGTCGGGATGGTTCCCCAGCTCGTCGTAGCGCTCGTTGAAGCGGTCGATGGGCGTGAAGAACGCCTCCGGGTCCGAGACGTGGATGGCCACCGGCAGGCCCAGCCGGCCGCACGCGTCCCACATCGGGTCGAACCGCGGGTCGTCGATCTTCACCAGCGAGCCGGTGGTCCCGTTCTCGCGCAGGAACAGGCCGAGGGTCTTCAAGACCTTGAGGCCCCTGGCCCCCGCCCTCTTGGCGCGCTCGATCTCGTCGGCCTGCCACTGGGCGTAGCCGGGCTGGGCGACCCGGTGCCACGACGGCTCGGTGAACGTCAGGAAGCGCCCCGGCGCCGCGCCTTCGAAGGTGCGGATGGACTGGGCGAGCCCCGCCCCGCTGCCGCCGGTCAGGTTCACCATGGTGCGGACGTTCTTGCCGTCCATCACCGGGAGAAGCTCGGCCGGCGTGGCCAAGAAGCTGACCTCCTCGCCCTTCGACCAACCGAGGTGGGTGTGGATGTCGATCACGGGGAAGCGCGCGCGCAGGACCTTGTGCTCGGCCACGTGGAGCATGCTCCGGGGCTGGAAGTCCGCCAGCGGGAGAGGGCAGCCGGCCGGCCTCGGGGACGGAGACGGCGGCGCTTCCGGTCGCAGCGCAGGAGCGGCCCCCCCGCCCGATGAGCGAGCGCGGATTGACTCCGCGCGAGCGAAAGAACGCGAGGGAAGCAGCAGGCCGGCGCCACCGGCGGCGAGGCGAGCCAGCCACTGCCTGCGATTGATGCTCATCTCGGGTCCTCCTCGGGAGTCAGCGGGGATGACGGCCCATGATGCGGTGCACCTGGCGGGTCAGCTCGAGCGCGTGGTCGAACGAGCGCAGCCACATGTTCCGGCCGAACATCACCCCGGCCGCACCGCACTCCATGTACAGCTTCACCTTCCTCAGCACGGCCTCGTCGTCGTCCTGCTTCACCCCTCCGGAGA
>Ga0066710_100007095_pt1 | contig 10629 bp, 8 predicted proteins | sample GraSoiAngelo_159_FD_79666 | JGI IMG/M metagenome (GOLD analysis project Ga0066710, IMG submission 79666) | Grasslands soil microbial communities from the Angelo Coastal Reserve, California, USA - 14_1009_16_40cm | ecosystem: Environmental > Terrestrial > Soil > Grasslands | place: USA...
CCGAAGGAGATCATCGCGTCGGTGAAAAGCGGTCTCTACGCCGCGAACTTCGGTGGCGGACAGGTCGACATCACCAGCGGTAAATTCGTGTTTTCCGCTGCCGAGGCTTGGATGATCGAAGACGGCAAGATCACTCATCCGGTAAAAGGCGCGACACTGATCGGCAATGGTCCCGACGCGCTGACGAAAGTATCGATGGTCGGCAATGATCTCGCACTGGATTCCGGGGTCGGCACGTGCGGCAAAGATGGGCAAAGCGTACCGGTGGGCGTAGGCCAACCGACGCTTCGTATCGACGGATTGACGGTCGGCGGAACGGGCTAAAGCAAACGCGCTCTCATGCGCGTCAGTATTTCTTCGGTATTACCGGCGGCGTCGTAGCGCCGGCTCCCGGAGTGGCGAATGCGGCACTTCCGGCCGGCGCTGCGTAACGAATCGCCAGCTTCCAATCGTTGGTCGCCGCACGCCAAACATCGACGACGAAAATCGCGGTTTGCCCGCGGCCCTGCACGAAGCTGACGATCGCAGCGCCGTTCAAGTCATGAACCGCCATCCCGCTTACGTCGTCGCCGGGTTTGCGCGTGCGCATCATCTCGCTTAACCACTCGGAACGAGGCACCGGGTTCGCCGGCATCGCGCCCATGCGCATTTCGAAATCGTCGGTCAATAAGCGTTCGACGGCTGACGGGTCACCCGCGCGAATTGCGGAGGCTAACGCCGTCTCTTGCTCAGTGAACATCTTGACGAGACGTGTGACCGTCGGCACGCGTCCTCCGGTGGCCTGCTCGTCCGCCGCCGACGCGGACGCTGCCCAGGCGAGCAAAGTGACGCACATCCATGCGAACGCCATGCGATTGATCGAGTACATCATCGCGCCATGATAAACAAAAGCCCGGTTCGCCGCGAACGGCGACCCGGGCTCAAGGTTCATCACTGTTTCAATACGTCGTCGAACAGAAGCCGCCGCTCGCGTTGACCCAGTTGCGCTGGATCAAATAGTCACGTGAACCAAGTCGCACATTTGCCATCGCCCCGTTTGCTTGATACGTCGTTCCAAACGTCCACGCGCACTTGTCGGCATTTTCCATGCCGCGTCGGTCGTACCACGCATTGAGGTCCGGATCAGTCACGGCTTCTTCCAGCTCATGCGAAATGATGCTAGCCATCCCGTCGGCGCCCGCATTGCCGTTGGGACCTGTCGTTTGCGCTTCGCATGCGCTCGGACAGCGATCGGGGTTGCCGATGAACGCGTACTTGATGTCGGAGCCTGAGATAGTGCCATGCGTATGCCAACCGCAGTATTGCGTGCAGAAGCCTGACGTAGCGGTCACGTCTGCTGACGTCAACACGAAATAGACGGCGTTGGTGTCTTTGGACACCCGACTCGAGCTGATGGCGCTGGCGACGACACTTTGGATCTGCCCGTCGCTTAGCGCCTTGCCTTGCGAATAGTTGTCCGTCGTCGAGCCGGCATAGTGGACGGAATTCGAAACGTGCGTATTGCTTCCGTTGTAGTACGTCGTGTTGATGTTGAAGTACCCCGAACCACCAAGGTTAGTGGCCAGATCGGTCAAGATCGTCGTCGCAGAATTGCCGGTCCAATTGCCGTACCAGATGTAATACACGTTCGTCGTGCCGAGTATCAGCGGCCCGCCGTGATAGCTAATGCCATTGGCTCCGCTCGGATTGCCTTTGCCGGCCTGCCCATTGCCATTGCCGTTCGGATGGGTGGGATACGCGCGTTCGCCCCAACCCTTGCCATTGGGGACCAGATCGTCTTCGTCGTCGTCGGGCGCTAGAACCCCCGCGGCGTTGACGGCGCCTGCGAGCAAACAGGCAACGCTCGCCGCAACGAGTTGAGGCAGGATGCGTGTCTTCATGTAACTCCTCCGGATTTCAAATAGGACGGCGGCAGTTGAACGCCGCGGGCTCAACATCAGTCCGCGGCGATGAATCTCGGATTGCGGCAGCGGGAACAATGCCGGCGTTCTTTAAGTCACGCAACGCCGCTCCGATGAACGGCGCACGTTTTGTCTTTCTGTAGGTTACCAGTGGCGCAGAACAATCCAACCCACGTAGATGGCGAGCACGACGACGATCAGTACGACGAGGGGCACGACGAACGCCAGCGCCTTGCGCGAGCCTGCAATCATCTGCGCGCTGCGGTCCTGCATCGCCTCTGCGCGTGTCTGAAGCTTTTCGGCGCGCTCTGACTCTTCTGCACTAGCGCGAATTGCTCGCGTTGCAGCGCGAGTGCTTCCGCCTGCCGCTCGAGCTGCCGACGTTGATCGGCACGAATTTCTTGCAACAATGAAATGATGCGAGCGGCGTCGGCTTCGGTCACAGCAACGTTTGGTATGAACCGGCCCTAGTGCAACGGTCCACCTGCCGCGACCTGCGGAAGCGCCGGAGCGGGGGACGCGTGGTGCAGCACCATCCGCCAGCCGGAAGGTGTGCGCATGAAAACGTTGGTCGCAATGGCCGCGCCGCGCGGATTTCCGTCGGTCAGAAAGATATGCTCGATTGCGCTTTGCACGGCGAGGCCGACCGTCTCCATCAATACGACCTGATCGAGCCGAAACGCGAGCTTGCCGTCGCCGGCAAAGAGTTGCTCGAAAGCGCCGCGCACGGCGTCATAGCCGACGTGTCGGGCACCACCAGGATGGATGGACACGATCTCCTCGTCGTCGGCCCAGGCGGTCATCATCGCGTCGAGGTCTTTCGCCTCGAATGCTTGATAGAAGGCAAGCGCGGCATCCTGCGGCGACGTATAGATCGGCGGCGTGCGGGGTTTCGACATGAACCAATCTCAAAATGGGCTGCGCTTAACGGTTTTGCTCACGTTAGCACTTGCCGAGATAGAACCACCGTATCCTCGCTCGCCCCTCGCTGTACGTCCATGTACTATCTCCCCGCTCGCTGCGGGCCCTTATTTGTTAACTGCGGCTCTCGGCCCGCTCGCCCGATTTTGAGATCGGTTCATGATCTTCTCAGGTATCGCTCTGCGTCTCGACTGTCGGCCGTGCAGAGAGGTGCAGCGGCATCGCGGCGCGCGCAAAATTGTAGACCATCCATGGCTTCAAATCGCGCATGCACTTGAAGTGTCCGAGCGGGCATTCGCGTTTGAAGCACGGACTGCACTCGATGTCGATTTTGGCGACGCGCGCCAACGGCGACAAGGGCGGCGTGTACTCCGGCGACGACGAGCCGAACAGCGCAACGACCGGCACGCCGACGGCGGCTGCGGAGTGCATCAGCCCCGAGTCGTTGCTGACGACGAGTGAGGCCAGCGACAGGAGATCGATCGCGGTACCGAGGTCGGTGCGTCCGCACAGGTCATGTATCTGACGCGACGATTCGTCCATCGATTGCAGCACCGCCGTCGCGGCGAGCTTGTCGTTCGGCGAGCCCACCAGCCACACGCGGAAGCCGTCGCGCAAAAACAACGCCGCAAGCTCGGCGAACTGATTCGGCGGCCACCGCTTGGCAGGGCCGAATTCGGCGCCGGGGCACAACACGGCCACCGGGCGGTGCGTTTTCAGCGACAGGGCTCGCACGGCGGCGGATCGATTCGCCATATTGGGCACGAGAACCGGTGCGGGCGGGGCGGGCATCAGCTTGCCCGCCGTCCCTGCGAGCGCCGCGTAGCGGTTGACGAGTCGCGGCACGGTCAGCTTCTGCAGCTTGCGCGGATCATTCAACAACGCCCAGCGCGCTTCACCGACGTAACCGGTACGGATCGGAATGCGCGCGAGCCACGGCACCAGCGCCGACTTCCATGTATTCGGCAGCACGATCGCGCGCGCGTAGTTTTCCGCTCGCAGCTTGGCGGCCAGCGTGCGCCTCGCCGCGAGATCGAGGCGGCCATGGGCGAACGGCGATTCGATGATCTTGCGGATCCCGCGCATGCGCGCATAAACTGGCGCGCACCACGGCGGCGCCAACACGTCGACCTGGGGCTCTTCGTAAGGTTGTCGCAGTAACGCGATCAACGGCTCGGACAATATCGAATCGCCCACCCACGAGGGCGCGATAATCAGGATGCGAGCGCGGGCCACGAAAGACGCTCAGCGATCAAAGGAGCTCACGATTCAGTGGCCATGTTTGACCGGGCCGCCTTCCAGCTCGTAGCGGGTCCCGCAATACGGACACATCGCCGTGCCCGTCGGCGCGACATCGAGATACACGCGCGGATGCCAGCTCCACAGAGGCATCGCGGGATTCGGGCAGAACGCCGGCAACTGACTTGGCTTCACGACGACGACGCCTCGGGGATCGACTTCGGCCATCGTCACACCCTTGCCAACCATTCCTCGCGCGACTTGTCCTTGCCGCCAACGGTGTCGAAGAACATTTCCTGCAGCCGCGTCGTGATGGGTCCGCGGCGTCCCGCGCCGATCGGCCGATTGTCGTATTCGCGAATCGGCGTGATTTCCGCCGCGGTGCCGGTAAAAAACGCTTCGTCGGCGACATAGATCTCGTCTCGCGTGATGCGTCGCTCCAACACCGGAATGCCGAGCTCGCCCGCGAACGTCATGACCGTTTCGCGGGTGATGCCGGCGAGCGCGCCGCCGGACAGATCCGGCGTGTGCAGCTTGCCATCGCGAACCATGAAGAGGTTCTCGCCCGAGCCCTGGCAGACAAACCCCTGCGGATCGAGCAGCATCGCTTCCTCGTAGCCGTCGTGCGTCGCTTCCTGATTCGCCAATATCGATACGGCGTAATTGCACACCGCCTTCGCGCCGCACATAGTGATGTTCGGATGATGGTGCGTGAACGACGACGTTCTGACGCGAATGCCCTTCTCGAGCCCCTCAGCGCCGAGGTAGGCGCCCCAGGGCCACACACTGATGGCGACGCGTACGGGATTCGAGCGCGCTGCGACGCCCATCGCGTGCGATCCATAGAACACCAGCGGGCGCAAATAGCAGGAATCGAGCTTGTTCTTCCGCACGCAATCCTTTTGCGCCGCGTTGAGCTCGTCCTTGCTGTAGGGAATCTTCATCGCGAAGATCTGCGCGGAGCGGAACAACCGGTCGGTGTGGTCGTGTAACCGGAAGATCGCTGGGCCGTCGGCGGTCTTGTAGCAGCGTACGCCTTCGAAGACGCCCATGCCGTAATGCAGCGTGTGCGTGAGCACATGCGTCGTCGCGTCGCGCCACGGCACCATCTTGCCGTCGTACCAGATCCATCCGTCGCGGTCGGCCATCGACATGGCGGCCTCTCCTTCGCACAAAAAAAGCGATTTTAGCGCGGTACGCCGAATGCGCGTTGCCACAAGGCCAGCACGGCGCCTCGCCGGTCAGTTTGGGCGGCGCCATCCACGCGGGCATGCGGCGCGCCCGTGAGCCGGACTTTGTGCTGCAGTCGCCGATATTCGCGATACGCGTCGGCGGCATCGCGAGCAAGCTCCTGCGGAACGAGGCCGAGCGCACCTGCGGCATGCAATAAGGCGATGTTGCCGACGTTGCGCGTCAGCTCAACGTGCCGGTGCGCATGCGCGAGGACGAGGTACTGCACAACGAATTCGATATCGACCATGCCGCCGGCATCGTGCTTCAAATCGAAGAATTGCGTACGATTCGGGTGTCCGGCCTGCATCTTGCGCCGCATCTCGACGACGTCGACGGCAAGACGCGGGATGTCGCGCGCCAAACGCAGGATCGACGTGCGCTCGGTCTCGAAGGCGGCGCCGATGTCTGCGTCGCCGGCCACATGGCGCGCGCGCGTCAACGCCTGGTGTTCCCAGGTCCACGCCGTTTCGCGTTGATACTTCTTGAACGCAGCGAGACTCGAGACCAGCAGACCGGCAGCGCCGTCCGGGCGGAGGCGAAAATCGGTGTCGTAGAGTCGTCCCGCGGCCGTCGTGCTGGTGAGCCAGGTATTGAAGCGCTGCGCGAGGCGTGCGTAGCGTTCGGGCGCGACATCGGCATCGACCGAACCCGGTTCGACGTCGTACAAGAACACGAGATCGAGGTCCGACGCGTAACCGAGCTCCTTGCCGCCGAGCTTGCCGTACCCGATCACCGCGAAGCGCGGCGGCGCGTCGGTCTTTTGCATTTGCGTCCAACACCGTACGAGAGTCGCGGCGAGAATGACGTCCGCGAGTGCCGACAGATGATCGGCGAGTCGTTCGACGGTCAGGCGCCCGCTTAAGTCCTGCGCGAGCAGTCGTAACGTTTGCGCCTGTTGAAAGTGTCGCAGCGCGTCCATTTGCCGCTCTGCGTCGTCGCGATGCGTTGCAAGAACCCGCGCCAGCTCGTCGCGCCATGCCCGCCAATCGGGTTCGGCGAAGAGCGACCGGGTGTCGAGCAGCTCGTCCAGCAGGATCGGATGGCGCGTCAGATAATCGGCGGCCCACGCGGACGCGCCCATCAGCTGCGCCAAACGCGGCAAAAGCGGCGGATGCTCGACGAACAGCGCGAGATAGGCGCTCCGCCGGCTCACTTCCTCGAGGAGCGCAAACAGGCGCAGGAACACCGTCTGTGGATCAGTCTCCGGCGTTCTTTCGTCGACGGCGATCTTGAGCAACATCGGCACCAGCCGGTCGAAGCGCTCACGAGATGACGGGGGAAGTTGCGCGTATCGGCTGCCGTTGCGCGCGCGTTGCAACGCGACGAGCAACGCGTCGGGACCGCTGAAGCCTGCCTGCACAAGCATCGTTGACGCGGCAGTGGACGGATCCTTCCACACACGCGTGAATGAATGCAGGTCGTCGCCTGCGTGCGTGGCGGTACGCGACTCACCGAGCACCATCGCAAATTGGGCGGCGACGTTCCCGCGATGAAGCGCGAGCGCTCGCGTGAAGCTCGCCAGGTCCGAATAGCCGAGCGTCTCGGCGAGAAGCGCGCGCTCGGAACGGTCCTCGGGCAATTGCTGCGTCTGCCGATCGTCGCGATACTGCAGGCGATGCTCGACATTGCGCAGAAAGCGATATGCGTCCAGCAAAGCATCGCTCGCGCGCCGCGGCAGCAGACCGCGTTCGGCGAGCGCGGCGAGCGCATTCTGGGTGCCGCGCGCACGAAGCTCGGGCTCTTTTCCGCCTCGTACGATTTGCAGCGCCTGCGCGATGAATTCGATTTCACGAATGCCGCCGCGTCCGAGCTTGATGTCGTTCGCGTAGCCACTCCCGCGCTCCTGTTCGCGAATCTGGCGATGAATATCGCGCAGTCCCTCATAAGCGTCGTAATCGAGATACTTGCGGTAAACGAAAGGCGCGATATGGCGGGCCAGCTCGTCGTGGCGGTTGCCGGTCAATGGCCGCGCCTTGAGCCATGCGTATCGTTCCCATGCACGTCCCTGCGCGACGAGATAGTGCTCGAGTGCGACGAACGACGACGTCAACGATCCGCTCTCTCCGTACGGGCGGAGTCGCATGTCGACTCGGAAAACGTAGCCGTCGGCAGTGATTTCATTGAGCGCGCCGATCACGCGGCGACCGAGTCGATCAAAGAATTCACGGTTGGCGACGGACCGCGGACCGCGCGTTTCGCCTTCCTCCGGATAGACGAACACGAGGTCGACGTCGGATGAGACGTTGAGCTCGCCGCCCCCGAGCTTCCCCATGCCGACGACGATCAGTTGCTGCGGTGTGCCGGTCTCCGCGCCGATGGGGTCGCCCGACGCCGCAGCGAGCGCGCGCGCGTGAAGCGTTGTGGCAGCGGCAAGCGCCGTTTCCGCCAACGTCGTGACGGCGTGCAGCACCTCGCTCAAGTCTGCGCGTCCCGTCAAGTCGCGGCACAGGGTATGGATGAAAAGGCTGCGGCGCAGCCGACGCAATTCATCGGCAAGCGCACGGGAGTCGCCGCCAGCAACGATGGCGTCCAAAGCGCGCTGCGCGACGGTCCAATCGAACGGGGTGTCGACGGTGGCCGCGATGTCGCGCCCGAGCGCCGGCGACGCGGCGATTGCGCGCTGCGCGTAGCGGCTCCACGCCAGCGCTCGATCGAGTTCCACGGGAAGAATTCGCGGTCGCGACGGGCTACCGCTACAATCCGCACTCACGAGCCATTCTATGCCTTTCGCGCGCGCCTCTTCCCGCGTCTCGCCCGCGGTTTCTCCCTTGCGCGCCGCCCGACTGCTTCTTCTCGTCGCCGACGCCGTATTGATTGCCGTCGGTCTGTTTTGCGCGCTGCTGTTGGTCGTTCGCTTCGTCGTTTTTCCGCAGGTCGAATCGCATCGCGCCGAAATCGTTGCAGCGCTGTCGGCGCGCCTTGGCGAACCCGTCGAGATCGACGCGATCGGCACCGGATGGGACGGCTGGAATCCGAAGCTCTCGATTCGCGGTCTGCGGATTCTTGACCGTGCGGGCTCGACCGGCGAACCGTTGCTCGATTTGCCGCGCGTCGATCTGATCGTCGCGTGGACGTCACTGCCGCTGCTGGAATTTCGATTGCGCGAGCTTGTCGTCGACGGACCCAAGCTGTCGGTTCGCCGCGACGCAGCAGGTCGACTGCGCATTGCCGGCATGGCGATCGACTCTGCGCGCCAGAACGAAGAGGCGATTGTGGGCGACTGGCTGTTGCGTCAGCGCGAGATCGTCGTCAGCAACGCGCTCATCACGTGGGATGACGAGCTGCGCAAGGCACCCCAGCTCGTTCTCGATCAGGTGCAATTCCGCCTCGAGCATAGCTTCGGGCATCATCGCTTCGGGTTGACGGGAATGCCGCCGGCGGAGCTTGCTTCGCCGGTCGATCTTCGTGGCGACGTCGTCGGCCTCGCGCCAGCCGATTGGCAAAAGGCCGGCGGCAAGTTTTATTTGCGACTCGACTATGCCGATGTAGCCGCCTGGCGCGAATATCTATCGTTGCCGTTGCCCGTCGACTCGGGCAAGGGCGCGTTACGTCTCTGGATGGAGCTCGAAAAAGGTGAGCCGAGCGACGTCACCGCCGATCTCGTTCTTGTCGACGTGCGCACGCAGCTCGCGAACGACTTGCCGCCGCTGGAGCTTGCCCGTGTTTCCGGACGGGTTGGCTGGAAGCACGACGCCGGTCACCACGAGTTGTATACCAAGGCGCTTGCGTTCGAAGCGATGGATGGAACGACGCTGGCGCCGACCGACTTCACGTTCATGCACGATGAAGCGGCCGATGGGCGAGGAGCCGAGGGCAAATTGACGTTCGTGCGCGTCGAGCTCGCGCCGCTGACGATGCTGGCTGCGCATTTGCCGCTGCCGCAAAGCGTGCGGCACGACCTTGCGCGTTATGCACCGCGCGGTACGCTCAACGACGGCAAGTATTCGTGGGAAGGTACCGCCGCCGCGCCGACCAAATTCTCTGCGAGCGGCGCATTCGAAGCGCTCGGCGTCAACGCGCAGGATGTCTTTCCCGGCGGCTCCGGCATTACCGGTCGCTTCGCGGCGACGGAGACGAAGGGCACCTTGAAGCTCGCCAGTCAGAGGATGATGCTCGAGCTTCCGCATGTGTTCATCGAGCCTATTCCGTTCGATTCGGCGGCCGGCGACGTGAGGTGGGAGCGAACGCCGGAGACGTTGCAGGTTCGTGTCGACGATCTGGCTTTCGCCAATGGCCATGCCGCCGGCACCGCAGCGGGCACATGGAAGTCGTTACCGTCAGGCCCAGGTTCGATCGATCTGAAGGCGCGATTGACGCGGGCCAACATCGAGCACCTTTACCGCTATGTCCCTCGGAACATTCGCTCGAGCGTGCGCGAGTGGATGCAACGCGCGCTACTCAAGGGGACGTCGAACGACGTTCGTATTGTGCTGAACGGGAACCTTGCGGACTTTCCGTTTGAGCAAGGACGCAACGGGCAATTTGTCGCCACGGCCAAAGCGCAGGGCGGCGTGCTCGACTACGCGGAGCACTGGCCATCGATCAGCGACATCGACGCCGACATTCGTTTGGAAGGCGCGCGGCTCTCGGTCGACGCGTCAGGCGGGAAGGTATTCGGCGCGCAAATATCGCGCACCCACGCCGAGATCGCCGACCTGCACCATCCGATTGTCCGAATCAATGGCGAAGTCGCTGGACCGACGAAGGACTTTCTGGCATTCATCGAACAGAGCCCCGTTGCAGAATGGATCGGACATTTCAGCGACGGCGCGCAGGCTGTGGGCAATGGACGGCTCGCGCTCAACTTCGAACTTCCACTCGCCGCGCCGCCCTCGGCAACGGTCATCGGTGAATATCAGTTCATCGGCAACGAATTGCGGATCGCCGGCGCGCCGCAACTCGACCAGGTCAACGGCAAGATCAGCTTCGGCGGACATTCGCTTACCGGGCGCGACATTACCGCGGAAGCGTTGGGCGGCACGGTCAAGCTCGAACTTGCCGGAAGCGACGGGCGCGTTCGCGTGACAGGCGCGGGCACGGTCAGCCTCGCGCAATTGCGAAGCCAAGTCGATTCGCCGCTGATCGATCGGCTTTCAGGCGACACCGACTATCAATTAACCGTCAACATGCGGCCGCAGGCGGCGACGTGGACGGTCGAGTCGTCGCTCAAAGGTGCAGCGATCGATCTGCCGGCGCCGCTCGGCAAGACAGCCGACCAGACCATTGCGTTGCGCGTCGAGCGGCGTGATGCGACGCCTCCGCGCAAGGATGAGCTGCTGGCGATCGACTACGGAACGATCGGTCGATTGCTGCTCCGACGACCCACGTTGGATGC
>Ga0066710_100007098_pt1 | contig 10628 bp, 10 predicted proteins | sample GraSoiAngelo_159_FD_79666 | JGI IMG/M metagenome (GOLD analysis project Ga0066710, IMG submission 79666) | Grasslands soil microbial communities from the Angelo Coastal Reserve, California, USA - 14_1009_16_40cm | ecosystem: Environmental > Terrestrial > Soil > Grasslands | place: USA...
AACAATACCGCGTTGGCCTCGGGACTCGAGATCTTATCATTCACGGCAGCTGGCATTACTGTATCTGAAGCCACTGTGCCAATTGGGAAGGCAGCATCGGCATTTCGAGTATATGTTGAGTCGTCCGGGCGGCCGGGGACAGCGGGATCCGTACAGACGGGCATTGCCCTAGCTAACCCGGCGCTCGTTCCCGTAGTAGCTGAACTCGAGTTGACGAAAGCGAACGGCACCCCATCGGGCTGGAGAGGATCAGTCACAATTCCCGCTGGTGGACAGATAGCTCGGTTTCTTAAGGAGCTTATTCCGGGTTCTCCCGACAATCTGGATGGACTACTCCGGCTGACGACGGCGAGTCCTGTCTTCGCGACCGGTCTACGTCTGACCATGAACGAACGGGGAGATTACTTAATGACGGCGACGCCTCCAGCAAGCGAAACCGGAGATTTCACGAATGAGGAACTGGTCTTCCCCGAAATCGTCTTCGGCGGCGGGTTTACTACGGACATTGTGATATTCAACCGGCAGCCGGGACAGTCCCCCTCCGGTACTGTGCGCTTCGTGGCGAAAGACGGCTCTCCACTTCCCTTGCCGTAACGAGCCGGGGATAATTTCGAGTTCTTTTATTACATTGACATGCCTACGCAGTCCGATATGATGCGAGTCTCTCAACGCAACGAAATTTCACCGAATGCGGACGGCGTCTTAAACGCCACTCGTTGGGAGTGTAAACTGCCCAGCAACGGAGAGTTACGACCCGTGACTGCGCTTCAGCTGGCAAATATTAAAGCGGATTTGCATCGATATCTTCGCAAGAAGAAAACTCTTGTTTCGCCTGAATTCAGCGCGGTTGTTGCAGATGTCGGCGCGTTCACCTCTGCCGTTGTTCGCGACGGATTTGAAAAAGCGTTTTCGCAATTACCAAATGTTGTCCCGGCATTATCCGGTCGCCCGTTCATCGAAATGGCCGAGACCATCGCCGAACACCACCTGCGTTTTGTTCAAGGGTCGCAACGTGCACTGATCCGGAAATCATTGCTCGAGGCATATATTCATGCCGCAGGCCCTGAACATGTCTTTGGACCGTTAGGCCAGACGCGGCTCGTCCGCGCGTTGCGCCGCTCAGCCCCACGAAACTTTGCGGCTATGCTTTTTTCATTACATCTTTTCAATGTCATGGCCATGGCAATTCAGGATGAAGTACGGACAAAAATGCCTGACGTCGCGAGCTTCGAACTGTACATGCTCGGCGTGGAAACGATCTGTCAGGGTGTTGTGAAAACGGCCGTCGAAAGCGAGGAAAAAACGGAAGTTGATGAGGCTTGGGCGAAAGCAGTGGCTATGGCCATCGATGCCCAACTACTTCATATCCCCTTGAATCCAAACCAACGGCAAGAGTCTACTCATGTGAGTGGACACAAGGAATAGCACTCTCCTCGGCAACGGCTAAGACCGTCCGCACATAATCACGGTAATTGCGGAAAAAAGCTCTACTCCAACAGAGAAAAACTTAACCAAGGCTTGATTGAGGTCTACCGCGCGTTTATCATCATAACGATTATCAGAAAGGAACCGTTTATGGATGCCCAGGAACAAGGACGTGGCATTACCCAGAATCCTGATGCACAGATCGACAAGGATGCCGCATCCCAGGTCGTTTCCGCAGCCCGGCGACGCGTGTTGAAAGCCGGACTGATTACCGTACCCATAATATTTACGTTAAGAAGTAAACCGGTTTTTGGAGCGGATCCTTGTGCCGGCGGTTCTTTGTCATTGTCGGCTGCCCAATCGCATGGCGTTGAGTTGCCGCCCTGCGAACAAGAGACTGTTGGAAAACCCAGTAACGGTGGTCCCACCGAATCCAGCAACAGTCATAGCGGACAACCCAGCAACGGTGGTGTTGGCCAACCTGCCAACGATGGCCTCAGCCGCGGCAACGATCCGCTGGGGCGCGGCAATACCGGTCGTGGAAACGACAATCGAGGCAGGTCCGGCAGGTAATGCACAGTAAACAGTCCTGTAAGATAGTCCCTGACGCGACTCTGCATTGGAAAATATGGGACGACCAGTGCCTCGTGTTCAATAGCGCGTCAGGACAAACTCATTTGTTGGATCCAATTCCCGCGCTGCTCGTCCGCCAGATCGATGAGGGCTGCGGCGATTCTGAAGAGCTGTTCCTGCGAACCGTAAAGCTTTTGGATCTGGACCTCACCTCGCACGTTCGCACCACGCTTCAACAAATACTCCAGCAACTTGACGCGTTGGGTTTAATTGAAGCATCGCGGTCTTGAAGCTATCACAAATCAATCTATCCACTTTTTTGCGCGACCTCAGGGGCCACGGTGTGTGGCTGCGCACCGGCCCATTTCAGACACACCTGAAGAGTCCTATTAATTCATTGGGCCAAGCAATCCACCTTCTGTATGGCGATTTTGTCGTAGAAGAGAATCCTGAATTTGCGGATTTTCACATCCAGCTTCGTGAACCGAAGAACTGGAGGCGATTCTACCGTCCACAGGTTTATTTCTACTTTGACGATCAGGCGCCATTCAAACCGATGCCTCGCAGTCACGCGTTCGCGATGTTTGAATGGTGTCTGAACTGGTGTATCGAGAGCCAGGCAAATCATTATTTAATGATGCATGCCGCCGTTATCGAACGAGGAGGCCTTGCTGCGATTCTGGCGGCGCCACCTGGATCAGGAAAGAGCACACTTACCGCGGGCCTTGTAAACCGAGGGTGGCGTCTGCTGTCCGATGAATTGGCATTGGTTGATCCTGGCAATGGGATGGCGGTTCCCCTAGCAAGACCAGTGAGCCTGAAGAATCAATCGATCGAGGTGATCCGAAAATTCGTGCCGAACGGCGTGATCGGTCCCATTGCTCGGGACACCATCAAAGGATCTGTCGCGCATTTGAAACCTCCACAGGATAGTGTGGACCGAAACAGAGAAGGCGCATTGCCCCGATGGGTGATTTTTCCGCGCTTCGAAGCCGGCGCGCAAATTTCGTTCACTCCATATCCAAAATCCACCGCCCTTCTACGGTTGGCTGATCATGCCTTCAATTACAGCCAGTACGGCGTCAAGGGTTTCGAAATAATGGCGAAGCTCATAGATCGGTGTGATGCCTACGAATTCATTTACAGCCGGTTGGATGATGCGATCCAGGTGTTCGATTCCTTGTTGATATGCGATGCCCGCACGATGGTTTCATCATGACCGAAAAAGTGGATATGGTGCGGCTCGGCATGACGAATCCTCACGTTGTGTCTTCGCTGACGCTCCGCGACTGGGATGTGCTAATCCGGCAGGCACGAAGTTCCGCCGTTCTAGGAAGACTCCACGCAGTGCTGGAAGAAGCACAGATTATTGACCACGTTCCGATGCCACCTCGGAACCATTTGGAGGCGGCACGTGTTGTCGCTGGCAGCCAGGAACGAGTCATTCGTTGGGAAGTCTACTGTATTCGTCGCGCGCTTGCGCGGGTTGAGACGGAGTTTGTGTTGCTCAAAGGGGCTGCCTACGTGCTTTCAGGCTTGCCCTTTGCCCGTGGACGTATTCAATCTGATGTCGACATTCTTGCGGCCAAATCCAAACTGCGGACAATCGAGGCTGCGCTGCTGGAGCAAGGATGGATTCACATGAAGCTGGACAAATATGACCAGCGTTTCTATCGCGAATGGTCGCATGAACTTCCGCCCCTGTATCATCCCCATCGAGGCACGGTTCTGGACGTCCATCACAACATTTTGCCTTCCACCGGCCGCGTGCACCCGGATCCACAGAAACTCTTGCGGGCCTCCGAGGATATCCCCGGCACACCTTACAAGCGGCTATGTCCGCCAGACATGGTGCTTCACGCATGCGCCCACATGTTTCAGGACGGTGATTTTGAGCGGGGTTTTCGGGAACTAACGGATATCGACGGATTGCTGCGAGCCCTCAGCGGCACAGCAGCATTCTGGGATCAGTTATCACAGCGGGCACAAGAGATGCAGTTGTATCGGCCGCTCTTTTACGGATTGCGCTACGCATATGAGTTTCTGAATACGCCCATACCGCAGCGCATTATTTCAGCTAGTTTGGAGTGGGCTCCTTCGGGTCCAGTCCTGCACGCGATGGATGCGTTGGTCAGACAAGCGTTAGTCCCTAGGATGGCCGCCACCTTAAACACACGCTACGCACGGTGGGTCTTGTATATGAGATCACATTGGCTGCGAATGCCACCTCTTCTGCTCGCCCGCCATTTGCTTCATCAAAGCTTGCGGCGTCGCTAGATTGCACAAGGACACAAAACACAAACGCAAGAGACTCATGCTCGATTTAAGCATCGTTCTTTACAACTCGGCTAAATGGCTCCCCAGGCTTGTAGAGAGCCTGTGCGCACAATCAATTGCGCTGAACACAACTGCGTTGCTGGTCTACGACAATGCTAGCAGTGATCGTTCAGCCGATATATTCGAGCAGCTCATAAATCAGCATCGGTGCCGGTTCAGGTGCGTGACCGTCCTTCGCAGCACGAGGAATGTTGGCTTCGGCAGAGGTCACAACGCCGCAAGCGCGCACGGTTCGGCTCCATATATTTGCCTGGTCAACCCAGACGCCGAGTTACACAGAGATTGTTTGGGAATCCTCTTCAGCACAGCACAACAAGATCCGAATGCGGTCGCATGGGAGATGCGACAGGCGCCTTATGAACACCCGAAAATCTATGACCCAGTGACGCTGGAAACCAGCTGGGTAAGTGGAGCCGGTGTCTTGCTCCGCCGCTCGGCATTCGAGCAGGTCGGCGGATTCGACGACAGGATCTTCCTTTATGGAGAAGATGTGGATCTGTCATGGCGCTTACGTGACCGCGGACATATCCTCCGATACTGCCCAAAGGCCGTTCTCTTCCACCACACCTACGCGCAGCCCGGCGAAGTCAAACCGGCGCAGCTGACCGGTTCAATGCAAGCGAACCTGTACCTCCGCACACGCTTCGGAAGTTTCCGGGATATTGCAACAGGCATCGTCCGCCAGATCAGAGAGATGCGCCCGCATCGACGACACATCCCTCAACAAGGACGCGCAATTCTGAGCGGCATGGGAAAATGGCTGATCCAGTTTCATCATTGGCGCAGCGGGTCTTCCAGGACCATCGCACACTGCTTCTATGGTTGGGACTACGAGATCGCCCGTCGGGGCGCGTTTTATGACATCTCAAAGGGCGTAACATTGACAGAGCACCCCAAGGTTTCCATCCTTATCCGCACGACAGGTAGACAGAAGTTGTTAAGAAGCGCTCTTGCTACGTTACTGCACCAGACGTATCCGAACATCGAGGTTGTGATTGTCGAAGATGGTCCACCAAGCCTGACTGATTTTTTGCGAACCTATGCCGATAAGCTCGCCATCACTTATCACGCGTTCGGCGAGAACAGAGGGCGCTGCGAAGCAGGCAACAAAGCGATGGCACTTGCCACAGGTGAATACTTCATTTTCCTTGATGATGACGATCTATTCTATGCGGATCATATTGAGCAACTCGTCGGAGCGGCGCTTCTGCACCGTTCAGCGGTCGCTTATAGCTATGCCTTCGAGCTTCCTTCCGCCTACACTGCCGACGGTGATGCTAAAGCCGCAGGCCGTTTGTTCACTCGATTTGAAGGCATCTTTTCTTTTGCGCGGTTGTGCCAAAGGAACTACATCCCTATACACGCTCTGCTGTTTCATCGATCTCTCTATGAAATCTGCGGTGGCCTTGATCCCGACATTCCGTATAACGAAGACTGGAACCTCTGGGTGCGCTACGCGATCCACGCGCGGCCCTTTGTGCTCGTGGCAAAGACGAGTTGTATCTATCGTGTGCCTGTAGACCATAAAAGGCCCGGGGGGCGGGCTGCGTTAATGATCGAGCACTGGGAGCGTGTTCGAAAGCGCCAAGCAAATCTGCGAGTAGCGACCACAGTCGGCGAAATCGGGGAGATGTTCGAGTCTCGCTGTGGCGAGCGCTGACTTACGTTCGATGCAAGCTATAAGCGTCATTGTTCCGCTTTACAACAAGCGACCTACTCTTGCGCGCGCGCTGGATTCAATACTGGCGCAGGAAGGTGTTTCTTTCGAAGTCATCGTTGTCGATGATGACAGCAATGATGGTTCCACCGAAGTTGCCTTAGCATACGGGGAGAAAATCCGGTACATCCATCAACAAAATGCGGGTCCGGCTGCGGCACGCAACCGCGGTGTGCTCGAAAGTCGCTGCGGTTTGGTCGCATTCCTCGATGCCGACGACGAGCTTTTGCCCGGGTGCCTGCTTGCGCACGTGAAGTGTCGGGAGCTTTCGCCCGCAGCAAGACTGTCAATCTGTTCATCGCGAGCAATTCATTTAGATGGATCCACTCAAGAGGTTCGCCTGGCTGATCGAGTGAAGGGTCTCAGAGCAGTGGACGAATTCTACTTTACTGAACGATTGTGCGCAGAACTCACTAGGTACGTTTACGTTGGATGTGTCGACCGGGAACTCTTCGATGAAGTGGGGGGATTCGATGAGGGGTTGAGATCGTGGGAAATTACCGATTTCAACCTACGAGCGAGCCTTGCCTCGCCCGTCGTGGGTATCATCAATGATATTTACATAAACGTATACGAGACGCCAGGTAGTCAGTCCACGATCACACATAAAGACAGCAAATACATGTTTTCATTTGCTGAGAAACTCTTGTCTTTGATAGGAAAAATCCCTCAAGACCAGCATGAACCAATCGTTAAGCAGATCGATAGCATTCTTGGCGCTCTGTGGGCCAATGGCGCGATCGCTGAATTCAAATGGCTTGCCTCGAAAGCAGAACGGGAGCTCTCCGGATGTCGTCCGAGTCACAAACTGAACATGCTCGGAAAACTGCCGGAGACAGTGCTGAAGGTATTGTACGAGGTGAGAAAGCTGAAAGCGTGAGCCCGTAACCGGTAATCAATTAAAACTTAGATCCTTCGTGACGCACGAAGCCAACATTCCGTCAGTCGCATACCTTCAGAGTAGCTAATCGGAGCGTTGTAACCCAATAATCGGCCCGCTTTCTGGCTCGAGTGAACAACGCTACGCCTCTGGGCGACGATCATTGGATCCCTAGGATCGACTGCGCTTGGGGAGTTGTTGCGAGTTCCCGATGATCCCCCGTTCAGTCTCTGCCTTATTTCCTCCTGTCTCTCGGGCGAGAGGGATTGAAATCGCTCATACAGGTTCGTTTCTATCATAGCGATCAAGGGCACCTGGCGAATGACCGAGCGGAATTCTCCCGAGAGGAAAACTCTTGGCAAAGCACGTACAGAGTCACGGAATATGTGTGGCCGTGAGGAGGGTTGTACTCGGGTGAGAGATGGGATACTGGAGATCGGAATTTTCAGGAGAGACGCGTAATCCGCAACACAGGTCTGCCACGAAATGCATTGTGCGTCGGTCACAAAAAACACTTCACCAACCGCTTCTGATTTCCAGAGTGCCAACAATATGGCTTGGATCAAATTGTCGATGTACACCAAATTACATGGATTCTTACCGCCATCCACGAGGCCCATTTTACCGGAGCGAATTCTGTCGATGAGCCCGAGCGTGAATCCAGAATAAGGGCCGTAAATATTTGGGGGCCTCAAGACCACGACGGGAAGCGCAAACCGCTTACTAAACGTAAAAACCAATTCTTCCTCTTCGAGTTTCGCATTGCCGTACGCCAGATCCGTTTTGTGAGCCGGCTCGGTTTCGGACGCGCTCCCATCCGGCGGATTGTTTCCATAGACCGCGACACTGCTCATATGAATAAATCGTGACACGCGATGGGCAGAGGCAGCCGTCAAGAGGTTTCGTAATCCCTTCTGCATGACTCGTGTCGTGCCACGCGCCAAGTGGACCACGGCATCACATCCTTCAACCGCTTTGGCGACGGCATTTCTGTCGCAGAGGTCGCCCACAACAAAATCAAGAGGAAATCGCGCAATTCGCGCAGCGGATGCTGTTGAATGAATGAAGACTCGGGCATCGACGCATCGTGTCAGGAACAAGACTTCACACAATCTGCTGCCGACGAAACCGGTAGCACCGGTTATTAGAACCTTCCTAATTTCCAAGAAACTCCTGAATCGTGCCGCGAGTCCCGACAGACTTATCTAAAGGAGGAATAGATCCCATAATCAGCTTGAGAGATTGATCCACCCATGGTTCGTCGATCGGCTGAGCGATTGAGTAGCATTCCTCGATCAGAGCGACGGACTCGGTGCCTTCCTGCCCATTAACCATCGGTTTCCCACCAGTCCGGATTGCGCGAATAAAGTCTTCGATTTCCATTTTGAAATGGTCGTCTCCAGCACTGCCAGTTATGGGGCTGGTAAATGAAATCTCGTGTCGCAAGTCGCTATCGCGGGGATAATAAGCAACACTTTCACTTTGTCCCTCAGCGACTTCGAACGTGCCGTTAGCGCCCACGATGCGGAGCTTATTTGATAAGCGGTGCGTTTTAGATAAAGTTACGTGACCTTCAACGGAATTGCCGCTGTCCTGACAGTCGAACGCCGCGACACAGTTCGCTTCAACTCCACCGTGGGCATCATCCTTGTAGCTTAGGATCCTAGCGGGACCGAAAAGATACAGCATTCGGTCAATGAAGTGGCTTCCACTAACCACCAAAACACCACCACCGGCGGTCTGGCGCGTCAAATTATAACCGGACAAGGGAGCCCAACCCCCTTCCGTTCCGAACTCGTATTCGAAAGACGAAATCGTTCCCAAAAGGCGCGTTTCAAGTAAACGCTTCAGCAGATTTGTGCTTGAAAAGAAACGGGTGTAATAGCCCACAGCTAAAACTGCGCCTGTCGAGCGTGAGGCCTCAAGCATTGTCTCGCACTCTTGAACCGAAGTTGCCAGCGGCTTTTCACAGAGAACGTGAATGCTTCGGGAAAGAAACTCACACCCTAACGACGCGTGCAGGTGGTTCGGTAGTGCAATGATCACCGCATCTGCTCTGGTAAATACATCGCGGTAATCTACAAAGCAGATCTCATGTTTTAGAGAAAATTTTTGCTGGAGATAGCGCAAGCGTGATTGGTTTGTCTCGCTCAATGCCGTGAGTTCCGCTAGATTCGAGCTCAGCGCAGCTGGGATGTGAGCGTTCTCAGCAATGGCGCCGGCGCCGACGATTCCAAGTCGAATTCGTCCACTCAACGTTAGTTCTCCCCGCGCGTTCTCGCTTCGAGAAATGCTTGGACGATCTGTCCAACTGTTTCGTAGGTTTCCACGCGGTAATAGAAACGTTTTTTAGGGTTCAAGGAGAACAACCATTTGCTTGCCCGAACTGCCAACATGCGTACAAGGTATCTTGGAACTCCAAAGTAGCACCGCGCTTCCGCAGGTGCCATGCCTGTCTTGATTACGACCCTTCCATAGTTGAAATACCAAAGATAAAAATAGTTTTTCCTGATTCTTTCCTTTTCAACAGGATGGTAGACGAGCGCCTCGGCGCAATAAACGATTTTTTCGCCGTGGCTCAAGAGCCGGCGGCAAAATTCCGTGTCGTCGCCGCCACCCCCGACGCGAATCGCTCCGGCGGCGTTCGGGCCGAGGTCAGTCTTGAAGTAGCCATATTTGTCGAAAATGGCACGTCGGAAGGCCATGTTCGCGCCAAAAGGAGACGTCGTAATTACTTTGGTTTCATTCCCAAGATCAAATCTGACGATCGGTCCTGCTAGCTTAAGCGGTCCAGCTTCATCGAGCCAATCCGGTTTTTTGACTAACCACGTTGGCAAAATTCTTCCACCAACAGCGGTGCATCGATAGGAGACAAAAGTCTGCCAGATGGATGAAAGCCACGCGTGGTCAACAATACAGTCATCGTCCGTAAGAGCTACGATCTCACCCTCGGCCAATCGCACGCCCAAGTTCTGCGCGTGTGACTTACCCTGTTTGGGCTCGAAGAGATACTGAATGGGCAGCTTATTTCTTTGCTGAAACTCATTCACGATGGCTTTAGTAGGATCGCTGGAATTATTGTCAACAACGATCAACTCCCAAGATAGTTCCGGCGGAACGCACAGGCTTTCTAAGCTATCAAGTGTTCTCCTCAGGCTTTCAGCGCGATTGTATGTGGAAATTATGACGGAAATGTTCACTGGAATGTATTCACTGAGCGTCAACCGGCTCTCGCGCTCCTTCCGGTAGGCTTGTTGATCATCGTCACTGTCCTCAGCGCGGCCATGATAGCCTGCCCGACCAATGCACACCAGTCCGATCTCGGAAAGATAATCACATGACGAACTTTATGAAAGCATCGTTCATAGATACGTAACATAAAGACAACCCGCAAAAATGACAATGGCGTGCAACTGATCCCGCATGACAGTGAATTCCTGGAATATCGCCAGACGGCGCCATAGCCGCGGCTATCTCAAGCCGCGCCGGTTGAACGTGAACTGAACTTCGACCGTCCGTCCCCTCACCTTCATTCGTGAATAACTCGTCGAAAAGTCGTGAGCGGCCGCGGAGGACGCAAGGGTTGCCAGAACTACGAGCGCAAACGTGAGGCGGTAGGCGAATTTGTGAACCATCTGCTCCACTACGAACACCGCACCGTTCGCAGATGGAGGAATTTTTTTCCATCCAACTTTC
>Ga0066710_100007099_pt1 | contig 10625 bp, 9 predicted proteins | sample GraSoiAngelo_159_FD_79666 | JGI IMG/M metagenome (GOLD analysis project Ga0066710, IMG submission 79666) | Grasslands soil microbial communities from the Angelo Coastal Reserve, California, USA - 14_1009_16_40cm | ecosystem: Environmental > Terrestrial > Soil > Grasslands | place: USA...
GTAGAGCTCGAGATAGTTCGCGAAGCCGAGGTCGCGCGCGCCTTGTTGCACCACGCGCGCGGCGTCGAGGTGCAGCGGGTTCATGTGCTCGTCGAGGATGTCGTTGGCGCGTTCGTCCAGCTCTCGCCGCTTGTCGCGGTCGGGCTCGTTTGCAAGCGCGGGGCGGACCATGCGGTACGGAATCTCCTCGCCGTCCACCGAGACGGCGAGATCCGATTCCAGCTCGGCCAGCCTCTCGGCGTGGTCGCGTGTCAGGTCTCCGAAGTAGCCCTCGCAGGCGAACCGCCAAAGCTCGCGCACGCGTGCGCCGCCGTTGACGGCGAGACCGATCGACTGCACCTGGTCGAGCTCCGTCAGGTTCGCGTGGCGCTCGTAGATCGGCGTCAGGTCGAAGGTGTCCTTCAGGCCCGCGTAGTGGAGGTAGAACTCCTCGTCGAGCTCGGCGATGAACCGGTCCGCCTGGTCCCGGTAGGCGTCGAGCTCCCGGTCGGAAAGCGGGGCTGGAAGCATCGTTTCGTAGGATACGTCTAGCCGTGCAGGAGATCCGTCTCAAGACCGAGCGCCGAACCCAGCTCGTCGACATCACCAGGCTCGTGCAGGACGCGCTCGCGACGACGAACGGTGCGGCCGCGGCGCTCGTGTACGTGCCGCACACGACGGCCGGCGTCACGATCAACGAGGGCGCCGATCCCGCCGTTGCGCAAGATCTCGAGTCGGCACTGGAGAAGGTCGTCGACGACGGGTGGGAATGGAAGCACGTCGAGGATCCCGACGGGCCGAACGCGCCGTCGCACATCCGGGCGTCGTTGATGAGCCCGCAGATCCTCGTCCCGCTCGACGAAGGCAAGCTCGCGCTCGGAAGATGGCAAGGGATCTTCTTCTGCGAGTTCGACGGCCACCGCGAGCGCAAGGTCTACATAACCCCGCTCAGCTAGCCCATCCTGCCCAGGGCTCGGTTCGGCCCGGGGCCGTGCCCCAGTAGTCGTGCTGCTCGGTGACGCGTCCGTCTGGAGCGAAGCGCAGCCACGATGTGCCGGCCAGCGACGTCAGCTCGCCGTTCTCGACGACGACGGCCCACCATTCGACGGCGGCGCGGTCGCCGGCGGCGAGGGGATCGCCCCACCAGAGCGTCGCCTCGCCCTCTTCCTCGGCGAACGCCCAGCGCGCGTAGTCGAGCGGATGCTGTGGCTTGCGGAAAGGATGCGAGTGGTGGACGGCCTCCTCGGTGTAGACGTCCTCGAGTGGCGTCGGGTCGAGCGCGCGCCACGCCCGGTCCCAGGCGTCTACCCACGCGCGCGCGGCTGTCTCCCCGTCCATTGCGGCGGAACATTAACGCGGCCTTAACAGCGGCCTAAGACGCAGCGTCTAGAACGCGAAGGTCCACGAAGGAGAGGTCATGCGGAGGTCGCTTCTCATCATCGCCCTGTCGGGCGCGGCGATCGTGGGGTCGTTCGCTCTGACCGCGCCGACGCCTGCGGGAACGCAGCGCAAGCCCCCGAAGGCCCCCGGCTCGATCCACAAGATCAAGCACGTGATCGTGATCATGCAGGAGAACCGTTCGTTCGATCACTACTTCGGCACGTACCCCGGCGCGGACGGCTTCCCGCGGACGCCGGACGGCGGCTTCGCCGTGTGCGTGCCCGATCCGGCCAAGGGCGTCTGCCAGAAGCCGTATCACGACACGAACGACCTGAACGCCGGGGGCCCGCACGGCCAACTGAACGCGACCGTAGACGTCGGCGGCGGCAGGATGGACGGCTTCGTCGCGGTCGCCGAGAACGCGCGGCGGAGGGGCTGCAAGCAGAGCCCGAACGATCCGATCTGCTCGCAGCGGGCGGCGAACCCCGACGTGATGGGGTACCACGACGGCCAGGACATCCCGAACTACTGGGCCTACGCGCGGAACTTCGTCCTCCAGGATCACATATACGAGCCGAATGCGTCCTGGAGCCTGCCTGCACATCTGTTCATGGTCTCCGAGTGGTCCGCACGATGCGCGCGCGTCGGCGATCCGATGAGCTGCGTCAACGCCTTGCAGTATCCGGCCAACCCGAAGAACGGTCCGGCGGACTATCCCTGGACGGATCTCACCTACCTGCTGCACAAGCGGCACGTCAGCTGGCGCTACTACGTCTTCACCGGCACCGAGCCCGACTGCGAGGACGACGCGATGATTTGCGAGTCCGTCAGGCAGGGCGCGACGACGCCCGGGATCTGGAATCCGTTGCCGTACTTCGACACCGTTCGACAGGACGGCCAGCTCGGGAACATCACGACCCTGTCCAACTACTTCAAGGCGGCGAAGGCCGGGACGCTGCCCGCGGTTTCGTGGATCAACCCGACGGGCTCGGTGAGCGAGCATCCGCCGGCCCTCGTCACGGCGGGACAGGCGTACGTGACGCGGCTGGTGAACGCGGCGATGCGCGGGAAGGACTGGAAGTCGACGGCGATCTTCCTCGCCTGGGACGACTGGGGCGGTTTCTACGACCACGTCGTCCCGCCGAGCGTCGACGAGAACGGGTACGGCCTCCGCGTGCCGGGCGTCGTGATCAGCCCGTACGCACGCAAGGGGTACATCGACCACCAAACGCTCAGCTTCGACGCCTACGTCAAGTTCATCGAGGACGACTTCCTTGGCGGGCAGCGGCTCAACCCGTTTACGGACGGCCGGCCGGATCCCCGGCCGGATGTGCGTGAGAACGAGCCCATCCTCGGCACGCTCGTCCGCGACTTCAACTTCAAGCAGAAGCCGCGGCCGCCGCTCGTGCTCGATCCGCGACCGCAGACCGACTTGCACTGAACCCGAGACGGGAGCGGCTACGCTCAGCGCGTGGCTGCTCCCGTCACCAAGGATCAAGAGCTCGAGCTCACGATCGACTCGCTCGCCTACGGCGGCAACGGGGTCGCCCGGCTGAACGGCTTCGTCGTCTTCGTGCGGCGCGGCTTGCCCGGGGACACCGTGCGGGCGCGGGTGACCAAGGTGCAAAGGCGTCACGCCGAGGCGCTCGCGACGGAGGTGTTGCGGCCGGGACCGCAGCGGGTCGACGCGCCGTGCGCGCACTATCCCGCGTGCGGCGGCTGCCGGTTCCAGGACCTGGCGTACGAGGCGCAGGCCGAGTCCAAGGCTGGCCAGGTCGCCGACGCGCTGCGCCGAATCGGCGGCATCGCGGAGCCGCCGCTCGAGCCGATCCTTCCCGCCGACGACGTCTTCCACTACCGGAACAAGCTGGAGTACTCCTTCACGCAGCTCGAGGACGGGCCGACGCTCGGCTTCCACAAGGCCGGACGCTGGGACGAGGTGCTCGAGATCGAACGCTGCTGGCTGACGACCGATCTCGGCAACGCGATCCGCAACGCGGTGCGCGAGTGGGCGCGCAGCGATCGGCTCGTCGCCTACGACCAGGAGGGGCAGACGGGCTACCTGCGTCACCTGGTCGTGCGCGAGGGACGCAACACGGGGCAGGCACTCGTGCAGCTCGTGACCGGCCCGGGCGAGAAGTTCGACACGGGTGGGTTCGTCGACGTCCTGCGAGTGTTCCCCGAGGTGCGCTCGATCCACTGGGCCGTCAACGAGACGCCTGCGGAGGTGACGAACCTGCCCACGCGGCTCTTGTGGGGTGAGGAGGCGATCGAGGAAGAGCTCTGCGGCCTGCGCTTCCGCGTGCGGCCGAACGCGTTTCTCCAGACGAACACGGCGATGGCGGAGCGGCTCTACGGCGTTGCGCGCGAGTTCGCTGCGCTGACCGGTAACGAGACGGTCTTCGACCTGTACTGCGGCATCGGCACGATCGGCCTCGTCCTTGCAGGTGACGCGCTGACGGTCTGGGGGATCGACATGTCCGAGGAGTCGATTGCGTGCGCGCTCGAGAATGCGGAGCTGAACGGCGTGGGGAACGCCGCGTTCTTTGCCGGGAACGTGGGCCAGTCGGTCGCGGAGCTGCACGAGCGCAGCGGCGACCCGGACGTGGTCGTCGTCGACCCGCCGCGCGCAGGCCTGGCCGGCAAGGCGTTGAAGCGGCTCGGCGAGATCGGCGCCCCGCGCATCGTCTACGTCAGCTGCAATCCGACCACGCTCGCGGGCGACGCGAAGCGTCTCGCGGACGACTACGGCTACGCCCTGCGGCGCGCGAAGCCGGTGGACATGTTCCCGCACACGCCGCACGTCGAGACGGTCGCACTGCTCGAGGCTGGGGTCTGACCCCGAAAAGGGGTCAGACCCCAGCTTTTCAGGCGTGAATGACGGGCTCGCCGGCGAGCGGGTCGGCCGGAAACGTGACGTGCTCACCGCGCGCGATGCGTACGGCCGACCAGGCTGCGACGGCGGCGTCGAGGACGTCGTCTGCACGTACGAGCCCCGCGTCGAGGCGGTCCGGGAGCGCGATCCCCGCGCCGGCGAGAAGCCGTAGGCGCTCACGCTGGCCGTTCCAGGTTCGCTTCGCGAACGCGAGCGGTGCGCCCGCGAGCACGGCGAAGGACACCTCCGGATGGACTTCACGCACCCGCGGATCGCGAACCCGGTCGACGTCGAGGATCGCCGTCTTCAGAGCCCAGCCCTGTGCCGAGGTTCCCGGCGCCAGGGCGCGCGCCTGCGTGTAGGTCGGAGCTTCGAGCGCGACGCGCGGCGGGGTGAAGAAGACGCTGGCGCGGCGCGCCCCCACGGCCGAGCGGCCGTCGACGTCTGCGCGTCGTCGCGACCCGACCTCCGGCAGGCCGATCGGCACGTCGACGCCGACGACGGCGGCTTTCGGGAAGCGCTCGAGCAGAACGGGGAACCGGCGCTCCAGGAAGGCGTCCACAAACCGGCCGTTCCGCAGCGCGACCGCGATCCAGCCCCCTCGCGCCGCGTCAACGCCGAGCGTCAGCACCGCGACGAAGTTGTGTCCAGATCAGATCTCCGTTGGCGAGCAGAAACCCGAGCGCCAGCAGCGGCAGCGCCGGCAGGCCGCCGAGGTTGCGCCAGACCGCGAGCGCGAGCGTGGCGTCGAACGACAGCACCATCAACAGCCACGTCCAGGCGGGCCGCAGGCGGAAGCGAGCGGCCGCCGCCAGGAAGAGCGCGAAGAACATGAGGTCGGGCAAGCCCAGGTTTGCTCCCGACCGTTCGCCTGGGATCGGAAACGCCACCGAGAAGTCCGAGAAGACGTGCTCGTGCTTCGTCACGATCACCTTCGTCGGCCCGCGCCAGACCGAGTACGCGTCGACCCAGGGGATGATCAGCGCCACGAGGACGACCCAGCTCAGCGCCTCGAAGTACGAGAGGAAGGCAAAGCCGACGGCGGTGATGCCGAAGAGCTTGGAGAAGTTCTCCGCCGTGTTCCAGCCGGCGACGTGGAAGGCCCAGGCGAGGACGCCGAAGGCCGCGCCGGCCGCCAGCAGGCCCCGACCGCGCTGCAGCGGCAGCACGAGCCACACGAGCCCGAAGCACGCGGGGATCACGACGAGCGAGACGAACGCGATGTCCCACCACGTCGACGCGTTCCACAGCCGGTCGTGGAGGGCGTAGTAGAGGGCGAGCGCCGCGAGGAGGGCTAGTAGGGCGGCAACTCGGCCCACCATTGGCCGAGCGGCTTGAAGGCGTTCCAAAACTTGGTCTTGGCCGGAGCCTCGTCGAGCGACGTGTCGATGTCGGGCACGACCAGCACCTGCGCCGTCGCCGTGAAGCGCTGGAGCTCACCCGGCTTGTACTCCACAGTATCCGCGAGCGGGAACTCGATCGAATTGAAGAAGTCGACCGAGCCCTCGCCCATCGGGACGATCAGCTTCGGCTGCACGATGTGCAGCTCGCGCGTCAGGAAGGCGCGCGACTCGTTGTCCTCGCCGTCGGCGAACTTGAGGCAGTTCGTTCCGTACACCGCCATCGGGTCGACGTGCAGCCGCTGCAAGGATTTGAGGATCGCCTGCCCCGCCCGCCCGTAGAAGGCGACGCCCTCCTGGACCTCCGCCGGCTGGGGCCGGTACTTGAGCAGCATCACGTCGGCGAGCGGATGGCCGGAGCCGACCACCGGCACGCGCGCGCCGCCCGCCTGGGCCACCTCGTGGGCGAGGTCGTTGATCTCGACGATCGCCTTCTGGAGGTACTTCTCGTAGATCTCGTCTGTCGCAGACACCGGACCTAGAAGACTTTCTCCCCTACCGGACCCGTTCCTTGGCCTGGGCCATCCATTTCAGGGACTGCAGGTAGACGAGCGACCTCGGTCGCCGCATGACCTGGGCGGATCGGAGGCTCAGCATGAACTCCTCCGGCCCCTCGAAGGCCCGCATCCGGAGCGCCCCCGTCCCGACGCCCTGGAGGACATGGGCGTCAGAGCCCGCGCCGACCGTCAGGTTGTACTTCCGCGCGAACCGGAGCGCCTCCTCGTTGTACGCCTCGAACAGCAGCCGGGCGTTGTAGACCTCGAAGAGATCGATGTCCGCGAGATGCCGCTGCAGTGTCGCGGGGTCGGGGATCGAATGCATCCGGTCGAACGGATGTGGCAGGTAGAGGAGGCCGCCCTGCGCCCTGATCGCCCTCACCGTTTGCTCGAACGACAGGCCGCGCGGGATCTCCTCGCGCAGGAACAGCCCGATCACCTCGCCCTGCGCGTCCGTCTTGATCTCCTCGCCGGGGATGACGATCAGCTCGTGCTCGCGCGCGAGCTCCGCCGTCTCGAGCGCCCCCCCGAAAATGTTGTGGTCGGTGACGGCGATCGCGCCGAGCCCGTTCGCCTCCGCGTACATGATCAGGTCGGCGGGATCGACGGCGCAGTCGTGCGACCAGCTCGTGTGCATGTGCAGGTCGGCGAGGATCCAAGGCCGGTCTCGCAGCGGGTCGGTCTCGGGCCGCGGCGCGTGCCGCCGCTTTGCCAGTGAGCGATACAGCTCGTCGAGGCGGCGCGCGACGTCCGCGAACGTCTGGCCCCCGGCCTCCGCTCGGGCGCGCTCGGCCTTGCGCTGCCGGTACTCCGGGTTCTCCGCGAGTCGCGCGGCCTCGGCGCCGCACAGCTCCGGCTGCTCGCGTGCGCCGGGAGGCGTCGCGATTGCACAGCCTGCCGCCGCGGCCTCGAGTTGCACGCGGCCGAGACCGTCCAGCGCCGGGACGAACACGCTCGCCTCGGCGAACAGCGGCGCACGTGCGGCGCCGTCGCGGGCGGTCCGCACGTGAACGCGGTCGCGCAGGAGGCGGGGAATCGTCGGGCGGCCCATCAGCGGTTTCGTCCGCAGCAGCACGACCTCCCACTCGGGCAGACCGGCGAGCTCACGCAGGACGCCGCGCACGAGTATCCGCTCCGTCGGGCGCCACTCGACCACGATCAGGTTCCGTTTGCGCCCCGACTCGAAGAGCTCGAGGTCGACTCCCTCCGAGATGACCTCGTAGTGACCCGGGAAGCGGGCGGCCGCCGCGGTCGCGGTCTGCTCGCTCGTCGCCACGAGCGCGTCGAGGCGTCCGAGCAGCCGGTCGCGCTGCGCGCGTCCCGGCGGATACGAGAGCCGCTCCGGAGAAAGGAAGGTCGCGACGGTCATTGCCTCTGCGTCGCGGAGCGCGAGATACGAAAGCGACGGCAGGCCCGGCTCGAAGCCGTGCACGACGTCGAAGCGCCCGAGCGCCAGCGCGAGCGAGAGGTTCGCCCGCGCACCGACGGGAACGCCGATGCGGCTGCGGCGCGAGATCGGCACCGCCGGCCCGAGCGCGACGACCTCGGCGTCGAGCCCGTCGAGCAGAGCACGGCGACCGGCCGCGAGCTCCTTGGCGCGGTTCGAGGAGGCGAGGATCGTGACCGAGTGTCCGAGGGCGCGAAGCTCCCGGGCAATTCCCTCCACATGCTCGTTGACGTCGTGCGGCTGCGACCAGGAGAACGGCGTGACCAGGCAGAGCCGCATCGGCCCTAGCCTAGCCTCCACCTTGTCACCCCAAAGGGGCATTCTCTGCGTCAGACTGCCGCCGGATGGGTCATCGACTCTAAGGGGAGAAGATGCGAAGACTCAGCGGCACAGGGCGTGCGTTGCTCGCCTTCGGCTCTGTCGCGTTGATTGCGACCGTGGCGACCGGGGGTGCGGGGGCAGCACGCGGCAACGACCAACTGCAGAAGATCGATCACATCGTCGTCATCTACGAGGAGAACCACAGCTTCGACAACCTCTACGGCGGCTGGGAGGGTGTGAACGGGCGGGCGCGTGCCAACGACGCGCACACGCTTCAGGTCGGGCAGGCGGCGACGCGAACGCCGTACAACTGCCTGTTGCAGAACGACGTCAACCTGACGGCTCCTTCGCCGCTGTCGGCTGACTGCACGGACACGACGACGAGCACGACGTTCGTGAGCCACTTCACGAACGCGCCGTTCTCGATCGAGCAATACATCCCGAAGGACGCTCGGACGTGTCCTCAGCCCGGTGTCTTCGCACCGACGGGACTGACGCCGAGCCCGAGCAACCTGCCGGGCGGCTGCACGCGCGACATCGTGCATCGCTTCTATTCGGAGCAGTACCAGCTCGACGGCGGACGCCAAGACCGCTACACGACCGGGAGTGACGCGGCCGGTCTGACGCAGGGCTATTACGACACGAAGGCGCTGCCGATCTATGCGTACCTTCACAGCGGGGACCACCCGCACTACGCGATCGCCGACGACTTCTTCCAGTCGGCGTTCGGCGGGTCGTTCCTGAATCATCAATGGCTGATCGCGGCGGCTACGCCGACGTGGACGGGCGCTCCGGTGGCCAACCATTCGATCGTCGACTCGAACGGGATGCCGACCGCCACGCCCCTCTACACGCCGACCGGCGCGGTCCTCGACCGGCAGCTTACGCGGGTCTGCCCGGCCCCGGGGACCGTCGATCCGAACCCCGGGTTGGCCTGTGGCGACGGCGCGGTGAACACGATCCAACCGGCGTACCAGCCGTTCAAGGGCAGTCCGCAGTTGCCGCCGCAAGGCGGGACGACGATCGGTGACGTGCTCACCGACCACCAGGTCAGCTGGGCCTGGTACTCAGGCGGCTGGTCGAACGCCGACGGTGACGTCGGTGCGGCAGGGTGGACGAACGGCACGGCGCCTGGTGTCTGCGCCGATCCGAACTCGGCCCCGAATCCGGTCTGGCCCTACTGCCCGAACAAGGTGTTCCAGTTCCATCACCAGCCGTTCAACTACTACTCCAACTACGCGCCGGGCACGCCCGGCCGTTCGCACCTGCGTGACGAGCAGGAGTTCGTCCAGGCGGTCAACTCCTCCTCGAGCCAATGCAACCTCGACTCGGTCAGCTTCGTCAAGCCGATCGGGCTCGAGAACGAGCATCCTGGCTACACGAGTGAGTCCCGCGGGAGCGACCACCTCGTGCAGCTGCTCCAGTCGATCCAGGGGAGCGCTTGCGCCAAGGACACGATGGTGATCGTCACGTACGACGAGTTCGGCGGCCAGTGGGATCATGTCCCGCCGCCCGGCCAGGGCGGCACCGCCGGTCCGCATGATCAGTGGGGCCCGGGGACGCGCATCCCGGCGCTGATCGTGTCGCCGTTCCTGCGCGGGAACTTCGTCGTCGATCACACGCAGTACGACACGACGTCGGTCCTCGCGACGATCGAAGAGCGCTTCGGCCTGCCGACAGTCGCAACCCGTGACGGCGAGGTCAACAGCCTCTCGAACGTCTTCGCCGCGAAGCAGTACGAAGCTGCAGGGCCGTAGGCAGATCGGGGGTCAGACCCCTTTCGGGGTCTGACCCCTGCCCTTCTAGGCGCCGACCGTCTGGGTCGTCGGCTCCGTCGTGCGGGCGTGCTCGCGGATGAAGCTCTCCGTTGCCTCGTAGGCGTCGTCGTCCGGCACCTGCTTCGGCGGCGACTTCATCAGGTACGAGCTCGGGCCCTCGAGCGCACCGGCGACGCCGTCGTTCAGCGCGAGCTTGGCGAGCCGCACCGCATCGATCACGATGCCCGCCGAGTTCGGCGAGTCCCAGACCTCGAGCTTGAGCTCGATGTTCAGCGGCACGTCGCCGAAGGACGAGCCCTCCATGCGGATGTAGGCCCACTTGCGGTCGGTCAGCCAGGGCACGTAGTCCGACGGGCCGACGTGGACGTTCCCGGGGCCGAGGTCGTAGTCGAGCATCGACGTGACCGCGTTCGTCTTCGAGATCTTCTTCGACTCGAGACGCTCGCGCTCGAGCATGTTGAGGAAGTCGGAGTTGCCCCCGACGTTCAGCTGCATCGTCTTGTCGAGCCGGACGCCGCGCTCGCGGAAGAGCGACGTCAGCACGCGGTGCGTGATGGTCGCGCCGACCTGCGACTTGATGTCGTCCCCGATGATCGGCAGGCCCTTCTCCTCGAAGCGCCGCTGCCAGTACGACTCGCGGGCGATGAAGATGGGCATGCAGTTGACCAGCGCGCAGCCGGCCTCGAGTACCTGCTCCGTGTACCACTTGGTTGCGGCGTCCGACCCGACGGGCAGGTAGTTCACGACCACGTCCGTCTTCGTGTCGCGCAGGATCCCGACGACGTCGTCGGTCTCGCCGGGTGCCTTCGTGACGACCTGCGAGATGTACTTGCCGAGTCCGTCATGGGTCATGCCGCGCGAGACCTTCACGCCGGTCTGGGGCACGTCTGCGAATTTGATCGTGTCGTTCGGGTGCGCCCAGATCGCGTCGGCGAGATCCTTGCCGAC
>Ga0066710_100007101_pt1 | contig 10625 bp, 9 predicted proteins | sample GraSoiAngelo_159_FD_79666 | JGI IMG/M metagenome (GOLD analysis project Ga0066710, IMG submission 79666) | Grasslands soil microbial communities from the Angelo Coastal Reserve, California, USA - 14_1009_16_40cm | ecosystem: Environmental > Terrestrial > Soil > Grasslands | place: USA...
AGCAGGGCTTGAGTGGGAGTCATCCCGGCGCGCACCATCCATTCGAGTTCGCGATAATTATCGCCGTGTCTGAAGACACCCACGTCGCTGCCGAGGCCGATGGTCACCTGGTTTTGAAGCGCGAGCCTGAACGCTCCCACGATTTGTTGAAGCTTCGGCGGCAATGGATTTTCTCCTCGTTTGTAGCCGTCGAAATATTCGGCATAGGCCTCGGCGGCCGCCAAGGTCGGCAGATAAGCGATTCCTTTCTGCGCCATCGAACGAAACACTTCCTCCGTGCCGCCGTAACCATGCTCGATGGTATCCACTCCCGCGAGGATCGCCCGGCGCATCCCTTCGGCCGTGGTGGCATGCGCGGCCACCAACCGTCCGGCGGCATGAGACTCCTCGACAAGCGCGCGCAATTCTTCGGCGCTGAAGGTCGGCACTTCTGCGCCCGCGGGACCTCTGGCAAAGTCGGCATAGACCTTGATCCAATCGGCGCCTGCGCCTGCTTGTTCTCGGACCGCTTTGAGGATTTCGGGCACACCGCTGGCTTCCTGGGCGCCCTTGGGCAACACGACGTTCTCTGCAAAGCCCAAAGGGCCGGGAGCATAGCTTGCGGTGGCCACGATCGCCTTGGTCGCGGTTAGCAGCCGTGGTCCGGGAATCACTCCTTCGTCGATGGCGCGCTTGATCGACAGGTCCGAAAAGCCAGCGCCTTCAGTGCCCAGGTCGCGCAAGAGCGTGAAACCGGCAAGGAGGGTGTTTTTGACATGATTGACGGCCCGGACGGTCCGGTAAGCGACCGATTCCTTGAGCACCTGATCATTCCATAATGTTTCATTGTAGGGATGAAGAAAAACGTGCGAGTGGATATCCATCAGGCCAGGAAGCAGCGTCATTCCTGGCAATTGAATTCGAACCGTGTTGGAAGTGGTTTGGATGCCGGTCGCGGGTCCTGCGGCAGTGATCTTCCGGCCCGTGACCAACACCGCCCACCCTTCGTGGGTCTTGGCATCCATGCCATTGAAAACACGCGCGGGAAGCAGCAGGAGCGGAGCGCTGGCTGTCTGCTCGAGGCCTGGGGCCTCTTTCTCTGCGGCGCCTTGCGCAACGAATGCGGGTAGCCCGTGCAGAACGAGGCTCAAGAGTGTCTTGAGAACCAGATAGCGCACAGTTGGGAAAGTATCGACAGGGTTCATCTGGTCGAACCTTGCCTTGCGCCCGGGCAGTGTCAAGCGCGGCAGCGCAGAACGACATCATTAAGCGGAACCCGAGGCGCAGGAATCCGGCGCGGATCACCGGAGTCATAGCTTACCCGCCTTCTCGAGCAGGCTGGCTGCCGATTCTGGCCGGCCCTCGGAAAGCAGTTCCTTCGCATGTTCTTTGATCTGCTGGATCGCCGCGGCATTGCGCTTGAGCGCCTCGCCAAAAGCTTTCCATGCTCCATCCTCATCATCAAAATCCAGCCGTCGGAACCCGAGCCGCAAGAATCCGGCGGCGTCGCTCGGCAAGGTTTCGTCAAGCCAGCGCTCGCGGCGAGCCCAGTTTTCCAGCCACTCGACGCGCCGGCGGCCATCAGCTAAATAACGGGGCCCGAGTTTTTCCAGTTGCCGGGCGTAGGTCTCGCGGCGTTTTGCTTCCGGCCAGGCAATCGCAGCGGGAACGAGGTTCAATTCTCGCAACTGACTAACGATGGACTGGGCGATCTTTTGGTGGCCTCCAATGGTGGGATGGACGTGATCCAGATACCAATCATTGCCAGGAATCCGATCGGCGCTGTGGCTCGCAAGCAGGCTGGCGGCATCGACGAGCGGTGTTTTGGTCTCGAGAGAGATGCGGTCGAGGATCTGCTCATGCCGGCTTGGCATGCGCAATGGGCAAACATCCAGATCCTTTGCCTTCACGTAATATTGCAAAGCTTCAGATTTCTGGCCCAAGCGATCGAGCAAACGCGCCATCCGATATGGCAGCAGGGCGTATTCTCCATCGATGCTTTCGGCCTGGCGGTAAGAAGTTAGCGCGGTTAAAGCCGCCCCCGCATCGAAGGCTTGCTGCCACTCGGCTTCCTCTTCCGGCGAGAGGCCGGGGCGATGCTCGGATTTGAAGGGCGGACAATCCCGGAGATTCGCGCCGAGCTTGACCAGGATGATCGGCACGCTGGCCGACTGGCAGAGCTTGACCATCCCTCGCATCGATTCTTCGAATTGCGCCGCGACGCGGTCGTGCCAGCTATCGTCCCGATGATAGGAGGCGTAACCACTTCGGGCATCGAGCCTGGGCTGGACTTCTCTTGAAAGAGTGCTGCTGCCTTTCTCTCCAAGATCGCCGTGAGCCGGCTTGTGCTGCAGGCCGCGGAAAAAATTGCGCGCCAAGTTAAATACCCTCAAGGAATAAGCATTGTCCTCCAGCCAGGCTGCCAACCTCGAACGGCTTTTGATGGGAAGATAAGTGCGGTCCTCCAAGAACTCGTTTTCACCGGTAGCAACGACGATCAGATCCGGCTGATATTGGAGCACCTCCTTTACGATCGGCGCCAGACGGTAACTGGCGTAGGAGATACCGCCACAATTAATCGCCTCGAAGGTCCGCCTGGGAACACTGGCGGCAAGCTCCAGCTCGAGCCATTTGGGGAAGGCGGTTTCGCTCTGATATGGATGACCATAAACGGTCGAGCCGCCGAAACAGAAGATGCGAAAGCGGGCTGGCGGCTTTTGGACCGGGAATTGTTGCGGTGAAAAGAAAGGCTGGCGCGCCCGAGCAGTCCGATAGATTGGGCCTTGTCGTTCGAACAAGGAAAGGTTGCGGTTGAACCCGGCCAGCGAATCGGAAAAATGGGGCCGGCCAACGTCGAAGAAGCGTAGCCCGGCTTCCAGCAGAATGAGCGGAATTATGCCTACGAGCACTGCCGCCAGGCGAAACAGAATGGCGCGACGTTTTGAAAGGCCGCGGCTGGACGCTGCCACCGCAGCGCGCCCATTCCCGGGCGCAGCGACTCCCGAGCTTGCTGCGCCCGGGGACGGGCGCACTCCGGCATCGGTCTCAGAGATTGAATTTAGCTCGTTCACCAATATGCTGAGGCGGCCACATTAACATGAGCGACCATTCCAGTCCACCACCGGGGCCGGGCCCCGTGCACCAGCCGCGCCCGTGGCTATGGGGTTTGCTGATCGGAACCCTGGCAGTGTTGACGGCCAACGTCTGGTTAGCGGCGCGCTTGATGCAACAACAGAACAATGCAAGCAAAGAGCATCTGTTCTGGGTCCTTTGCCAGTCAGACCATGCTCCAGCAGAACGGGCCGCTGCCTTTCGCCAGTTGGCAGCGGCGGGTAATAAGGAGTGGCGCAGCGCGCAACTCTCCGAGATCGATCTGGCGGGAATATCGCTGCCGGGGGGACAGCTTGCCGGAGTGGGATTTCAGAGAGCCAATCTTGCCGGCGCGAATCTTAACCGAGCAAACCTAAGCAGAGCTTCGTTGGAATTGGTTGACTTGAGCGGCGCCGACCTGGGCGAGGCCGATCTGTCCGAAACACGATTGTACCGCGCAATGCTGAAACAAACAAAATTGAGCCGGGCAACGTTGCGCGCTTGCTCCTTGCAAGAGGCCAATGGTGAAAAAGCGGATTTGATGCTGGCCGACCTTTCCGATGCTGATTGCCTGATGGCGAATCTGACCGGCGCAAAATTGGGGGGAGCGAATTTCACAGGGACCAGGCTCGAGGGGGCTATTTTGCGGACAGCCGATCTTTCGTTGGCTCGGCTCAACGAGGCAAATCTGAAAGACGCGGACTTCACGGATAGTAATTGGTGGAGGGCGCGGGGCTTGACCCAAGCGCAGATCGAGCTTTTGAAGAAAAACTTTTCTCCTTCCGAAGGGGCTTCGGCGGCACTCAAAGCAGATTATGAGCAGTGGATGCGGCCGCGGTGAAAAAGCACAAATTCCCAAAGCTTATGGGACTGATGGACTAAAGTTTAAGATAAGCCAATAGCCCCTGCACTCCGCCTTCGCGTCCGAACCCGCTTTCCTTATAGCCACCAAAGGGGCTGGTCGGATCGAATTTGTTGTACGTGTTGGCCCAGATGACACCGGCGCGCAGTTGGTTGACCATTTTGAAGATTTTGCTTCCTTTATCGGTCCAGACCCCGGCGCTTAGTCCATAGGGAGTGTTGTTGGCGCGCTCGAACGCTTCTTCGGCCGTGCGAAAGGTCATCACGCTTAGCACGGGGCCGAAGATTTCCTCCTGCGCGACGCGATTGGCCATAGTGACGCCGGTGAGAAAAGTTGGCGGGAACCAATAGCCGCGCGCCGGCAGCGCGCATTGAGATTGTTCCAGTTCGGCGCCTTCCTCGACGCCGCTCTGCACCAGCTTGCGGATTTTTTCGAGCTGTGGCCGCGAGTTAATCGCGCCGATGTCGGTATTCTTGTCGAGCGGATTGCCCACACGCAAGGTTTGGATCCGATCGCGCAGTTTGGAAATCACAGTTCGATAAATTCCCTCCTGCACGAAAAGCCGCGAACCGGCGCAGCACACGTGGCCCTGGTTGAAATAGATTCCAGCAATGATGCCTTCGATGGCCTGGTCGATCGGGGCATCCTCGAAAATGATATTGGCCGCTTTGCCGCCAAGCTCGAGGGTAAGTTTTGGAGTGCGGAATTGCCGCTGTTCGTGGTCCGATTCTGCATCGATCCGCTGCAGCTCCACACTGGGCTCGGCCAGCGTCCTCGCAATCAGCTTTCCCACTTCCGTTGAACCAGTAAACGCAATTTTATCAATGTCCGGATGCTTGACGATGGCGGCCCCCGTTTCTCCCGAGCCCGTAACGATATTCACCACTCCTTCGGGCAAGTCCGCTTCCTGGAAAATCTTTGCCAATTGCAATGCCGTAATCGAGGTCGTTTCCGCAGGCTTAAGCACAACGGTGTTGCCGCAGGCGAGCGCTGGCGCGATTTTCCAAGCCGCCATCAACAATGGGAAATTCCAGGGGATGATTTGTCCCGCCACGCCTAGAGGCTTCGGCTGGCGGCCAGGAAATGCATAATTCAGCTTATCTGCCCATCCCGCATAGTAAAAGAAATGCGCTGCGACCAGGGGCAAGTCCACGTCGCGGCTTTCTTTAATGGGCTTGCCTCCGTCGATGGTTTCCAGCACTGCCAACTCGCGGGATTTTTCCTGGATAATTCGGGCGATGCGATAGAGATATTTGCCGCGTTCGCGGCCTGGCATTTTGCCCCAAACTTTCTCGTACGCCCGGCGGGCGGCTTTGACCGCGGCATCCACATCGACTTCATCCGCCGAGGCAATCTCGCTCAGGGTCTCTTCCGTCGCCGGATTCAGCGATTCGAAATATTTCCCTGCGCGCGGGGCCACAAACTTGCCGTCGATGAACAATTCATGTCGCGTTGGGATTTTGATGTAATCGAATGACTCGGGCGCGGGGGCATAATCCCATTTGTTGCCAAAGAGGAGGCGGCGCTCCTTTAGGGGAACGATCGCTCGGGCCAAAAACGGGACTGCGTCACGATTGGCCAAAGCCTTACGAGGGACGGGTCTGGACTTGGTTCTCATGATGAAACGTCGGACAGTTGCGGCGGCAACCGATCAACGACGAAATGGTTAATTGTCTCCGCCCTGCCCAGTTCTTCAGCGACCTCAGCCGGCGTGGGCCAGAATTCGTGGTCGTAGCGCATGTCAACTGCATATGGATTCAGGCTGGCGGCATCCACCAACAGTGAATTAAAAGCGGGATCCTGCTGCGCGCAGAGCGAAACCCGCCTGCCAAGATCGTGACTGAATGGAAAGCTGACCCCGTGGAAGATGAGAAATGCCTTGAGCGATTTCTCCGCAGCTTGCTGGCAATGAAAACAGGCTGTATCAGGTGAGCTTGCACTTGCACACGCTCTAGCCGCGCGCAGGTCGCTCGCCGCTTTTAGCAGCCAACCGCGCGTCAGGTCAGCCGGCGCTTTCATAAAGCAATTTTCCTTCCCGTAGTGCGGTCGTAACGAAGGCTTGCCGCACGTGGCGCCAATCCTCAACTTCTGAGGGCGTATAAACTACGACCTCCATGTCCACCTCAATGGGGAGTCCCGCCATAGCGCGATAGATCGGAACGGCGCGACGATGCCGGGCCAGATTCGATCTTTGAATCACTAACAAGTCGATGTCGCTCTCCGGCCGATGGTCCCCGCGTGCGCGACTGCCGAATAAGATGATTTTTTCAGGATGCACAGCCTCAACCACGCGCCGGACGATTTCCTGAGTCAAATCGACGTTTAGCGTTGGAAGATGTGGTTTGTAGCCGAGCATTTTTTATAGCATAGCTTGGCGTGCTTTCCCCGATAGTTCAAGGCAAGGAAAAATAATCGGCGCTCTGATAATTGCCCTCCACGGTTTTGGCGATTTGCATCAGGACATCGTTCAGGAGCGTGCTGGCGCCGATGCGGAATAAGTCCGAGGTCAGCCAATCGTCGCCGAGCGTTTCGCTCAGCATGACGAGGTAAGCCAGGGCTTGTTTGGAGTTGCGGATGCCGCCAGCGGGCTTCATGCCGATGCGGATGCCGGTCTCATAAAAATAATCGCGGATCGCTTCGAGCATGACGAGCGTCACGGGCATGGTGGCAGCGGGCTGGACTTTGCCGGTGCTGGTCTTGATGAAATCAGCGCCCGCTTCCATGGCGATCCGACCGGCCAGGCGGACGTTGTCATAAGTCACAAGTTCGCCGGTTTCCAGGATGACCTTGAGATGCGCAGGGCCGCAGGCCTCCTTCACGGCGGCGATTTCGTCGAAGACCTTCGCGTAGTCGCCAGTAAGAAACGCGCTGCGATCGATGACCATGTCGATCTCGTCCGCGCCGTCCGCGACGGCGCGTCGGGTTTCCTCGAGGCGAGTGCGCAGTGGGAATTGACCACTGGGAAAGCCAGTGGCGACCGAAGCGACTTTGACCGGCGAGCGTTGGCCCAGAAAACGGCGGGCATAGCGGACCATATTTGGATAAACGCAGACCGCGGCGCAAGGCGGCACGCCGTATTTCGGTTCTGCAGGCTGCAATGCTTTGCGGCAAAGATAGGCCACTTTGCCGGGAGTATCTTTGCCCTCGAGGGTGGTAAGGTCCATCATCGAAGTGACCAGTTTCAGCCCGGCAAGCTTGGCGCTGGTCTTGATGCTGCGTTTGGCGAACGCGGCCGCCCTTTCTTCAGTCATTACCTGGTCCACAGTCACGATCGACGGCAAGCGCATTGCGGAATGTGGAGTGCGAGCCGAAGGGTCAGCTTTCAGCAGGACAGGCGCTCTCATAATTGGCGATGAATCTGGTGTGGCGACAGGTTGGAGTCAAGATTGGTCACTATTCTCTATTCACCCACAAAGCTGTCTGTTAGGTTGCCAGGCAATGGATCCTAAACAAGTGATTGATGGCCTGATCATGTATTTGGGGCTGCTCGTATTGTTAACGTTTCACGAGTTTGGCCACGCGTGGATGGCTTGGCGCTGCGGCGATGATACCGCTCGATTGCAAGGCCGGGTTTCACTGAATCCAATGGTGCATATCGATCCGATTGGAACGGTGGTGATGCCATTGCTGATGATTTTCTTCAGCGGGGCCTTCTTTAGCCGGTTTTTGGTTGGGTGGGCCAAACCGGTGCCGGTGAATCCCTACAACCTGCGTAACCCGCGTGTGGATGATATCCTGGTGACGCTGGCGGGTCCGTGGATGAATTTGTTGCTGGCGATAGTGATCATGGGTTTGGGCCGGATCGGCTTGGCAGCAAATTCGCCAAGCACGGCACTATTGTGCTGGAAGATGGCCCATCTGAGCCTGTTGCTCTGTTTTTTTAACCTGCTGCCGATTCCCCCGCTGGATGGATCGCAAGTGGTTCGCAGCCTGATTGGCATGACCTACGAGGCTTACTATCAATTTGCCCGTTATGGATTCATCGTGCTGATTATTGTGATCAATATTCCGATCGTGCGAGATACCCTGTGGGGGGTGACAGACAAATACACTTCGCTCATCGCCGATTTGTTTGGGGTGCCATCTGTGGTATGAGCCACCAACTCGCAGTCAATGGCGGGCCCAGGGCGGTAACCAACAAGCTTGCAGGCTGGCCGCAATTCGCCGAAAGCGGAATCAAGGAAGTCGAGGCGGTTCTGCGCTCGGGCAAGGTGAATTATTGGACGGGCAAACGGGGAATGGAATTCGAAAAGAAATTCGCCGAATGGCAGGGCAGCAAACATGCGATCAGTGTGGCCACCGGCACGGCAGCGCTGCACGTCGCTCTTGCTTCCTTAGGCATCGGGCCGGGAGATGAAGTGATCGTGCCGAGCTACACGTTTATCGCAACGAGTTTTTCGGTGGTGCAGGCGGGAGCAGTTCCGCGTTTTGCCGATGTGAATCTGGAGGATCATTGTATCAACGTCGAGTCGGCAGAGAAACTAGTGAATGGCCGGACCAGGGCGATCATGCCGGTGCACCTGTACGGCAACGTGTGTGACATGGACAAAATCATGGCATTCGGAAAGCGGCATAATCTCTATGTGATCGAAGATAATGCGGAAGCGTTCGGGGGCGTCTATCAAGGCAAGAAAACCGGCACGCTGGGGCATATCGCCGGCTGCAGTTTTTGCCAGAACAAGACATTCACAACCGGGGGTGAAGGGGGAATGGTGACGACCGATGATGAAGAGCTGGCCTGGACCGCGCGCAGCTTTCGAGACCATGGCTATGATGTAAAACAGCGGTTGAGCCTGCTCGAGCTCGAACAGAAGCTGCCGTACATCCACAACATGGTGGGTTGGAATTATCGAATGACCGAAATGCAATCGGCCATCGAGCTGGCGGAATTGGAGCGGATGGATACGTGGAACATGCCGCGGCGCAAGCGCAATGCGCGCATCCTGATCGATGCATTGAAGACTTCGCCTTTGATCAAATATTTCTCCATCGACACTCCCGAGCGCCAGAATGGGTGGTACGTGCTGGCATTCTCGCTCGAGATTGAAAACATGGGATGCGACATCAAACAATTCGTGGCGGCCGTAAGCGCGGAAGGCGCGCCGGTTTGGAAGGTTTTCTGGCCACAATGCCATACCGAACGAGCATTTCAAGAGCACCATGCCTTTGGCCGCACAGGCTTTCCCTTTAAATCGAAAGAATACGCCAATCCAGGAAGTGTGAACTACAAAGCGGTAGATGTTCCGAATGCCCGCTGGCACGAAGCGCACACCTTCACGTGCTTTGCCTACCCGACGTACACCGAGCCAGATATGGAGCAGATCGCGCAGGCAATTTTGAAGGTGCTCAGCGTTTATGGGAATTGCTAAGCGAGTACGATGGGGAGTCGTCGGTTCTGGCGGCATTGCGCGGAGACGGACAATTCCTGAAGGATTCATCGCCGCCCGGAACGCTCATTTAGTGGCCGTTTTTGGCACCAATTCGACAACGAACCAGGAAGTAGCCAAAGAGTTCGGCGCGCTCGCGGCACCAAGCTTGGAAGCATTGCTGGCGTCCGACATCGAGGCCGTTTACATCGCCAGTCCGGTTCAGGCACACCAAGAGCAGACCTTGGCATGCGCGAGCGCGGGCAAGCATGTTTTGTGCGAAAAGCCACTCGGCCGAACCGTCGCGGAGGCCGAAGAGATGACAGCCTCGTGCCAGGAAGCCGGAGTTCAATTCGGCGCTGCATTCATGATGCGCTTCCAAGCGCAACATCAGGCAGCAGCGCAATTAATCGGGTCGGGACGCCTTGGCAAACCAGTTTATGCTCGGGTGCAACTTTCGTGCTGGTATCCGCCGATTGAGAATGCCTGGCGGCAGGACCCGGCTTTGGGCGGGGGCGGCTCACTCATCGATATGGGAAGCCATTGCATTGATTTGCTGGAAATGTTTTTCGGGCAGGTTCAGAAAGTGAGTTGCTTTACCAACCGGACAATTCACGGCTATGCGAGCGAAGATAGCGCCGTGGCGCTGCTTCATTTTGCCAATGGCGCGCTCGGCACGGTGGATACTTTCTTTTGCATCCAGGATCAGAGCAGCAAGAACGCGCTCGAACTTTATGGCTCGAAAGGAAGCATCCTGGCAAGCGGAACAATTGGCCAAGGCAGCAAGGGCGAGATGCTGGCCTACTTGCAATCAGAGGACTCGAGCTATAAACCTCAACAAGAGCGCCATTCCGACGGCGGGCTTCAAATTGCGCCGGAACCGCAAAACATCTACCGAGCCGAAGTCGAGGCCTTTAGCCAGGCGCTATTGGGTGGAACCCCTAACCCGCTAAATGCGCAGCTTGGCCTCCGCAGCCAAAAGGCAATTGCCGCCTGCTATGAATCGGCCAGAACTGGATGCGCGGTGGCAATTGGCAACTGAAGGGGAAAGTTTCTTCGCGGGGTTGGATCAGCGTCCCACGATTTTATAGAAACCATTTGCCGCTGGCGGCGCGGTATCAAGGTATTGACCGCTGCCATCGGCGCCGTTGGTGACATCGGCGAGAGTCACCCAGGGGCCGGTAACGCTTGTGGCCCTTAACACGCCATAAGTGGCGCCCGGCTGGCCCAGGAAGCTGACTTTCCACGCGCTGGCTACGCGGACTGGAGGCAACAACTGGCTGCCCAAATGGAAGCGGAACAGATTCCCCCCGCCCTGGCTCCCGCCT
>Ga0066710_100007102_pt1 | contig 10625 bp, 13 predicted proteins | sample GraSoiAngelo_159_FD_79666 | JGI IMG/M metagenome (GOLD analysis project Ga0066710, IMG submission 79666) | Grasslands soil microbial communities from the Angelo Coastal Reserve, California, USA - 14_1009_16_40cm | ecosystem: Environmental > Terrestrial > Soil > Grasslands | place: USA...
GATCAGCGAGTCGTGGATCTTGCGCTGGCGCTCGAGCTCGGTCTCGTCCTTGTACTCCTCGGGCAGCGTGTACTCCATCTGCTTGAACCGGTAGTCGTGCAGCCGGGCGGCGTACACGTGACAACCCGTGAGCCTGGCCCCGAACGCGCGCCCCAGCTCGACCGCGAGGTCGATGGCGCGGTTGGAGTAGTCCGAGTTGTCGACCGGAACATAGATGTGCTTGTACATGCGCAGGTCCCCTTATTTGAGCTCGAAGTCGAGCGTGGCCGCCGCCTTGGGGGCGATGGTCACGTCGCGCGTGATCGCCTGGGGCTCGTCGTAGAGCGGACGGCCGTCCTTGTCGAGGCCCTTGGGCCGGAAGCCCTCGTGCCACATGGTGACCTTGTAGCTGCCGGGCGGAATGCCCTCGATGAGGAACGCGCCCCTGTCGTCGGTGACCGCGTAGTAGGGGCTGTCGTGCACGATCATCCACGCCGCCATGTGCGGATGGGCGTCACACACGACGCGCACGACCCCGGGCTTGGTGAGGCGCTTGGTGATGTCGATCATCTGGTCCTTGTTGGGCAGGGCCAGGTTGAAGACGGTCGGCTTGCCGAGGAAGCCGTGCGTGTTGTGCAGGATCCCGTCGGAGTTCTTCACGCGCGTGCGCTCACCGGGCATGGTGGCGGTGACGTGGTGGACGAACACGCAACGGTGGTTGTCGAGGACGGCGTCGGCCGCGCCCTTCTTGCCGCGCGCCACGCCCCCGATGAGGATCACGCTGCCGCGCACGCCGCGCTCGGGCCCCAGCACCAGGGCCTCGTTGTCCTTCTGGTCACCGCACACGTCGCGGTTCTTGTTGACGGGCAGCGGCTCCAGCCGGGGCGGCGTGCCCGCGAACTTCACGGTCCCACTCAGCGTGCCGCCGTCGGCCACCGTCACCACCTCGTAGGCGAGCGCGGGCGAGGCCACCGCCGCGAGCAGCCCGAGCAGGGCGGCGGCTCTCAGCACGGCCGCTCCGTCACGGCTCCGGATTGATCGCGAACTCCAGCGCGAGCCAGAGGCTGCGGCTGTAGCGGAAGAACCACAGCGGGAAGAGGATGACGAAGGGCACCCAGAGCGCGAGCTGGGCGGCCGTCTCCCACCCGGCCAGCGCGCGCAGCAGAAAGAAGCCCGTCATGGCGATGGACACCGTGACGCCGTAGTTCACGTAGATCGCCCCGATCCAGTAGCCCTGCGCGCGCTCGAAGCGCAGGTCGCACACCGCGCACACCGTGTTCATCGCGAACCAACCGCGGAAGAGCGGCGCCCGCCCGCAGCGGGGACAGCGCAGTCGCAGGGCGTGGCCCAGGGCGCGCGCCAGGCGCGCCCGCGCCCGGTCGTCCGGCATGTCCCACGCCTCGCTCCACCGCCGCCGCTAGTGCTTGGCCGGCGCTTCGGCGGCCGGCTCGAGGTTGGCGGTCTTGTGATCGACGAAGAACGCGTCCGGAAGGATGACGAACACCAGCAGCGTGGCGATCGTCAGCGGCGTCACCGCGATGAGGGCCAGCGTGCGGGTCTCGAACTTCAGGTGCATGAAGTACATCGCCACCAGCGCGGCTTTCACGATCGCGAACGCGCACAGGAACACGCCGACGGTCACCTTGCTCATCGCAATGTAGTGCGGCAGGAACACGACGCCGATTTCGCCCACGGTGAGAATGGCCAGCCAGTAAAAGATCAGCATGTAGTTGGGATGCTTGTGCTCGCCTGCCATGGGTCGCGCCTCCTAGAGCAGGTACATGAAGGTGAAGACCATGATCCAGACGAGGTCGACAAAGTGCCAGTAGAGGCCGACGATCTCGACCACGTTGTAGCTCGCGGCCGGGTCGGGCCGCCGCGACACGACGCCGACGACCGACAGCAGGTAGATCACGCCCGCCGTCACGTGCAAGCCGTGAAACCCGGTGATGATGAAGAACGAGGTCCCGAACAGGGTGGCCCCGTGGCCCTTGGCAAGCTCCAGGGCATGGCCGGTGATTCCGTTGATGTGCAGCCCCTCCCGGATCAGCTTGGTCCACTCGAAGGCCTGGCAGCCGACGAAGATGGCGCCGCCGAGCGCGGTGAAGAGCAGGAACATCTTGGCCTTCGACCGATCACCCTTCCCCAGCCACTCGAGCGCCTTCACCATGGTGACGCTGGAGCAGATGAGCAGGAACGTCATGGCCGCCGTGAGGTTGATGCCCAGCACGTCGTAGGGGCTCGGCCAGTCGGCGCTGGTGGCGCGCATGCCGCCGTAGGCCGCCAGCAGCGTGCCGAAGCCGACGGCGTCGCCGGCCAGGAAGATCCACATGCCGAGCTTGCCCCAGCTCTCGGGTGTGAGCGGGCTCTCGGCGGGTTCCACGACGGCGTGCGACGTGGATGCGGCGTGCGAGGTTGCAGCGCTCATGTCGTTGTCGTCTCCTCGTTCATCGAATTCGGGCGCCGCCACCGCAAGCGGTAGCCGGCGCTCCAGGCGAGCACGACCCCGATCCCGATGGCCACCGCGAACGGCACCACCATCAGCGCGGTGTACGCCCAGTTGAAGCTGCGATCGCCGTAGGCCGACGCCACGCAGGCGGCGCAGGCCAGGACCTTCCCGAGCGCGCCCGTCATACCAGGTAGACCGACACGTAGAGGACCGGCCACAGCGCGACCACGAAGTGCCAGTAGATCGCGCACGCGCGCGCGACGGCGGTCTGCCCGTCCAGGAAGCGCCCGCGCCGCGCCAGCGCCAGCGTCACGCCCAGCCAGGCCAGCGCGCCGACCACGTGGGCGGCGTGGGCGCCGATGAGCGTGTAGAACGTGCCGCCGTAGGCGCCGGACGAGACGGTGAGCCCGTACTGGATCAGCCGCATCCACTCGTAGCCCTGGATCGCGAGGAAGAGCGCGCCGAGCGCGCCGGCGGCGGTGAGGCCGCGCACCAGCCGGACGCCGTCGCGCGCGCGCAGGGCCTGCATGGCCCCCGCCATGGCGAGGCTGGAAGCCAGCAGAACGAGCGTGTTGAATCCGGTCACGAGGATGGGCAGCCGCGGCTGCAGCGGCGGCGGCCACAGCGGCGCGGCCAGGCGCAGCACGAAGAACCCCGAGACGAGGCCCGCGAAGAACATCACCTCGGCGGCGATGAGGAACACCATCGCGAGCCGCACGTTGTCGAGCGGGCGGCGCGGCGAGGGCTCACGCTCATCGCCGTCACCGCCGCCCGTCGGCGGCGGCGGAGGCGGCGTGCGGCCGTTCGTCTTCCGGCTGGCCGGTGGGCGCGGCGGCGCCTCGAGGACGAGCCGGCTCACCAGCGAATCCCCACCAGGAGCGAGGCCACCACGAGCACGGCCACGATCGTCAGCAGCACGCGCCGCAGCAGACGGTTGCGCTCGGCGAGGTCGGTCATCAGCGTGCTCATGCCTTGTCGAAGGCCAGCAGCGCCAGCAGCAGCGGCAGATAGAGGAGCGAGGCCAGCAGCACGCGGCGCGCGTGCGAGAGCGAGGGGGCCAGCGCCTGCTGCGCCCCCATCGCCACGAAGGCCGCGCCCAGGACGAGCGCGCCCATGAAGTAGACGCCGCCGGCGAGGCCGATCAGCGTGGGCAGCAGGCTCACGGCCAGCAGGGCCAGCGTGCCACTGAGGATCTGGCGCTCCGTCGAGCGGCCCTGGGCGTCGATCACCGGCAGCAGGCGCACGCCGGCGCGCGCGTAGTCGTCGCGATAGAGCTGGGCGATCGCCAGCGTGTGCGGGAGCTGCCACAGGAAGAGGATGCCGAAGAGCACCCAGGCGCCGAGGCCGAGGTCGTCGCGCGCCGCCGCCCAGCCCGCGACGGGCGGCAGCGCACCGGGCACGGCGCCGACCAGCGTGCAGAACGCCGTGCGCAGCTTGAGCGGCGTGTAGGCGAACACGTAGAGCACGAAGGTGGCGGCCACGGTCAGCGCGGCCAGCCATCCCGCGCCCAGCGCCAGCACGCCGAGGCCGCCCGCGGTCAGCGCGGCGCCGAAGAGCAGCGCCTCGAGCGGCGTCAGCCGTCCCTCCGGCAGCGGCCGCGTGCGCGTGCGGGCCATCAGCGCATCCACGTCGCGCTCCCAGTACTGGTTGAGCGCCAGCGTGCCGCCCGCGGCCAGCGCGGTCCCCAGCAGGAGGGCGACGAGCCGGCCGTAGTCCGGCCCGCCGGTGAGCCCGACGTAGTAGCCGACCGCGGTCGTGATCAGCACCATCAGGACCACGCGCGGCTTCGTCAGCGCGACGAGGTCGCTGGCCACGCGGGCGCGCTCGCGCGGCAGCGCGGCGACGATCACTTCGGCCGGCTGCGTCATCGCGCGGCGCCCATGGCCCCGGAGGCGTGGGCGACGTCGAGCGCCGGCGAGACGGGGGCGCTCGCCAGCACGCGCACGGCCAGGACCACCGCGCCGGCCAGGACGAGCCCGCCGGCCAGTCGGTGCGCCACCGGCAGCGCCAGCATCGTGAGCTGGCCGCCGGGGATCCAGATCGCCGAGAAGCGCGCGAGATAGCTGCCCGCCCCGAGCAGGAGCTGCAGCCCGAGCAGGCCGAGGACGACGCGGGCGACGGGGGCGGCCACCGCGTCGCCGCTCCGACGCAGCCGCGCCGTGGCCATCGGCGCCAGCACGAAGACGGCGACGGCGCCGGCCAGGTGCAGGTCGAGGCGGCCGGCGTGCGTGAGCAGCGCGCCGAAGACGATCTGCAGGTAGACCAGCGCGGCCGTGGCCACCGTGAGCCCGCGGGTGACCGCGTCGAGCGCGGGCGCCGGCCGCGCCATCGCGGACGAGGTGAGCAGCGCAAGGGCCACGACGAACGCGAAGAAGGCCTGCGCGAAGGGCCCGTGCACCATCGCCAGCGCATCGGCCGTGAGGATCACGCGCAGGCCGCCGATGACGCCCTGGAGCACCACCGCCGCCACCGCCACCATGCCGAGCAGGCGCAGACGGCCGCCGGCGCGCCAGAGCGTCGCGGCGAGGGCCAGCGTGAGCAGGCCGACCAGCGCGCCCAGCAGCCGGTGGCCGTGCTCGTAGAACACGCCGCCCACCATCCGCGAGGGCGGGAAGAGGAACATGTTGTGGCCGAACGTCGTCGGCCAGTCGGGGACGGCCAGCGCGGCGCCCGTGTTGGTGACGAGCCCACCGAAGACGATGAGCACGCACGTCGCGGCCGCCGTGAGCACGGCCAGGCGATGGGCCAGCCTCACGCGCCGAGCCTCCCTCAGTGCGCCCGCGCCCGCACCCGGGCAGGCGCCTGCGTCTGCGGCAAGTAGTCCTCGGTCGCCTCCGGGTCGCTGTACTCGTACGGCCCGCGATAGACGGTGGGCAGCACCGGCCCCCAGTTGAGGTGCGGGGGCGGCGAGGGCGCCGTCCACTCGAGCGTCGTGGAGTTCCACGGGTTCATCGGGGCCTTGCGGCCGGCGAACAGCGACCAGAAGAAGTTGACGACGAAGAAGAGCTGCGACAGGCCGAGGAAGATGGCCCCGTAGGTCATGAACACGTTCCAGTGCTGCTGGTGCTGCAGGAACTCGTACTGCATGGGGTTGTAGATCCGCCGCATCTGGCCGCCGACGCCGATGATGTGCATCGGGAAGAAGACCCAGTTGAAGAAGATCAGCGTGCCCCAGAAGTGCAGGTGACCCAGCAGCGGGTTCGTCATGCGGCCGAACATCTTGGGGAACCAGAAGTAGATGGCGGCGAAGGCCCCGAAGATGGAGCCGCCGAACACCACGTAGTGGATGTGGGCCACGATGAAGTACGTGTCCTGGATGTAGATGTCGACCGGCGTGGAGGCCATGAAGATGCCGGAGAGCCCGCCGATGACGAACATCGACACGAAGCCGAGCGCGAACAGCATGGGGACCTTGAACTGGATGCGCCCGCCCCACAGCGTGCCCAGCCAGTTGAACGTCTTGATGGCCGACGGCACCGCGATGATCATCGTGGACACCGTGAAGGCCATGCCCAGCCGCGGGTTCATGCCGGACACGAACATGTGGTGGCCGTAGACGATCCAGGACAGGAACGCGATGCCGATCATCGAGAAGGCCATCGCGTGGTAGCCGAAGATCGGCTTGCGCGAAAACACGGGCAGGATCTCCGAGGCGATGCCCATGGCGGGCAGGATGAGGATGTAGACCTCGGGGTGCCCGAAGTACCAGAACAGGTGCTGCCAGAGCAGCGGCTCGCCGCCGCCCGACGGCTTGAACCATGAGGTGCCCAGCGTGCGGTCGAACAGCAGCATGGCCACGCCGGAGGTCAGCACGGGCAGCGCCAGCAGCAGCAGGATGGCCGTGATGAACAGCGACCAGACCACCAGCGGCATCCGGAACAGCCGCATGCCGGGCGCCCGCATGTTGATGATGGTCGTGATGTAGTTGATCGAGCCCATCATGGAGCCGATGCCCATGGTGAACAGGCTGATGCACCAGAGGTTCTGGCCCCAGTTGACGCCGGTGTACTCCGGCACCGCGGAGAGCGGCACGTAGGAGGTCCAGCCGGCGGCGGCGTGGCCGCCCTCCACGAAGAAGCCCGACAGCATGATCAGGCCGGCGGTGAAGGTGACCCAGTACGACAGCATGTTTAGGAAAGGGAACGCCATGTCGCGGGCGCCGATCATCAGCGGGATGCAGAAGTTGCCGAAGGAGCCGGCCAGGATCGGCATGATCACGAAGAAGATCATGATGGTGGCGTGCATGGTGAACGCCATGTTGTACTGCGGCGGCTGGATGATGCCGGGCGGCGTGGTCTCGGTGAAGATGTGGGCCATGCCCGGGATGGGCGTCTCCGGCCACGCCAGCTGCCAGCGCACCAGCAGCGCCAGCAGGCCGCCGATGATCATCATGCACAGTCCCAGGAACAGGAACTGCCGCGCGATCATCTTGTGATCGGTGGAAAAGATGTACGTGCGCACGAAGCCCAGCTCGTGGTGACCGTGGGTGGTGTGCGCGTGAGCCGTCGCGGTGGTGGCGCTCATCGCTTGGCCTTTCCTCCCGTCGTGGCGGCGGCCGGGGCTGCCGGCTTCGCCGCGTCTGTCTTCTCCCCGGCCGCCGGCGTCGCCGCCGCCTGGAGGTTCTCGGCCGCCCACTTCTTGTAGTCCTCGGGCGTGTGCACGTAGATCCAGCCGCGCATGCCGGAGTGGCCGAAGCCGCACAACTCGGCGCACGGCAGCTCGTACTTGCCGGGCTTGGTGGCCTCGAACCACTGCGGGATCTCGCGGCCGGGGACGGCGTCCTGCTTCATGCGGAACTGCGGCACGAAGAAGCTGTGGATGACGTCCTGCGAGCGGAGGTTCACGTGGACGATCTTGTTGACCGGCACGTGCATCTCGTCGAGGAGCGTCTTGTCGTCGGCGGTGCCGAACTTGCCGTCGGGGCCGGGATAGGTGACCTGCCAGTTGAACTGCTTGGCGGTGACCTGGACGACAAAGTCGCTGGGCGGTGGCGCCTGCATCTTGATCTTCGACCATGCCGGCACGCTGAGGAAGGTCAGGATAATCAGGATCAGCGAGGGCACCACGGTCCACACGATCTCGAGCGTGGTGTTGCCGTGCGTGTAGCGGGCGCGGCGACCGGGACGGTCCCTGTACATCACGAGAAAGACGATCATCGTGGCGAACACGAGGATCGCCGTGATCCCGGTGATGTAGTAGATGAGGTGGAACAACCAGTCGATGTCCCGACCGTACGTCGAGACGTTCTCGGGCAGCCACCAGTCAAGCATGCGGATCCCCTCTCCGGTCGCCGGCTCGGCTCACTTGCCCTTCATCTCGAAGCTGACCTTGGTCACGGACCCGGCCTTGACGTCGACTTCCTTCTCCTGCTTGCCGAGCGTCTCGTGCCACACCTCGATCTTCTGCTTGCCGGCGGGCACGTTCTCCAGCTTGGCCACGCCGTTGGTGTCGGTCGCCGCCGCCACGCCCGGCACCACCGCCACCCAGCCCAGCATCCAGCTGTGCACGTCGCAGGTGACCTTCACGAACTCCGGCTTCTCCAGCTTCTCCGTCATCACCTTCTTGAACTTGGGCTGGGCCTTGTTGATGGACGGGTTGGCCGTCGAGTACGTGTGGATGTTGTGCAGGATGTCGTCCGAATTCTTGATCTCGATCTCGCCCGGCTGCATCACCACGACGTGGGGCACGAACTTGCAGCCGTGCTGGTCGATGACGGCCTTGGCCTTACTGGCGCCCTTGGCGCCCGGCGCCGACGCCACCGCGTTGGCCAGCCCCTTGTTGCCGCCCACCACGACCTTCTCGATGGTGGTCTCGGTGCCGCACTTCTCGGTGTCCTTGTTGACCTTGAGCTTCTCGACCTGCGGGGCGCCGTTGTACTTCACTTCCACCTCGACGGTGCCGCCGCCCTGCGCGCCGACCGTCGTCGCGAACCACATGGCCGCGCCGGTGACCAGCGCGACCGCGGTGCCGATCGTCAGTCCCTTACGCATCGCCCGTACCCCTCCTAAGCCTCGCATGAGTGTGGTCGATCGTGTCGTTCCCTGAATCGTTGCTCACGTCATCGCGCGCGATTCGCCGCGCGCACGACGAGGAACATGGCCGCCAGCGTGAGGATTGCCACGACGGGAGGAATGACGAAACGCCGGTTCGACTGCGGCTCCTCCAGCCGCAGATAGTACCATGATGTCAGCGACATCCTGGTCCCGCTCTCCCCCGCGCCGCCGTCCCAGGCCTGGATCGCCACCGGCGTGAACACCGCCGGCTGGAACGTCGGCCGCCCCTCGCCCTTCGCGATCCGCGGACGCTTCATCACGAGACGATACTGGCCGTTCGTGTAGGCGACCTTGCCGCTCACCTCGCCGCCCTGGAGCGGCGCGATCTTCGCGGGGCCGTTGGCGCTCGCCTCGCCGACGCCCTTGCCCTGCTGCCAGCGCAGCAGGTAGACGGCCTCGGAGGCGTCGCCCATCAAGAAGTAGGGGCGCTCGGTGGACGCGGTGATCTGCGGCGGGAACTGCAGCGAGATCGCGTCGGGAAACGTCTGCTTGCCGTCGCCCTTCGTCTCGCTGGGATCGTCCCAGGTGAGGTGGAAGGCCACCTCGGTGTCGTTGTAGGCGGCGCGGATCGTCACCAGGTCGATGACCGGGTTGAAGTTGCGCGGATCGACGATGACCTGGCCCATCAGCGGGATGGCGCTCGCCGTGGCCTTCTTCCAGAACTCCGCGTTGGGATCGTCGGGCAGCGCGTCCTTGGTGGCGGAGACGGTGATGAGCGTCGCGTAGCGGGGCCGCTCGGGGCCGAGCGACACGATGTAGTTGGTCAGGTGCCAGATGTCCTCGGGCTTCTCGACGCTGTCGAGGAAGGCCGGCATCGGCGTGCCCAGCACACCGTTGGCGAGGCGGGTGGCGATGTCCGTGCGGCTCGCGCCGCCGCGGAAGGTCCACCGCTTGGTGAGATTGGCCGGCGCCACCGGGAAGCCCCACTCGTCCTTCAGCTCGGGCCGCGACGGGCCGTCGGCGCGCCCCTCGGTGCCATGACACTTGTGGCACTCGATTGCCTCGAACATCTCCTTGCCGCGCTTGAGCGACGTCTCCGAGGACGACACGTCCTTCGGCAAGTCGAGCTTCTTGGGCGCCTCCTTGAAGGCGTCCGGCGCGAACGTCTTGATGTACGCCACCAGGTTCCAGCGGTCCTTGTCAGGGAGAACCGCCCACGGCGGCATCGAGGTCCCCGGCATCCCGTCCGTGATGATCTTGAACAGGTCCTGGTCCATCGGCACCTTGTTCGCCGTCGTCCTGATCTTGTACAACCCCTTCGTGAAATCCCGCGGCTTCGGCACCAACAACTCCGCCGCCGCCCCCTTCCCATCCCCCTTCTCCCCATGACACCCCGCACACTTCCGCGCATAGATCGCCTTCCCCGCATTCGCATCGCCCTGCGCAAATACATCGCTGGCGTCCGCGGCGAGCGAAAGCGAGGCCGCAACCCACGCGCAAATTACCAGCCGCACCACCCACGATCGAGATAGGGCGCCGAGAATGGTCCAGATGCGAGGCGCCGACGAGCGACGCCGGCGGCGGAGGCCGCCTACGCCGCAGGGAGGAGCGAGGAGGCAACGACGCAGATGGGCCATAATCGGCGCCCGCCGCCGACCGTTAGTGGGACGCATGTTCTGCCGCCTCCCACCGGCGCGGCTGCTGGCCAGTAAAATCGTACAAAAACATGATCACCTGCCAAATCTGCTCTTCAGTCAGGCGGTCTTCCCACGCCGGCATCACCGAATTCCACGGCGTCGACTCCTTCGGGAGCCCCGGGCCGCCCTTGGCGATGCGCCAGAAGAGGTAGGCCTCCTGCAGCATCGCGATGGTGCCCGGGTCCTGGAAGTTCGCCGGCGGCGGGTTGAAGCCGTAGGCGAAGTGGCCCTTGCCGTCGAGGTTGTCGCCGTGGCAGTAGACACAGTTGCGGACGTAGATGTCGTGGCCCACGGCCACCTGCTTGGCGAAGGCCGCGGCGTCCTTGCGCAGCGGATTCTCGACGCCGGAGATGTTGATCTCCTTGCCGCGAAACTGGATCGAGGCCGGCGGCGCCGGATGCACCGCGCGCAGCTCGGGCGGCGCCTGCGGCCTGGCCGCGGCCTGGGTGTAGGCGTAGTAGCCCATGAGGAGCGGGAGGACGATCACGAGCACGGTGCGGAGCACGC
>Ga0066710_100007103_pt1 | contig 10625 bp, 9 predicted proteins | sample GraSoiAngelo_159_FD_79666 | JGI IMG/M metagenome (GOLD analysis project Ga0066710, IMG submission 79666) | Grasslands soil microbial communities from the Angelo Coastal Reserve, California, USA - 14_1009_16_40cm | ecosystem: Environmental > Terrestrial > Soil > Grasslands | place: USA...
CTGGCGGAATCGCGACCATGGCTGCGGCTGATCCGCAAGGCACACCGAGGAAAGGGTGCGGCAGTACGAAGCGGCGTGCGCGACGCCCAGGCGACCGAGCTCGTAGCTTTTCTGGACGCCGACCTCACGATCCCGATCGAGGTCCTGGATTCACTCGTTGCCGCCGTGCGCGAGGGGGCGGACGTCGCGGTCGCGTCGCGATACGTACCCGGTGCCATCGTCCACCGACCGATCATCCGTCAGGCCATGACCGTGGGATTTCGTTTCTTCGTGCGAGCACTCGTGCCGACCGCGCTCCAGGACACACAGTGCGGCGCGAAGTGTTATCGAGCCGAGGTGGCTCGCGACCTCTATGCGCGGTCTCGTATCGATGGTTTCGCGTTCGATGCCGAGGTCTTGTACATCGCTCGCCTGCGCGGTTACCGCCTGGTCGAGCTGCCTGTTGCGTTGATCCAGGACCGTCGGACGAGCATTCACCTGCTGCGTGACACGTTCCGGATGGTTCGCGACCTCGCGCGCATCCGCCTGAACGCGATGCGCGGCAAATACGCATGATCGTCACCGCCGACGACGTCGGACTCTCTCCGGCCGTCACCCGGGGCGCGTTGCGCGCGGCCCGCGACGGCATCGTCCGGTCGGTCTCCGTTATCGTCAACTTGCCGGAGAGCGGAGACGCTGCTGAAGCGGCTCGGTCCGTCACCGGCCTCGAGCTCGGCCTCCACATCAACGTGCTCGTCGGCGCACCAGTCAGCGATCCCACGAGCGTCGCCTCGCTGCTGGACATCGAAGGACACTTCGTCGGGCTGGCTGTGCTCGCGCGCCGGCTTGCGCTCGGATCGGTCCAATCCACGGAGCTCGCGCGCGAAGTGCGAGCCCAGGTCCGGCGCGCCCGCGCGCTCGGAATCCCCGCGCTGGCGTGGGATTCGCATCGTCACGTGCACCTTCTTCCACCGGCCGCCCGTGTCATCGCACCGATCGCGCGAGAGCTCGGCGCGCGGTACGTGCGGCGGGCGGCGTTGCCGCCGGTTCGAGTCAGCCGCCTTGTCGCAAAACGAATGGTCCTGGCCCTGCTGACACGCGCGACCGCGTCGCGGTATCGCGGGATCGGAGGCAACGACTGGTACGTCGACCTCTCGATGTGGTCACCTGCGCCGGACGCGGCGGCGATCGCGAGTCTCGCGGCCCTGGAAGGCAACGGTGAGTTCGGGTGTCACCCCGGCGAGATCGACACGCTTCTGGCCGAACGCGACGGCCTCGTCGCTCCGCGCGAGCACGAGCTCGCGCTGTTGTGCGATCCGAGGCTGCGCCCCACGTTCGACCGGGTGAGATGGCGGGTGGCGAACGCGTGAGGGAGCCGCGCCGGGACCGGGCCGCGCTCGCGCGGGCACTGCGTCGTTACGGGGAGGCGCCTTTGGTCGATCGACTCTTCATCAGGGCCCGCGCTTTCCTGTCCGACTTCACGTTCATCGAACCGTTCGTCCCGCGCAAGGGATTTGTCGTCGATGTCGGCTGCGGCCACGGTCTCTTCGCCAACCTTCTTTGCGAAGCGTCTGAGTCGCGTCGCGTACTCGGCGTGGACGCGGACCCGCGGAAGGTCGGCGTCGCGAAACTCACGGAGCGCGAAGGACTTCGATTCGAGCTCGGCGACGCGATCGCGACGCCACCGCCACCATGCGACTCGATCACGATCCTCGATTTGCTGTACCTGCTGCCGGCAGACGTTCAGGAGGAGCTCATCGCTTCGTGCTCACGGGCACTCCCCGAAGGCCGGACGATGGTCGTGTGTGCTCAGGAAGCGCGAACTGATCCGCGGTACCTCATCGGCTATGCGCAGGAACTTGTCGCGACGAGCGTCGGTGTGACGCATCACCCGTTCGGCGGCTTCCACTACCGTTCCCGCGAGGACATGGTCGCGGCGCTCGCGCGTCATGGTTTCGTCACCGACGTCGTGCCGCTGCCACGCCGCCCGTACACCGACGCCGTCTACGTTGCTCGCCGGGTGCCACATTGACGCGAGACGCGCTCACGGCATTGCTGCTCGGTATCGCGACCTCATTGACGCGCCTCCCGTTCATGGCACAGCGTCTCTGGGAGTGGGACTCCGTTCTGTACGCGCGCGCGCTGGAGAACGGCTTCCATGTCGAGGATGCGCTCGCGGGCTCACGCCCTCATCCACCGGGCTACATCTTTTATGTTGCCTCCGCTGCCGTGGCGAGAAGGGCCGGACTCGACAGCGATCACGCCCTTGTCCTCGTCAGCATCGTCGCCAGCGGGATCGGCGCGATCGCGCTCTACCTGCTGTGCCGGCGACTCGTCGGCGTGGTTCCGGCTGGTCTCATCACGCTTGCCTTCGCGGCGAGCCCGAACTTCTGGCTCCACGGTGAGGTCGCGATCTCGTACGTATTACTCGCGCCGCTGGTGACGATCTTGGCGATGGCTTTCCTATGGGCACGAAGCCGCGGCACTGTGCGCAGCGTCTTCGTCTCACTGCTTTTTGGCGCGCTCGCGGGCTTTAGGCAGGACGTGCTGCTGTTTCTGGCGCCACTGTGGATCTGGCTCCTTGCTCCTGCGACAACGCGCGAGCGCGTGGCCGCGACGGCGGCGCTCGCCGCAGGGTGCCTTACCTGGTTCATTCCATCAGCGCTTCTCTCTGATGGTCCGACCGCGTACGTCGCCAGTGTCTGGCGCCAGTTTGCCGGCCTTGGCGTGAGCGCCGCGAGTCCGGTATCGGTGGCCGTGAGCTCAGTACTCATCCTCGACTCACTGTGGTGGTCGCTCCTCGCCCTCGGACCGGTTCTGCTCGTGCTGGCTCTCGCACGAGCGTTGGCTCGGCTACGCGGCTCGACGGCGGCACGCGACGATCACCCCGGCGGCATCTTCTTCGCGCTGTGGATCCTGCCGCCACTCCTCTTTTATCTCCTCGTGCACATCGGTGAGTGGGGATACGTTCTTTCGCTCGTTCCTGGCCTTTTCGCGCTCTTGGCCTGGCTCCTCCGGCCGATCATCGCCGCCACGCCGCGGCCGTGGCGCGTAGTCGGTGCACTGTTGTTGGCCGCCAACGTGCTGGTCGGCGCTGGCCTGTTCGTGTTGGGAGACGACCCGGTGTTCTCAGCGGCATCGCTATCGGCGCATGACCGCGCGACCGATGCGAAGACGCAGTACCTGCGCGATCGGCTGCCCGCGTCCTCGACAGTCGTGCTCGCCGCGGTGGAACTCCTCGTTGCCCGGTACTACGCACCGGATCGCACGATCCTCTACAGCGACGATCGCGCGACCGGGACGTACACGCGGGCTGTGCCCGCGGGCGCGACTCTCGTCGTATACGAGGGCCATGCGCGTCCGCTGGATCCGCCGGCCTTCGATACCGTGGAGGTCGCCCCCGGCGTGAAGCTCGAGATCGGTCACGCATCTGGAACGATGCTCCTCCTGAGCGGCCGCGCCGCGGACGAGCTCCGTCAGTAGCGCGTCATCCTCACGCGAGCGCCGGAATGACGTGCTCAGCCAGCACGCCGAGCATCTCGCGCTCGCGACGGTACGGGAACACGGCCAGGAAGTAGCCGCAGCCGACCTTCTCGAACGCGCGCAGCCGGGCGATGACGTCGTCCGGGGTGCCGGCAATGGCCGACGGATGCGCGCTGCGCCACCGGTCCGCCGTCGTCTTTTCGTCGGCGGCGAGCTCGTCGATCACGGCATCGAGGTCGCGCCGTGTCTCGGCGACGATGCAGGAGACGAAATGACTGCGCAGGATCTGGCGCGGATCCCGCCCGCTGACGCGGCAGGCCTCGTCCAGATCCTTCATCGCCGCCCCGTAAGACTCGAGCGTGCCGTCGAAACCGGGCCCGCCGATGTTCACCGCATCGGCGTAGCGCGCCATCACCCGGCGCATTCGCGGACGGTTGCCGCCGATCCAGACCCGCGGGCGCGGTCGCTGCAGCGGCTTCGGCGCGCACGGCGCGTTCTCGATGCGGAAATACTTGCCCGCATACGTCGCGCGCTCCTCGGTCCACATCCGGCGACAGATCTCGATGGCATCGACCATCTGGTCGAGGCGCACCTCCGGCGGCGGGAACTCATAGCCGTAGGCGCGATACTCCGGCTCCTTCCAGCCCGCGCCGATGCCGAACTCAAGCCGGCCACCGGACATCACATCCACGCCGGCGGCGATCTTGGCCAGGAGCGCGGGATTGCGGTACGAGACCGCGGTCACCATCGGTCCGAGTCGCAGGGTGGTCGTGTGCTGTGCCAATCCCGCCAGGAGCGTCCAGGCCTCGAGACAATTGGTCGTCGTCGCGTCGTTCCGCAAGAAGAAGTGGTCCGAGACCCACAGACCGGTGAAGCCGCGCGACTCGGCGTCGCGCGCGATCTCCACCACGTCGTCGAAGCTGAAGCCGAACGCCGGCTCGATCTGAATGCCGAATTGCATGGGGCCAAGAGGATACGCGGGCCGTCCATATACTTCCGGCTGACGTGACCGTGCCTTCCGACGCGCTCGAGGCCATCGCCGGCGAGGTCAAGGCCTGCACTCAATGCCCGCTGCATCGCGGTCGGAAGAACGCCGTGCCGGGCGAGGGGAGCGGCGTCTCGGGCATCTACTTCATCGGCGAGGGGCCGGGCTACCACGAGAACGAACAAGGACGGCCCTTCGTGGGATCGGCGGGCCAATTGCTCACGGAGCTGCTCGAATCCATCGGCCTCGAACGCCGCGTGGTGTGGATCACCAATGTCGTGCGCTGCCGTCCACCGGAGAACCGCGATCCGCTGCCGGCTGAGATCGAGGCCTGCGACGTCTATACCAAACGCCAGCTCACGGCTCTGGCGCCGAAGGTCATCGTCACGCTCGGACGGCATGCCATGTCGCGGTTCTTACCGGGTGAGGCGATCTCCCGGGCCCACGGCCAACCGCGACGCTCCGGCGGGTACGTCGTCTTCCCGATGTACCACCCTGCCGCCGCGCTGCATCAGCCATCGCTGCGCCAGCAGCTCTTCGACGACTTCCGAAAGCTCTCGGACTTTTTGGAGCGGACTCCCGCGACCGTTGCGCCGCCGCCAAAGAAGGAAGAGCCGCGGCCCGTGACGCAGCCGACGCTCTTTTGAGCACCGTTCGCATCATCCCCCTCGGCGGTCTCGGCGAAGTCGGCCGCAACTCGATGGTGCTCGAGGTCGACGGCGAGCTCGTCCTCGTGGACGCGGGCCTGATGTTCCCCGAAGAGGAGATGCTCGGCATCGATCTGGTGATTCCTGACTTCACCTACGTGCGCGAACGGGCGCGACAGTTCCGCGGCATCCTCATCACCCACGCCCACGAGGACCACATCGGCGCGCTGCCATTCCTGCTGCGCGATCACCCGGTCCCGGTATACGGTACGAAGCTCACGCTCGGCCTGCTCCGCACCAAGCTGAAGGAGCACAAGCTGCACGAGAGCACCGACTTCCGCGAGATCGGCATCGGCGAGCCCTTCCGCATCGGCGCCGTCGACCTCGAGGCGTACCACGTGTGTCACTCCATCCCCGATGCCGTCGGATTCGTGGCGCGGACGCGCCTCGGCCAGATCGTCCACACCGGCGACTGGAAGTTCGATCACACACCCGTCGACGGGCAGCAGACAGACTTCGCGCATCTGGCGCGCATCGCCGAGCGCGGCGTCCATCTCCTGCTGTCGGATTCGACCCGCGCCGAGGTGCCCGGCTACACGCGTTCAGAGGCCTACGTCGGCGATCTGCTGGAGAGCATCTTCGCCCGCGCCGCCGGCCGCATCATCATCACCACCTTCGCCTCGAACATCTCGCGCATCAAGCAGATCGTGGAGATCGCCGCGGCGTGGGGACGGCGCACCTCGATCATCGGCCGTTCCATGGAGAACTACTCCAAGACCGCGCGGGAGCTCGGCTACCTCGACCTGCCCGAGCAGGCCCTGCTGCATCCGTCGCGGATCGGCGACGTCGAGGACGCGAAGCTCTGCATCATCACCACGGGAAGCCAGGGCGAGCCGACGAGCGCGCTGGCGCGGATGGCGCTCGGCGACCACAAGTTCGTCGCGGTGAAGCCGGGCGATACGGTGGTGCTCTCGGCGACGCCTATCCCTGGCAACGAGGAGCTGGTCAACCGCACCATCGACAACCTCTACAAGCTCGGGGCCGAGGTCATCTACGACGCGGCGGTGCGGCCGCACGTCTCCGGTCACGCCAGCCAAGAGGAGCTGAAGCTGATGCTGAACATCCTCAGGCCGACGCACTTCGTCCCGCTGCATGGCGAGTACCGCATGCTGGTGCGGCACGCGCGCCTGGCCGAGGACCTCGGCGTGGCGCACGAGAACGTGCACGTGCTGGAGAACGGCGACGTCCTGGAGCTCGACGAGAACGGCGCGCGCGTGTCCGGGAGCGTCTCGGCCGGCTACGTCTACGTCGACGGCCTGGGCGTGGGGGACGTGACGCAGGTCGTGGTGCGCGATCGCTGGGCCCTGGCGAGCGACGGCATCTTCGTCGTGGTCGTCGGCGTGGACCACGAGACCGGCCGGCTCGTGTCCGGTCCGGACATCATCACCAAAGGCTTCGTCCCGCCGGAGGACGAAGGCGAGATCGTCGAAGCCTCACGGCAGCGCATCCTCGAAGCCCTGAACGGCGCCGGCCCGGACACGCGAGCCGAGGTCAGCGTGATCAAGGACCGCATCCATGAAAGCGTCGGCCCGCTGCTCTACGAACGAACAAAGCGCCGGCCGATGGTGCTGCCGATCGTGACCGAGGTCTAGGGCTAGCGGCGGCGCGAGGTGCCGGCCGCGCCGGTGCCGTGGTACTGGTCGAGGATCTGGCGCGTCTTGCTCCGCGGCTTGCCTTCCTGCGTGGCGCGCAGCTCGCCGATGACCCGCTGCCGGAGCGTCTCGAGATCCATCTGCTCGGCGAGAAAGCGCGTCTCGAGATTCTTGCTGCGGCGGCGCGTGACCAGGAACATCACACCGGCCGCGGCCGCGGCGACGACGTACGCCGCCGGGAGGAGCGCCATCACGAACTTGTCCGTGGTCCCCGCGCCGGTCAGCGCCGCGGAGCCGTAGAGCAGCACCGCGAACTCACCACCGGCCAGCAGGAACGCGAACGAGGTCGAGGCGGCACCGTATGGTTTTCCGTGCCGTAGGGGGAAGGCGATGCGCAGGAGCGCCATCAGGAGCACCTTAGGAGTCCCGTGCCGGAGCGCCAACCGGACGATGCGGCTAATGCGCCATGGCTCGATCGGGCCATGACGGCCCATGACGGCCGAATGGCGTAGGTCGATCGCATCAAATCGGGAACAGCTGGGCGAAGATGCACTAGCGGCGGCGCGACGATCCGGCGATCCCACCGAATCCGGGTCCGACATCGGTCCGCTGGCGTCGGAGGTCGTCGAGCAGCTCGCGCGTGTGACGCAAGCCCGTCGCTTGCGCTTCGGGCTCGACGGTGCGCATGCGCGCTCGCAACGTCTGCAGATCGAGCGGTTCGGTCCAAGCGTGCGCGGCCGCGAGCTGGAGCCGACGACGTCGCGCGCGTAGCAGCAAAGCGACCGCGGCCACTTCAGCGAGGATCAGGAGGCCGTAGAGAGCGCCGCCCCCGGAAAAGAACGGATCGATCAGCCCGGATAGCGCCCCATTCCACACGATGGTCGACGCTACCGTTGGTGTTCCGGCCGGCCATCGGTCCAAGCACCTAACCCGCCTCGGCTTTCGACCCCCTGACCCGCGATCGACTACCGCGAATGCGCTAGAGCGCCGCGGTCGACCAAGCGCCTGACGTACACTGCGGCGGGAAGAGGCGGGGCGGACCTCGTGTCGAGCACGAGTGCCGCCCTTTTTGCGTTCGAGAGGAGTGAGCGTGCTGCAACCGATCTGGGACCGGGACCGCTCCAAGCGCCGGCGCGCCGCCCAGCACGAAGTCGACAACCGCGTGCGGAACGAAGTCGTCGGCATCGCGCTCCTCGCCGTTGCGCTGCTGTCGCTCGTGGCTTTAGCCGCGCCTGAGGGCGCGCTGCTGGCGTGGTGGCACGACGGGCTTCGCGCCACTCTGGGCTGGGGCGCGCTCGTCGTACCGGTGCCGCTGGTCGTGCTCGGCCTGGCAGTGTGGGTCGAAGCCTTGCGGCCACGCCCGGGTGCGGCGTTGTTTGCGACGTTCATCAGCGGCTTCGTGCTCCTCGGCCTGCTGCAGCACTACCAGTCGGTCGACCCTGCGACCGGCGACAGCGCCGGTGGCTACGTCGGCGCGACAATCGCAGGCGCGTTCCGCAGCGTCCTGGGAGCGATCGGGACGCCGATCGCGCTCGGGGCGCTGCTGCTCGCCTGTGGCGTCGTCGCGGCGAACCGCCCCCTTGGCGAATTCGTGCCGCCCTTCGGACGTCTGCGCGACCGGTTCGCCTCCGGCGACATTCTTCCGGGCAGGTCCGCCCGTCTCGAGGATGCGGACGGGGACGAGCCGGTGAAGATCAACGCGCCGCGACCGCGGCAGCGCGTGCTGGATGAGGCCGGCAAGGACGAGGAGAAGCCGAAGCTTCGCGTCATCGCGCACGCGGCCGACGAGACCGCCGCGCTCGAGTCGAGCCCGCGCAATTTCGAGCGACCGAAACTATTCGACGCCGACGAGACTGCGCCCATGCCGGTCACGCCGTCGGCGGAGGCGGGGGCGGGCGTGCTCGGCGCCTCCGGCAAGCAATGGGCACTGCCGCCGATCGACCTGCTCGAAGAGGGCTCCGCCGCGCGACACGGGCAAGAAGAGATCCGCCACAACATTCGGGTCATCGAGGAGACCCTGGCGCACTTCTCGATCGCGGCCAAGGTCGTCGAGGTCAACGTCGGGCCCGTCGTGACGCGATACGAGCTCAAACCCTCGCCCGGCGTGAAGCTGTCACGCATCGAGGCCCTCGCTGACGACCTCGCGCTCGCGCTCGCGGCGCGCTCGCTGCGCATCGAAGCGCCGGTGCCGGGGAAGAGCGTCGTCGGTATCGAGATCCCGAACCTCGCCATCGGCCTGGTCTCGGTCCGCGACGTCGTCGGATCGGCGCTGTTCAAGGCCGCGGGGTCGAAGCTCACGGTCGCGCTCGGACGCGACATCGCCGGCGCGCCGGTTCTGGCGGACCTTGGAAAGCTGCCGCACCTCCTGGTCGCCGGCCAGACCGGCTCCGGCAAGAGCGTCTGCATCAACGCGATCATCACCAGCCTGCTGCTGGGGGCGACGCCCGAAGAGGTGCGTCTGCTGCTCATCGACCCCAAGCGCGTCGAGCTCACCAACTACAACGGCGTGCCGCACCTGCTCGTCCCGGTGATCACCGACCACGACAAGATCCTCACGGCGCTGCGCTGGGCGACGGGCGAGATGGATCGGCGCTACCGGCTCTTCGCGCAGAACGCGGCGCGGAACATCGAGCGCTACAACGAGAAGCGCGCCCCGGCCGAGCGGATCCCGTACATCGTGATCATCGTCGACGAGCTGGCCGACCTGATGATGCTCGCCCCGATCGACGTCGAGGAGGCCATCACGCGCATCGCTCAGCTGGCGCGCGCCACCGGTATCCATCTGGTCATCGCCACCCAGCGCCCGTCGGTCGAGGTCATCACCGGCCTGATCAAAGCCAACATCCCGGCGCGCACCGCCTTCGCCATGGCCTCGTCCATCGACTCGCGGACAATCCTGGACATGACCGGCGCGGAGAAACTCTTGGGCCGCGGCGACATGCTCTTCCTACCCCCCGATCAGGCGAAGCCCGTGCGCGCGCAGGGCGTCTACGTTTCGGAGCGAGAGCTCGATCGGGTGACGGATTTCTGGCGCAAGCAGGGTCAGCCCCAGTACCAGCTCGCCATCCTGGAGGCCCCCATCAAACGCAAGGGAGGCGAGGACGGAGAGGGCGAGGAGATCGGCGACGCTCTGTTCAAAGACGCGGTCCGCGTCGTGACTCAATTCGACCGCGCCTCCGCGTCGCTGCTCCAGCGCCGCTTGCGCATCGGCTACGCGCGCGCCGCCCGCCTGATGGACATCCTCGAGGAGCGCGGCGTCGTCGGTCCGGGCGACGGCGCGAAGCCACGCGAGGTGCTCATCACCGACGCTCGCGCGTATCTCGGGGATGACGACGAGGACGACGAGTCGTGACGCTCGGCGAGACGCTGAGGGACGCTCGAGAGAAGAAGGGGATCGCCCTCGATCAGGCCGGCGAGGACACGCGCATCCGCGAGAAGTTTCTGCGGGCGCTCGAGGCCGACGACTGGCAATCGCTACCCGGCGCCGTCTACACGCGCGGATTTCTGCGGAACTACGGCGAGTACCTCGCGCTCGACATCGAGGAGCTGATGGCCGCGTTCCAGTCCGAACGACCGCTGCAGAACGATACGCCGCAGCGGCTCGATCCGATCAAGCCCATCGAGCGTGGCGCGCTCATCTTCACCCCAAAGCTGGTCGTGCCCGCGGTCATCGCCGCGGGCGTGGTGATCTTCGTCGGCTGGCTCTACTACCAGTTCGTGTCCTTCGCGGTGCCGCCGCGTCTGGCCATCGAGGAGCCGGCCGCCGAGGCGTTGGTGCAGGCACAGGAGTTCACGCTGCGCGGACACACCGTTCCCGACGGCAAAGTCTCGGTCACGGTGTTCCCCGGGCCGGATCGGTACAGCGACATCCATCCCGCC
>Ga0066710_100007104_pt1 | contig 10624 bp, 8 predicted proteins | sample GraSoiAngelo_159_FD_79666 | JGI IMG/M metagenome (GOLD analysis project Ga0066710, IMG submission 79666) | Grasslands soil microbial communities from the Angelo Coastal Reserve, California, USA - 14_1009_16_40cm | ecosystem: Environmental > Terrestrial > Soil > Grasslands | place: USA...
CGAAGCTCCGCTGTAGAGTCGCGAGCGCTTGCCGCGCGTGAAGAGTCCGCAGGTCCGTGATGTTCAGCACGACGCCGAGCCACTGCAGCTCTTCGTTCAAGTTCTCACGCGCCAGGTCCATTACTTCGAGCACCTGCTCGACACCTTGCAACGAGAAGTACTCCGCCTCGGCGCTGATCAGCGCGTGCGAGGCGGCCACGAGCGCATTGACGGTCAACAGGCCGAGCGCGGGCGGGCAGTCGATGAGGATGAAGTCGTAGTGGCGGCGCGCCTCCCTGAGGGCTCGCTTCAGCGTGAGCTCGCGCCCCATCTTTCCGCTCAATACGAGCTCCGCCTCGGCGAGCCCGAGGTTTGCCGGAACGAGCCCACTGTGCATTGCGTCCTCCGCGCGCGCCCTGCCGTCGAGCACGTCCCCGATCGTTGGCGCCGCGTCGGGGTCGACGTCGAAGTAGTCGGAGAGGTTTCCCTGGGGGTCGAGGTCGATCGGCAGCACCTCCATCCCGACTCGCCGGAGGACGTCGGTCACCGACCTCACCAGGGTCGTCTTGCCCGTCCCTCCCTTCTGGGAGAGGACTGCGATCGTGCGAGCTGAGGAGGGCAGAATCGTGGGCATCGTCAATGCCGCGATGGGGCGTCTCGTTCGATCTTCCGGGAGCCGGTGGTGTGCATCTGATTGCGCTTCAGTCGGATTCGACAAACTACCGCCGCCGGGAAGAGAAAGCCAGTGGTCCGCCTGCCGGTCGCCGCCTCGCAAATCTCCTAACCCGCAGGTCCTCCTGTTCGGCTGGCCTGCAAAAGAGGCGCAATCGGCCAATTTTTGGGCATCCGGCCTCGTTTCCCGTGGGCGCCGCAACTATAATGCGGGTTCCCAGTCACCCGTTGCGCGCGCCCGCTCGGAGAAGGCGCGGAACCCGGGAAGAAAATGAGCCAAAAACCTTCGAAGCTTGCGGCCTACTCGCCGACTCAGGCCTACCGGCCCCTGAGGCGCCCGCGCACGGTGGAGGACCAAGATGCCTGTGCCCTGTACGCCGTCATCCAAAAGGACGGGGCAGCGAACCACGAGATCATCGAGCACGCCTTCGTGGCCCTTCACAAGATGCTCCACCGGGCGGGGAACGTCGACGGTGAGGGCGACGGCTGCGGTGTGATGATCGACATCCCTCGGGCGATCTGGTCCGAGGAGGTCAGGAAGGGAGGGCACGCCCCGAGCCTCACCCTCGACCCTGCCTTCGCCGTGGCCCACATATTCGTGCCACGCACCCAGGACCTGGATCGCGTTCGAAGCAAGGCTCACAAGATCTTCAGCCGCGGCGGCTTTCGAGTCCTGGCTGAGCGAAGCGACGAGGTCAAGAGCTCCGCGCTGGGAGCGACCGCTCGTGAGGAAGAGCCGTACTTCTGGCAGATCGGGGGCCTCGTCTCCGATCCCCTGCGGCGCGATCGGGATCTCTTCGACCTCGCAATTGAGCTGGAACGCGAGCTCGAGCTTCAGGTCAGCTCGTTCTCTCCGGAGACCTGCGTGTACAAGGTCATGGGTGCGCCCAAGGTGCTTCAGGGGTACTTCAACGACCTCACCGACGAGCGCGTCGAGACGGTCGCGGTATTCGGCCACAACCGCTACTCCACTAACACGTGGCCATCGTTCACCCGGGTTCAGCCGTTCTCCGTGCTCGGGCACACCGGCGAGATCAACACCATCGCCCCGCTGCGTTCCGAGGCGCGCATGTTGGACGTCCCGATACGAGACGATTCCTCCGACTCACAGGATCTCGACCGAACGATTCAAAGCCTGATCTGCCGGCGGGGTCTGTCGCTTCCCGAAGCGATGGAGCTCGCCGTGCCGCCGATCGTCCACGAGATCAAGCAATTCCCCGAGGACCTGCGGGGCTTCTACATGTACCTCCGGCAGGCGATGGGGCCATTTGCGCAGGGACCGATCGCCCTGATCGCTCGCCACGGCGACGAGTTCGTCTTCTCGGTCGACGCGCTAGGGCTCCGGCCGCTGTGGCAGATCGAGGGGCACGGCACCTGGGCGTTCAGCTCCGAGCCGGGGGTCGTGTCGGTCGCCGACATGGTGGGCGAGCCCAAGCCTCTCTCCCCCGGCGAGAAGGTGATGGTGCGCATCAGGCGAGGCCGGGACTCCCGCCTGTACGACCACCAGGAGATGCAGCGGCTCGTCTACACGCGCTGGCTCGAGCGGACCCGCGCCGACGACGTTCGCGGCTTCGATCAGGCGATCCCCACCGGTGGGCCGCTGGAAGGGCCGGAGATCCCCGGCTACGCCGCAGCGGGCCCCGCCGAGCCGGTCAAGGTCGAGGAGCACGTCCTGGCCGGTTTCGGCTGGCAGCGCGAGGACACCAAGCTCGTCCAGCAAATGGCCTCCACCGGAGCCGAGCCGATCGGCTCGCTCGGCTACGACGGCCCGCTCGCCGCGCTCTCGCCGGAGCGGCAGAACCTCGCCGACTACTTCAAGGAGACGGTCGCGGTGGTCACGAACCCGGCGATCGACCGGGAGCGTGAGATCGAGCACTTCTCGTGTCGAGCCGTGTTCGGCGCCCGGCCGCTCATCGATCGCCCGCACGCGGAGCCGCAGACGATCGAGACCGCGTTCCCGATCATCCTCGGTGGCCACCACGACCTGGCGCCGCTGTCGGACGAGGTCTACCGGAACATCGCGCGCGAGCACAAGACCTACCTGCTCGAAGATCTCTGGGAGCTCTTCAAGGGCCGCAACACCGCGCTCGACATCGCTCTTCTGGAGGCCGAGACGACGGAGGGGGCGCTCGAGCGATTGCGCTACGAGGCGTGCAAGAAGGTGCTCGACGGCGCGGAGCTGATCGTGCTCACCGACCGCACGGTCTTCGAGGGCGAGCGCGCCTATCTCGATCCGCACCTCGCGCTGTCGGCGATCGACGGCGCGCTCCGCAGCTATCGCACTCACCCCGGCGAGGAGAACCTGCGTCGCCGCACCTCGATCGTGCTTCGCTCGGCGGCGGTGAGGAACGTGCACGACGTCTGCATGGCGTTGGGGCTCGGCGCCGACGGTGTCTGCCCGTACGTGATGCTCGAGGTGATCTGCGTCGACGACTACAAGCAGGACATCTCGAACCTGTGCTCGGCGCTGCGCAAGGGAATCGAGAAGGTGATCTCCACGCTCGGCATCCACGAGGTCCGAGGCTACGCGCGCCTTTTCTCGGCAATCGGCGTGAAACCCGAGCTCGTCGAGATCTTCGAGACTCCGGGTTACTACGGATCTGGGAAGGCCGGGACCGGCTTCTTCGATCTCGACTCCGATGCCGCTGAGCGCCAGCGCATTCTGGCCGGGGAGGAGGAAGCAAAGCCCGCGAAGACGTTCCGCTTCTATCCCAAGGTCTACAAGGCCGCAATTGCGTCCGCCGACGGTCACGCGAGCTTCGAGGAGTACTCCGCGAAAGTGCGCGAGCTCGAGCACGAGCAGCCGATCTCGATGCGCCACATCATGGATCTGCGCTCCGACCGCGAGCCGATCGACCCGTCGCACGTCGACCCCGGGGTCGGCCACCACTCGTACCCGATCGTGATCTCCTCGATGTCGTTTGGATCGCAGGGCGAGGTCGCCTTCCGCGCGTATCCCGAGGCCGCCATGCGGCTGAACGTCGTCTGCATCAACGGAGAGGGTGGCGAGATCCGTGACATGTACGGCAAGTACCCACTCTGGCGCGGCCAGCAGGTGGCATCCGGGCGCTTCGGCGTCACCTCGGAGATGCTCAACTCGTCCTACCTCGTCGAGATCAAGATCGGGCAGGGGGCGAAGCCCGGCGAGGGCGGCCATCTACCCGCCAAGAAGGTGTCGGAGAAGGTGGCCGCTGCCCGAAACGCATCGCCCGGCACGGACCTCATCTCCCCGTCCAACAACCACGACCTCTACTCGATCGAGGACCTGGCTGAGCTGATCGACGAGCTCAAGACCGCCAACCCCGACGTACGAGTCTCGGTGAAGGTACCGGTGGTGCCGAACATCGGGACGATCGGCGTCGGCATCGCGAAGGCAGGAGCCGACATCGTCACGCTGTCCGGTTTCGAGGGCGGCACCGGCGCGGCGCGCCAGCATGCCCTGCGGCACGTCGGTCTCCCCTCGGACATCGGGACCCGGGCCGTGCATTTGGCCCTGCTCGAAGCAGGCATCCGAAACCGCGTCGAGATCTGGGCGGATGGCGGCTACCGCCACGGTTACGACATCGTCAAGCTGCACTGTCTCGGCGCGAACCGCGTCGCGTTCGGCACCCTCGCGATGGTCTCGCTCGGCTGCACGATCTGTCGCGGGTGTCAGCTCGATACATGCCACGTCGGCATTGCCACCCAGATCGACTCGAAGGAAGAGGCCGACGCCAAAGGCCTCAAGAAGTTCACGCCCCAGGAATTCGAGATCGCGGCGGAGAACTGCGCCCGCTTCTTCAAGGAAATGGGAGAGGAGGTCCGCAAGGTCGTCGCGGACCTCGGCTACGAGCGCGCACAGGACCTGGTGGGGCGGAGCGACCTGCTGGTCCAAACGCGGGGGAAGAGTGGGATCGACCTGACCGAGATGATCCGCCCGCTGGAGGAGATGCTCGATCTCGAGCCGATCGACATGCCGGTCAGCGCCGAGGAGGAGCGCGAGGCGGCGGGCCTGATCGTCGCCCGTCCGATCCGGATGAAGGAGAAGACGGTCTCCAGCGAGATCGCCGCGCTTGCGGCGGACGTCTGTGGCGGACCGGTTCGAATCTCCTCCGGGGGAGGCGTCGTTCCCTCGCTGGAGCGCGAGGAGATCGAGGAAACGGCGGCGGGCGGCGCCGGGCCAGGCTGGTATGAGCATGGTGATGGGAGCCCCGCCGGTGGTGCAAATGGAGGCAATGGCGGCAGGATCGCCGTCGAGTATCCGCGCCCGGTCGACGCGAACGACCGCGTGCTCGGAACCGAGCTTGCCGGCCAGCTTTCACGTGCGCGCATCTATCGCCCCGACGATGCTCCACCGTCGACGATGGAGACGGTCGCCGACCTTCACTTCAACGGCGGCTCGATCGGTGGGTCCGGGCTTGGCGCTTTCAATGTGTGGGGCATCGACATCCTGGTCGAAGGAGGGGCCCAGGACGGCGTTGGCAAGACGATGTTCGGCGGCACGATCGCCGTGCTCAAAGGAAAGAACCGCTTTGGGCGCCGCGTGAACGGCTCGGTCGGAAAGTCGTTTGCCTATGGCGCTCAGCGCGGACGGTTCTTCGTCCAGGGATCTGCCGACTCACGCTTTTGCATCCGCCTCTCCGGTGCTGACGTCGTCATCGGCGGGGAGCCGGAAGGACCGATCCAGGACGAGCTCGGTGGGATCGCGGATCGCGCAAACATCAAGGGATTCGCATTCGAGTACATGACCGCCGGCCGCGCGGTCGTGCTCGGCGATCCCGGACCCTGGGCGTGCTCCGGTCAAACCGGCGGCCGCGTCTACTTCCGCGTCAACAAGGAGTGGGGCCTCGACCAGATCGCACTCGAGCGAAGGCTCGGCAGTGGCGCAAAGGTCGCTCTCTGCGAGCTGGACGAGGACGGGGTGTCCGACGTGCAGGAGCTGCTCGGCCATTACGTGGACGTGCTGGAGCGCTCCGAGCAGCCAAGCGAGGCAGAGCGCGTTCGAGAGCTTGCGGCCAAGCCGTCGAGCCATTTCCTCATGTCGGTGCCGCAGCGCGAGCAGACGGACCCGTCGGTCTCGACCGAATAACACACTGCCGGTCGTCGGCGGAGCCGACGACCGGGTTTGAGTCAGCCCGACCCGCCGTTGACCCGACCGTAGGACGGTGAGAAGATGTCCAGCGGAATCAAACGGAGAGAGGCGATCATGTTGAAGCGATTTTTGGTCGTCGTCGGTCTGACCACGACTGTCGCGATGGTCTTGGGTGGTACTGCTGTCGCCGAGACCAGCTCAATCGCGGCGGTCTGCAATGGCGAGAGCGTGATTCTGAAAAGTTCCCCCAACGGCGACGAGAGGACCTACCAGGTATCGACGGGCGGAAGCTTCAAGGTCGTGACGAAGACGTTTTACGACAGCGATACCGGCGAGACCGGGACCACCACGTATAAGTCCTCCCAAGAGTCCAACGCCACCTGTACGTACGGCCGCGGCAGTATCACGTTCACCTTGGAAGGTGTCTTGAGCCCCGGAGCGGGGTAGACCGAGGCCTCGGTATCAGCCGGCGATCGAGGCTGTAAGCATCGGAGCCGGGGCGGATGCGCCGGCCGTGTTCAGGAAATAGAGCGTGTAGCGGCCGATGATGAGCTCGTCCCCGTCCTCGAGCCTGCCCCACTCGACGCGTTTGCCTCTGAGGAACACGCCGTTCAAGCTGCGGTCGTCGAGCACCCGCACACCACTTGCCTGCCGCACGATGATCGCGTGGCGCCGGGACACGGTCGGATCGTCGAACCGGATGTCGGCTGTGAGGCTTCGGCCGATCCTGGTCCACTCGCTCATCAACGGCATGACCGAGATTCGCTCTCCATCCCTGTAAGCCAGGTAATGACCGGGCTCGTCGAGCTCGGCACGGACGGTGTCGAGCCATTCGGTCTCATCAGCACCCTCGAGTTCCTGGGACTCGGCGGTGGACGTATCGAAGATCGACGCCCGTGCGAAACGGTCGTTGCCGCAGTTGGGGCACTGGGGCACCTGGTCGAGGGCGTTGAGCGCCACGGCGTATCCGCACTCCCTGCAGCGGAACGACCCGGCGCCGGCCAATGTGCCGGTGATGTAGGTCTCCAACTCGGCTTTCATACGGCTGCCCGCCTTCGTCCAGGCGTCCGTGCAGGCCTCCGTCCGTGCCATCTGACGCAACCGCTCCCCACCGAGCTTGTGCCAATCTTAACGACTTCACACGGCAAGCCAGCACGCCTCCCGACCAAAAAAAGCGCAAATAGCGCGAGGTAAAGCGGGCAGCGCAGCGAACTTCTCCTCGTGGAAAAACGACAGCAGCGTTCGCAGGCGCTATACCCACCGGAGCTGCCACGGACACCTGATCCGAGGGATCTACAGGAACATCACGCTCCGGAGCTCGAGCGACAGCTCCTTCGCCGTGGCATCCGAACGATGGCGGCCTGCCGGGGACAGTGCTCTCGGTGTGGCCGTTCTCCATTGGTCGGGGAGCGGTTGCTGATCTTCGATTCGGAGGGAAGGGAGGGTCAAGTCTGCGAGCTGTGCGTCAGGAGCGCTCCGGCCGGAGCGCTCGGAGAGCCGGTGCGGGCGGAACGCGTCTCCGCAGGCGAGCGCCCTCTCCGGATCAGGCCGCTGGTGGCGTAAAGATCCAGCCACGAAACTCGGTTGGGATATTTTCCCCTCGAATGCGGGCGATCATCTTGAGCTGCACAATCGACGTGCCTCGTGAGCGCGTTTTCGACTATCTCCAGGACGTCGCCAACTGCCCCGAGTTCACGAGCCACTTCCTGAAGGACTACCGGCTGGAACGACTCGATTCCCGCGGTATCGGCGCCGCCGCGAGCTTTCGCATCGCATCGCGTCTCGCGACCCTGCCGCTCGCCGCTCCACTCGCCTCGCTCTGGGCGGAGCTGATCGTCACCGAGGTCGCTCCGCCGCACCGCCTCGTGATCGAGGGTCACGGAGGGCGCCTGGGGCGCAACCGCCTCCGGGCCGTGATAAGCCTGACCAAGCACGATGAGGAGATGACGCGGCTCACGCTGGATTTCTCGACCGAACCCGCCACGCGGTCAGATCGCCTGCGCGAGGCGCTCGGGGCCCGCACATGGCTTCGGCTTCAGTGGGGGAAAGCGCTACAGCGGCTGAGGCTGGTCCTGGAGGAAGGGAAGCCGTCGGCTCACGCCGTGCGCGTGGCGCCCGGGTAGCATCCGAGTCCGTTTAGACTTCCCCGCTCGTGAGCACCCTGATCAAGCCCGTGGCGGCCCCACTGGCCGCTCTGCTGGCCGCCGCCGTGCTTGCTGGATGCGGGAGCAGCGAGAGCGGGGAAGCGCAGGAGGGCCAGTTCGTCAAAGTCGGTCCGGTCGTCTACCAGGTCCAGCTCACGCGGCTGGTCAATCCCGAGCAGCGGTCGGACAAGCAGCTGCTGCGCGGCCAGGTGCCGCTGCCGCCGAGTCAGCAGTACCTTGCCGTCTTCATGAGGCTCGAGAACAAGAGCTCGAAGCCCTATCTCCCTCCGCGCGACATGAAGGTGGTCGATACGGTAGGCAACCAGTACCTCCCTCTCGACGCGACCCAGAGCGGGTTCGGCCTCGATTTCTTCGAGCCGCTCCAGCCCGGCGACCATGCCCCGCTGCCCGACTCTCCGGCGGCCGAGGGGCCTGACCGAGGTGCAATGGTCCTGTTCAGGGTCAAGACACAGTCAGCGACCGACAACCTGCCGCTCGTCCTGGAGGTGCCGAGCGGAGGCAAGTCGACCGTCGACATCAAGCTCGACATCTAGAGGTGATCGACCGGGCCAGGCCACCAGGCCCGCCGGCGGTCTAGCTTTCCTCGTCGGCCTGGCTCGGAAAGCCGAGTGCGGTCCCGATCAGAATCGAAAGAGAGCCAATGACGGCTAGCCATCCCCCAAGCGTCTCCGCACTGTCGGCGATGAGGCGGGACAGCACGATGACGATGGCTCCGACCGCCACCGCGACGTACCAGCGCTTTCCCGCGCCGCCCGGCGCCGCGAGCGCCGCTCCTCCCGCGGCCAGAATCATTCCCACCGTCGCGAGCCCGAAGAAATTGAAGATCACGAGCACAGCGCCGAGACAGGAGATCAGCAAACCGACCTGGGTTACCCGCAGGGCACCCGGCTCCCGCGCGGTGGAGGCGGCAAAGGGCGGTCTCGATCCTTCCATCGCACGAAACTTTACCTAGAACGTGCATGACTGGCCTCGACTGGATCATCATCGTCTTCACCATTCTCCTCGCGACCTGGGGGTATTTCCAGGGACTCGTGGTGAGCGCTTTGTCGCTCGGTGGCTTCGTGGTCGGTGCGCTTGCAGGCGGCAGGATCGCTCCGTTGCTCCTCCAGGACGGTTCACACTCTCCCTACGCACCGCTCTTCAGCCTCGTGGGGGCGGTGTTTCTCGGCACGATGATCGCCGTCCTGCTCGAGGCGCTCGGCAGCGACATCCGCCGACGGTTCGTGCTCCCACCATTGCGACTCGTCGACGGCGTTGGCGGCGCGCTCCTGATCGGGTCAGTAGCGCTTGGCCTCGTGTGGATCGGCGGTGCCGTGGCGCTTCAGACTCCGGGGGCACGGACGTTTCGAAAGGACATACAGCGATCGCTGATCTTGCGGCGGCTCAACGACGTGCTGCCGCCGTCCGGGTCGCTCCTCAACGCCCTCGCCCGAGTCGACCCGTTTCCGAACGTTCAGGGTCCCGAGGCCAGGGTCCCGGTGCCGCGCCGCGGGATCCTTCGAGATCCCGATATTCGCGCGGCGCGGGGAAGCGTGGTGCGCGTTCGCGGGACCGCTTGCGGCCTGGCAGTGGAAGGCTCCGGATGGGTGGCCGCCGCCGACCTCGTCGTCACGAACGCCCACGTGATCGCGGGCCAGGACGACACCACCGTTCAACCAGGGGACGGCTCTTCGTTGAGCGCGCTACCGGTCGCCTTCGATCGCCACAACGACCTCGCCGTCCTGCGCGTGACCGGGCTAACGCTGGCGCCGCTCCCTCAGCGCGACGGCGCACCGGTCGGCACGCCGGCCGGCATCCTCGGCTATCCCGAGGACGGGCCGTTCCAAGCGGTACCGGGGCGCGTCGGGCCGACCGAGACAGTGATCAGTCAGGACGCCTACGGCAACGGGCCGGTCCGTCGGCGCATCACCGCGCTTCGAGGCCTGGTGCGCCCCGGAAACTCCGGCGGTCCCGTCGTCGATGCAGGAGGCAGGGTCGTCGCGACGGTCTTCGCCGCTCGCCGCGGCCGGCCCAGGGGTGGCTTCGGCTTGCCGTCCTCCCTTGTCTCCCGTTTGCTCGCCACGGCCGGCGGCCCCGTGAGCTCCGGCCCGTGCGTCGGATAAGCGAAGCCGCCCGCTAACGCTGCTCGGGGGTGGAGGCGTGGGAACGAGCGTACGGCTCGAGACCCTCACGCGCTCGCTCGATCGACCAGTTGTGATTCCAGCGAAACAGCGGTCGCAGCACCGGGGTCAGGACTCGCAGCAGGGGCCGATCGGCGTTCACGCGCCAGTCGAAGAGAATCTGCACCCGATCATCACGTGGCGTGAGCGTCCAGACCCCTCTTCCAGACAGGTCACCCACGACCTCGATCTCGAAGCTCCGCGGCGAATCGAGGCGCACGATCGTAGAGGTGATCTTCAGGGTGTATGGCAAGCGCCCCTTGAAGTGCTGCCGCGACGACCTGCCCGGCGCGGGGGGACCATCCGACTCTACCTCGATGTACACGGGCTTCCACCATTCGGGATACGTGCGCGCATCCGCCAGCGCATCGAATACCGCCTCCAGCGGGGCGGAGACTTCCCATTCGTCTATGAAGACGTACTCGTCGGCCAAGGGTCGAAGCCTCGTTCGGGGCAGGGCTGCCCGGCGAACTGTTGGACAATCATCTCAAGGGTCGTCCCGTCGCGTCGGGATGCGGCCAACGGCCTTCGGCCCGCCACCGGAGGCAACCGATCGCGATGCGCCGGAGAGCGTCGCG
>Ga0066710_100007105_pt1 | contig 10623 bp, 11 predicted proteins | sample GraSoiAngelo_159_FD_79666 | JGI IMG/M metagenome (GOLD analysis project Ga0066710, IMG submission 79666) | Grasslands soil microbial communities from the Angelo Coastal Reserve, California, USA - 14_1009_16_40cm | ecosystem: Environmental > Terrestrial > Soil > Grasslands | place: USA...
ATGCATGACGCGATGCTGGTATCCGTGACAACACATGTTCCTACCGTGAATGGCAGAAGTGGAAAAAACCCGCCCGGCTGGTCTTTACGGGACATCACTGCCCCAGACTACGAAGCAAATGTCCGGCAATGGCTTGAACGAAACAATGTAGCGGGAAAGGTCTGCCGTCTCGAAATCAACGATTGAAATCCGTTATGCATGACAACTGGCTGAGAATACGAGACCGGCAAGTTGCCGCAGCGGCAAACATGGAACAGGCCATGATTCGTACCTCTAAGGAACTACACATCGCATTCGCGAGTTTAACTCCGGCATTTGAATCCGCCGCCAAAGATGGACTATTTCTTTACTATCCTTTCGATTCGCACTGGAATACAGAGGGCCGACAGATTGCCGCCACGGTTATCTCCAGACTCTTAACACACGATTCGACCATTGCCAAACGATTCCGAGGTTAACAGATGGAAAACCCGTTGGTTTCTGTCATTATGATCTTCCTCAACGAGGAACGGTTCATTCGCGAAGCAGTCGAAAGTGTACTGAAGCAAACTTATAAAAATTGGGAACTGATATTTGTGGATGATGGTTCCACGGACGGGAGCACTGCAATCGCCCGACAATTTGCTAGAAACTACCCGCAAAGGATACGCTATTTCGAACACAAAGATCATCAGAACCTGGGTATGAGCCTCTCCCGCAATCGTGGATTTGACGAATCGAGAGGCAGGTATATCGCCATTTTAGATGCTGATGACGTTTTGTTTCCTCAGGCGTTGAAGGAGCAAGTTGAAACGCTAGAAGGTTATCCCGATGTGTCTATGGTTTATGGCCGGGTTCAGAAGTGGCACAGTTGGTCTATGCAGGCTGAAGAGAAGCGATTGGATTCCTTGAGAGAATTGGTTGTTCCAGCCGACTCAGTTATAAGACCTCCGGCCCTCTTCATTCTTCTTTTGCAGGACAGAGGAATACCATCCGGTATCCTCGTGCGACGCGAAGTCGTCGACGAAGTAGGCGGGTATGAAGCCCCGTTTCGTGGCATGTACGAAGACAATGCTTTCTTGGCAAAAATATGCGTGCGCAAGCCTGTCTTTTGTTCGGGTCAGTGCTGGTATCGTTATCGCAAGCATTCTGATTCATCCTGTTCCGTCGCGGTTGAAATGGGGCAGTATGAATTCTTCAGGCTGACATTCTTGCGTTGGGCCGAGAATTACTTGTCTAAGCAGAAAGTTGACAACATCGCGATCTGGCGGGCTCTCCGTAAAGAATTACGACTCTACCGTCATCCTTTTCTATCGGATATTTTACAATGTTTCTAAAAGATCGTTACCCCGCTGAAGCACGCTGCAGCGACTACACTCCCGGTATCACTCCGCCGTCGGATGTGGACCCAACGCGTAAAGAGTTGACATCGCCAATTCGATCCGTCTCGGCACACATCTTTAAAGCTCGCAATATGTCTCGTGACGTGTTGTCCTTGTTTCAAACACGACTGCGAAGGGTCTTGGAAAGCGGCCGCTGTTTTTCGACAACGAGTGCGAAGTTCCTGGCTTTCGCTGTCGCCGGTAATCTAAAACGAATACCGATGAGCTTGATCATGGACGAATACGCATTTTCCCTCGCTCCAAATGGCTGGAATTATTTTCGTGCTTTGGTTGCCGAATATGAGAAAGAGCCAGGCATTCCCCTAAACGAAACGTCATTCTTCCGATTCTTTCAGCACCCACGTATCAGATCCGTCCGTTACCTCAACGACCTACTGTTTCTGCATCAGCCTGACGCCCGGCGCTACCAATATAACTTTTATTTCGGGACATATCCGTGGGGGGACTTTTGGACTCGATATAGCACAGTGGGCGGGCAACCCTGGGGCTACCACTACGATTTAACCGAAGGAAAGACGACTAGGGATCTCTATGGATACAGGCGTAATCCATGGTACCGGCCCGGAGACACTCGCCCGCTTGAAATCGAATGGAACCATACAATCGCACTGTATCATAACCTGAAGAAGGGATATTACCCACGACGATATGGTTCCCTCCCAGAAGTTGTGTTATTGATGCGCTGCAACGGGGATTTCCGTGCCGTCAGGTGTGAAGGTCATCACAGGCTGTCAATATTAAGCCAACTTGGACACGTTACCGTCACCGTGTTGATACCTCCTGATTCTCTACGGATCATTCATGAGGCCGATGTGGATAAGTGGTACTACGTTAGGAACAGACTTTGCACGCCTGAACAGGCCCTTCAGATCTTCCACGCATTCTTTGAACTCAACGGGAGGGAGCGAATCGAGTCACTGGGATTGCCGTCTGTATACTAGAGGTAAACGCAGGTGTGGATGGAACCATTAGATAATAATCGCATCTATGATCCGTAGCACGCCTGAATGAGAGCTTGAGCGAATGGAAAGAACAATTCCTTACTCCTGGATTGGAGCGGCGATAAAGGGGATGTTATCCGCCGGGAACCGTCAAAGAAAAAGTATGCAGAGACGCATGGTGAGCCGCAGCTTTGTTTTAAAGCCGGTCCATTTTGGAATGCTGCGACGCACAAGGCCTTTCAGTACACACTGGGATGACGATCCCGGCCTGCCTATCGACCGCTACTATATCCATCAGTTCCTTTCGGCTCATGCGGCAGACATACGGGGGCGTGTCCTGGAGATAAGAGATAACACCTATACCTATAAATTCGGGACCGGACAGGTTACGCAGAGCGATGTACTTCACGTTCAAGAGGGCTTGCCCGGTACCACCATTGTGGCGGATCTCACCAGAGGCGATAACATCCCCTCGGACACATTTGATTGCATCATCCTGACGCAGACACTGCAATTCATTTACGATGTTCATTCCACGGTCAGAACACTTTATCGTATTTTGAAGCCGCGCGGAATTCTTCTTGCTACATTTCCCGGCATCAGTCAGATCAGCCGACGCGATATGAATCGCTGGGGTGAATACTGGCGGTTTACAACGTTATCTTCCCAGAAATGTTTTGCTGAGGTCTTCGCAGAAGAACAAGTGACAGTGGAAGCTTACGGAAACGTCCTTTCAGCTATCACATTTCTGCATGCATTACCTGCTGAGAATTTGCACCACAACGAGTTAGACTACCGCGATCCCGATTATGAAGTCTTGATTACCGTCAGGGCAATCAAGCGGGAGACCGCAGCACCGTGAGGCTGGCTGGAATCGCAAGAATTCAGCAAGCTTCACGACGCCTCTTGGGCAAGTTCAACTCCAAGGCGCTTATCCTACTCTATCACCGGATCCAGGATCTGCCGTCAGACACTCACTTAATCTCTGTGACACCGCAACACTTCGACGAACATCTCCAAGTATTACGAAGATACGCAACTGTCATACGTCTTCAGAAACTAGTGGACGTCCTACGTGACGGTACTCTGCCGCGCCGTTCCGTTGTCATCACATTTGATGACGGTTACGCCGATAATCTTCATAACGGAAGAACGCTGTTAGAACGTCAGGATGTGCCCGCGACGATGTTCGTAACCACAGGGTACATCGGGCAGGACCGCGAGTTCTGGTGGGACGACCTAGAACGGTTACTTCTGCAACCAGGAACGCTGCCAGAAACTCTTCAATTGAGAGTCAACGGCAGCACCGTTGAATGGAAATTGGGTGAAGCTGCCTGTTATAGCCTTGATGATTACCTCCGCCATCGCCGCTGGAACATTGGACGCAAAGACGAGCCCGGCATGCGTCAACACCTCTATCGATCGCTGTACCAGCTACTGTGTCCTTTGCCTGAATCTATGCGACGTAAAGCGCTGGATCACCTGTTGGCCTGGAGCGGTGCCCAGCCGGAGGCTCGGGACACTCACCGCCCACTTTCGGTCGAGGAACTAAAGCGGCTTGCTGACGGGGATTTGATCGAAATCGGTGCCCATACTGTGACCCATCCAGTTCTCTCTTCGATCTCCATTGACGCACAATATGCCGAAATAAACGGAAGTAAGTTGCAGCTGGAGGAGATCGTCGGCCGTCAAGTAACGGCGTTTGCGTATCCGTACGGCTCACCCATACGATCCGATTATACAAAGGACACGGTTGCCGCTGTCCGGGAAGCAGGATTTGCATGCGCGTGCTCCTACCTGGCCGCACCGGTCGGAACAAACGCCGACCTCTTCCAGTTGTCCCGTGCGGCTGTTCGAGATTGCGATGGGGATGAGTTTGCTCACAAAGTGAGGACCTGGTTTGATGATTGAGCGTCTTCCCAAAATATCAATTGTGACCCCATCTTACAACCAGGCCCGCTTCATCGAAGAGACAATCCAGGCCGTTGTGTCTCAGGATTATCCGGACATAGAATATGTAGTCGTAGATGGCGCCTCCACGGATGGCAGCGCAGACCGGATTCGTAAATATGAAGCTCGTTTGGCCTACTGGGTCAGCGAAGCCGACGTCGGCCAGTACGATGCAATCAATAAAGGCTTTTCCAAGACCACAGGCGACGTGATGGCGTGGCTGAACTCCGATGATAAATACACGCCTTGGGCCTTCCACGTCGTCGGTGAAATTTTTGCCACTTTACCGGAAGTGGAATGGCTGACAACGCTCTATCCTTTAAAATGGGATGAGAAAGGTCGCGCCACCAGATGTACCTACCAGGATTGTTATGGCCGGGAGGCTTTTTTCCGAGGAGAAAACCTGCCAGGAGCCGGATGGTATGCGAGAGGTTTCATTCAGCAGGAATCCACCTTTTGGCGCCGATCTCTTTGGGAACGAGCGGGAGGATACGTCGACAGATCATTTCGACTTGCAGCTGACTTCGAGCTCTGGGCAAGATTTTATCAGCAGGCAGAACTGTACGCGGTGGGGACGCCCCTTGGCGGTTTTCGCGTCCATGGTGACCAGAAAACCGCTCATCATCTACAAGATTACATTCAAGAGTCAAAACAAGTTCTGCTCCGCTATGCGGACGCCACCAACAGGACGTCTTCTATTCGGCAGGTGCTCCGTCGCTCGGTGCCCGATCGGATTTCCGTTAAGCTGCGATTGATTGACCGGCCTAAGATCTGCATGTACCTCAACCATCGTGAGCGATGGACAATATCGTCGTCATGACGCTGCGATCAAACAGTATGAAAGTGGCTATTGATATCGGTTCTATCACGCCGGGAGCAAGTGGCGGTGTCGGCCAGGCAATTGCCGGTTTAGTGTTTGCTTTAGGGCAACTCACCGACGGTGATGAAGAGTACATACTTGTCGTCAATTCGCGGGAACAATTAGACTGGCTCACTCGCTTTACAGGGGCAAATCAACGGTTTGTCGTAAAAGCGGAACCCGCTACACTCAACCACCGCTTCTCGCAACGCCAAATATCCCTACCGCTCCTGCACAAGGCACGAAGAATTTGGCGGCATGAAGAATCGCCGAAATGGTTTGAAGTGCCCTTATCAGATGGATTTTACGAAGCTCTCGGCTGTGAAGTGATTCATTTTCCGCATCAAGAATTCATTCTTTGTGCACTACCAAGCATTTATAACCCGCACGATTTACTCCATCTACATTATCCCCAATTCTTCACAGCTCCGACTATTGCGCGCCGGGAAACCATTTATATGCATGGCACGCACTTTGCACGCACAGTGGCAGTTGCTTCGCAGCGGATCAAAGACGATCTAGTACAGCATTACCGGCTTGCTCCTGAGAAGATACAAGTAATTCCCTGGGGTGTGCCAACTAGAGCATTCGCCGAGGCGTCACCCGCGGATCTCGTAACCGTGAAGGATAAATATCGCCTTGAGCAACCCTTTGCTTTTTTTCCAGCTAGGCCGTGGCCGCACAAAAACCATCTTCGCCTCTTTGAAGCTCTCGCTTCCCTGCGCGGCAGCCTGGGGCTGACTGTGCAACTGGTGTGCACGGGTTCTCGCTATGAGCCGTTTTGGCCTCAGATTGAAAGCAGCCTCCAGAGGCTTAAACTAGAACCGCAAGTACGTTTTCTTGGCTTCGTACCTGGGCTGGATCTACGCGCTATCTACCGGTTATCGCATTTCCTTATTATGCCAACGCTTTTCGAGTCCGACAGCTTTCCCGTTTATGAGGCCTGGTTAGACGGCGTTCCGGTTGTTTGCTCCAATGCATGTTCGCTTCCGGACCAAGTCCTCGATGCCGGGATATTGTTTGATCCGCACGATACATCATCGATAGCAGTTGCGATAGCCAAACTGGTTAGGAGTGTCGATCTGCAGGACCAACTTCGCAAGCGTGGTTACCGGCGCGTTACCGATTTTGACTGGGAACGTACCGCTAAAGCTTACAGGGCCACTTACCGTCAGGCCGCCGCACGGGAACTTACGCTTGAAGAGCGATGGCTCCTTCAGTGGGATTGGATGCGAGAGCCTCTAAAAAGTAGGGAAGTACAATTGTGATGGCACACCGATTTCTACCGGTAGCAGCGCCGATGCTGGTTGGAAACGAGAAGGCGTACGTACTGGACTGCCTTGAGTCGACCTGGATCTCCTCCAGCGGCAAGTACATTGAACGATTCGAGGCCGCATTCGCCGACTTTTGTGGTGTAAAGCATGCTATTTCATGCTGCAATGGAACCGCTTCCTTACATCTCGCTCTCATGTCTCTTGGCGTACAGGCGGGCGATGGAGTCATCGTGCCTTCATTGACTTTTATCGCGACAGCAAATGCCGTTAAGTACTGTGGTGCTCATCCCCTCTTTGTCGATTGCGAATCGGACACGTGGAATATCGATCCGACACTCGTTGAAGCCGCAATCACGCCTCGCACTAAGGGCATTATCGTAGTTCACCTCTATGGCCATCCGGTGGAAATGGATCCAATACTGGCGGTAGCTCGCCGGCATGGACTTTTTGTGGTGGAGGACGCAGCAGAAGCGTATGGGGCGGAATACAAAGGCCGGAAGGTTGGGTCTTTAGGTGACATAGCGACCTTCAGTTTTTATGGGAACAAGATCATCACGACCGGTGAAGGCGGAATGGTCGTTACCAATGATCCTGCCCTGGCAACCAGAGTCCGTCGCCTTAGAGAACAAGGGGCCGACTCTCAGCGACGCTATTGGTTCCCGATGATCGGCTACAACTACCGCATGACGAACCTCGCCGCCGCTATTGGCGTCGCACAAATGGAAAAGGCCGGGTGGCATATGGCCCGGCGGTTCGAGGTGGCGGCGTGGTATCGAGAGGAACTTCGCGGTCTGCCGTGGCTATCATGGCAAGTGGAGAAGGAATGGGCTAAGCATGCTTATTGGATGTTCAGCATCGTATTAAATGAAGGAATGCGTCTCAATCGTGACACCCTTATATCCCATCTCCATAAGCAAGGAGTCGAAACCAGGCCCATCTTCTATCCCCTTCACATCTTGCCGCCATATCTAAACAACGGTAGCAGAGATCGGTTGCCAGTGGCTGAACGCATTGGGAGAAACGGGATTACCCTGCCTACCTGGGCGGGATTGACGCATCAGGATGTCCGCTATATTTGTCGCAAAATGTTCGACTGGGTTCGTGACACCAGAAATGCAGGACAAGGTTTAGAGTGTCCAGGCACTGCGAACGATAAAGCGAATAAGCTTTGAAGGTCTTCATCATTTCAGCTGCATTTCCCCGTAAAGGCAGGCGATTCTTACCATACCATGTTCTTCGCCTCGCCAATTATTTGGCTGACCGGGGACTCGAGATCCATGTTTTGACAACTGTGGGAAATGCTTTACCGGGCCACTTCCATTCTAGATCTATCCGGAGATGAGGAACTGGTCTTGGAGAGACACGCCACTTTTGGCAAAATGCCTGAGAGAATGCTCACCCGATGCTGTTCTTTTGATCTTCAGCGCGTGGGCTTACAATGGCCGTCCAATGGTGGCGATCGCCCCGCTGCTCACCAGGCTGGACGGGGGGTTGTCCTCAGTTCTACCTGAATTATGTGCTGGCCGTCGCCGTCCGATGTCGATTCTGAATGCCACTGCGGCGAACCATTGGCCTACAACCTTGGCGAAGTGCACTACCAATTGATGATGTAACCAGGCGTGAAAGTTCTAATTGTTTCAGCTGCATTCCCGCCTGTAAAGGCAGGAGATTCTTACCACGTTCTTCAGCTCGCTAACTATTTAGCCGAACGAGGCCTGGATGTCCATATTTTGACGACAGTGGGAAACGGGATAGAGGGTAAGTTTCCATTCCAAGTGAATCCACATATGCGGAATTGGTCGTGGACAGAATTACCCCGGTTGGCAAAATGCATGAGAGTATGCTCACCTGACGCAGTTCTATTGATCTTCAGTTCGTGGGCTTATAATGGCCGCCAAATGATTGCATTCGCACCGCTACTCTCAAAGATTCTTATACCTCGTGCAGTGTTCGTAACACAACTTGAAAATGAGCATTCTCAATTCTGCGACTCGTTCTTTACAGGGGTACTTTTTAAGATGATCAGGGTATTCACGGGCCAAAGAAAGTGCGACTATGCTCTGCTTACTTTGCTGCGGGCCAGCGACCGTATCATCGCCTCAAGCCAACGCCATTTGTCACAACTTTCGGAATACTTGAGGAACATGGACGACAAGAGTGTCGTGATCCCGGCTCCTCCAGTCTTGAGTATTTGTCCGGAGAAGAACGGTGAATCGCGAGAACACGCACGTAACGTCCTTGGTGTGAAAGCCAATGAGTTTATTATTGCCCATTTTGGTTACATGTATCCGAGCAAGGGAATCGAGATTCTTTTAGAGGCGTTTAAGATTATTTGCCGGCATCAAAACAATGTGCGCTTGCTCACCGTCGGTGGCGGACCTCCTGCGCCAGCCAGCCATTCGTATATACAGCAGCTACACGAATCGCTTAAACAGCGAGAATTCCATGGTAAGATCATCGAGACCGGTGAGTTTCCTTGGGATAGCAACAAAGGGTCACTCTATCTTCGTGCCGCTGATGCGTGTGTTCTTCCCTTCATCAGTGGGGTTTCGTTGAATCGAAGTTCGGTCGCCGCCGCCGCTGCGCATGGTTTACCCATCATTACGACAAAAGGTCAGATTTTGGAGTCAGCCTTTGTCAATCGTAAGAATGTACTTCTTTGCCCACCTAATAATGAAAGGGCGCTCGCTGAAGCTATCGAGTCGCTGATAGCTGATCCGGAATTGCGTCAGAGACTCAGTGTCGGAGCGAGGGACTTGGCCCATCGTTGGTTCTCATGGGACAACGCCCTAGACCAGACTATCAAAGCATTGAAGAATAGTTGATACGGGCGAACTGTCGAGAGCCTCGCGATCTAGAAGCATGAACGAACTGAAGACAGAAGTGAAGGCAATAATGGTCAATCAAGCGGCGACCGATGAATTACCGCGTTTACCCTATCTAGCCGACATTGGTGTGATGGCGCTTGTCCCAGACGAGTGGGAACTTCCGTGGCAGTCGCGACACCAAATCCTATCGCGTCTGTCACGATTCTTCAGCGTGGTGTGGTGTACTCCAGCGGTGTGGTGGCGGTATTATAGGTTTCGCGGCCGGGCGCCGAATCACGGGAGTAGTGGCTATAACCAGCCAGCACCAGGGTTTACTATTTACCGCCCATCGCGTTGGCTTCCAGAGATAGGTAGGCCCGGCTTTCTTGCCCGTTGGACTTCCAAAAAACGATTGCAGCCAGCACAGCGGCTCCTACTGAATCGAGGGTGTCGTAAGACCGTCCTGTATCTCTGGCGTCCTTGTTATGGACCGGCACTCGACTTTGTTGATCATGATCTCAGTTGTTATCATGTCGACGATGAATATACATTCTCGGAAATTGAAAAACCGCTCGATGAGAGTGAGGCCCAACTTATAAAGCGCGCCGGTCAGGTGTTCATTCATTCGCCGGCCCTGATGGAAAAGAAAGGCACATTGAATCCTCACACCGTGTTTGTGCCTAACGGCGTGGACTATTGCGCCTACACCACGCCACATAGTGAGCCGTTCGATCTCCAGCCGATTCCACAACCTCGCATCGGTTATGTTGGGAGGATCAAAAAACAGCTAGACTTCAAATTACTCGTCGCGCTGGCGCAGCGACATCGAGAGTGGTCGTTTGTCCTGGTCGGCCCTGACGACAATCATACTAGCTATGCGGCGTTGACCCAGCAGTTAAAGCAGATGTCGAATGTGTACTTTTTGGGAGCCAGGCCTGTCAGCACCCTTCCTGCTTACACCCAGCACCTGGACGTGTGCATGATGTGCTACAGACTAAACGGTTACACAAAGTTCATTTACCCTTTGAAGTTACATGAATATCTCGCAACGGTACGACCTGCAGTGGGTTCAGCTATCCCCTCCTTACAGGAGTTTGCCAATGTTATCAGGCTACCTCGAACCATCGACGAGTGGTCGCAGGCTCTGAGCGACTCGCTCTCGCCTGCCCTCAATACCGCTGTCCAGGTCGAAGCACGTCGGAGCATCGCTCGACAGCATGACTGGAATGGGTTGGCGGAGTTGGTTGCGCGCACTATCTGCTGCCGGCTTGGTCCAGTCTATCAGGAACGATTTCAAACGGCTCCGCATCTTCTTCAACGGTAAAGGTTATATGCAGCGGGGAGTGTCCGGCAATACATCGCAGCTGGAACCTGGGATCGTAATGTTGCGCTATGTTGCGCTCCTAGGCC
>Ga0066710_100007107_pt1 | contig 10622 bp, 11 predicted proteins | sample GraSoiAngelo_159_FD_79666 | JGI IMG/M metagenome (GOLD analysis project Ga0066710, IMG submission 79666) | Grasslands soil microbial communities from the Angelo Coastal Reserve, California, USA - 14_1009_16_40cm | ecosystem: Environmental > Terrestrial > Soil > Grasslands | place: USA...
CCCTCATCTGTCGGTGGGGGATATGCTGCGGGATTCGGTGAGGCAAGCGACGCCCCTCGGAATCCAGGCGAAGGAGATCATGGCGCGGGGCGATCTGGTCCCGGACGGCCTGGTTTCCGACCTGGTGGCGAAGCGGCTTGCGGAGCCGGGCTGCTCCGGAGGATTCCTGCTGGATGGATACCCGAGGAATCTGGCCCAGGCGCGGCGCCTGGAAGAGATCCTGGCGGGGATGGGGAAGAAGGTCGATCGGGTCCTTGCCCTACGGGTTGCCCCAGAAGAGCTGGTCCGGCGGTTGAGCGGCAGGCGGGTCTGCCCGGACTGTGGGGCGGGCTACCATGGGGAGAGCCGCCCCTCGAAGCGCCCGGGAATCTGCGACGCCTGCGGCGGAGTCCTGGTGCAGCGTGGCGATGACCGCGAGGAGGTGGTCCGTGAGCGACTGCGGGTCTACTTAGAACAAACGTCCCCGCTGTTGGACCATTACCGGAAGCTCGGCCTGCTCCACGAGCTGGACGGGACCGGCTCGGTGGGATCGATCGCGAAGCGGCTGGGCGAGGGGCTCCAAGAAGTGCGACCTTGATCTTCTACAAGTCGCCGGCCGAGATCGAGTCGCTGGACCGGGCCAACGCTCTGGTCGTGAAGATATTGAATGCCCTGGAGGCGATGGTGGCGCCAGGAGTGACCACCTGGGATCTGGACCGCGTCTCCGAGGAAATGGCCCGCAAATCGGGCGCCCGACCGGCCTTTAAGGGATATCGAGGGTTCCCGGCAGCGCTCTGCGCTTCCGTCAACGAGGAGGTGATCCACGGGATCCCCTCGAAGAAGCGGGTGCTCCAAGAGGGGGATATCGTCAGTCTGGATTTCGGTGTGGTGCTGGACGGGTATTACGGCGACGGAGCCCGCACGGTCGCGGTGGGAAGGATTCCGAAGGAATCGGCCCGGCTGCTGACGGTGACCCGGGAGTCCCTCGAGAGGGGGCTCGCTCAGGCTCGTGCGGGGAACCGGCTCTCGGATATCGGCCACGCCGTCCAGTCCCACGTGGAAGCGGCGGGCTTCTCGGTGGTTCGGGAGTTCGTGGGGCACGGGATCGGCAGTGCCTTGCACGAGGATCCCCAGGTGCCCAATTATGGGACTCCGGGGACCGGGATCGTGCTGAAGGATGGCCTGGTGCTCGCGGTGGAGCCCATGGTGAATCAGGGTACGCCCGACGTGAGGGTCTTGGCGGACGGCTGGACGGCGGTGACCGCCGACGGGCTTCCCTCCGCCCACTTCGAGCGTTGCGTGGCCATCACCGCTGAGGGACCGCGGATCCTGGGCAGAGCGCCGGGAAGGAGCTAGGGAGGCTCGGTGGCGAAGGAAGAAGCGATCCAGGTGGAGGCCACGGTGCTGGAGCCCCTGCCTAATGCCATGTTCAGGGTGGAGCTGGAGAACAAACACAAGGTACTGGCCCATATCTCGGGGAGGATGCGCAAGAACTTCATCCGCATCCTGCCCGGGGATCGGGTGCTGGTGGAGCTCTCACCCTACGACCTGAGCCGCGGGCGAATCGTGTACCGCTACAAGTGAAGGCTGCGGCCTCAAGGGCGGAAAGGAAGGACGAGTGAAAGTCCGGGCGTCGGTGAAGAAGATCTGCACCAAATGCAAAGTCATCCGCCGCGCTGGGGTGGTTCGCATCATCTGCGTCAACCCCAAGCACAAACAGCGGCAGGGATAAGGAGGACTCGGCTTGGCTCGCATCGCAGGCGTGGACCTGCCCCAGAACAAGCGGGTGGAAATTGGCCTGACCTATATCCACGGCATCGGCCGCTCGCGGTCGAACCGAATTTTGGGAAAGGCCGGGGTGTCGCCGGACATCAAGGTCAAGGATCTCTCGGAAGAGGAGGTTCGCAAAATCCGCGACGTGATCCAGGACGAGGGGCAAGTGGAAGGAGATGTCCGGAAAAACGTCGCCATGGACATCAAGCGCCTGATCGACATCGGGTGCTACCGAGGGGCCCGTCACCGCCGCAACCTGCCGGTGCGCGGGCAGCGGACACACACCAACGCCCGAACCCGCAAGGGACCGAGACGGACCGTGGCCGGGAAGAAGAAGGCCCCGGTGGGCAAGAAGGGATAACCAGGAAGGACCATGGCCGAAGAGAAGAAGACAACTCAGGCGCAGCCCGCCGCGGGGGAATCCGCGGCACCCGAGGCGGAAAAGCCCGCCGCTCTCGCGAAACGTGGCAGGGGCAAGGAAAGAAAGAACGTCCCCATGGCGGTGGCCCACATCCACGCCACCTTCAACAACACCATCATCACTATCACCGACATGCAGGGGAACGTGCTCTCCTGGTCCTCGGCGGGTTGTCTGACTTTCAAGGGCTCCCGGAAGGGGACGCCGTTCGCGGCGCAAATGGCCGCACAGGCCGCGGGTAACGCCGCCAAAGAGCACGGCGTGCGATCCCTGGAGGTGCGCGTGAAGGGGCCCGGCTCGGGCAGAGAGTCCTCCATCCGTGCGCTGCAGTCCATCGGGTTGGAGATCAAGGCCATCAAGGACGTGACTCCCATTCCTCACAACGGATGCCGCCCGCCCAAGCGGCGCCGCGTGTAGGGAAGGGATTTAACGGAAACGGAAAGGGGAACAACTTGGCAAGAATTCGCGGTCCGGTTTGCAGGCTCTGTCGCCGGGAGGGGATGAAGCTCTTCTTGAAGGGGGATCGCTGCTTTTCGGAGAAATGTGCCGTCGAGAAGCGCCGATTCGCCCCGGGGCAGCACGGCAAGAGACGCACCAAGGTCCAGGGGTACGGGATCCAGCTCCGTGAGAAGCAGAAGGTGAAACGGATCTACGGCATGCTGGAGAACCAGTTTCGGCTCGTGTACCAAAAGGCGGTGCGATCCAGGGGTGTCACCGGAGAGGTGTTGCTCCAGATGCTGGAGCGGCGGCTGGACAATGTCGTCCTCAAGCTGGGCTTTGCCTCATCGCGCTGGCAAGCGCGCCAGATCATCAGTCATGGTCATATTCGGGTGAACGGCCGGAAGGTGGACATTCCCTCCTACGGGGTGAAGGCGGGAGACGTTATCACCCTTCGAGACCGAATCAGGAAGAACGCGTTCCTCCTGGCGGCCGTGGAGCACACCCGGGCCCGTGGGATCCCCGAGTGGCTTTCCCTGGACGCCGACGCTCTGAAGGGAACGGTGGTATCCCTCCCCGTGCGGGAAAGCATCACCTTGCCGATCCAGGAACAGATGATCATCGAGCTGTATTCGAAGTAATCCCCATCTATGGGAGAATCCTGAATGCTTTGGAAAGATTTCCAGCGGCCCAAGCGCCTTGAGTTCATTGCTGAATCCCTCACGGGCACCCATGGGGAATTCCATGCCCAGCCCTTCGAGCGGGGATTCGGGACCACCATCGGAAACGCCATGCGGCGCGTGCTCCTGTCGAGCATCGAAGGGGCAGCCATCACCGCCGTGAAGATCGAAGGAGTCCTCCACGAGTTCACCTCCATTCCGGGAGTGGTGGAGGATGCCACGGACCTCATCTTGAACCTGAAGCAGGTCCCCCTCAAGATGAACGTCAATCACTCGGAAACGATCACCCTGCGGGCGGAAGGAGCCGGTGAGATCAAGGCCGGGGACATCGAGACCAATCCCAACGTCCAGATCCTGGATCCGAGCATCCACATCGCCACGCTGCAGGAGGAGGGACGGCTCAACATCGAGATGAGAGTGCGCCCGGGACGGGGCTATGTCCCAGCGGACCGAAATTTCGAGCCGGATCTCCCGGTGGGGTACATCCCTGTGGACTCGGTCCACTCGCCGGTCAAGAAAGTGAACTACACCGTGGAGGACGCCCGCCTGGGGCAGACCACCGACTACGACAAGCTCTCGCTGGAGGTATGGACCAATGGCGCCGTGCGGCCCCAGGACGCGGTGGCCCTCGCCAGCAAGCTCATCAAAGATCACCTGGCGATCTTCATCAACTTCGAGGAGAGTCACGAGGCCGAGGAGAAGGAGATCGACAAGGAGCGGGAGAAGCTCAACGAGAACCTGAACCGGTCGGTGGAAGAGCTGGAATTGTCGGTTCGCTCCTACAACTGCCTGAAAAACGCCGAGATTCGGACCATCCGCGATCTGGTGCAGAAAACCGAAGTGGAGATGCTCCGGACCAAGAATTTCGGCCGCAAGTCCCTGAACGAGATCAAGGAGATCCTGGCCGAGATGGGACTTTCGCTCGGCATGAAGTTGGACGAGCCGGCGCAGCCCGCGGCCGAGTGAAAGAACGGAGACGAGCGCATCATGAGGCACGGCCGCGCGCTACGAAAGCTGGGTCGCACCACCGAGCACCGGATCTCGCTCCTGAGGAATCTCTCCACGGCGTTGTTCGAGAGGGAGCGGATCACCACGACGCTCCCCAAGGCCAAGGAGCTGCGTCCCTTTGCGGAGAAGCTCATCACCCTCGCCCGACGGGACACCCTGCACAGCCGGCGCCTGGCTGCCCGGGACATTCAGGACAAGAAAGTCCTCAAGAAGCTGTTCGATACCCTGGGCCCAAGGTTTTCCCAGCGGCCAGGGGGATACAGCCGGATCTTGAAGCTGGGCTGGCGCCCGGGAGATGGCGCTGAATTGGCCATGCTGGAGCTCGTAGGTTCCGAGCCGGTGTTCGACAAGGGCAGCAAGAAAGCCCGGAAGGGACGCCGGGAAGCGAAGCGGGAAGCGGCGGAAGCCGCCCAGGCCGCCAAGGTCGAGGCGGAGAAAGAGCCGGAGCACGAGGGCCGCGAGCCTGCCGAGAAGCCCGCCGAGGGCGAGAAGATCCCCGCCAAGGCCCGCCCAAGGCGGCCTCCTCCCACGGCGGCGAGGCCGAAGGGAATCCGAAAGAAGCCGGGGAAATGAACTGGATTCACGAAACGCAGAAACCCTCAGGGGGAGCCGAAGGCCCCCTTTTTTTGTCCCCGGCTGAGGAGCGGACCCCGTGCCGCGCCGCCATGATTTGAAGACCATCCTGATCCTCGGCTCCGGTCCCATCGTCATCGGGCAAGCGTGCGAGTTCGACTACTCGGGGACCCAGGCCTGCAAGGCGCTGCGCGAGGAAGGCTACCGGGTGGTCCTGGTAAACTCCAACCCCGCGACCATCATGACCGACCCGGAGATGGCGGACGCCACCTATATAGAGCCCCTGACCGTGGACATGGTCGCCCGGGTCATCGCGAAGGAACGGCCCGAAGCTCTGCTCCCCACCGTGGGGGGGCAAACCGCCTTGAACCTGGCCATGGATTTGGGCCGGGAAGGAGTGCTGGATCGATTCGGGGTGGAGCTCATCGGCGCCAAGCTCCAGGCCATCCAGGTCTCCGAGGACCGGCAGCTCTTCAAGGAAGCCATGACCCGGATCGGCCTGGAGGTGCCCCACAGCGGCTATGCCGCTTCGCTGGAAGAAGCCCTCGAGATTCTGGGGCGCATCGGCTATCCGGCAATCATCCGCCCCTCTTTCACTCTGGGAGGATCGGGGGGGGGCATCGCCTACAACGTGAAGGAGTTCGAAGAAAGGGTGGAGCACGGCATCTCGCTGAGCCCCGTGCACCAGGTGCTGGTGGAAGAGTCGGTGCTCGGCTGGAAGGAATTCGAGCTGGAGGTGATGCGGGACCTTAAAGACAACGTGGTCATCATCTGCTCCATCGAAAATCTGGATCCCATGGGGGTTCACACGGGCGATTCCATCACGGTGGCACCGGCGCAGACTCTGAGTGACATGGAGTATCAGCGGATGCGTAGCGCCGCTATCCAGATCATCCGCGAAGTGGGCGTGGAGACAGGCGGATCCAACATCCAGTTTGCGGTGGATCCGGCCACGGGCAGGCAGGTGGTCATTGAGATGAACCCGCGGGTTTCCCGATCTTCGGCACTGGCCTCCAAGGCCACGGGTTTTCCCATCGCTCGCATCGCCGCGAAGCTGGCCGTGGGGTACACGCTGGACGAAATCCCCAATGACATCACCCGGGAGACTCCGGCTTCCTTCGAGCCGACCATCGACTACGTCGTGGTGAAGATCCCGCGGTTCACCTTCGAGAAGTTTCCCCGGGCGGACAAGACACTCACCACGCAGATGAAATCGGTGGGTGAGGCGATGGCCATCGGAAGGACCTTCAAGGAGGCGCTGCAGAAGGGGATTCGCTCTCTGGAGATGGGGAGCGACGACTCGTTCTGGGACGGCGCCGAGATGAAGGACCCGGCCCAGATCCGCGAGAAGCTCATCACCCCGACCCCGGAGCGCCTCATGGCCGTCCGCTCCGCCCTTCGAGCGGGCGTGTCGGTTGAGGAGATAGCCTCGCTGTCGCGCATCGATCCCTGGTTTCTGGAGAAGATCAGGGAGATCCTGTGCGCCGAGGACCGGCTCTCCGCCCACCGGCTCCAAAGCCTTTCCGACGAGCTGCTCCTGGAAGCGAAGCGCGACGGCTTCTCCGACCGCAGGATCGCGAAGCTCATCGGGGGTGCCGAGGAGGAGGTTCGGAAGCGCCGGCGGGCGGCGGGAATCGTTCCCGCTTATAAGCGCGTGGACACCTGCGGGGCGGAGTTCGAAGCGAAGACGCCTTATCTCTACTCCACCTACGAGCGGGAGTGTGAAGCCCAGCCCACCTCGCGGCGCAAGGTGATGATCCTGGGGAGCGGGCCCAACCGCATTGGACAGGGAATCGAGTTCGACTATTGCTGCTGCCAGGCCGCCTTCGCCCTGAAGGAAGAGGGTTTCGAGACCCTCATGGTGAACTGCAACCCGGAGACGGTCTCCACCGACTACGACACCGCCGACCGCCTCTACTTCGAGCCCCTGACCCTCGAGGACGTCCTGGGGGTGGTGGAGCGCGAGAAACCCCTGGGGGTCATCGTCCAGTTCGGGGGCCAGACACCCCTCAACCTTTCCATGGCACTGCAGAAAGCGGGCGTTCCCATTCTGGGTACCTCCCCGGACTCCATCGACCTGGCCGAGGATCGGAAACGATTCGCTTCGCTGGCGAAGGAGATTGGGATTACGGTGCCCGCCTGGGGGACCGCCTTCACCACCGACGAGGCGCTGGCGGTGGCGGCCCAGCTCGGCTATCCCGTACTGGTGCGTCCCTCGTATGTGCTGGGCGGGCGGGCCATGACGGTGGCCTATGACGAGCGACAACTCCTGGCCTACGCCGGCGAAGCGGCTCTCGTCTCACCGGGGCACCCCCTGTTCATCGATCGCTTCCTGGAGGACGCCTTCGAAGTGGACGTGGACGCCATCGGGGACGAGCAAGAGGTGATCATCGGCGGCATCATGCAGCACATCGAGGAGGCGGGAATTCACTCAGGCGACTCCTTCTGCGTCCTCCCGCCGTACCGAATCTCGAAAGCCAACCAGGACCTGATGCGGGAGCAAACCCGACGCCTGGGCAAAGCCCTGAGGGTCAGGGGTCTCATGAACGTCCAGTTCGCCATCAAGGAATCCGTCCTCTACGTGCTGGAGGTGAATCCGCGGGCCTCCCGGACGATCCCCTTCGTGAGCAAGGCCACCGGAGTCCCGCTGGCACGCTTGGCGGCCAAGGTCCAGGTGGGGCGGACTCTGGGGGAGCTGGGACTGACCGAAGAGCCGGCGCTGCCCGCGGTGTTCGTGAAGGGAGTGGTCTTTCCCTTCATCCGTTTTCCTGGAGAGGACCCGGTGCTGGGCCCTGAGATGAAGTCCACCGGGGAAGTCATGGGGATCTCGCCCAGCTTCGGTCACGCCTTTGCCAAGGCCCAGATGGCGTGCGGCCAGTCCCTTCCCACCTCGGGAAGAGTCTTCGTCTCGGTCAATGACAATGACAAGGAGGCGGTGATTCCCATCGCCTGCGGATTCGCCGAGTTGGGATTCCGGATCCTGGCCACTTCGGGAACCGCCAACCGGCTGGCCCGCCAGGGACTGGTGGTGGAGATGGTCTACAAGGTGAACGAAGGCAGGCCCAACGTGGTGGACAAGATCCTGAATGGGGAAATTGATCTGATCCTCAACACGACCCTGGGGCGCGCTTCCCACTTCGACGAGATGGCCATTCAGCGCACAGCCACCTCTAGGGCCGTCCCCTGTATCACCACCCTTTCCGGGGGCGCAGCGGCGGTGGAGGGGATTCGCGCCCTGAAGCGCGAGGGGCTGGAAGTGGCGACCCTCCAAGCCCACCACCCCCGGACCGCCCGACCCCTGGCGCGCCGACGCCTCTAGGCGCTCCCTCCTTGGGGTCCCGCGCCAAACCGCTCCAACACGCGTCGGATGAGATCCTGGGTGGCGTGCTCTTTGGTATCCCCCACGATGACCACCCTGCCGCCCATCTCCCGCACCGCTGCATGCTCCGGCACCGTCTCCGGCGTGTAGTCATGGCCCTTGCAGTGGACGTCCGGGGCGAGGGCGCGGATCAAAGACTCCACCGTGCGTTCGGAGAAGACGGTGATGTAATCCACACAGTCCAGCGCGGCCAGAATCTCGCAGCGCTCCTGCTCGGGCACCAACGGACGCCCCGGTCCCTTCAGCGAGCGTGCCGAGACGTCGCTGTTCACCGCCACCACCAGTCGATCGGCTTCGCGGCGCGCCGCCTGCAGGTAGCGCACGTGCCCCACGTGCAGGAGATCGAAGAGGCCGTTGGCCAGGGCGATGCGGCGACCCGCGGTGCGCTCCGATCGCACGGCACGCCGCAGCGCTTCGCTCTCGAGAATCTTTCCCATGCGCACCGACTTCCCTAGAGCGCTTGCAGCGCTCCGGCGATCTCCGCGGGGGAAACGGTCGCCGTCCCGCGCTTCATCACTACAAGTCCGGCGGCCACGTTGGCCAGGGCCGCGGCCTCCAGAGGGCTTCCACCGGCCGCAAGAGCGGCGCTGAACGCCGCGGCCACCGTATCCCCCGCCCCCGTCACGTCCGCGACTTCGTCGGTGCCGTAGACGCAGAGGTGGACCGGTTCGCGATCCGCGGCGAACAATGCCATGCCTCGGCTTCCCAGGGTGACGAGGATCGCTTCGGCCGAGAGGGTCTGGCGAAGCTTTTCTCCGGCCTCCTCCAGACGGCGAGGGTCGCTGTGCACCGCAAGTCCCGCGGCCGTTTCCGCTTCCTCCAGGTTGGGCGCCGCGGCGGCGATCCCGCGGTAAAGGAGAAGCTGAGTCCGGGAGTCCACCACGGCGCGAAGTCGCGCTCCCTTGACCGCTTCCAGGACCTCCGGAACGTTGGCCGGATGGAGGAGACCGTAACCATAGTCGGAGACGAGCACTCCCCGACACTCGGGAAGGGTCCGTCGGAGGCTGCCCCGTAGGTGCTCCTCCTCGCCGGCGGTCATTTCGGCGGGACGGCCCGAGTCGATGCGCACCACCTGTTGTTTCACCGCGTGGGGGCCCCCGGCCAGAATTCGCGTCTTGGTAGGAGTTTGATAGCCGTTGGGGGTCCAGAGGAGACGGGTAGGGACGCCATGGCGGGTGAAGCTCTGCAGCAACGCGTTGCCCGAGGCGTCGTCCCCCACGCGCCCCACCGGGACCGGGTGGGCCCCCAGCGCCTTCAGGTTGGCCACGGCGTTGGCGCCGCCTCCGGGAAGCAGGTCCGTCCTCTGGTGATTCAGGATCAGCACCGGGGCTTCACGGGAAACGCGGACCGGCTCGCCATAACGGAATTCGTCCAGTACCAGGTCGGCCAGAACGAGGATCGGGACCGAGGAGATTCCCGCCAGGAGTTCCAGTAGTCTTCCCGGCTCCACGCCTCCCACCGCCTTCCTCATTCTGGCCTCCGCTTCCTCTGGAGTATCCACTCCGCGGCGTCGAAGAGATCCTCGGCGATGTGCTCCGGTTGCACCGTCCAGCGGGAGCGCCGGTGCTCGTAATGCCCCCGGCCATATCCGGTGAGGACCAGGATCGGAACCACCCCTGCGGCCCGGGCGGCGCCCACGTCCACCATTCCATCCCCCACCATGTAGGAGCCTCCCAGATCGATCTCAAGGTCTTGTGCAGCCTGGTGAAGCATCCCCGGTCGTGGCTTCCGGCATTGGCAGTCCCGCCGGTAGGGGGACTCACCCTCTCTTGGGTGGTGCGGACAATAATAGATGGCGTCCAAGGCCGCTCCCTCCCGAGAGAGGAGCTCCACGAGCCTCTGGTTGGCCTGGTGGACGATGCGCTCCTCGAAGTAGTCGCGGGCCACGCCCGCCTGGTTCGTAACCACCACCGCCAGATACCCGGCGCTCCGAAGCCGCTTCACCGCTTCGGCGGACCGGGGAAGCAGCCGAATCCGGGAGGCGTGATTGACGTAGCCCACCTCCTCGGCGACCGTGCCATCGCGATCCAGAAAGACCGCCGGCCGGCGAACCGGTGCTGCTGAGCCCGGGTTCACGCGCGGGCCTCCCGAGGAGCCGGGTCCGCGGCAGAATCCTCTCGAGGGCGCGTCCGCCACCGGCGGTGCATCCAGACCCAGAATTCGGGCTGCTCGCGAATCTGGTCCTCGATGATGCGGGTACAACGCTGGGTGAGCGCCAGGATGTCCTCCCGGGTATCCCCGGTGCGTTGGAATTCGACTTCCGGCAGGTAGCGGATGCGGTAGCGGCCGTCGGGGAGCGGAATGCCGAAGACGGGAACGACCGGGGCCTCGGTCTTGAGGGCCAGAGTGGCCAGGGCCGGTGTAGTGGACGCCG
>Ga0066710_100007108_pt1 | contig 10622 bp, 5 predicted proteins | sample GraSoiAngelo_159_FD_79666 | JGI IMG/M metagenome (GOLD analysis project Ga0066710, IMG submission 79666) | Grasslands soil microbial communities from the Angelo Coastal Reserve, California, USA - 14_1009_16_40cm | ecosystem: Environmental > Terrestrial > Soil > Grasslands | place: USA...
GAGAGGAGAAACTATCCTTGTAGCAATCAAATAATCCGGTTCACTAACCGCCGAAGGGTTGCAGGAGATCATCGTGTGAATTCGGTTCGCGCCGCGCGCAATGCGTGAAGCCGCTAGGGTTTTAACGAAGCGTCTTCATTCACGACCACCGGACGGCCGCTCGCGTTTTCAACGAGACCAATGATTTTGCGGGTTGTCTCTCGAAGTGTCATGGATTCGTTCGGTATCAGAGTTTGCTAGGATCGAGTTTTCAAAACAACAAAAGCAGCTTCCCGTTTGTTTCCTGTTGTGAAAATAAAATTGTTCTCTGACCCCGTTTTATTTTTGGCGCTTTAGATCCGGTTCGGTTCGCCCTAGCATTAAGTGCCGCGCCCCGAAGGACAGGCGCTATTCTTAGAATTGAAAACCCAAAAGACTCCCGGCCCTTTTTTCCCGCCCCCTCACTCCTGATGATGTTAGAATTCCGATTCTCTATCCGCGGCTCGCCGATCAATCCAACCCGAGATCTCCGACTCTAATTACGTTCCCCTGAGCCCGTGAAAACCGATTCGGAAGAATATTTCGCAAGCGCTCAACCGCTTGGTAGCCGGGCGCATTCAGGAAAGCTTCCGGATCGCCGATCAGTACGAGTTTCCCTTGAGCACGGCTGATGGCAACATTAGTGAGTCGATTGCCAGTATCTCCCCGATAGAGTTTTCCAATCGGATGGTTTCGCGTATCTACCATGTCCCATATGATCACGTTCGCTTCCGCACCCTGGAAAGCGTGCACGGTACCAATTTTGATTCTGTCAGCTTGGTCAGACGTTAGTTTCATGTCTTTTAATAAATGCTTAAGCAAAGATACCTGAGCGCGATACGGAGTTATGAGACCGATTTGTATGGTGGTATCGTACTTAAGGTACATAGCGGTAAGCTTAGCAGCGATTTCTGCAGAGCGTCGATTTCGCCGCGAGCCATTTTCCGTTTGCTCAACTAGGCTTCGGTCTTCCGGTAGAAAAGACACAAGCACGGCGGGTTTTCCGGGTAAAGGATCTAAGCTACACGCCGCGATTTTGTCGGGATGAGGATCACTGGTCAACTTGCCGTCATAAAAGTGCTTGTTAACTAGCTCGCAAATGTCCGGGTGCATTCTTCTCTGCACGGTAAGCATCCCTAGCGCAGCATGATTCAAGTTCCGAGAAATACCTGCGAGATCAAATGCATCTTTGTGAAGCCAATCAAACGCAGCGCGCGACTGCGATACCGCGATAGGACCGAGCTGCCGAAAGTCTCCCGCCACGATGAGCCGGTCGCGACCTACCATGCCCATACACGTCAACATCGGTATCGGCATCATGCTAGCCTCATCCACCACCATGATGTTGAACGGCGTTTCTTCCAACATCGGTTCAATGCAAACCTGTATGGCCGTGGTGAGAATTATCTTAGCGTGGTCTATTATTTCTTTGGTTCTACGCCTAATTTCGTCTCGAAGGTCTTTGATCCTCTTCTGACATAGAGCCCGTGCAACGTTATCGCGCTCTGGAATTTGCCGATATTCCTCTAATACCCGGTGAAGTTCCCTCCTGAGTGCTTGGATCTCCTCTCTATGTGGGAAAAGCCTTGGTTCCTTAATTACTTCGGGGAGGCGTGGGTGACCGAAGCGGATGACTTGACTACCGTTAAGTAGCCCAAGCCCCTTGCTTCCGGCGGCTTCCAGAGCGCGAATCACTCGTAAAGCGAGTTGATCCACTGCAACATTCGCGATTGATGTTGCAATAATGCGCTGCCCCCCAGTCGCTGCCGTGGCAATCAGTTTACCCAGCGTGTACGTTTTACCGGTCCCTGGGGGTCCCCAGACAAATGAAATGTCTCGCCTTAAACATCGTTGCACAACATCTAACTGGGGCCCGTCTAAATCGCTAGAATCGATCGGTTCACCCCAGGGTAAAGAATTGGGATGTAAATTTCCTGAGAGCAAACGCCAGGACAGTGCGTTGGGCTTGAGACCAAGCGTAGTGAGCTTTCCCTTCACAGCCTTCAAAAGTTCATCCACCCGCGGCAGAATCCGAAACCGGTCTGTTCGAGACCGAGCAGAAAGAGGTATCTCAACTTCGAAGATAATCCGACAGTTGAGTGGATCGTAGTTGAGAAGGGTGGCTTCAATTAAGGCTCTCTCAGCCGCTCGGGGCCAATGCAGCCAAATTCCAACACCTTCCGGGATTGGGAGTTCCGAGTCGCTGGGAAGATCGATCCATGCTTCGTATAGGAACGAGCCCTCACCGGCCATGCCCAGATCGCCGCTGACTTGCGCCCATACAGGATGCTCGTCCAAGTCTTTTTTTACGGCCCGGATCTCGTCATCAAGCGCCTGTATCATGCCTTCGAGAGGACCGGCAGGTTTAGGACTTGTATCGAAAAGATTTGGGTAATCGAGTTGAACTTTCGTCCAGTTAACACGCCACTTTTTTCCATTAGTTGCCGGAGGCTGAAAATATGAAACAAACTCCCAGAGTCCATTCAAAACTTTAGTGACGTTGGTCGACGATCCCTTACCAAAAACATGGAAGGCAATTTCCTGCGGGGTAAGTGCCTCAGTTGGGTCTTTGCGCTGTCTCCAGAATCGAACTATCTTTTCAAAAAGCTCGCTGTTCACGTTCTAATGGCGCTCCGCAACAGTTTGGTCTATGCCGTTCAAGCCATGCAAGACAAAACAGGAAAGTTCTACAAAACTATCGTCCCATCTCCGTCTTCTGTTCGATCAACATCTCGGCGAACGAGAGTGAATGTGTCCGAGATGGCCTATCCGGACCCTCACATCCGTAGATCGTCAAGGAACTCCGACGCCGGTTCTACACTCGTCACGAGTAAATGATCGCGAGCACGGGTGCAGGCAACGTAGAGCAAGTGGCGTTCGGTGTTGTAGACTTCTTCCAGATCTGAGTCATCGGCCGCTGTCTCGATCCGTTGCTGAAGCGGAATGATTTCGTCGTCGCATGCCATTGCGACTACGGCTCGGAATTCTAACCCTTTGGCGAGATGCATTGTACAGATAGACACGGCGCCTTCGGTCATTTCGACCTTATCGTCGAGCACGGTGAAAGACAGCCCGCTCTTTTCAACGGCTGCACGGGCGCGATCAAGTTCTGCGGGCGAGCGCACAAAGACGCCGATTTCATCTGGCACGACACCTTCGTTATTCCGCTCGCGGAGCCACTCGCTGATCGTTCGGCTTTCTTCGTCATGGCTTTTCAAAACACGGATTTGGGGCGCCGGTCCGTTAAATACGGAAATCGTGCCGATGCGTTCTTCCGTGATTCCATCGACATCGGACAATTCGGGATCGAGCAATCGGTCGGCCTGAGTTCGGATTTGATGGGAGGTCCGGTAGTTGATGTGCAGCGTTCGGGAGCGTCCACGAATATCGACACCGAGCCCCTTCCAGGAAAAAGGTTGCTGAAAAATTCGCTGTCCAAGATCGCCTGCAAAAAACAGGCTATTCAGTTTTCCCGTTCCGAGCGCCGCGAGAAACCGTAGCTGGGCGACGTTCACATCCTGTGCCTCGTCAATCACAGCGAAATCGAAAGGAGCTCGTTTTTCGTTGGCCAGTTGTTCAGCCAGTTGACGAAACATTCCGGCGTACGTGATCAAGCCATCAGCTTGCAAGCGAGAGCGGACCCGATTAAAAATCGACCATAGCACAGCTCGCTGTGGTTCTGGCAGTCGCGTCTTCCTGCCTAAGCGGCGGACATCGCGATAAGCCTCCCACGTGTCCAACTGCCACGCGTTCACTACCTCACACCACTCGGTCCACAAAAAGTGCTGACTGAATTTATGCCCGCCGATTTCCTTGGCTGCCTCCGCGAGCGCAGCGCGGAGAAGTTTGTCCGACGCAATTTTTGGCGCCCCGAATTGTAGCTCATAGAGTCGCCGTCCGATCGCATTGATCGAATAAACTTCGATGTTCTCGCCAAGACGCGGTTCGTGATGCAGCAAACGACGGAGCTTAGCCCGCAAAGCGCTTGAGAGCATATCCGAAAACGTCGTTAGCAGTATGCGCGATTCCCGATTATGCCGTGCCAGATGCACAGCCCGGTGCAACGCGACGATCGTCTTGCCCGTGCCGGCCGAACCCGCGACCCGCGCCGACCCGTTGAAATCGCGCTCGACCAATTCTCGCTGCGCCGGATGGAGAAAGATCGTCCATTTGTCCCAAGGATAGTCGAGCGCAGCCGCCAGTTCCTCGACATTGCTCATTACACGGAAGCGACGCTGCGCGTCCGGATGCTCGAACGGGTCGGCGATCTGAGGGGCCGGTGGAGCCACTTGTGGTTTGCCGCCGGTAGCAAGCTCCAACAGCGCTTCAGCCGCCTCTGCTGGCAAATGGTCAGCCACCGTCAGGAGCGTATCTTCATTGGCTTCACGGACATCGGCAAGCCACTCCGCCGGCACTCCATAGCCTAGCAACTCGTCGTCCGCGACGTGTTCGAATAATGGCGGTTTGGTTAAAACTTGCTCTGCCACTTCTTTATAGCCTGGAACGAAAATCTCCTGGACGGTCTCGCGGATTTCCACCAACTGCGCCGCGCCGGTCTTCGGATGTGTTTCCAGTTTCCGCCTCTCAGCCCAACGGTAGGCTTCGTCGTGGTGATCGACATAGCAGAGCAACAGGCTTGACTCAGCCTTGTGAATGATCAACCGAATATCGCGGCTGACACGCACTGACCAGAAGTTCGGATCTCTCGCCTTGTCGAGTTTGTGGAACTGCATTCCGGGTTGTGCCGGATTCATTTGCAGATCGAAAGCGGTGGTCTTGACCGCTTTCTGCTGCTCCCTGGTCAGCCGCCCAAGGCTATCGGTAAACGTGTCGGCAATGCGGAATTCCATCGCGTAAACCCAGACTACACGCTACGTCGTTTTTGGAAGCAACAGCTCGTTTCCCCTCAAGGGATTTTCTTCCGTTCCGAATACAAACTCGCCGGCAGCTTCACCCACATCGCGGTCTTTGAGCCAAGATGATCCGTCAAGCCCGTCACCCGTACCGTCGATAATTCCGACATTCTTCAAAATGTTCACGGTTTCTGCGCTGTCTGCCCAATCTCGATTTGGCGCATGCGGATTAACCAATGCAAACCCAACGAACCTGCAGGTCCATCGTGTCAAGCGCTCTAGGCTCTCCTGTACATTGGGTTGGAGTCCTTCTACAGTCTGCAGAAGTCGATTTTTGTCTGAAAGTCTTCCTTTTCGAGCCTGGATAATCTCCGGAGCGAAATAACGGTGCATGTACTCAATGATCACCGAGCTAGTGACCCGTTCGAACCACGCTAACGGGGGAACGAACCGTCGCTTACCTTTGAGGCTAGCGAGTTCAGGAAAAATATCCGGTGGATGATGGGTCCGGATACCGAACTCCACGTAGCCAGGAAATGGTTTTCCCTCGTGTACAAATTTGGAACGGGCTTCATAGACGCAACTCAGGCACTGTTTGTAGTTATCACCAGCAATCTGTGGAAAAACCGACTGGTACTGATAAAGTTCATCCGGTAATTGCCAGAACTCATCGGGAAGAAATTCCAGAAAGAACGTAATGAACTTGTTAGCTACGAACTGCTCTACTCGAAGCAGCGCAGTTTTCAACTCAGCTACGAGAGATTCAGACTCCGGCAACTCAGCAATTCGCTCCAGCACGCGTCCCGCCCCCTTGAACTTCTGCAATTCTTCAAAATCGTACCGTCGATCATAGTAGTGATAGCCAGCTAAGCACTCGATTGCAGAAACAAACGAGGTGTACGCTACAGAAGGGTCATAGCCAATGAGGGAGATCCCTGATTGATAAAACTTGAGAGCAGCTAGAAGTGCTTGAGCCCTCTCGTCGGGGGCGTTAGCAAGGCCCTTTAGCAGAGAACCGAATTCTGCCGAATTGAAGCCATACTCGGGAGGGACCGAGGCCCGATCAGGTGGAGAAGGATAATAACGATGAGGTGTCTCTATTATTGGTGTGTCATCCACTCGGCGGAGACCCAATGGCACAAGTAGCGCCCTAGTGAAGACGGATATTAGCCCAAGAAATTCTAAAGCGACCCGTTCAATCGGCGGGCCAATGGATGTGGAGCTTCCGAATGGCGTAGTTTTGTGGATTACTTCTTCAAAGCAATCGAAAGTTAAACAAAGCTGCTGGGGAAGGCGGTAGAACGGGCGCGATACTACTCTAACCGTATAGAACCCATCGATGTCTTGACTTCGTATCACCCACTCGGCCGCTCCAGAGCTATATCGGTCGGCTGTCAGGATGGATTTGTCGTACAGCTCGCGCCAGCTGAGAAAATGGTACTCGGCACGTGTACGTCGTCCACTTTCAACGCTAGATTCAACCCCGAGTAACTTTTTAGAATTCCATGTAAGGCTCACAGTAATGTCCGAAGATAGGGTCGTTGTTGATGCTAATTTCTTCTATCAAACAATGTCGAGCCTCAGAGGACCTTAAACACCTTCATCACCTCGTCACCGAGGTGGTTGATAACTTTCACTGCGATCCGCCCATTCTTCGGCTTGTCAAAAGGCCGTGAAATATCCTTGTGCAACGTCGCCCACGCTTCGGGATCGATCTCCGCTTTCAGCGTCGTCTTCAAGGCACTGTAGGGATCGTTAGCGCCGAGGAAGTAGGCGTGGCGGACGAAGAAGCTTTCTTCGTTGTAGTCGGTATCGATAAACCAGCAGGCGATTTCATCCGGGCCATTGCTGACGACCTCACCCGTCTGTGGCTTGAAGACGTCCACGCCTTTCACCTTTACGCGCAGCTTGCCGTCTTTCTCGGGGATGAGGTCGATGTCCGGCTCGCCGAAGATGACAAAGAGGTTGCCTTTGCCGGTGTTCTTGAGATCTTCGGCCATGTGCAGGTCAGCGTTCATGCGGGCCTTGAGCACGGGGATGCGACCCAGGTTACGAAACTCCGTGGTGTGCGCTTCGTAGTTGAAGGCGCAAGCGATGAGCACATCGAACCCGGCATCGCCCGCCTCGCGCGCGGCGGCGACGAGGTCGGCACGCTGCACGGTGCCGAACTCGGGGCCGATGAAGATGGCGGCGCGCTTCTCGGTGTCTCCTTCCAGGTAACGGCCTTTACCGCAGACCAGTTGACCGGCCCACGCGGTGAGCGCGGTGAATGTGATCTTGTCCTCCTTGTGCGCCTGCTGCACGCCGGCCGTCTTGAGGTTCTCCAGGATCATCTGGGGGAAGGATTGCTTGCCGCCGTATTCGGCACTGTCTTCCTTAAGGGTCTCGATCAATTCGTCGTTCTCATCCACGCTCAGCACGCGGTGCGGCGACAAACTCTCGACCGTGAAGGGACCGGCAACGCGGACCTTCTTTCTATCCTCGTAGGGTTTGTCGTAGAGGTATTCAGGCTCCGCCTTCGCAGCAATTGAGGCATCGATTTCCTTCTGCCGGGCGATGCATGCTTGCCACCAGTCAGCGTGCAGCTTCGCCGGGGCCTCGGGCCAAGGGTCGGCAGGGCGCTCAGGCAAGGTCTTGAGAGTGTAGTTCCGTTTCAAGTTGCGGTTAATCGCTTGGAGCCATTCTGCGAGCTCCGCTGGACTGCTGTTCTCTTGGCCTTGCTCTGCTTTGAGCGTATAGAAAATCTCCTGAGTCTTTTCATCCCAGGGATCTTCGCCTACACGCGGGATCTCCCATTCCTGCCATTGGTTTTTCAGAGCGGCGTTCAGCTTTTCCCGCAATGGCTCCAGCGTCTTCTGCCATTTGTCCCAGATGACATCGATCTCCATGTTGTTGGCGATTGACTTGAGGGTGACGTGCGGCACACGCTCGTAGACAAAACCGTGCCGGATGTTGCCCTGCGCCGGCTGTGAACTCGGCGGTGTGCGTGTAACTTCAGCTTCCTTGAGCTGGCCTTCGCGAGAATCGGCCAGAAGGTAAAACGGATAGCGCGCACCCATGATGCGCGCACGAGCCAGCGCCAGCGCCACGCGCGAAGTGTCAATCGTGATCCAGCGACGACCCCATTGCTCAGCGATGAAGGCGGTGGTCCCCGACCCGCAGGTGGGATCGAGCACGAGGTCGCCGGGGTCGGTAGTCATGAGGATGCAGCGTTGCACGACTCGCCATGCTGTCTGAACAACGTAGATCGGATCTTCCTCACCCTTCACGTCATCCCAAAGGTTACCGACTGTGATCGCAGGTCTGTCCTCATGATACACAATGCCTGCAAGAGATTCGCCGCCGGCATCAAAGAGGCGATCAGCTTTACCCAGGCGGTCAATGCCGGCTGGATTGTCGAAACTCCACTGTCGTGTTCGTCCACACTTTTTTGGAACGCCCCGGAAGACGTAGTCCGCACTTCGTGTTTCGTGAGGATGCTGACTGACGATCGGATAGTTTACGCGTGCCCATTTCCACCTTGAAGCAATCCTTTCGTGGATCTCTTCATCGCTGAAGTCGCCGATTCGAACCATCTTACGGTCTGGTGAAATGAGTGTGTTGAATTTCGAGTCATCTTCTGGTGATTTGCGCTGAACGATTGGCCTGCGCACCTTAACGCGTTCGGGAGCGCGGCAAAACCAGACTATGAAGTCGAACATGCTCTCGGTCACAAGTGTCGAGCCCTTTTTCTTAATGGCGATCGTATTAACATAATGGTCTTCGCCAAACACCTCATCGAGCAATGCTTTGATCAAATAGAGATTCTCATCCCCGATCTGTACGAAGATGGAGCCCGAATCGGTGAGCAGATCGCGGGCGACGGTGAGGCGGTCACGGAGGTATGTGAGATAGCTATGGATGCCGTCGCGCCAGGTGTCGCGAAAGGCTTTGACCTGCTCAGGCTCGCGGGTGATGTGCCCGGCATTGCCATCCTTCACGTCCCGGCTGGTGGTGGACCACTGAAAGTTGCTGTTGAACTTGATGCCGTAGGGCGGATCGATGTAGATACACTGCACTTTGCCGCGCAGTCCCTCGCGCTCTGCGAGCGAAGCCATCACCTGCAACGCGTCGCCGAGGATCATGCGGTTCGACCAGTTCTGATCGTGTTGATAGAACTCAGTCTTGTCCACACCGGCGGGTATGCCGTTGAAGTCGGCAAACAGATCCGTCTGCGCGCCAGCCTCTTGATCGCGCTGTTCGCGCGTCTGCCTGAGTAGATCGTCGATTAGTACCTTGGGATGAACTTTTTCCTGGATGTAAAACGGCGGCGCGTGGACGACGAGATCAGACCAGTCCTGCTCATCTTTCCCGCGCCAGACCAGTTGCGGGTCCAGGTCGGTGTTGCGCGGATATTTGATCGTCTTGGGCTTTTCTTCCTCCTTCTGAAGAACGGACTGATACTCGGCCGTAGGGATGTTTTTGCGCTTGGCCTCGTCGTGCGTCAGTGCTTCGATCGTCTTTGCCGAAGACTTAAGTTGCGGTTTCTTTGCCATGATAATTCCCTAGGTCGATTCTACCCGGCAAGTGAAACGATCATCTTGTTGAACTGACTTTCGACCTTGGCTTTGAAGTCAGCCTCGATCTGGTAGACCTCGGTGAATTCGGCGAAGGCCCAGCGGCCGTAAGTCTTGAGATTGTTCACCCCGGGAATCCAATAGATGTCCATCGTGGACTTCTTTTCCTTGGCGTCTTCACGGCGGTAGCCTTTGATCTCGACGATCAGGTGCAACAGATCATCGTCGCCATGGCCGTCATCAACCAGCACGATGAAGTCTGGTAGGTACTTGCGCATTTCCGATCCGTACCGGTATGGGACTTCGAGGCTAGATTGTGGTTTTTGACATAGGCGCGCACACGCGGATGAGACTCCGCGACTCGGCAAAACTCGGCTTCCCAGTCGCTATCCAGCACGACCCAGTTGATGTGGCAGCGCCGTGAATCCGTTTCCCAACGGTCGGTTCGTGATGTGTTGAAGCGAACGTGGGCGGTGGACCCAACGGGATTATAGGCGTCGAGTACCGCCTTGATTGGCCGCTTGTCGATTAGCGCCCGGTTGATGGCTGTGGTGATCCTCTGGCACGCGATGTCCGCGAGCGTCTTGTACTTAAGCTGCGCCGGATAGGTGCCACCCTTGCAGACAAGATACCCATCGAGCCATTGCCGCGCGATGCGCTTGAGCTGCCCGAACAAATGGAGTTCCGGTTCACCGTTAGAGTCGCGATATTTGCTGAGAACTAGATAAGAGGTAAGCTCGTAGATCACCTGCGATGGCCGCACGTCGCCAGTATGCACGAGGTTCAGATCCACGGGCTGGCCGATGATTCCAGAGTTGCGCGTCTCCGTGGCTCCGACTAGGTCGGGGGTGAGCTCGAGCACGGAGTCTTCGTTGAACTCAGCAGTTAACCTCTCTTCCGGCAGTTCCACGCGATAACCTTCCACGCGTGGAAAGCGAATTTCGAGCGCATCGCGGTCGGGCCGGACGGCCTTCACCTGGACGGTCTCACGTGGTGGCTGGGGTGGCGCTACCACCGGTTTGGCGGTGAAATCGAACGGGATGCCGAGCACGTCCGCGTACTCGACGTTGAAGAGGTTGTCATCGTTGAGATCATACGACTGACGGCGCAACGCGCGGCCGATCACCTGCTCGCACAAAAGCTGCGTGCCGAAGGCGCGCACGCCGAGCACGTGAGTCACGGTGTTGGCATCCCA
>Ga0066710_100007109_pt1 | contig 10621 bp, 13 predicted proteins | sample GraSoiAngelo_159_FD_79666 | JGI IMG/M metagenome (GOLD analysis project Ga0066710, IMG submission 79666) | Grasslands soil microbial communities from the Angelo Coastal Reserve, California, USA - 14_1009_16_40cm | ecosystem: Environmental > Terrestrial > Soil > Grasslands | place: USA...
AGTGCATGCCTAATAGGGCTCCGGGAAAACCCTTGATCAGAACTCAGCGCGTCCCATTTCCGGAACCTTTCCAGATATAGGAACTTTGGTTCTCGGATACTAGGGGTGGGCAGCGCCCTTGTCAAGACGAGTTGAGGCGCGATAGGTTGGGGAACGCAAGACTTGACAAGATCCTCAAAGGGGCCAAGCCCGGCAACCTCCCAGTCGAGCAACCGACCAAGTTCGAGCTGGTGATCAACCTGAAGACCGCCAGAGCACTCGGCCTTACGATCCCGCCATCAGTGCTGGGACGAGCAGACCAGATCATCGAGTAGCGCATGCTCGACCAACGCGGCCAACTCCTCCGAGCGGCGCTCTCGGCTGCGCCGGGTGCTCGATGCCCTCGTACGATCGCGCGCTCCACGCGCTCCGCACCTGGCTCGACTCCTGGTCCGGTATCGGACACGTCGTCGTCGGCATGGCGCGGCTGGACTACGATCTCCAACTGACCCGCTACGACGAGCGCGGCTGGCGCGCGACCTTCTACACGACCGGGATGGAGCACTCGCCGACGAGCGCGACCGGCACCGGATGGGAGCGCACGCCGTGGCACGCGACGCAGCGCGCGGCGTGGGAGGCGTTGAGACAGGCCAACCGCGATGGCTAGGCGGTGCGCCGTTCATGATCCCAGACCTGGAAACATCGGACGTGCAACTGAAGGGGTTTCCTCCCAGGCGCCAGGGTCATCCCTTCCATGAGCATCTGATCCTTCGCGAGGATCGTGTCGCAGGCGTCGCACGTTTCCCCGTCGCTTGCCGTACTCCAGACCCGTGTGAGGCTGTCGTGAGGCAGGCGACCGTCTTGGATCTTGTGCCGGATGAGAAGACGGAGAGATTCCTGGTTCATAGTGGCCTCGCAGGTAGCAACGGGGCTGCGCACACACGCCAACCTCACCGGGCTCTCGACGCCTGGGAAGACCAAGGCGGGCCGGCGCCCGTTGTGAGCAGGACGCCGGCCCTAACCACCACCCAAACGTATGAGGAGTTTGGCGATGGCTACGCATCTTTAGTCGGAAAAACGTCGGCTTGTCTATCAGGTCATTGCCTTCAAACGCCCTGGGCTTTCACGGCACACGGAAAGCTGCGCGGAGGTTCAGCTCATGATGCGAACCGCACGAAGGGCCTCGCTGCTCGTCGCGTTCTACCTGCTCACCTCGGTCGCGACAGCCTACTGACCTGCCTGGCGATTTTCGGACCAGCTGAAGCCTGAGAGAGTGGCGCCCTCGGACGACAGAGGGAGCCATGAAGAAGACGCGATTTACCGAAGAGCAGATGGTGACGATCCTCCGCGAAGCCGACCAGAAGCCGGTCGCGGAGGTCGCCAAGAGGCACGGCATCAGCGATCAAACGATCTACGCGAGGCGGCAGCGGTACGGGACCCTCGAAGCCGCCGATGTGAAGCGCCTGCGCCAATTGGAGCAGGAGAACGGCCGGCTGAAGAAGATGGTCGCTGACCGCGATCTCGAGATCGACGTCCTCAAGGAGATCACGCGAAAAAAATGGTAGGCGCACGCGTGCGCCGGCAGCAGGTCGCCTACGCCGAAGGGCGCGGCCTGTCGCGCCGCCGCGCGTGCGCCTTGCTGTCGGTCGCGCGGTCGACGATCGGCTACGTGTCACGGCTGATCGGCCCGGATGCCGACGTGGTGCCGCCGATGCGGACTTTGGCGGCGCAGTATCCACGGTACGGCTACCGCACGATTCGCATCTTCCTCGAGCGCCAGGGCCATGTGCTCGGCACCGACCGGATGTACCGCCTGTGGCGACAGGAAGGGCTCCAGGTGCCGAAGAAGCGGCCGCGCCGACGCGTGGCTACCAGTCGACCGCGGCCGCTTCCGCCGACGGCGATCAATCACGTCTGGGCGTACGACTTCGTGTTCGACACGTGCGCGAATGGCCAGACGCTGAAGTGCCTCACGATCATCGACGAATTCACCCGCGAGTGCCTCGCGATCGATGTCGCAGGTGGGATTCGGTCCGCGCGCGTCATCGAGGTGCTCACGCAGCTCGTGAGCGTCCACGGCGCGCCGCGCTATCTGCGCTCGGACAACGGCCCCGAGTTCGTGGCGCGGGCTATCCTGCGGTGGCTGCAGACCGCGGCGATCGAAACGGCGTTCATCGATCCCGGCAAGCCGTGGCAGAACGGAGCAGACGAATCCTTCAACGGGAAGTTCCGCGATCAGCACTTGTCGTTGCAGTGGTTTCGGAATCGCGTCGAAGCCAAGGTCAGCATCGAAGCGTGGCGTCGCCACTACAACGACGTCCGGCCGCATTCGAGTCTCGGCTATTTGACGCCCGCCGCGTTCAAAGCGAAACATCTTCTAAACAATGCCCCGCGCTCCGTTGTCAGAACAGACGACATCTTGTAGATTCGAAACATGGGGCTTAAACGGATGGACAACGTAGGAATCGTCGTCGATGACCTCGCAGCGACGATTGATTTCTTTCGCGAGGTCGGCCTCGAGCTCGAAGGGCGGGCCACGATCGAAGGAGAATGGGCCGGACGTGTCACCGGATTGGGCGATCAACGCGTCGAGATTGCCATGATGCGCACTCCCGACGGTCACGGCCGGCTCGAGCTCTCCCGCTTTCTCACGCCGCCCACCGTCGCGGATCACCGGAACGCCCCGGTGAATGCTCTGGGCTATCTACGCGTCATGTTCGCCGTGGACGACATCGACGAGACGCTCGAGAAGCTCCGCAAGCGCGGCGCGCAGCTCGTAGGCGAAGTAGTGCGTTATAAAGATGCGTATCGGCTCTGCTACATTCGCGGGCCTGAAGGGCTTCTCATCGGACTCGCCCAGGAGCTCAGCTGAGCGCCGGCACCACAAACGGGGTGCGCCAGCACTCGACTCTCTGGCACTTGAGGCCTTGGAATTCAAAGCGGCTGGGTTGCGCGATCCTGACGGAGGGCGCTCGCCGGCGGTGCCGGCTCGCGCTGAGCAAGAAGAACAACGACGGGAACCGAGTTCGGTTACTTAATCACCCTATCGGCGCCATTCTCCATCATGGAATGGTCCGAAGAAAGCCGGCAGGTCACTACGCCGAGTGCGCGTGGGGTGATGTGGGAAGACATGACACAGTCGAAGAAGACGTCTACGGAACTACAAAGACGGCGCCCGCGTCCGACTGGTGAGCCGGAACGGCGTCGACCACACCCGCCGCTACCCGGACGTCGCGGCCGCGGTCGCGCGGCTCCGGCCCTCCACGCTCGTGCTCGACGGCGAGCTGCGATGTTCGACGAGCAGCTACGCTCGCGCTTCGAGTGGTTGCGCGATCCAGACCCTGTTGCAGTCGCCACACCGCCGGTGCTCATCGCCTTCGACGTGCTGTACGTGAAGGGGGCGCGATGTCAGCCAGCGGCCACTGTGTGAGCGCCGGGCGCGACTCGAAGACCTGCTCGACGGCGCCAACGTCGTGTACCCGGCGCGCCGGCTCGCACCTGATAGGCTGGCGGCGTGGCAGCAGGTGCTAGAGCGCGGCTACGAGGGCCTGGTCGCCAAGGACGAGGCCAGCACGTACCAGGGTGGCCGCACGATGCGGTGGTTGACGGTGAAGCAAAAGGGTTGGACGGTCGAGGAGGATGGCTGGCGGCGGACGATCAGCGCGGCGCTCTCGCGCGGGCCGAAGAAGTGACCGACACCGACGCGCGCCTCTGGCACCCGTGGCTCCGCATCAACCGCGCCCTGCGCGTGATGCTTCAGACGCGCTGGAGTACGGAGGCGTGGGCGCAGGTCCGGCTCGAGTTCAGGAGGGCGTTTGCGCTCCGCAGCGAGATCCGGCGTGCAGGCTGGTTCAACTAGGCTCGTGACCGCGACCTCCGCGTGCGGCGCTGCGCTGGTGCGCGTCGTGGCGTTCGGCTAGACTCCCGGCAGCATGCGAGTGATCGGGCTCGCGGTCAAGTCATGAACATTTGGGGCATTCCAGAATGGCTCGAGAGTGAAGTGCGGGCACGAGACAAAGCGTGTGTCTATTGCGGCGTGCAAATGATAGAGAAGGTGCCAGCGGGCGGCTCGCGGAAAGCCGCGGCAACGTGGGAGCACATCATCAACGACGCACGTATCGTCACTCGCGAGAATATTGCTCGGTGTTGTGCCGCATGCAATTCAAGCAAAGGGCAAAAGAAGCTCTCTGACTGGATTCAATCGGCCTACTGCAAGACGCGCGGAGTCACCATAGATACGGTGTCAGAAGTCGTCAGGCAGGCGCTGCTGCTGCGGACGGACCAGGTGATCCAGTAGGCGTGCGCAACCAACGCGGTCAGCTCTTACGAGCAGCGCTCGGCTTCGCCGGGCTCCTTCGCCCGTCCTACGACCGTTCCCTCTGGGCGCTCCGCACCTGGCTGGACTCCTGGTCAGGCATCGGCCACGTAGCAGTCGGTATGGCCGCCAGGGCTATGATCTCCAGCTCACCCGCTACGACGAGCGCGGCTGGCGGGCGACCTTCTACACGACCGGGGTGGAGCATTCGCCAACGAGCGCGACGGGCACGGGGTGGGAGCGCTCGGGGTTTCCCGGCTTGCGCTGATTTGCGCTGAAAGCACCCGCCAGGCAGGCCGATTTCAGTCCTCGAGCGCGCCGAGAGTCCTGCTCAGTCCCCGGGGCGAGGGACAAGAATTTGAGCGGCGACGCGCGGTTGCGCGGAACTGCGCAGAAAGACTGAGAGCCGGCTCAGCGCCGGCCCTCGTCTTCTAATCCGAGGGTCGCAGGTTCGACTCCTGCCAGGCGCACCAATCTCGTCATCGTTTGCGTGGCGCGCGGCGTGCGCGACGAAGGCCGCACCGCCGACAGTGGGCATAGCGCGCACCCCTCCGCCGCGCGCGAGCGCGTGGCGAAGGCCTTGAACATATGGGGTTGCGAACTGCTCGACATGTCCCCCGGGTGTCGGAAGATCTGCGAGCGCGTACTCGCGACTCCCGTCTAGGCTCTCGAGGATCGAGAAAGCGGTAGAAGGCGCCGCTCCTTGACCCGGCCCCGTGTTCGGCGCAGGATTAGCGGGGCTGTCGTGGGATAACTACGACCGGCGCTCGCCTTCTTTCTGCGTGGTGGCGTTGCGGTGCCGGCGGAGTTGCCCGGGGAGCCCGGTCCCGCCGCACGGGGTGCTCGGCGAGGACCGCCGCCAGCGTTACCTATGCGCTCCGACAGGAGATCAGTTGTGCGCAGAATCGACCTTGCGATCGGTATTGGCGGCGCGGCAGGCCAGGGGATTGCCACACCCGGCGACATTCTGGCGAGGATCTTCGTCCGACGTGGGCTCCACGTGAACGCCTACAATGCGTACCAATCGATCATTCGCGGCGGGCACATTTTCCTGACCCTCCGCACGAGTGACCTGCCCGTTCTGAGTCAGGGCGACAAGATCGACGTGCTGATGCCGTTGAATCAAGACACGATGAATCGACACCTGAGGCTGATGCGAGCGGGCTCGGCGGTGCTGTTCAACAGCGACACGATCAAGCCTGGTGTCGTTCCCAATGGCGTGCAGCTCTGCCCGTTTTCCGTCAAAGCTCTGGCGCCCACGGTCCGGGGCGATCTCGTCCAGAACACCATCGCGCTGGCGGCTATCTTGAAGTTGGTTGGGGTCGAGTTCAAGACTCTCGAGGAGATCCTGGCGATCCAGTTCAGGCGGCGGGGCGCCGCCGCCGTGGCCGAAAACGTGGGCGTCGCGCGAGCGGGCTACGACTACGCCGCGACTCATTTCACCGCCTTCCCGTTCTCGCTGCCAGACATGAGCAAACGACTGGCGTTCTTCGAGGGCAACCAGGCCCTCGCGATGGGTGGCGCCGCCGCCGGAGTTCGCTTTTACTGCGCCTATCCCATGAGCCCGGCCTCGGGAGTGCTTCACTGGATGTCGCGGCACGCGCGCCAGCTCGGCATCATGGTTCGGCAGGTCGAGGACGAAATCGGCGTGATCAACATGGCGATCGGGGCGGCGCACACGGGCTGCCGCGCCATGTGTGCGACCTCCGGCGGCGGCTTTGCCCTCATGACCGAAGCCCTGGGCGCGGCGGCCATGATGGAAATCCCGGTTGTCTGCATCAACGTCCAGCGGGCGGGACCGGCCACCGGGGTGCCCACCAAGACCGAGCAGGGCGACCTCTGGCAGGTGCTCGGTGCCGGCCAGGGAGACTATCCCAGGATCATCGTCGCGCCGACGAACATCGTCGATTGCTTCAAGCTCGTCCCGAAGGTCTTCAATCTGGTCGACAAATTCCAGTGCCCGGGTATCATTCTCTCCGACCTGCTGCTTTCCGAAGGCCGTTCCAGCATCGACCCCGCGGAACTGGATTTCAACGTGCCCATCGACCGCGGCGAGCTCGTCGGTCTCAACGGTAACGGCGGGCCCGTCAGCGGTGGCTTCAAGCGCTACCTTGTCACCGACAGTGGCATCTCGCCGCGGGCACTACCGGGAACGCCCGGATACGTCCATGTGGTGGCGACCGACGAACACGACGAGGACGGCGTGTTGATCAGCGACGAATTCACCGATCCGCACAAGCGTCAGGCCATCCACGAGAAGCGGATGCGCAAGATGGACGGGGTTCTTCCGCTCCTGCCGCCGCCGGAACTTCATGGTGCTGCGGACGCGCAGGTCACGCTGGTGGGCTGGGGCTCGACCGAAGGCGTGATTCGCGAGGCTATGGAACAGCTGGCAGAAGCCGGCGTCGTGGCCGACAATCTCCAGATTCGATGGCTGGTCCCGCTGCATGCCGACGCGATCCTCTCGATCCTGTCCAAGTGCCGGAAGGTCGTCGTCGTCGAGAACAACTACAGCGGGCAGTTCGCGCGCTACTTGAGATCGGAGACCGGGTTCGACGCCGACGGTCACATCCGAAAATACGACGGGGAGCCGTTCATGCCGCACCACATCGTGAACGGTATCGACGCGATTCTGGCAGGCTCGACGAAACTCTACGTGCCCGTGCACGAGATCCAGGTTTGAGGGAGACGGCGATGGCCACCATGGTTCAGCCCGAACGCGTCAAGGCGACGGTCAAAGATCTCAAAGGCAAGGTCGATCCCGACTGGTGTCCGGGATGTGGCGACTTCGGCGTGCTCGCGGCCCTGAAGCAGGCGATCGTCGAGGCGGGGCTCGAGCCCCACAAAGTCCTGACCATCAGCGGCATCGGCTGCTCGTCGAATTTACCCGGCTATCTCAACACGTATGGCATGCACACCTTGCATGGCCGCGCCCTGGCGGTGGCCACCGGTGCCCAGCTCGCCAATCATGACTTAAAGATCGTCGTGACGGGCGGAGACGGCGACGGGTACGGCATCGGCGGCAATCACTTTGTCCACGCCATGCGCCGCAACGTCGATCTGACCTATATCGTGATGAACAACCAGATCTACGGGCTGACGACCGGCCAGCTCTCACCCACCAGCATCAAGGGGATGAACACGAAGAGCACGCCCTTCGGCAGCGTCGAAAACCCCATCAACCCGATCCCGCTGGCCATCGCGGCCGGGGCGTCGTACGTCGCCCGGGGATTTACTGGTCAGCAGAGGCAGTTGGTCGAGCTGATCAAGGAGGGCTTGCAGCACAGAGGTTTCGCCCTGATCGACACCTTCAGCCCGTGCGTGACGTACAACCACGACAACACCCACGAATTTTTCAAGCAGAGGACCCGCAAACTGGAAGAAATGGGTCATGACCCGACCGACCTGCATGGCGCCCTGGAGAAGGGCTGGATGTGGGGCGACGTCATCCCGATTGGCCTCTTCTGGAGGCGCCAGGATCTGCCGGCGCTCGATCAGCTAGAACCGGTTCTCGGTGAAGGCGGTCCACTGGCGCACCGTCCGCTGGGCGTCGCCTCCGACGTCGCGCAAGCTCTCATCAAGGAATTGATGTAGCGGCGCGGTCGCCCCGACGTCCCGCGTGACGGCTGTCGCTCAGCTTCCGTTCGCGTAGCAGACGCGACGCACCGCGGCCACGATCTGCTCTCGCGTCGGCGTCTTCAGGCGCTCGAGGTTCTTCGCGTAGAGCATCGGTGCGTCCACGCCCGTGACGCGCACCACCGGTGCGTCGAGGTCGTCGAAGGCCTGCTCAGCGATGGATGAGGCGATCTCGGAGTCCAAGCCGGCGAAACCGGCGCCCGACTCGACCACGACCGCCCGGTGAGTTTCTGACGGAGCCGAGGATCGTCTGCTCGTCCATGGGGCGGAGCGTCCGTGGGTCCACGATCTCCACAGAGATCGAGTCCTTCTCGAGCTCCTTGGCCGCCTCCATAGCGCAATGGACCATTCCGACGTAGGCGACGACGGTGACGTCGCGCCCCTGGCGGCGCACGACGGCCTCACCGAGTGGGTTCGTGAAGTCGGGATCTTCGGGCACCTCGCCTTTGACGCTGTAGAGCGTCTCGGACTCGATGAAGATGACCGGGTTGTCGTCGCGGATCGCCGACTTCAAGAGCCCCTTGGCATCTGCCGGCGTCGACGGGCAGACAACCTTGAGCCCGGGCACGTTGAAGAAGTACCTCTCCATCGACTGCGAGTGCTGTACAGCGAACTGGTGCACGGGATCGCCTCGGCCGCGGATCACGATCGGGACGTTGTATTGCCCGCCCGACACGTAGTAGAGCGTCGCGGCCGTGCGCACGATCTGATCGAGCGCCAGCATCACGAGGTTGAACGTCATCATCTCGACGACGGGGCGCAGGCCGACCATCGCCGCGCCGATGCCGACGCCGGTGAATCCGGACTCCGCGATGTGCGTCTGGACGACCCGGCGCGGGTCGAATTCGTTGAGGTGCCGCTGTGTCATCTCGTCGGCGCCGTTGTTGACGCCAACCCCGTCGCCGATCACGAAGACGCGCTCGTCGCGACGCATCTCCTCGCTCAGGGCGAGGTTCGCGCCTCGCGGTAGGTCATCGTCGCCATGTCTGTCGACCTCACTCTCCCGGGGCGGCGAGCGAGTCCCCTTGGGCAGGGATCCGCCTGTCTCAGCGTCCGCGGGTCGTGCATGCGCTCAACTGCGGTGGCGCAGCTTGGGGTCCAGGGCATCCCGAATCGAATCGCCGAAGAGGTTGAACCCGAACACCGCCAGGCTGATCGCGAGACCGGGGAAGACGGCTAGCCACGCCGCCTTCTCGGCATACGAGAGCGCGCTCCCGGAGAGCATCAACCCCCACGACGGCGTGGGCTCGGCGGTACCCAGCCCCAGGAAGCTCAACGAGGCTTCCACGAGGATGGCGTTCCCGAACTGGGCCGTCAGCATGATCAAGTACGGCGCCATGACGTTGGGGATGATATGGCGCAGGATCACCCACGCATGCGAGCCACCCACGGCGCGGGCCGCTTCGACGTACATATTTTCTTTGATGCTCATGGCGTTGGAGCGGACGATGCGGGCCGTGCGGGGAATGATGGGAATGGCGATGGCCAGGATCACGTTGGGAACCGAACGCCCCAGGACGGTGACGATCGCCAGCGCGAGGATCAGCAACGGGAAGGCCAGCATCACATCGATGAGGCGCTGCAGGTAGAGGTCCACCCGGCCACCGAGATAGGCGCTGATCACGCCCAGGAGGGCCCCGGCGGTCGCGCCGACGAAGGCGGCGAGCAGACCGATGAACAGCGCGACGCGCGCGCCGTAGACGATGCGGGTGAACACGTCCCGGCCGAACTCGTCGGTGCCGAACCAGTAGCTCAGGCTCGGGGCGGTGAACTGTACGCGCTGATTGACGGTGTAAGGATCGTAGGGGGTGAGGACGTCGGCAAAGATGGCGGTGAGCACCATCATCAGAATGATGACGCCACCGGCGGCGCCCAGGGGCTTCGTCGCGATGAACTTGCGGATCGCGGGCCAGGCGCGCGCGCCGACCCAGCGTCTGCCCGCCGTCACGGCCGTGAGTTGCGGGGTCGTGAGGGGCATCGGCCCCTCGCGCATCACCTGGGCCATCTCTACCTCCCTAGCGCTGACCGGCCCTGTGGGCGCCGTAGCTGATCCGGGGGTCCAGCCAGGCGTAGAGGAGATCGACGATCAGATTGACGAAGACGATGATGAACGCGGTCATCAACACCATCGTCTGCACCACCGGGATGTCCCGACGCAGGATCGCGTCGACGATGAAGCGGCCGAGTCCGTTCAGGGTGAAGACGGTCTCCGTGACCACCAGACCGCCCATCAGGAAAGCCAGCTCTGCTCCGATGATGGTGATCACCGGCAGCATGGCGTTCTTCAGGGTGTGCTTGACCACCACGAGGAACTCGCGCAAGCCCTTTGCCCAGGCGGTGCGAATGTAGTCCTCCCGCATGACCTCCAGCACCGCCGAGCGCGTCAGGCGCGTGCTCACCGCGGCATTGCGGTAGCCCACGGTGACGATGGGCCAGAACAGTTGCTTGATGTTCTCCCACGGGTCCTCCCAGAGCGGGACGAACACCAACGGCGGGCTCCACTGAAAATAGATGACGAGGAAGAGGATGAGCAGGATGCCGGTCCAGAAGTTCGGAATCGCCAGGCCACCGATGCTGATGACGCGAACGATATAGTCCACCCAGGTGTCCTGACGGATGGCCGCCAGCGTGCCCAGCGGGATCGCGATCAGCGTGGAGACCAGCGTCGCGAAGACGGCAACCTCGAGGGTC
>Ga0066710_100007111_pt1 | contig 10621 bp, 10 predicted proteins | sample GraSoiAngelo_159_FD_79666 | JGI IMG/M metagenome (GOLD analysis project Ga0066710, IMG submission 79666) | Grasslands soil microbial communities from the Angelo Coastal Reserve, California, USA - 14_1009_16_40cm | ecosystem: Environmental > Terrestrial > Soil > Grasslands | place: USA...
CCGGGCCGGCGAGCGTCACCAGTTCAGAGCAACCGACGACGGCCAGCGTGCCCATCATTCGTTCATGGGAATGCGAATGCCGTGCTCGCGAGCGACTTCGCGCGCACGCTCATAGCCCGAGTCGGCGTGACGCACGATGCCGATGCCGGGATCGGTAGTGAGCACGCGCTCCAGGCGCCGGGCGCACTCCGGAGTTCCTTCCGCCACCACTACCATGCCCGCGTGCTGTGCGTAGCCGATCCCGACGCCGCCTCCGTTGTGGATTGAAACCCAGGATGCGCCCGCCGCCACATTGAGCATCGCGTTCAACAAGGGCCAGTCGGCGATGGCGTCGGAGCCGTCGAGCATGCCCTCGGTTTCCCGATAAGGCGACGCGACCGAACCCGTGTCCAGGTGGTCGCGCCCGATGACGACCGGCGCGGCGATCTTGCCCTTTTGAATCAGCTCGTTCATGGCCAACCCGAACTCGGCGCGCTCTCCGTATCCCAGCCAGCAAATCCGGGCGGGCAATCCCTGGAAATGAATTTTTTCGGAGGCGAGCTTCATCCAACGCTTCAGGGATTGGTTCGTGGGGAAGAGATCGAGTGCGAGCCGGTCAGTGGTGCGAATGTCTTCGGGATCTCCCGAAAGCGCGGCCCAGCGAAATGGACCGCGGCCCTCACAGAAAAGCGGCCGAATGTATTCGGGCACGAATCCGGGGATCTGGTAAGCGTCTTCCACGCCGGCGCGCTTCGCCTGGGTTCGCAGATTGTTGCCGTAGTCAAACGTCACTGCACCCATCCGCTTCAGTGCCAGCATGGCGCGGACATGCTCGCCCATTGCCTCCAACGAGCGCCGCACGTACTCATCCGGATTCGAACAGCGGAGCGCGAGCGCGCCGGCGAGCGTGAGGCCATTCGGGACATAGCCATTCAGGGGATCATGTGCGCTGGTCTGGTCCGTGAGGACGTCGGGCACAACTCCGCGGCGCGCAAGTTCGGGAATTATGTCAGCACAGTTGCCGACCAGACCGACTGACAACGCCTCGCCATTGCATCGAGCCTTCTCGAGCATCTGCAGCGCCTCATCGAGGCCGGCCGTCATCCGATCGCAATAGCCCGTTTCGATGCGCTTCTCAATGCGCTTCGGATCGACGTCAATTCCCAGGAAGCACGCACCGTTCATGGTCGCGGCGAGAGGTTGCGCGCCACCCATGCCGCCCATGCCGCCCGAAACGATGGGTCTTCCGGCGAGAGATCCGCCGAAGTGCCTCGCCCCAGCCGCGGCGAAGGTCGCGAGAGTTCCCTGCACGATCCCCTGGCTGCCGATATAGAGCCACGAGCCGGACGTCATTTGCCCGTACATCGTGAGGCCCATCCGCTCCAGGCGATGGAACTCTTCCCAGTTCGACCAATGGCCGACAAGGTTTGCGTTCGCGATCAACACGCGCGGGGCGTCATCGTGGGTGCGGAAGATGCCGACCGGCTTGCCGGAGGCTACTAACAACGTCTCGTCGTCGGAGAGACCCTGAAGCGACCGGACGATGGCGTCAAATGACGGCCAGTCTCGCGCGGCTCGTCCCGTGCCACCGTAGACAATCAGCTCGTCGGGGCGCTCCGCGACCTCCGGGTCGAGGTTGTTCATGAGCATCCGCAGGGCGCCTTCCTGGCGCCAGCCTTTACAGCGAAGCTCACGCCCACGCGGCGCGCGAATGACGCGTCCCATCTCTTCTACAATACCTCTCGCATTTGGCGCTCGAACTCAGCTTCGGAAAAGCGTGCCGCCGCAGCCTGGAGCACGCCGGCGGGGAGGTTGGCCTCAGCCCTCTCGAATTGTTCAATCGCGCCGGCGAGCGATTCCTCGCGCGGCGAATCGTAAAAGAACGCTCCTTCCGGCGGCACGATCTCGAGCACGCCGCCCCGCCCCAACGCGATCACGGCTTTGCCGCTGGCGATCGCCTCCACGGCAGTGATGCCGAAATCCTCCTCACCCGGCATGAGGAGCGCCCGGCAACGGGCGTACAGCCAGCGGAGGTCCTCCTCGGAAACGCGGCCGCAGAATTCGATGGACGGGCCCGCGGCGCGGCGCAGCGCGCGGTACTGCGGCCCGTCGCCTACGATGCGCAGCTTGCGGCCGGAGTAGGAGAAAATTCTTACCGCGGCATCGATACGCTTGTAGGGGACCAGCTCGCTGACGATCAGATAATAGTCTTCAGGTGGCTTATGTTGGAATTTTTCGACGGCCACAGGTGGATAGATGACGTGCGCATCCCTGCGATACGTTTTCTGAATGCGGCGCTGCACATTTATGCTGTTGGCGATGTATTGATCGACGCGCGCCGCGGCGGCAAAGTCCCATAGGCGAAGATAATTCGCGAACGGCGCCATCATCGCGCGTTTCAATCGCGATCGAGTCCATTCGTGCAAATATTCGGGATATAGGTCCCACAGGTAGCGCATCGGGGTGTGGCAGTAACAGACATGATGCGTCCCCGTGCCGGTGATCACGCCCTTGGCGGGACCGGATTCGCTCGAAATCACCAGGTCATAGCCCCGCAGATCGATATGCTCGAGCGCTATGGGCATAAGGGGCAGCAGCGAACGGTAAAACCGCCGCAGCGGATTCAAGAACGATGCCGTCACGCGGCGCGAGCGGATCAGCGGCGAGACTTTTTCGGAATCATAGAACAGCGTGAAGAGATCGGCTTCTGGATAGAGGCGGCAGAGCGCCTCCACGACCCTTTCGCCCCCGCGCATGCCCAGAAGCCAGTAGTGTACGATCGCCACCCGCATGTCTGGAGCGAGTCTAGCATTGGAGCGAGTCCGGTATTCTGCTAGCCTTGAGGGACGGGGGATGGTCTCGAGTCGAGGGCGCCCACTTTCCTTGCGCGTCCTGTTCCAGATGGCGACGGTTGGCGCGTACACTGCCCTCGTAAAGATGGCGGGCGCGGCAAAGGTGGTGCTGACCGCCCGCGCGTTCGGCATGAGCGATGGCGTGGAGGCTTACCTGATCGCGTTCCTGCTGCCGTCGTTTGTCTCCGATATACTGGCCGGCTCCCTCAGTCCGGCGCTGGTGCCGGCGTTCATCGAAGTGAGTCATCGGGAGGGGCGCGAGGCCGCGAATCGCCTTTACCAGGGCGCGCTCGCGGCCGCCGTGGGTTTGCTTTCGCTGGTGGCGCTGGTGCTTGTGGCAGGCGCTCCGTGGATCTTGCACGCGCTCGCGCTCGGCTTCAGCGCGCCTAAGCTGGCGCTCACGGGTTCGTTGTTTCTGACGATGCTGCCCATCGTGCCGATCACCGCGTTGACCATCACCTGGCGCTCCATTCTTAATACGGAGGGACATTTTGCTCTGGCGGCCGCGGCGCCTGCACTGACGCCGCTGGTAACGATCCTGTTTCTTTTGGGATTCGGACACGAGTGGGGCGTGCAGTCGCTTGCCGCTGGAACGCTCGCCGGAAGCGTGCTCGAGGCGGTTCTGCTCGGCGCGGGCGCTTCGCGGCTTGGATTTCCGGTCGTACCGCGCTGGTATGGCCGCAACGCCGCTCTCGATCACGTTCTTGCACAGTACGGCCCAGTGGTGTTGGGCACGCTGCTGCTCGGCGGCGTGACGCTGATCGACCAAGCCATGGCGACCATGCTCGGCGCGGGAAGCGTGGCCGCGTTGAATTATGGAACGCGGGTCACGATGGTGCTTATCGCCATCGGACCGGGAGCTGTCGCCACGGCCATCCTGCCGCACTTTTCGCGGCTGACGGCAAGCCAGGACTGGGACCACGTGCGCGGCAGCCTGCGCAGCTACGCCGTGATTATTGTTGGAGTGGCGTTGCCGGTGATCGGTTTCCTGATTGCCTTCTCCGAGCCGCTGGTCCGGTTGTTCTTCGAGCGTGGCCAGTTCACGGGCGCCGCCACCGGACTGGTTGCGACGGTACAGCGCTATTCGCTGCTGCAGATTCCCGCGGCGCTGGTGATGGCGCTGGTGCTGCGCTTGATTTCTTCGATGAGGCTAAACTATCTCCTGCCGCGCGCAGCGGTATTGAGCGTAGCGTTGAACCTGGTGCTCGATGTGCTTCTGATGCGTTGGATGGGAATCGCCGGCATCGCGCTTTCGACCACGCTCGTTCAGGTCGCGGCGCTGGCCTACTTATGGCTGCGGCTGCGCGCCGAGCTGGCCTTCACGCTCGATAGAGCGAGCACACGCATCTCCGGCAAACCGGATTTTCCGATACGCGAAGAGCCGCTCGAAACTCGATCGCGCGGGGGCTGTTGAGAACCTCTGCGAGAGAGTGTTCGCGCACGTTCCCGATCGGCCGGTGAAAGAAGCAGGGGCGTACCGTACCGTCGGATTCGACGACGGCGGAGATCCACGGCGCGTTGCAGGGCGGCGCCTGCGGCTCCTCGAGGCCCAAATGGGCGCGGAAATGCCGCACGATGCGGCGGAGTTTTTCCGGCGTTTCGACGACGAATCCGCGGCCGCACTCTTCCGCGATGAGCGCCTCGATCTCCGCTTCGAGGACGCGAAGCTCGTCCACCGCCAGGGCGACCGAGGCCTGGCGCTCGGGCGGCCAGCCTCCTGGCCGGTTGAACGCCTCCGAGGTAACGTCCGCAGCGAGGAACGAAATGGATTGAAGATCGATCTCGCGCGCGGCCTGCACGGTCTGGCGGAGCTTCGAGAAATTTCCCCGCTGGACCGTGGCGCGCGCAGCCACCGGATAGCCGGGGCGGCACGCGCGCAGCGCCCGCACGCCTGCGGCAAGCATATTAAATGCGCCGGCCACGCGGCGAATCGCGTCGTGAAGCGCGGGAGGACCGTCGAGCGAAACAATCATGTCGTCGATGGATTCGCAGATCTGTTCCGCGTGCCGCCCGATCAGCAGACCCGTGCTTAACGCGGTGGTGCGGATGCCTCGCGAGCGCAACAAATCCGCGAGACGAAACAGATCGGAATGCATGAGAGGCTCGCCGCCGGAGAATACCACCCACTCGACGCGGAGACGCTCGATATCGGCGAGATGCCGCTGGAGTTCGGACACGCTGATCTCTTCGGCCCGATCAGTCTTCCAGATGTCGCACATCACGCAGCGGCAGTTGCAGCGGCTGTGGGGGTATAGAACCAGGATGGGCAACGACTGGATCACTAGCGGTTCACTTCCAATCCTACAACGCGGCCCGCAAGCGGCGAGCATGCGATGGTGCGCCCGGCCCGTAAAGGGAAATGATTTATTGCGCTTTCGACCAATGCCGGCCACAAATGACGGCTTAATTTGGAGGCGGCGCCGATGTATACAGGGCTACCGGAACATGCGGACATCAAACTCAAAAGACGCCGGATCGTGGAATTCGACCCTGGAGAAGTCAACGTGAGCCGGATTAAGCAGCACGTTCCATTCTCCGCGTATTGCCGCGGATGGAACGAGCAGAGCCACGCTTTGCCCACCGCGAATCCAATCGTCGCCGAATCGGCGCAGTGATTCATCTCGCGTTTCATGCCAGGCCTTTGGCAGAACCTTCGGTTCGAGTCTGCAAATCTCAAGCGCCTCAGGGATCTCGCCTTCGATCGAAACGAGATCTGCTGGCCGGAGATTCGGTTCCAGATTCACAAAGGTCTCCACTGCGGCGAGCGCCAGTGAAGCCGAGGCATAGACAACACGCACCCCTCGGCTGTTCCAGCGACCGCCGTAGAGACGAGCGCCTTCCCCACTCGCAGCCTCGGCAGCAAAGCGCCGGCGGCAGATCCTCCAGAACCGCATCAACTGTAGACGCCATAGGCGATGCGGCCGAGAACGTCCTCAACCATCCGCGCGCCCATGTCGGTGTCGAGTTGATCGAGAGGCCTTTCGCCACCCAACGCGCGGTTCGGGGTGCTCATCCATTCAATAGCTTTATCCTCGTCGCCGATCATCTCGACGGCGTGCGCATATACTCGCGCAATACGGAATGTGCGATCGGATTCGGCCGGCGTCAAAAGGGATGCCTGGCTGAGGCGGCGAGTCAGCGTGCGTTGCGGAATGCCGAGCTTTCTTGATAAGACACTGTGGCCCAAATGGAGCTTCTCGGCAAGTGCCGTGACCGATCCGGCTGGTAGACCTTTTCGAACGAGATGCGCGAGGTCGCCAGCATGCTTGATCGTTTTCCCGAGCACTTTCCGCCCGCCCAGTATCTCCGCAATCGCCCGTATTTCCATCTTGGCCTCTTGGCTATTAAGCGTACGCCATTTGGCTAAGAATTGCAAGCCGGAAGTTGGGGATGCAGGCGGGAGCGACGGCCACGGGCTCGGTCATTTCCGTGCGAATATCAGGAGTCGATGGTCGCCAAGTACCCGCCACGGCGGCAGGTCCGCGATATACCGGTCGATATTCGCGAATGACGTCAATAACCGCTCCGGTAATCCGTTGACGTAGGAAGGCGGCACGAAAATACCGACACCATACCATCGCACGAGCTCGAAATCCGGCAGAAGCGCGCCCGAAATGCGGCTAATAGATGGGTAATATACGCGCACACGGAGCGAGGAAACAGCGCCGCCTTGATTCAATCGGCGGAAGGCTTTCCGTGGCTGCGCGTGCAAGAGATACCAGGCCGTTTCCCAAAGACAAAAAGCTCCGATCATGCAGACGGCCAAATGACCGCCGGGCCGAACCAGTCTTGCGAGAGGCGTGCGGATCGCGTCCAGCTTTTCAACACAATTCAGGGCGCCGAAATTGGATATTACGCCGTCATAGGACCCTTCCAGGAGTTCGAGTTCTTCGATCCTGAGTTCGCTCGCGTCCACGCCGCGGCTGCGAGCGATGCGTACCATCCCGCAAGAAGCATCGATCGCGCGCACGCGGATACCCGAATTCATGAAATGGATTGCGTCCTCGCCCGTGCCACAGCCGAGGTCCAGGACGGAATCGCCAGGCTGGAACAAGGGGTCGACACGCCGCCACACGGCTTCCCTCTGCAGGCGGCCGATCGTGGTGCGAGTCCACAGCTCGTCGTAACGCGAGGCCAGGCGGCTGAAAACAACATCCGCATTACTCATTACCGTGCTCCCCCAAGTTGGTGGCCGAGCGGCTGTCCTGTGAGGAGCGAGCGACGGACCACCAGCCAGCGTTTCACCATCGAAAGCCAGAGCTCGAGCGGCCAGTCGAAGAAGGAATGCTTGAGGCGCCAGTGCACGGGCTTCCGCGCGAACCGCAGCAGCTTTCCTAGAGCGCGGGATTGGCATCTGCGTTGCGCGCGGCTGATCTGCGCGTCGAGGAGGAAGTATGAAATGCTGCGTTGCAACGTTTCGAAAACGTTCCCATGGAGCCAGGGCAGGTGGTTACTGCCCAGGGCGAAATCGGCCCAGGCTTTTAGGGACTCGGGATCGCGGAGACCCATTTTACGCAGTTGCGGCCACACAGGGATGCCGGGATACGGTGTGAAAATATTCGGCGAGAAGCTCACGTTTTCGAATTTGTCCGCGATGTCGCTCATGACTCGCAGCGTCTCGCGGCGGTGCCGGTCCTCTTCGCCTGGAAACCCGAAGATCAGATTGAATGTCACCCGAATTCCCGCGCGCCCGCACTTTCGGGCTGCTTCATACATGTCGGGAATGTGCTGATGACCTTTATTCATGAACTGCAGGACTTCGGATGAAGCGGACTCAGTGCCGAAACCGATGTGACTCACACCACTCGCCGCGAGCAGCTCCACTTCTTCGTCCGTCATCCGGCAGAGCAGGTCGGTAGAGGCCTGGAAAGTCCAGCGAAACCGCACGCCAGACTCGATAATGCCTCGCGCGATGGCGAGCGCCCGGCGCACATCGACAAGAAAATTTGAATCGACCAGGGAAACTTCCGTGATGCGATGCCGCCCGGCCAGATCGGCGAGCTCTTGCACCACCTGTTCGGCGTGGTATGGATTGAAGCGCCGATTGTAGAACACCGCGTCAGTACAGTAACTACAGGCGTACGGGCAGCCGATACTCGTCGCAAACGGGAGCTTGCGCTCGCCGATTGCGCGCTCGTAGGCGTCGAAATCGATCAGGTCATATGCCGGAGGCGGCAAGGCGTATAACGGTATGGTGTGACGATCGGCATTCTGAATGATCTGCCCGTTGCGCTTGAACCAACAACCGTCGACCCGCTCCAAGCCGCCGCCGCTTTCGAGCCTTTGGAGAATCTCGACGAGCGTCTTCTCGCCGTGATGGCGGACCACAATATCGACGAAGTCTTCACGCAACGTTTGGCCGCTGAGCAGGCTCGGGTGCCAGCCTCCGAAAACGATGGGCACTTCTGGACGCAGGTTCCTTACCAGCGATGCAATCTCGATGGCATCGCTGATCATTGGTCCCGTCAGTAATGAGACGCCGAAGCACAGGCAGCCGGCAAGGTTTTTGTTAATTATGTGGCGGTAGTCTCTGCTGAGCGCGCCGTCAACGATGACCGGATTGTAACCTGCGTCGCGAACTGAACCGGCGAGACTTAGAAGCCCTAAGGGTGGTCCGAAGATCTTTCCGTCGTAGGAGGGAAGAAACAGTATTACCTTGCGAGAATCAGGTCCGGCCATGATACGATCCCGCTATTGAAGTTAATTTCCGCCGGGCAGTGGGAATAAATGACATGCTCATTCTTTCTACCGCGCACGGATGTTCACGGTTCATCAAAGCGCTGATCGGACACTGTCACACCGTCACAAATCGAACCGCTCTTCCGGCGAGCCGCAAAGAGCTACCCAATACCGGCGCCGCCTGGCCGTAGAGCGCGTGTATATCGGCGTCGACCAGCGCGCGCCCGCGTCCTTCGATGAGCAGGGGTTGCAATCCGCTTACCATTTCCCGCGGTAAACGCGAAGCCAGGCGCTGCGACACAAGACGAACACGCCCGCTAATCACAACCAACTCGATGGCACGGACTGCGAGCAGCGCCTCGGCGGGTGTAGCCGCGCCGGTACGCACTGCGATGAGGTCCGCGACACCGCCTTCCTGAAGGGCGCCTTGTCCGTCGCCAAGGCGCAGAATGGATGCCGGGATGTCTGTAACCATCCGATAAAGGTGGCTGGCGCTCAGACGCCACAAGCGCCGGGCGAGGCGTAACTCATCGAGAAGATCGCCGCTCGCCGTGACGGCCGAGTCGCTGCCGAGCGCGATCGGCACGCCCATCCGGAAGGCGCTCTGCGGGAGCGTCCGGCCGAGGGTGAACAGGTTTGATGCAGGACACGCGATCAGCGAGGCGGCACGCTTCTTAATCAATCTCCAACCCGAACGGTCCAATCCCACGCCATGCACGAGCACGGTGCGCGATCCCAGGACGCCCAGGCGATCGAGCGTGAAAATCTCCTCACGAGCCGACGCGTCCGTGCCTTCCGCGGCGTGAATCACGAAGGGCTGGACGCCTGCGGTTCGCCGATAACGGGCGCAGAGGTCCGGGCTGTACTGGATGGAGTGCGCCCAACCCAGGCCGCGCACGACACGCACGGGGAAGAGCGCGTTGAAAACGGCCGGCTGGTACGGGTTATGATGGCACACCGTGGTCACACCGCTAACGAGGTTCTTGAGGCCGCCCCAGTAAAGCCGCACGGCTTTCGGTATGCGGCGGTGATCGCGCACGGGAGGCTCGTCGGGACGATAGACATCGCGGGCCCAGGCCGTGGCGTTTGGGTATGGGCCCCTGCCCAGGCGGGGGAACAGATTGAACTCAAGATGATCGTGCGCGTTTATAAGGCCGGGCAGCAGAATGTGGCCCGAGAGATCGAGCGCATCCTTCCCTCGGGCCGGGCCAAGTTTCCGAATCGCGCGCCCAGCGATTTCGACATCGAGCTCCGCGGACTGCCGGGGGCCGATCGCAACCCGCGCGCCGCGGAGAATCACGGCACTCGCCGCAGAAATCGCGCTGTCACTATCGCCGGCAAAGCGCATGCTTCGGCGAACATCGCGCCCTTTCCAGCCTTTTCAAACAGCGGGCGCTCCGGTTCGCCGAATCGAAACTCCCGCAGTTCCACGAGGCAGAGTCCGTCGTTGGCAAGATCCGCCAGAGCATAGGGTTCGCTCTCAATCTCGACAATTTCGGGACCGCTGCGGAATGTTCGCTTCCAACCGCGGCGCAACGCTTCGGGATGAAAATCGGAGACGATGACCATGCCTCCCGGCGCCGCCAGGCGCGCGAGTTCGGCCATCGCCTCCCGCACCGGCTGCATGTGGCCGAGCGCGAGCGTGCACAGAACGACTTCGGCGGACGCATCGCGGAAAGGAAGACGGCGGCCGTCAGCCTGAACGATCCTACCCGCGATTCCCGGCTTATTCGTGGCGGCGCGCAACATCTCCAGCGAGAAATCCGCCCCGGCGACACGCGCGCCTCTCTCGCTGGTCCAGACCAGCCACCGTCCGGTGCCGCAGCCGACATCGATCAGTCGCTTCCCCTCGACGTCGCCCAAGAGAGAAGCAAGATGCCGGGATTCCAAAGCGATGATGGGGCTGTCAGTCGAATCGAAAGACTCTGCCCAACGCCGGTACGCTTCGCATGGCGAGATGACCTGCCTCATAGGCTCTCGAGCCGCGGCTGGCGCAGGCGCACCAGCTTCTGCGCCCAACGTAACTCGAACGGATTATCGAACGCGCCCAGCGCATACCTCCAGCTTCCGAGGCCCTTCAGCATCCAACGTCCCCACGCCGGCAGCCGCCA
>Ga0066710_100007112_pt1 | contig 10621 bp, 13 predicted proteins | sample GraSoiAngelo_159_FD_79666 | JGI IMG/M metagenome (GOLD analysis project Ga0066710, IMG submission 79666) | Grasslands soil microbial communities from the Angelo Coastal Reserve, California, USA - 14_1009_16_40cm | ecosystem: Environmental > Terrestrial > Soil > Grasslands | place: USA...
CGGGAGCGACGGGACTCGAACCCGCGACCTCCGGCGTGACAGGCCGGCGTTCTAACCAGCTGAACTACGCCCCCAGCGCCGCACCAGTGTAGCGTCGTGCGACCGCGCGGCTAGCCTCCAGTCGTGACGCGGCTCGACTGGATCGCGCTCGGCTTCGTTGGGCTTACGTCGCTCTACGGGCTGCGGCGCGGGCTGGTGGCGAGCGCTCTGTCGGCCGCGGCGATCGTCGCCGGCGCGATCCTCGGAGCCCGCATCGCCCCGCACCTGCTCGCGCACGGGTCGCACTCGCCGTACACGCCGGTCGCCGCGCTCGTCGGCGCACTCGTCTGCGCGATCCTCCTCGAGAGCATCGCGAGCCTCGCGGGCTCGGCGGCGCGGTCGAGCCTTCGCGTGACGCCGCTCGGGCCGATCGACGCCCTGGGCGGCATGGTGCTCGGCGCGATGGGCGGGCTCGCAATTGTCTGGGTCGCCGGGGCTGTCGCGCTCCTCCTGCCCGGGCAGACCGAGCTTCGCCGCAGCGCGCAGCAGTCGTTCGTCGTCCGCCGGCTCGACTCCGTCGCGCAACCGCGGCGGCTGCTCGACGTCCTCGCGCGCGTGGACCCGTTTCCGTCCGTCGTCGGCCCGGTCGCGATCGTCCCGGCGCCCGATCCCACGCTCCTCCGCCGGCCGAGCGTCCGTGCGGCGGCGCCGAGCGTGGTGCGGGTCGTCGGCACCGCTTGCGGCCTCTCCGTCGAGGGCTCGGGTTGGGTGGCTCGGCCGGAGACGGTGGTGACGGCCGCGCACGTCGTGGCCGGGGAGGACGACACGGCGGTCGAGACGGCCGGGTCGCGGACGCAGCTCCGTGCGACGGTGACGGCCTTCGACACGCGCAACGACGTCGCGGTCCTCCATGTGCCGGGCCTTCAGCTGCGACCGCTCGCGATTGTCGATCCGAAGCCCGGTGCCGCCGTTGCGATCCTCGGGTATCCGGAGGACGGCCCGTTCGCCGCGACGGCGGGGCGGATCGGCGGCACCATCGCGGTCTTCAGCCGTGACGCATACGGGCACCCCGTCACGCGGACGATCACGAGCCTGCGCGGCGTGGTCCGGCACGGCAACTCGGGTGGCCCCGCCGTGGACGTGCGGGGTCGCGTCCAGACGACCGTCTTCGCGGCGCGCGTCGACTCGAAGAGCGGTTACGGCGTGCCGGCGGATCCGGTTCGCAAGGCGCTCGCGCGCGGGACATCGCCGGTCTCGACAGGCGATTGCGCCAGCTGAGCCGCGCCCGGCCCACGCGCGGGTCGGGTTAGTGAAGCGCGGCAGTCAACCGAGAACGAGTGATGGATGAAGCGACCCCCCTGGGCGATACTCGGACTGCAACCGAGACAGCCCCCAATGCGGCGGGGGCCGATCCCGGAAAAAGCACCAGAGGGCCCCGATGCGGCGGGGGCTCCTGGAACTAAGCGACAGGGCAGGCCCCGATGCGGCGGGGGCCGCCCCGGGCCAGAGGCCCCAATGCGGCGGGGCCCCTCCATCGCACATTCTCGAGCGGAACCGGGCGGCGGTTCCGCTCGAGGTCTTTCTAGGGCTCTTAGAACCCCAAGATGGAGTCGACACTCGCCAGCTTCAGGGCGTGGTCGAACGTCAGGCCGAGGCGCTGAAGCGCCGGGATCGTGTTCGCCGCCCTGCGCGCCGCTCGCCCCACGACGGCGTGGTCGAGGCCGAAGATCTCGTAGAACGGGTCCCGAAGCTTCCGCTCGTAGTCGGTGCTCCAGCCGGTGTCGCGCCAGTGCGCGAGATACGTGCAGACGTTTGCGTCGACTCCGTCGAGCTTCCGAAGCTGCGCCGAGACCAGCAGCGTCGAGCTCCGAATCGTCCGGAGGGCAGTACTCGACGTCCTGACCCGGCCGAAGGCGCGGACGAGGCGACGATACGGCGGGATCAGCGACTGCATGAGGATCACCTCGCGCCATGCGATGTCGATCACGCCCGCCCGTCGGTTGAACGACGCGCTGCGGTTTCGCGGGAGCACGTCGCAGGTCTTCAACGCCCGAGCCTCGCGCCACGTCGCGGCATCGGCTGCGTACGCCTCGGCCAGCTCGAAGGTGCGCGCTGCGCTCCAGAACCTGGCTGCGGCCGGCGTCGGAGCCGAGCTTGCAGAGCCCGCGCCGAGCGCGAACGCCGATGCCGCCGCGACTGCGACGGCCGTCGCTCGGCTACTCATGGACGACGCGGCCTTCCATGCCTCCCGCCACCGTGACGATCTGGCCGGTGACGTGGCCGGAGACGACCGGGGAGGCGAGCGCGACGACCTGCGCGGCCACGTCCTCCGGGCTTGCGACCTTGCGGAGCGCCATCGTTCTCGAGATCGCGCGCACCCGCTCTTCGTCGACGAGGCCGCGGGTCATTGGCGACTCCGTCCAACCGGGGGCGACCGCGTTCACCCGCGCGCGCGGCGCGATCCGCACGACCTCGTTCTTGAGGCTCAGCAGGAGCCCGTGCAGGACCGCCGACTTCGCCGCCGCGTAATCGGCGTGCCCGGCCTCGCCGAAGAGCCCCGCGGTCGACCCGACGAGGACGAGGCTCCCGTCGCCACGAAGGCGCCGGAGGAAGCCGCGCGCGGTGAGGAAGGTGGCGGTCAGGTTCGCGTCGATCGTGGCGCGCCAGCGCTCGAGCGGCAGCTCCCAGACGGGGACGTCCTCGGAGGGCCAGACGCCGGCCACCGCAGCGCACACGTCGAGCGGTGCCGCCTGGTCGAAGAGAGCCTCGACCTGCACCTCGTCGGTGAGGTCGGCTCCGGCTACCGTCGCGTCGGGTAGCTCGGCGGCGACGGCTTCGGCTCGGTCCCGGCCGCGGTGGTAGTGCACGACGACTCGGCATCCCTCGGCGGCGAAGGCCCGGGCGCACGCCGCGCCGATCCCGCCCGATCCGCCGGTGACGAGGATGCGCTGGCCGGCGAGCCCGGTCTCCACGGACGGGAGCGTAGACCGAGCAAGCCGGGAGAAGTCGTCTTGGATCGTCGCTGCCTAGGGTTAAAGCAAGCGACGACGGAGGCATCCGATGACCGAGGGATCCGAGTCCAGGCAAAAGCGTGGTAAGGAGCTCTGGGGACCGCGCGTCCGCACGGCGCGGCTGAAGGACCTCTATGCGCCGCGCGAGGTCGAGCCGTTCACCGTGCCGCGGGGCGGGATCGACAACCTCGGGCTGCACTCCACGGACATCTTCACGATTCCGGATCGTGGCGAGTTCACCGTCGACTTCAAGGGCTACTTCCGCGTCGCCCGCGAAGACCCGTCGACAGACGACTGGGCCGCCGCGCACATCCGCGTCAACATCATCGACCTCAAGCTCAAGGGGAAGGACGAGAACCTCGGCGAGATCACCGTCACGCTCAACCGTGACATCGTCTCGACGGGCGAGATCTTCCCCGCGAGCGGCCCGGCCGGTCCGAAGGCATGCCGGATCGCGACGCCGGCTGTCTTCGACGTGCCGGCGCTGGGAATCAGCGTGTTCAACAAGGAGCCCATCCTGCTCATGAACAGGACGGTGGTCGCGATCCCGCCCGTGAACGATCCGAACGGCCATGCGCTTCTCTTCAATCTGCCCCTCTTCGACCGAGAGGACCCGAACGGCGAGCCGCGCGCCTATCTCACGAGCCTGCGCTACGGCGCCGACCACTACCTCACGGAGAAGGAGGCTGAAGCCTTCCGCAACGCCTGACGCGCGGCGGCTTCGCGCCGACGCGATAGAACACGCACCGTGCGCGTCTTCGTCGTCAGCGACATGGAAGGCGTGTCCGGGATCGTCAGATGGGCGCAAACGGAGGGCGGCGATCCGATGTACGCGGAGGGGCGGCGCCTCTACACCGAGGAGATCAACGCGGCCGTTCGCGGCGCCAAGTCGGCCGGCGCGACCGAGATCGTCGTCATGGACTGTCACGGCGCCGGCGGTGGCTGGAACTTCAACTCGCTCGTCCCCGAGCTGCTCGACCCGGCCTGCGAGTTCGTGGTGCAGGAGCGGTGGACGGAGTACACGGAGCTGCTCGAGAGCGGCTGCGACGCCGCGCTCTTCGTGGGGATGCACGCGAAGGCGGGAACGCCGGACGGCGTGCTCTCGCACACCGTGTCGGGAGAGGCGTGGCGCGAGCTGCGCTTCAACGGCGTCGCGGTCGGCGAGACCGGCATCAACGCCGCCCTCTGCGGGCACTGGGGCTGTCCGGTGCTGCTCGTCACCGGCGACGACGCGGTGTGCCGCGAGGCGCGAGACCTACTCGGACCGGGCCTGACGACGGTTGCGGTCAAGACCGGGCTCGGCCGCTTCAGTGCGCGTCAGCTTCCGGCGCTGCGAGCCCGCGAGCTGATCGAGGAGGGCGCCCGAAGTGCGCTGAAGGACCTGAAGGCCGTCGCGCCGTACCACCCGGGCCGGCCGTGCGAGATCGAGATCGCATTCCTCTCTCCGGACCGGCTGGTCCAGTACCGCAATCGCCGCGGCGTCGAGCAGCGCAACGCGATGACGCTCGTCTCGCGCGCCGACGACTGGTGGACGGCTTGGTCGCAGTTCTTCTTCTGAGCTAACGGAGCTTAGGCCCCACGCCGAGCTGCGTGACCAGGCTCAGCATGTCCACCTCGCTGAAGCTCACCCCGATCCTGCCTCCGGCGATCTGCGCGATTCCGATGCCGGTGACCGTCATCCGCTTCCCGGTCGGGGGGATGCCGAACAACGCGGCCTTGTGCGTGCCGACGGTCGTCCACCGGACGGCGACCTTGTCGCCCTGCGTGAGGATGTCCTCGAACTTGAACTCGATGTCGGGGAACGCCTGGCGATACATCTGCACGAATCGCTTGATTCCGGCTGGCCCTTTGATCGGGCGTCGGAGGTTCGCCGACGAATGGCCCACATAGTCGTCCGCGAAGATCTCGTCGACCGTCTCGATCGCGCCTTTCGTGAAGACGTCCTCGAAGAACTGGCGGGCGACCTTTCTGTTGTCTGCAGCAGCCATCCGGACCTCCCTCCCAGCGACGATTGCGCGGGCGATCCTCCGGTTGTATCGACGAGACGGCCGAACGGCTTCTCCGACGTTGCTCGATCGGCGGTCCGGCGACGCGCCTCAGACCGGGATGATCGAGAGCTCTTCGGCCAGCGTGAAGAACGCCTTCGCGAAGGGCGACGACTCCGTGCGCTCGCGCACCTCGTCCCAGGCGATCTGCTCGCGAAGCGAGCGCGCGATCTCGAGTACGCCCCCGAAGTCGGGCTCCTGCTCGGTCAGCGCCATCAGCTTCGTCACCATCACGTCCTCGAGGCGCGCCACCGGCATCGGCATCGCCTGCACCTCGAGCTCGTCCGCCCGCTCGAGGATCTCGTCGGTGACGGGCCCGCTCGACGGGTTGAAGATCAGGTCGACCAGGTAGTCGCCGTCGTAGGCCTTCACGAGCCACCCCTCGGGAGGCCGCTCCGTTCGCAGACCCGCACGCGCGAGTGCCTCGAGCGCGCGGTCGGCGTCCTCGGCCTTGATCATGAAGTCGACGTCGTGCTCGGTCTTCGGGCCGCCGCGTGCCCACGCTGCAAGCCCTCCCGCGAGCGCGTGGGGGACACCCCCGTCACGGAGGGCTGCGCTTGCGCGCCGTGCCGACTCGACGAGCCGGTCGAACTCCTCCTCGTTCGCCACGGCCGCGAGCTACCCCGGCTTGAATGGGCCCAATCCTGGGCAGATCTCCGGCATGGATGCGGCCAAGCGCACGATCAGAATCGCCGCGGCGGGCGACATCCACGCCTGCGAGCCGCATCGCGAGCGGATCGAGGCGGCCTTCGCCGAGGTCGAAGCCGACGCCGACCTGATCCTGCTCGCGGGTGACCTCACGACGCACGGCGAGCCCGAGGAGGCGGCGGTGCTCGCCGACGCGTGCAGCGCCCTCGCGACGCCGGTCTACGCCGTGCTCGGCAACCACGACCACCACCTGAGCCGCGCCCACGAGGTGCAGGACGCGCTCGAGGCGGGCGGCGTCGTCGTGCTCGACCGCGACTGGGCGGTCGCAGAGATCGACGGCGTCGACGTCGGCATCGTGGGCACGAAGGGCTTCGTCGGCGGCTTCCCCGGCTCGTCCCTGCCCGACTTCGGGGAGCCGCTGCTTCGGCGGGTGTACGCCGAGACCTCGGCTGAGGTGGAGGCGCTCGAGCGCGGCCTCCAGGCGGTCGCCCACTGTCCGTTGCGGCTCGTGCTCCTCCACTACGCGCCGATCACCGAGACGCTCGAGGGCGAGCCGATCGGGATCTGGAACCTGCTCGGATCGGCCCGGCTCGCGCTGCCCGTGGCGGAGTACCGGCCCGATCTCGTCGTCCACGGCCACGCCCACGCAGGCCGGTTCGAGGGCGCGATCGGCGACACGCCGGTCTACAACGTCGCGGTCGAGGTGATCGGCCGCGACTTCTACGTCTTCGAGCTCGAGGCGACCGCCGGGCGCTCCGAGGTCGAGGTCGACGCGCCGTCCGCGTAAGCGGCGTGCTTCACGCGACCTCGAGCGCGGCGCGCTGCCTGCTCACGCGTTCCATCAGCCGGATGCAGCCGTAACCGACCGTGGCGTAGATCAGGCCGATGAACGCCTCGGCGGCGACGAGCCTGCGCACGTCGCCGAGCGACGAGCCGTCGGCGAGCTTGCGGGCGGCCTCGATCCCGTGCGTCAGCGGCACGCCCTGCGCGAGGGTGCTCATCCAGCCGGGAAGGTTGTGCAGCGGCACGTTCACCCCGCAGAAGACGAGCAGGAAGCCGAAGAAGAGGTTCGAGGACACGGCCGTGTCGCGGAAGCGAAGGCCCACCGCCGCGTTCACGAGCCCGAGGCCGGTGCACGCGAAGGCGGTCACGGCGATCACGAGCGCGAGCGAGCCGAGGGAGCCGGTCGGAACGTGCACGCCGAGGAGCAGCGCGCCGACCGTGAACGCGAAGGCAGAGACGAGGATCCCGTTCGCGATCACCGGCAGCGAGCGGCCGAGGAAGAGCGGCAGCCTCGGCGCCGGAGTGGCGAGGATCACCGAGAGCGTCTTCTGGTAGCGCTCGCCGTCGATCGTCTGCGCCATCGCGAACAGGCACGGGAGCGACGCGTACTGGAGCGCGTTCCCGACGACGTAGAACTTGTCGGACTCGAGGTGCGTCGTCCGGCCGATGTACGCGAAGAGCAGGATCTGGAAGAGCGGCGCGACGCAGAACGTCGGGATCAGGATCCAGGGCGAGAGCCAGCCGAAGAGAGCGCGGTAGCTCGTCAGCCCGCCCACGAAGAAGATCCGGATCGAGCTCATGTGAGCGAGAGGGTCGCCCTCGCTCGCGCCGACCGCAGCACCGTGCCGACGAGGAGGGCGCCGATCACGCCGTAGCCGAGCCCGAGAGCGGCGCACGCGGCCACGTCCCAGAGCGGCGATCCGCCGAGCGCGGCCTCGCGGATCGCCCGGACGCCCCAGGTCGGAGCAAGCGCCCAGGAAATCGGCCGCACCCAGCCGGGGAAGAGCGAGAGCGGGACGAGGAAGCCGCAGACGAGCCAGATCGGGTACTCGAGGGCGTTCCCGAGCGCCCATGCCGTCCGGTAGCGCACGACGGTCACGGAGAGCAGGAATCCGAGCATGCCGATCGACACGATCGTCACCGGCACGGCGAGGCAGAAGAGGAGCGGATGGACCATCCGCAGGTGGATGCCGAAGAGGAGGCGGCCCCAGAGAAGGGTCGAGGCCATGCTGTAGATCCCGATTGTCGACATCGCGATCGCGATCGGAAGCTGGACGAGTGAGAAGTGCGCCGGAGTGGCCACGATCGGCTCGAGCGTTCCCTCCCAGCGCTGGCGCTGGATCGCGGAGCTCGCGGTCACGCTCGTCGCCGACCAGATGCCCATCACGCTCGCGCCGAGCGAGGCGTAGAGGAGCGCCGACGGGTCGTGACGCGTGCGGAACATGAAGAAGGCCGTAGTGGCGAAGAAGAGCGGCCAGATCACGCCGAGGATGCCGGTGAACGCGCTCCTCGACAGCATCTTCAGGTGGAGGACGAAGCCGACCAAGACGATGCGAACCGCGTTCATTCGGCGGTGACGAGTGCGACGTAGGCGTCCTCGAGCGTCGGCTCGCGCGACGAGACGCGGCCGACGCTCGAGCCGTCGAGCCGGCCGAGGAGGGCGTGCGTGACCTCGCGCTCGCCGTCGACCTGCACGACGAGCACCTGGGCCTGATCGCGCTCCTCGACCGAGACGCTGCGCACGCCCTCGACGACGCGCAGCCGCTCGACGGCCTCGTCGGCCGTGCCGTAGACCTCGATCTCGACGACCTTGCCGCGGGCGACTCCCGCCTTGAGGTCGCGCGGCGTGCCTTCGGCGACGATCTTCCCCTCTGCGATCACGGCGATGCGGTCGCAGAGCGCGTCCGCCTCGAACATGTAGTGCGTCGTCAGGAGCACCGTCTTCCCGATCGCGGTGAGCGAGGCGATCGTCGCCCGCAGCTCGCGCGCCCCGACCGGATCGAGCCCGATCGTCGGCTCGTCGAGGAAGAGCACCGGCGGGTCGTGAAGCAGGCCGCGCGCGACGTGCAGCCGCTGCCGCATCCCACGCGAGTAGCCCTCCACCCGCTCCTTCTCGCGGCCGGCGAGCCCGACGAGGTCGAGGAGCTCGGCGATCCGCCGCTTCTGCTCGCGCGCCGGGACGGCGTAGAGCTCAGCGAAGTAGCGCAGGTTGTCGAGCGCCGAGAGCCGCTCGTAGACGCCGCGGTCGCCCCCGAAGACGTAACCGATCCGCTTCCGCACCTCGCGCGCGTCCTTTACGACGTCGAAGCCGAGCACGCGCGCCTCGCCCGCGGTCGGGATCAGCAGCGTGATGAGCATCTTGATCGTGGTCGTCTTCCCGGCGCCGTTGGGCCCGAGCAGGCCGAAGAGCTCTCCCTCGCCGACCTCGAAGGAGACGCCTCGGACCGCCTCGACGTCGACGGTCCGGCGCCGGAGCGCGCCCGTCGTCGTCTTGTACGTCCGCCGCAAGTCGCGGGCCTCGATCACCCCCATTTGCAAACGAGTCTAGATTGCGGCGACAACGGGGCTTGACAGATATAGCATTTCTGCTATTCTCATAGCAGGTATGCGATACGTGATGGCGCTGATCGTAGTTCCCTTCGCGTTCATCGCCGCGGGTTGCGCCGAGGAGCGCGACCACAGCGCTCCAGCGAAGCCGGCCGCCGTCACCGTCCCCGACCTCACCGGCGAGGACCTCGACTCGGCGGAGGAGGAGCTCGACTCGCTCGGGATCGGCTACTCCGTCGACTCCGGCGACGACACCGTCGTCTTCGAGCACCTCTGGGAGGTCTGCTACCAGGAGCCCGCGGCGGGAACGCACGCGAGTTTCGTCACGCTCACCGTCGAACACTCCTGCGATGGCGACTGACCCGCGCAAGCGACCCCTGAGCCGCGTCGCCGAGAAGGCTCGGGCACGCCTCGCGGGCGTCGAGGGCGACGGGTGGTTCTTCGCCCAGATCGCCGATCAGGTCGCACAGCGGCGGGTGGCACAGAACCTCTCGCAGCGCGAGCTCGCCGAGCTCGTCGGGACGACGCAGTCGGCGATCGCGCGGCTCGAGGCGGGCGGGCGGCCACCGCGGATCGACACCCTCTTGCGGATCGCCGAGGCGCTCGACTGCGACCTCGCCGTCGAGCTGCGCCCGCGGACACGCGTGGAGGAGCAGTGAGGGACGAGCTCCTCGAGCGGCTCGACTCGGCCGAGCGAACGATTCGCGAGCTCCAGTCCGAGGTCGACGCCCTGCGCGCCCTCGCCGGCGCCGAGGAGCCGGCGGCGCCCGAGCCGATCCCTGCTCCCGAGCCGCTGCTTCGGCCGGCGCCCGAGACCGGCTGGTGGCAGGACGAGCGCGGTCGCTGGCACGAGCGGCGCCGCGAGCCCGTGCCCGAGCCGGAGCCCGAGGAGCCGCCGATCGCAGCTGCGGTGGCGGACGAGCCGGAGCGCGAGCCGTCCGTCTGGCAGCGCGAGCTGCGCGTCGACCGGAAAAGCGAGCTCGACGATCTTCTCGGAACGAAGGGCCTCGCGTGGACCGGCGGTGTCGTGACGCTCCTCGGCGTCGTCTTCTTCTTCGTTCTCGCCGTCAACCGGGGCTGGATCGGACCTGGCCTGCGGGTCGCGATGGGCGCCGCGGCGTCGTGCGCCGTCTTCGGAGCGGGAATCTGGGTGAAGCGGCGCTACGGGGCGCTCTACGCCGCCTTCTCCGCGGCCGGTGCCGGAATCGCCGGCGGGTACGCGACGCTGCTCGCCGCAACCGCGCTGTACGACTTCCTTCCGGAGCCGGCCGCGCTCGTCGTCGCGGCGGGGATCGCCGCGGTCGGCCTGGCGCTCGCGCTGGCGTGGGAATCGGAGACGCTCGCCGCGCTCGGTCTCGTCGGCGCGATGCTCGTCCCCGCGACGCTCGTCTTCGAGGGCGGCTTGACGACGATCGGCACCGCGTTCGCCGCCATCGTGTTCGCCGCGACCGCGGTCGTGGCGATTCGCGAGGACTGGCGTGTCCTCCTCGGCGCCGGCGTCGTCGCGAGCCTGCTCCAGATGGTGGGTCTCGCCGCCTACGACGACTCCGTGCTCGCGGGCGGCGTGATCGCGGTCGCCGCCGTGCTCTGGCTCCTCTACCTCGGCAC
>Ga0066710_100007113_pt1 | contig 10621 bp, 13 predicted proteins | sample GraSoiAngelo_159_FD_79666 | JGI IMG/M metagenome (GOLD analysis project Ga0066710, IMG submission 79666) | Grasslands soil microbial communities from the Angelo Coastal Reserve, California, USA - 14_1009_16_40cm | ecosystem: Environmental > Terrestrial > Soil > Grasslands | place: USA...
CCAGCTCCCGCCGCAATGCGACGAGGTGCTGCTGGTTCAGGCGCTGAATGATGAGCGCCATCAACGGGGCGAGGATCCGACCGATGCCCCGAACCTCGGGATGCGGATTCAGCGTGACGCGCGTGCCCTCTTCGGCGGGTTCGATCAGATAGCGGCCGATGGGTCGGATCATGCCCGCCCACTCCCCCTCAAACGCGACCTCGCGCCCGGCGTCCACGCGAACCAGCCGAACGGTCGAGTCGATCGTCCGTCCCATTGCCTTTGACACGTATCGATAGCGCGCCCCAATCGTGCCGGGTTGTCCCTCGACGAGAGTGGCTGTCTGCATGTCGCTCTGCCATCGCGGCCAGTTCCCGAGGTCGGCGAGGAAGGCGAAGACCTCCGAAGGCGGGGCCCGGACGACGCCGCTCACGGTGACATCGACCATCAGGAAGGATGATAAACGCCGCCCACGTCAGGTCGCCGACCCAGCGCCTTCTGTCGTCGGTCCACCAGCGACGCAGACAAACTCCACGTCTGGATCGTGGAGCATCGAGGGCGCGCCGTCGACGAGCACATCGGCGCGGTCCCGTGTGCGATCCCGCGCATAGTGCGTTTCCTCGCCGGCCATCCACCGCTCCCACTGACCTCGCATTGCATCGCCGTCGCGCTCGATCCCTCGCGCCAGACGCACGCTTGGCGGTGCCTCGACCCAGATGGCTAGGCTCAGGCGCTCGGCGACGGCGCGCCGCGCCGAAGAGACGCCCTCGAGCAGCACGACGTCGCTCGTGGAGAGTTCGCGCCAGTCGCCAATGCCTCGGGCGGACCAGTCATACGCGCGGTAGCGGACGTGCTTGCCTATCGCGAGTGGCCCGAGGGCTTCAGCTTCAAGGCGGCCCCACCACTCAACCGGCTTCTCCCACGATGCAAAGTCGTCCGTATGGAGGATTGCAAGGCTGCCGAGGGCGCTAGCCAGCCGGTCGGCAAAGACGCTCTTGCCGGCGCCGCCCGGGCCGTCGATCGCGACGAGGCGGACTGGTCCGCAGCGCTGTGGTGCGTGACGGATGGCAGCCGAGAGATCCCCGTAACGGCAAATGGTTGGTGTCTTCTTCGCCACGAGCACACCTCCAATTGCGGAATGCGCAGCTTGTTGCTCGGCGAAGGCGCGACGTCGACCTGGCCGAGGCTCGCCCGATCGGCCATCAGGTCGATCTCGTCGATCCTCCCGGCCCTGATTTATGTCGCCGACCGCCGGAGGACAGGCCCGTATGCACGCCCCCAGATGGCACCGCGGAGCCGGCAAGGGGGTGCAGCTCGAACACCGGTCGACCCGTGACCGCCTGCTCGGGACGGTCGATGTCAATCTTGTCGACTGCTCGGACGAACCACGCGCCTAATGGCGAGCGCCGGGCCTGTGGAGCGAGGACGTCGCGGATGAAGCCTGCCGCCTCCTCCGGGCCCAGCTCGATAGCGGTGAGCTCCTCTCTCGATCGACCCAGGGAGATGGTTGCGCGACCGGCCGCCCGCAGATTGCGGACCCAGTGGACTTCGCCGAATGGGCTGATCACCCCCCGCCTTCCCGCGTCCTCGCAGAGGGTGACCGGCGTCGTTCGGAGCAGGCCGGTCTTCCGACCTGGAATGGTGATGAGCACGTCGGGCCCGAGCTTCACGCCCGCCGCCAGGAGCCTGCGTGCGACGGCGTTGAAGAATGGCACCCACCACGGCACGTGCTTGGCTCCGTCCGGCGCTGCCATGGTCAAACCTTCCAACGCCACGCCGCGATGCGCAAGTCGCACCGGGACTGCGGACATGGACCGATTCGACACCGGTCGCCCAGGCGATCTTCCGGGTGCGCTAGTACCCTCTGCCGGTGACATCGTTCGGAACTCTGCTGGAAGCCGCGCTCGGGCGCCTGGCGCAAATTGGCGCGAGTCCCCAGGACGACGTGGAGACGCGCCAGCGCAAGGCGCTCCTGGTGCTCATCTCGGTCCTGATCCTTCCCATTTCGCTGCTGTGGGGCGGCCTGTACCTCGCCTTCGGCTCTCCCGTCGGGTACGTGCCGTTCGTGTACTTCGCCGTCCTGGTGGGTGCCATCGGGGTCTTCTCGCGCACGCGGGACCTCGCATGGCTGCTGCGAGTCAACCTCGTCGACATCCTGCTCGCGCCAACGCTGTCCATGATTCCGCTGGGCGGGTTCCTCGCGGCGGGTGGCGTGGGACTGTGGGGCATCCTTGCCCCAATGGGCGCGCTCGTCTTCGGAGGGGTGCGATCGGGCGTTCGCTGGTACATCGCCTTCGTGGCGGTCTTCATTGGATCAGGCGTTGCGGGCGGCGCCGTGGGCAGTATCTCCCCCCTGCCGACATGGTTCACGAGCACGATGCTCGCGCTCAACGTGGTAGTCGGCGGGACGATCGTGTTCACGCTCCTCGCGCTCTTCGCCAAGCAGCGGCAGGACGCGCTGTCGGCCATGAAGAGTGCCCAGGAGCAAGCTGAGAACCTGCTCCTGAACATCCTGCCCCGCTCGATCGCCGAGAAGCTGAAGGCAGAGCCTCAGACGATCGCCGACCAGTTCACCTCCGCGTCGATTTTGTTCGCCGACGTTGTCGACTTCACGCCGCGTGCGGAGCATCTGCCACCGGCCGAGGTGGTGGGCATGCTGGACCAGCTCTTCGGGTACTTCGACACCCTTGCTGACCGGTACGAACTCGAGAAGATCAAGACCATCGGCGACTGCTACATGGTCGCGGCGGGGGTCCCATCTCCGCGGGCCGATCACGCCCGAGCCCTGGCGCTCCTGGCCCTCGACATGCTTGAGGCGGTGCGATCGAGCGACGGCGTGGGAGACCTGGGCCTCGAGCTGCGGGTCGGCATCAACTCGGGCCCGGTCGTGGCCGGCGTCATCGGTCACAAGCGTTTCCTCTACGACCTGTGGGGCGACGCCGTGAACACCGCCAGCCGCATGGAGTCGCACGGGACGCCGGGTCATATCCAGATCACCCGGGCGACCCACGAGCTGATCGAGGACGAATTCGTCTGCGAGCCCAGGGGTACCGTCACCGTGAAGGGCAAGGGGGAGATGGAGACCTGGTACCTGGTCGGGCCAAAGCCAGGTCCCCGGTCGAAAGCCGGTCAGGACGCGGTGACCTCAGTGGCATCCGCATCCGAGAACCGAATCGTGCCGGCTGATGTCTAGAAGAGGCGAGCCGGGTGAGGGAGTACATGATCTGGCGCGAGTTCGAGGACGCGGTCCCTGAGCTGGCTCGGCTGGGTCGCCGTCGCTTCGAGGCGACTCGCGTCGCCCTGCTCGGGACCCTTCGGAAGGACGGTTCGCCGCGAATCAGTCCGATCGAACCCTATCTCGTGCTCGATCACCTGCTCCTCGGGATGCTCAGCCGCTCGCACAAGGCGCTTGACTTGATGGTTGACTCGCGCTGCACGCTTCACAGCTCGGTGTCCGATGTCAACGGCTCGGAAGGAGAGTTCAAGATCCACGGCCGCGCGGTTCTCATCACCGACGAGACAGTGCTCGACGGCGACTATCAGGCTTGGTGGCATGAGAAGGATGCTTCAGAGGCCCGCGTCTTCTCCTTGGACATCGCGAGCGCCGCGCATGTTGCCTGGGACATCAAGAAGGGCGAAATGACCGTCTTGAGATGGAACGTGAACTCAGGACTCGACAAGGTGGTGCGCGATTACTGAGCGTGACGCCGGCTGACGGCTGGGTATGAGCCGATGGCGACCCCGCCGAGGGCCACCAGCCGGGAGTGGATAGGCCTGGGCGTCCTGGCCCTGGCATGCCTTGTCTATGCCATGGATCTCACGGTCCTGGAGCTCGCGGTGCCGGCCATCAGCCGCGCGCTGCGCCCGACCGGCGCCGAACTGCTGTGGATCGTGGATATCTACGGCTTCTTCGTGGCCGGTCTGCTCATCACCATGGGCAGCCTCGGTGACCGGATCGGCCGTCGTCGGCTGCTGCTGCTCGGCGCGGCTGGCTTCATGATCGCATCGGTCCTTGCCTCTGCCTCGACGAGCGCGCCGATGCTGATCGCCACCCGGGCGCTGCTCGGAGTGGCGGGCGCGACGGTCGGCCCGTCCACGCTGTCGTTGATACGCACCATGTTCTCCGACCCGCGGCAGCGCACGACGGCGATCGGGCTATGGATCTCAAGCTTTTCGGCGGGCGCGGTGATCGGGCCGCTGGTCGGGGGCGTGATGCTCGAGTTCTTCTGGTGGGGATCGGTCTTCCTGCTGGCGGTTCCGGTGATGGGATTGTTGTTGCTGCTCGGGCCACGACTGCTGCCGGAGTATCGCGACCCCGAATCAGGGTCCATCGACCTCATCAGCGTGGGCATGTCGCTGGTGGCAGTGCTGGCGGTCATCTACGGCCTCAAGCTGATCGCCGAGGACGGCATCGCGCCCGTACCGGCCCTTTCGATCGTGGTTGGCGTCGCGCTGTTGGGCGCCTTCCTCGACCGACAGCGCCGCCTCGCCCGCCCCTTCATCGACTTGCGATTGTTTCGGTCGCGGGACTTCAGCGCGTCACTCGCGATTTACTCGCTGTCGTTCGTTGCCTTTGGCGGGGTGTCCTTCCTGATGGCGCAATACCTCCAGCTCTCGATCGGCCTCTCGCCGTTCGTGGCCGGTGTCTGGACGGTGCCGCAGTTCGGTGCCTTCATCGTCGGATCGATGCTGACCCCGCTGATGGTTCGGCGCGTGCGGCCCGAGATCACGATCGCCGGCGGCCTTGTGCTGGCCGCGGGTGGCTTCGCGCTGCTGACGCAGGTCCAGGGAGCGACTGCCTTGCCCCAGCTCGTGCTTGGGTCGGTGGTCATCGCCCTGGGGCTCGCGCCAGCCTTCACGCTGGCCACGGACTTCGTGGTGGGTTCTGCACCAGCGGAGCACGCCGGCACCGCGGCTGCGATCTCCGAGACCGGGTCCGAGCTGGGTGGCGCGCTGGGCATTGCCGTCCTCGGCAGTCTCGCCACCGCCCTCTATCGAAGTCAGCTCGCCGGGGCGATTCTCCCGTCGCTCTCGCCGGAGGCGTCAGCCAGCTCACGGCACACCCTGGGCGGTGCGAGTGCGATCGCCGCCCAGCTTCCTGCCGATCGCGCCGGAGACCTCCTGGAGACGGCGCGAGGCGCGTTTGCGCTCGGATTCCACGTGGTCGCTGCCATCGGCGCGGTGATCGTTGCGCTCCTGGCGCTCGTGGCGGCGCGGTACATCCGCGAGCAGTAGCACTCGCTCGTCGAGTAGGCAGCACCCGCTGGCGCTTCGAGGTATGACCTGATGCATGGACCACCGCCCCGAGACAGCACGGAGCGCGGGGGGATCTGCGGACACCCGCCCCATGATGGCGTAGCGTTCGCCCCGTGAGCCGCGAAGCCGAGGACTTGAACCGACGCCTCCTGCGCGCCCGGGACGCAATGGACCGCGCCTACGCCGAGCCGCTCGACGTCCGCGCCGTGGCCGCGGTGGCCCATATCTCCGCGGCGCACTTCAGCCGCTGCTTCCGCATGGTCTTCGGGGAGACGCCCCACCGCTACCTGCAGCGGCGGCGGGTGGAGCGCTCGATGTTCCTGCTGCGCGAGACCGAACGGAGCGTCACCGACATCTGCTTCGACATCGGCTTCTCCAGCCTAGGCACCTTCAGCCGCACGTTCCGGGAGATCGTCGGCGAGACACCATCGGGCTACCGAACGGGGCATGGACCGATCGTGGCGCCTCACTGCGTCCAGCTGGCGGCCATGCGGCCGTGGGTCGCGGCGAGGGTGGGGATGCAATCGAGCAGTTTTGGAGAAGCCGCCGGTGCGGCAGCGCCCTAGGATCAGGACCAACCCCAATGAACTCGCACAAGTGAGGATCGCCATGATCAACAGGCTGAACGTCGCCTCCATCTACGTCCTCGACAAGGAGGAGGCGCGCGACTTCTATGTCAATAAGCTCGGGCTCGAAGTGGGCAATGACATCCGGCAGGGTGACTACCGCTGGCTGACGGTGCGCGTTCCCGGCAACCCGGAGACCGAGGTCTCCCTGGAGCAACCCGGCCCGCCGCTGCACGACGAAGCGACCGCTGCGCAGCTCCGCGAGCTGATCACCAAGGGCGCCCTGGGCGGGCTCGTCTTCATCACGGACGACGCCCGGGGTCTGTACGAGACCCTCCGGGCACGCGGCGTGACCGACTTCACCCAGGAGCCGACCGAGCACTTCTACGGCACCGACATGGGCCTGCGCGATCCCTTCGGCAACCCCATCCGGATCCTGCAGCAGGGAAAGGTCGCCCAGAAGGCGACGGCCTGACCAATGTCTAAGCGGAACGATGCAATGGCTCACGTGAAGAGCACCACCAAGCGACCGGGCGCGCGCCGCAGCTCCGCCAACGTATGGACGGAGGAAGAGCGAGCCGCAATGCAGGAGAGCGCCCGAGAGCGGAAGGCGGCCTCCCGCCGCAGTCCGGACGAGGAGCGCGCCGAGAGCTTGCGCGACGTGCTCGCGAAGATCGCCGAGATGCCGGAGCACGATCGCGTCATGGCCGAGCGGATCCATGCGCTCGTCACGGCCGCCGCGCCGTCCCTCGTGCCGAGGACGTACTACGGGATGCCCGCGTACGCCAAGGACGGCAAGGTCATCTGCTTCTTCCAAGCCGCTTCGAAGTTCAAGGTGAGATACGCGACGCTCGGCTTTCAGCCCGACGCCAGTCTCGACGACGGCGGCCTGTGGCCGGTCGCCTTCGCGCTGAAGGACCTGACTGCTACCGAAGAGGCAAGGATCACGGCGCTCGTGAAGAAAGCGGCGAGCTGAGGACTTAGCTCGCCACCGCCAGCTGCTCGCCAGCCGAGAGATGCGGCTGGTGCTGGCCGGTCTTGGCGTTTCGTGCTGGGCGACGGGATCAGCACCGTGACGATCGCCTGGCCGGCGATCCGGACGGCGCCCGCAGGATCACTCGGACTGTTTGCCGGGTTGGCGATCGCTGCCTATACGCTGCCCGGGATCCTCGGTGCCCTGGCGCTGGGGGGCATCCTGCGTGGGCGCCCAGCGCGTGCGCTCGTGCTCGTCCACTGTCGCTGATGGCGCCTGGGGCAACGCCGGCGAGTACACGATGCTGTCGGCTTTGGCGGGAGCCGATGGACGGTTCGCCGTCATTGGGTAGCCCGCCTTTCCTCGACGGAGTTCCCGGGACTCATCGGGCTCCAGCCGGGAACCCGGCGTGATCGGTCAGTCGCGAACCCGCCGGCGTCAGGTCTGGGATCGGAGGAATCCTCCGATCGGATCGAGGAGGAGGTCCAGGCCAACGCCCGCGTCGGCCGCCTCCCGTCGCATCTGTTCGATGAGTGCTCGCGGGACGCTTCCGTAGAGCTCGAAACCCGCCGGCGTGATGAGCTCATATGCCGACCGGCTTCGTTCGTCCGAACCCTCGAAATGTGCGCTGATCCCCGCCTCATCGGGAAAGGCGTGCACGATGCGCAGCTGCGCGCCGGTCTCGTCGAGATACGCTCCGAAGAGGGTGGTTCGCGGCTTGGCGGACTCAATGTGATCCACCGCCTGGCCGAACATCGACTCGACGACCCCGCGAGAGCCGACCGGCACGTTGAAGCGGCTGATGAAGACGATCGGCTGGGCCATCGGTTGCCTCCCTCGGATTCGTGAAAACCGTCGGCGATGAGTGGGCCGTTGCTCGCGGGTTCGATACTAATCGCACCCCACGCATGGGAGCCGGGATGGGCGAGGCAGGAGGTCGCGGTCGTCGCGAGCTCGAGGCGGGATCGGTCAGCGCCGATGAGGATGCCCGCAGCCGCCTCATCTCCAACCGCCGAGCGCGGCGGCTCAGGCGATTCTGGCGGATGCTGCCGAGCGCACCGCGCTGCAAGATCTGCACATCGCCCTTCGGTCCCCCGGTCGGTCCGGTTCTACGCCTGATCGGCAAAGGCCGCTGGCCAGGAAATCCGAAATATTGTGGCGGTTGCTTCCGCGATCTCTACAGGCATCGCGAGGGCGCCGAGGTCGAGTGCACCCTTTTCTTCGCGGACGTTCGCGGTTCGACGCGTCTCGCGGAGTCGATGCCGCCCAACGAATTCCGGGCGCTGCTCGACCGCTTCTATGCGACGGCGGCGGAGGTCCTGGTCCGGCACGAGGCGGTCGTCGACAAGTTCGTCGGCGACGAGGTGGTGGGGATCTTCATACCCGCGCTGAGCGGCGAGCTCCACGCCCGGCGAGCGATCGATGCGGGGATCGATCTCTTGCGCGCCGCCGACCACTCGGACGGCGATCCATGGGTGCCGATCGGCATTGGCGTCAACACCGGTACGGCGTACGTGGGCGCCGTCGGCACGGCCGAACACGTCGAGTTCACCGCCCTTGGAGACGCCGTGAACGTCACAGCGCGGCTGGCTTCGGCGGCAGGGGCAGGAGAGCTCCTGATCACCGAGAGTGCCGCCCGGGCCGCGCAATTCGCGGCTGCTGGTCTCGCGCACCGGCGGCTCGAGCTCCGCGGCAAGACCTCGGCGACCGAGGTGATCGTGCTGTCGGTCGGCCAGGCAACGGGAGATTCGCTAAACGTCGGCTAGCGGTGACGGCAGGCCCGGATTGCCATCACGTCTCAATGCCTCCAATCGGCGCGCTGACGTCACTATCTCGGGACATGGGGTTTGACAGCCATTAGTATGCTACCTATAGTAGGCTAATGGATAGCACGACAAGCAAAGGAGCCCGACAGTGACCTCGATCCCCGCCTCCCCCACCCTCACCGGCCGACGCCCGCTGGCGCCAGCGTTCGCATTCCCCATCATCGGGCTGTTGACCGGCATGCGCGAGGCCACGGTCCTCGCGGTTACCGCGGAGACTCCGACGATCCGGTCGATCCGCCTCGAGCCGCCGGCCGGGTACAGCTTCCGCGCCGGTCAGCACGCGCTGCTCCGGCTCGACGCCGAGGCGGGCCCGGACATGCGCCCGCTGTCGATCTCCTCCGCCCCGTCCGAGGGGATCCTCGAGTTCGCGACCCGGGTCGGACCGAGCAGCTTCAAGCGTGCGTTCTTCGACCTCCGGCCCGGCGACCGGGTGAAGGTCTCGCGACCGATGGGCCGCTGGACGATCGACGCCTCGGCCCCCGCCGTCGTCTTGGGCGGCGGCATCGGGATCACGCCCGTCAAGAGCGTCCTGACCGAGTCCGTTACAGCGCGCCACCTGCCGGTGCGGCTCGTGATCTCGAACCGCAGCGCGGCCGAGACGCTGTTCGCGGCGGAGCTGACTGCGTTGGCCCGCCGCGCCCCGCGCATGAGCCTTGCGTGGCACCTGACCGAGAAGTCGGACGGCGGACTGAATGGCGAGGTTTACGGCGGACGCATCGACCGCACGGCCGTCGAGCGCGAGGTCGCCGCGGCCGACGCCGGAGCGGTGTTCTACGTCACCGGTCCGGACGCGATGGTCCGCTCGGTCGCCGGACTCCTCGCGGAGGCAGGCGTCCCGTCCTCACGCATCCGCCCGCTTGCCCAGGGATACCGGGCGCCGCAAGCGTGAGCCGCTGGTCGGTCCGATTGCGGGCGCGCGAGGCAGATCACCGTCCGGCCCTCGGCGCGGGGGCATCCAGCACGCGGGAGTTCGTGATCGACGACAGTGTGGGCTACATGATCAACCGCGTGGCCCGCTCGTTCGCCCAGGAGCTCGCGGATGAGCTGCAGCCGCGTGGCGTAGGCATCGGTCAGTGGCCAGTCCTGCTCTTCCTGTGGGCCCTCGACGGGTTGAGCCAGGCGGAGTTGGCGCGAATGGTGGCGATCGAGCCGCCGACGATGGTGCGCACGATCGACCGCATGGCGCGCGACGGGCTGGTGACCCGCGAACCCGATCCTGCCGATCGTCGGATCACTCGCATCTACCTCACCGATCGCGGCCGCGCGCTGCGCGACGTACTCGTGCCGAGGGCAGTGGCGGTAAACGAGGCGAACCTCGCACGCCTCACCAAGAGCGAGGGGCAGGCGCTGCACCGGCTCCTGGCGAAGCTGCTCGAGCCACGATAAGGCGACGATGCCTCGGGCTCCGCTGGGCAGGAGCGCGCTTCAACGAGGGCATGGTGAGCGGTTTGCACGACTGGACCTGATGAGCCAAGCCAACACCAAGCAGGAGAGACATCATGCGCGGAGTTGTCATGCACGCCCCAGGCGACGTTGGCGTCGTGGAGCGTGACGACCCAACCATCATCGAACCCACCGACGCAATCATCCGCGTCACGGCGGCCTGCATCTGCGGGTCGGACCTGTGGCCCTACCGCGGCATCGAGGACGTCCACGACACGCCGATGGGCCACGAGTACGTCGGCGTCGTGGAGCAGATCGGCGACGCCGTCAAGGACATCAAGGTCGGCGACTTCGTGGTCGGCTCGTTCTTCGCCTCCGACAACACCTGCGAGCTCTGCCGGGCCGGCTACCAGTCCCACTGCGTGCGGGCCGTGTCGATGAACACTATTGGCTCCCAAGCCGAGTATCTCCGCGTGCCCCTCGCCGACGGCACTCTGGTTGCCACCCCCGGCCAGCCTGACGCTGACCTCATCCCGTCGCTGCTCGCCGCCTCGGACGTGCTCGGCACGGGCTGGTTCGCCGCCGTCGCCGGCGAGGCTGGCCCGGGCAAGACCGTTGCGGTTGTCGGCGACGGTGCG
>Ga0066710_100007114_pt1 | contig 10619 bp, 10 predicted proteins | sample GraSoiAngelo_159_FD_79666 | JGI IMG/M metagenome (GOLD analysis project Ga0066710, IMG submission 79666) | Grasslands soil microbial communities from the Angelo Coastal Reserve, California, USA - 14_1009_16_40cm | ecosystem: Environmental > Terrestrial > Soil > Grasslands | place: USA...
AGAAGAAGGCGAGGTCTTTGCCGAGTGTTTCGGCGGCGCAGGCGCGGGCTTCTTTTTGGGCGTGATCGTAGCAGAAATGCGGGTGGCTGCTACTGCGGGGGGTGCGGCAGCAACGGCCATCAGTGAAGGTGAAACGGCATAGGGACACGCGGTCCTTTGGACTGAGACATGGCATGGTTTTTCTCCTAAGAGTTGAATTTGGGGATTTGCTAAAAAAAAGAGCCGGCAAGGATGCCGGCGGTACGAACAGATGCTTTGAGATGAAGGCTAAGTTGAGATCCTTCAGGCCGCAGAAGGCGCGGCCTTCAGGATGACAATGCCGGGACGGTCTAGCTGGAAGCACCGCGGGGACGCGCTGAAGCGCGCCCCTACAAAGCCCTTATAAAGAAAAGGCCTCGCAGGAAGCGAGGCGCACTACTCAACAAAAATAAGTATAGAGATTCATATGGGGCCTGTCAAGGACGAAAATCGCTCCAGCCGCCATACGGGCGCCTGCTCCTACGTCAAACGGTGGGCACGACAGGAGGGCGAAGAGAGATTCCTCGACTACGCAGGCCCACCCTTTCGCGGGAGCGAAAGGGCAAGACAAAATCGGCCTGTTCCGCTCGGAATGACAGTGGGTGGGCCAGCGGGACCAAAAAAATCGAGGGCGCATCGGCGGTTAAGCCTTTGCGCCCTCTTTCAATTGAGCCGAGAAGTTTTTGAGGCTTCCCGGCTCAATCTGGCGCGAGGATAGAATTGCTGTTTCGGCTTTGCAAGTGGTTTCTACATGTTTCGCTGTGGAAAGCTGTGCACGGCTGTGCAAAAGCGGTCAGGCCCGAAAGCTTGTGTCAACCTCGTTCCGACAGGCCTTTCACTCTATTTGTCAAGGTAGTACTCGACAGTGGTGACGATGCGGACGGTTTTCATGAGACTGGAGTCGGCGGCGGATTCTGCGCCACCAAATTGGCCAGGTTCGCTGGTGTCGCTGCCTTGATCTGCAGCGAGAATCGCGAAGACACCTTGATTGGCCTGGCGAATCCCGCCGACCTTAGCGCCAGAATCCGCGGCGAAACGATCGGCGGCAGCGCGGGCGTTGCGAGTGGCTTCGGTGATCATGTCGGGCTTGATGGAGTTCAGGCCGGTGAATTTGTAGGCGACCCCTTGTCCCTGGCCTGGATTGGTACTGAGCACGATGCCTTTCCGCACCAGCTGCATGGTTTTCTGGGCAGCGGTCGCGACCTGATCGACACGTGGAGTCCGCACCGAGATTTCCTGCTCAATGATGTAGCGATGCGGGGCGCGCTGGGCGCCGCCGTATTCGTTGGCCTGCGTGTCCACGACGCGAACGACGCCAAGCCCGATTTCGGACCCCTGAATACCTTGCTACGCGAGGAACTGTAGGACGGTGTTCTTATCGGCTTCGGTACGCGCATAGACGGCGGCGAGATCGTCGCCGGCTTGCTTATAGCTGATGGGCCAAATGGCGAGGTCCGATTTAACTTGGCGCTCGACGAGGCCTTTGACGGTGACATAGCGGTCGCTGAGGCGCGTGGCTTTGATTTGCGCACCAAGGATCCATCCGCCAAGGATGAGCCCGAGGGCGAGCTGCGCTCCGAGCAGAATGGTGCCGCGAGGAGAAAGCTGGTTGCCGTTCATTTTTCTCCGGGAGATCGCAACCTCACTCGCCGCAGTGTGTTGCGATCGCTATTCCAAGTATAACGCAGCAAGACGGCGCGAGGCGGCAGGAGACGGGAGGAGCAATCGGCGGGGACAAAAAAATCGAGGGCGCATCAGCCGTGAAGCCTTTGCGCCCTCTTTCAATTGAGCCGAGAAGTTTTTGAGGCTTCCCGGCTCAATCTGGGCGTGAGAATAGAATTGCTGATTCGGCTTGGCAAGTGATTTCTGATGGCTTGCTTGTGGAAAGCTGTGGACGGCTGTGCATAAGTGGCAGCGCTGAAAGCTTGCTCCCCGTTAAACGGGCTGCACGCTTGACAGGGTAGATGCGCGGGTGTACCGTCCGGGTCAATCCCGCCTGGTATTTCGTAGAGGAAGGAGGCAGTCATGTTGAGGAAAGCCATTTGGGCCTTGGGGGTCGCCGTGTCTTTAGCGGCGCCCATGGCCGTACATGCGCAGGGAGACTATCTGGACGTATTTATCGTGAAGGTGAAGCCGGAGAAGCTGGCCGACTTCCAAACACTGACGAAAAAATGGATTGATGCAAACCGAAAGTTCAACGGCGATCACTGGCTCGCCATGGCGACTGCGTATGGCGAAGGCGACGTGTACCAGTTCACCAGCCCGCGCCAAGATTACGCGGACATCGATAAAGCCAACGAGACGGCCATGGCCGCATTGAACAAAGCCTACGGCAAGGATATAGCGGAGAAGATGGGGCGCGACTTTGCGAATTGCCTGGTGTGGTCGCGGACGGAATTGCGCCGGCGGCGGCCGGACCTGAGCCGGAAAGTACCACCTGACGCCGCTGCGTACGCAAAATTCATCGGTGAATCGCGCGTCCTACGGACGACGGCGGTGCATGTTCGTCCGGGCCACGTGCCGGAGTTCGAAGCGTTCTTGAAAGAATTCAAGGAGGCCGGGGAAAAAGTGGCCGATGCACAACCGGTGTTCGTTTCGCAGGTGGTCGAGGGAGGCAAAGGCGCAACGTTCTACATCACTGCGCTGCGAAGTTCGCTGGGCGGCTTCGACAAGAATCCCACCCTGCTGCAAATTCTGGGTGAGGAAGGGTTGAAGAAATTCCAGAAGGTGAACGCCGAGTCCGTGGAGGAAACGCAATCGGCGATCTTGCGCTTCTCACCTGAACTCAGCAATCCACCGGAAGAGATTGCCTCAGCCTCGGCTGAATTTTGGCACCCCAAGCCGATGATGGCTGCGGCGGCCTCGAAGGCGAAAGCACCAGCTGCCAAGACGTCTGAGATGAAACCAGCCGCGGAAAAGCAAAAACCGTAACGGCCACAAGACCCGAGGCAGCGACTAGCGAAGCCCATGCGCTAGGGGTGTTTGCGAGTGAGGAGTTCGAGCTCGTCGAGGGTACGAGGCCAATCTTCGCGGAGAAGGCGCGAGAGGGCGCGGTCGGCGAGGAGCTTTCCGCCGGTCTGGCACGTGGGGCAGTAGTTGGTTTCGTTGGAGGCATAACGGATGCGCTGGATTTTGGTGTGGCAGCGCAGGCAGGGCTGTTTGTAGCGGCCGTGGACGGCCATTCCTTCGCGAAAGGCAGTGACGTTTTCGGGGAATTTTCCGGCGGCTTCGACACGCAGGCGCTCCGTCCAGCGGGTGAGGCTGGCGCGCGTGGCGGCGAAGAGGCGCTGAATTTCCGGCACGGTGAGCTTCTGGGTGAGCGCGAGCGGGGAAAGTTTCGCTTCGAACAAAATTTCATCGGAATAGGCGTTGCCGATGCCGCTGAAGAGGCCTGGGTCGGTGAGGGCACGCTTGAGCGTGTGGTTCGCGGAGAGAAGAACGGCGGCAAAGCGCGACGGATGGGCGTCGAGCACTTCGAGGCCGCCGGGGTCCAGAGCGAGAAGGCCAGCTTCTCCCGATACGAGATGAAGAGAAGCGCGCTTTTGGGAGCCGGCTTCGGTCCAGAGAAGAGAGCCGGCGGGAAAATCAAAGGCAGCGAGGCCACGAGGCGGAGAAACTTTGACGCCGCGGGCGCGCCAGTGCAGGCGGCCTGCAATCATCAGGTGCAAGACGAGCCAAAGGTCGTCCTCGAGGCCGATGCAAATGCGCTTTCCCAGGCGGCGCAGGCGGAGGACTTTTTTGCCTGACGCGGAACTGAGGGGCGGAGTCGCGGTGCGCAGGAGAAACGGACTGACGATGCGGATGCCTTCGAGCGATTGGCCGAGAATGCGCTGCTCAAGCGCTTCGATGTAGACGACGATGTCTGGCAATTCGGGCATGCGGCCACTCGCGCTCGCTTAGGATACCGCTGCGAATCTATTTTTTGTGGAAGTGGGGCAGGACTTTTTCGCCGAAGAGGCGAGCCTGCTGAAGGCGGTGGTCGCCCCAAAGTTCGAGCATCATTTGCGTGCAGCCCGCGGCGCGATATTCCTCGAGTTTTTCAATGCACTGCTTCGGTGAGCCGGCAACAGGACAAACTTTGTCGAGGATGGTGTCGGACACCGCGCGGGCCGCGGCTTTGCGGCCGCCTTTTTCCATAGCGCCGGCAATGGGCTGGATTTCTTCCATGGTGAGCCCGGCGCACTCGAGGAGCTTGTCCGCTGAGCTCTTGATATTCTGCACCTTGTTGGCGAGGTACATGGCAGCCATTTCGCGCGCACCTTCGCGCGCGGTTTTGGGATCTTCGCCGACGCTGCCGACCACCACGCAGCCCAGATCGAGCTGCGCGCCGTCGCGGCCAGCTTTCTTCGCGCCTTCTTCCATGATGCCGCGGGAGTAGGCGGCAAACTTGGGAGTGGTGATGCTGGCGGTGAGCAAACCCTGGGTCATGGCACCGGCCAGACGCTGCAAGACGGGGCCGGTGGCGCCGATGTAGAGCGGAGGCTGCCAGCGCGGAACGTGAGCGTCGGGCTTGAGGGCGGGAGCGAAAGCCTGAAAAGCTTTGCCTTCGTATTTGACTTCGTTGCCGGAGAGCATAGCCTTGATGATTTCGATGCTTTCGCGCATGACCGTGGCGGGACCGACTTCCCTGCCCTTTTCGCCCTCGCCGATTTCCTCCATGAAAATCTTAGACGCGCCGAGACCAAGGAGAAAGCGGCCCTCTCCGGCAGCTTCCTGAAGAATGCGGGCTTCCATGGCGATCTGGACGGGATGGCGAGTGTAAGGCGAAATGATGCCCCAGCCGATGGCGATGTTTCTAGTTTCGCGCGCGATGATGGCGGTGGCCGCAGTGGAAGAGCGCGCTTCCATGGAGTGCTTGCGCCACCAGGGATAAGCTTCGGCGAGCCAGAAGACATCGAAGCCGGCGGCGTCGCAGGCTTGGGCCATGTGCACGGTCTCGTGGAGAGGCTCCATGCTCAACTGCAAGACGCCTATTTTGAAAGGCAAGGTCATGAGGTTCCGTTGAATCGTGTCCGGATGTGTGTGGTTGGTGTTCAAGCGGGGTCGGTCCAGGAATGCTCGAGTCCTTTGATCAACTGCCACATGGCGCGATTGAGAGGAGTGGAGACGCCTTTTTTTTCGCCCCATTCGACAATCGCGCCGTTCATAAAATCGACTTCGGTTTGGCGCTTGGCGAGCACGTCCTGCAACATGCTGGCGTTGTGCTTGCCGGGAGCGTTGGCGCCCTTTTCGACGAGCGCGCGCGGATCGCCATGAAGCTGGATGCCGAGGGCTTTTGCGACGGCTTCGCCCTCGGCGATGAGGGCGTTGAAAAGTGCGCCCGTGGGCGCCAGGCGGGTGGCAGCGCGGTGGTGCAGCAGAGTGAGCGCGCCAACGGGATTGGTGGAGGCGTTGAAGATGAGCTTGGTCCACTGCGCGCCGCGCGCGTCTCTGAGCGGGATGACATGCATGCCGCTGCGATTGAGAAGAGCGGAAAGTTTTTCGACGAATTCGAAAGGAGTGTTGGTGGGTTCGAACGGACCGATCCAGGTGTCGCCGCTAATGTCGAAACCAACGTGGCCGGGTTCGATGAGATGGCCGGCGGGAAACGTGGTACCGCGAATGACGTATTTGACGTGGTGGGCGAGGATTTCTTCGTTGCCGACTCCATTCTGGACGGAGCAGACGGCGCTGGAGGGGCCGAAGAGGTGCTTTGCTTGCTCGATGGCAAGGCGCGTGTGAGTGCTTTTGGTGGCCACGATGCCGAAATCGCAAAGGGGAATTTGTGAGGCGTCGGAAGTGGCATGGAGACGCGTAGTAAAGTCGGCGGCGCCGCTGATGCGCAACCCGCGTTCGTTGATGGCACGCATATGGTCTTTGGAGACATCGTAAGCGTGGACTTCGACATCCTTGAGGCGCGCGAGGTGCGCAGCGAAAAGGCTGCCGATAGCACCGCAGCCGACAATGCAGACTTTCACACTCATGCAGTCTTGAGAGCCTCCGCGCCGGAATAGAATTTCCACGGGACGCTGGCGAGGCATTCGCCTTCTTTTTTGCCGATGCGGTAGGTGTCTTGCGTGTAGAGACAGACCTGGCCGTCCTGGTCAACGACCTGCGGATGAAAACTGAAAACCATGTTTTCTTTGAGCTCAATCTGTGTGTTTGCGCCGATCGCGGGATATTCGATCATGGTCATGCCGATGGAATGGCCGGTGAGATGGCCAAGAGCGAATCCGGCGCGGCTGAAGACGTCGGTGGCGGCCTTGTGGACCTCGCAAGCAAGGGTGCCGTCGTGCATTTTCAGGCGAGCGGCTTCCATGGCCTCGGGGTAGACTTCGCTCATGGCGCGGGTGCGCGGGCTGGGCTTTCCTTGCATGAGAGCGCGGGAAAATTCCACCCAGTAGCCGGCTGCGCCGGTGATTTCCAGCGAATAGAGCAGCAAGTCATCGGGAGCGACTTTGCGGAGCGAGGGAACTTTGAAATGCGCTTCGGCTTCGCCGCCGGTGCCGCTGAGGACGATGTTCATCATGCGCTGGCCAGCGCCGCGAGCAAAAAAACGTTCGACAGCCGGAGCCATGATTTCGGCCTCGCTTTTTCCAGGTTGATAGGATTGCAGTAGCGCGTGGAAGCCGTCGAGGATAATGTCCATGGCATTGCGGACGCCCTCGAGCTCTTCGGCGCTCTTCACCGCACGGGCCATGTCGAATGGAAAGTCAAAAGGGACGAGTTCGAATGAGCTTTGGTGCAGTTCGCGGTAGTCGCGGACGGCCATAATGAAGTCCAAACCATACACAGCGACGCGCTTCCATCTTTTCTCCTCGATTTTTTCGCGCAGCCATTTGCCTGGAATTTCCGCCCAAACCTGATCGCGAACCCAGGTCGCTTTTTTGTCGCCGATCCAGCGGGCTTCGCGGGGAAAGACCAAAGTGGGCCCGCCGGAGAGCGGAAGCAAAACGTAGACGTAGCGGTGAACGATTTCGAAACCTGAAACGTAACGGACAGCGCCTTCAAAGCCGGCATATTGGTTGCCGCAAACGATGAGCGCGTCGACGTTGTTGTCGACCATGGCCGCGCGGATATTCGAGTAGCGGCGGTCGATTTCTTTTTGGGTGGGCATGATGGGTCTCTTCTATTCGTGTGCTCCGCAAATTTCAGCGGCGGCCAGGGCATATATCTTCGTGGTGTTGAGGAGCGTTTCGATGGCCACTTTTTCGCCTTCGGCGTCGCGAGGACCGCTCGATGGGCCATAGTTGAGCGTTTCGATGCCGAAGCGGGTGAGTACCGAGGCGTCGGAGTCCCACACGACGGTGGAATGTTTGGCAGGCGTTCCAAGAATTCTCTGGTGACATGCCTCGATGGTTTTGACAAGAGGGTGGTCTTTGGAGATTTCTGCGCCGGGAACAGAGACGAAGGTTTCGTATTCGACGCCGTAATCCGGATGTTTTTTGCGGAGATCGAGGACGAGTTGCTTGATGGAGACGCGGACTTCTTTGAGGGGCATGGCGGGAGGAACACGCACGTCGAGGAATACGTCGGTGCGGTCCGGGGTACGGCTGACACGCCAAGGATGGCCGCCACGGATGCAGCCGACATTGACGACACCGGGCTGGCCATCGTAGACAGCTTTCTTTTCCCACGCGGCGATCCAGTCATAAATCGCGGGAAGAATTTCTTTCATGCGGAAGACGGAGCTTTGGTCCTGCTTGCCGCGAGTAAAGCCCGTGTGCACGTAGTGGCCGTGAACAGAGAGGCGGACCCAAACCGTTCCGTAATGGCCGAGGACCAAGTGCAGATCCGTGGGCTCCCCGAGAATGCACATATCAGGGAGAACGCCGTGATTGACGAGGTGGTGTGTGCCCACGCCGTAGCCGCGGAACTCTTTGCCAACGAATTCGCCGCCCCACTGCGTTTTCTCGATTTCGCCGACGACGGCGGCAATGAGTACGTCGCCTTCGAGTTTCACGCCAGCGCGCTTTAGGGCTTTCACAGCTTGCGTGTTGCAAACGAGCGCACCCTTCATGTTGTAGATGCCAAGGCCATAGATGAAGCCGTTCTTGATGATGGCTTTTGGCTTGTAGCCGATGCCGGTGAGAAATTCTTCGCGGCCGGTGTTGGAAGTGTCCATGTGGCCGTTGAACAGGAGACTTTTGCCATTAGCTGTCCCTTCCCAGAGGCCGACGACGTTGGCGCGGCCTTCCTCGACCTCCTGCCAAGATACGGAAAGGCCGGTTTCTTCAAGAGCCTGGCGCATGTAGCGGCCCATTTCTAGTTCTTCGCCAGTGGGGCTTGGGATGTTGACGACGTCGCAGCACATCGAAACAAGCTCGTCTTCACGAATCTGCGACAGGATGGCTTTGGCCAAGTCTTCATTCATTGCGTTCGTTTTCTCCCTTGCGACGATGGCTTTCATGTCTCGACGTCACACTCGAAAGTCGTCCGGATACGAGCAAAGCTTCTCACATCCAGTAGGCGTTACTAAGAAATTGTCTTCCAGGCGCAGTCCGCCGCCGCCTTCCCAATACACACCAGGCTCGATAGCCAGCACCATTCCAGAACGCATCGCGCCGGGCGCGGCCTGATGCGAGTACGGCGGCTCATGGGCGCGAGCGCCCACGCCGTGGGCTACTGGATGCGAAGGCTGCCCGGGGTAACCGGCCGCTTCAATCCCCTTACGTAAGACGCGGTCGATATCCCCAAGGGGCGCGCCATCACGAACGCAGGAGACACCCTCTGCAAAGATCTTCAGCAGTTGATCGAGCAGCCGGTTGTACTCTGGTGTGAGGCGGCCCGGGCAAATATTTTTCGTTAGATCGGTCCAATAGCCATCGGCGCAGACCCAGATCTCGACGAGTGTCGGTTCATTTTCAATCACCGGGCGGTCGCTGGTGGCGGTAAACGTGGCGATGCCCTTCCCCGACCAGACAAGAGTGAAAGCGCGGGCCATGGCGACTTTGCCTTGGTAGCCGACGCCAACGGCATGGATGTGGCCTTCAATCATCGCGGCCACTTCGCTTTCTTTCATCCCGGGCCGGATATTCTTGCGGGCGTACTCCATGCCGATGGCCGCCAATTCATTGGCCAGGCGCATGCGTTCGATTTCCTGGGAAGTTTTGATCATGCGCGTTTCCGCAAGCAGCGGCGTGGTGTCGGCCACTTCGCGGCAGCTCGTGCGGAAAGCATCGTAATAGCCCTGCCAGAAAACCGTGGGCTCACCGACCATGCGGTCGCAGATTTGCGAAGTTTGCGAAAGCTCGATGCCCACGCGGCCATTGAGTTTTCGCTCACGAAGGACATCCACCGCCATTTCGACCGCACGGATCATCGGCGGGCGCGGATCTTTCGAATGGTAGAACTTAAAATAGCGAACGTCTTTGTTCCACGCCGTGCGCTGCGCTTCGCGGAATTGCGGCTCGATGACCAAAAGGGTGGGATCGCCGTCGCGCGGAAATATCACCAGGTCGTAGCCCTTCATGGTCCAGTAATTTGTCAGATAGAGGATGTTGTCGGGCGCGCGAGCGACGAGGGCTTCGAGGTTGTGACGCCCCATCATCTGGCGCACGCGCTGCCACTTTTCCTGATCCAGAGCGTAGGGCATGGTGCTGGCGCTCACTTGGCGACCGCCTTTTCTTTGCCTTCGTACGTCCACGCGGTTTCCTTGGCTTTGATCAGCCGATAAAGCGCGGTGTGGAGTGGCGCGGGGATGCCGGCGCGGCGCGCTTCTCGAGCGATGGCCCCGCCAAGAAAATCGACTTCGGTCGCGAGTTTGTGGCGAATGTCGTACAGCATCGAAGGACGATGATCGGTTTGCGCGCCGATTTTATTCATCTCCCAGGGATCCTCGTAGAGCTTCACGCCGAGGCCTTCAGCGACCCTTTTGCCTTCCTCCATGAGGGCATGGAGCAGGTGGCCGAGATCGCCGAACTTTTCTTCTTCGGCATAGTGAAAACTGTGCGGGAGTTCCGTGAGAGCCGCGACGGCGTTCACTGAGGAATTGAAAATGAGCTTGGACCACTGCGCGGGACGAGCGTCTTCCAGCGCGACGGCCTTGAGGCCCGAGGAATTGATGAGTGCGGCAGCCTCCTGCACCAATGAAAATGGCGTGTTTGTCGGTTCGAACGGGCCCATCCAGGTAGCGGTGTCCAGTTCGTAGCGCACGTGCGTGTCGGTTAGGCGCGTGCCGCTCATGAAGGTCGTCCCGCGCATGACGTAGGTTTGCGCGATTCCGGCGATAACTTCTTCGCTTCCAAGTCCATTTTGCGATGAGAGCACGGCGCCGTTCTTGAAGAGGTGAGCGACAGGAGTGACAGCTTCGCGCGTCTGCGTGGCTTTACACGAAACGATGCCGAAATCAAATTGGGGCAGCTTTGCCGGGTCGTTGGTCGCGCGAAGATCAGCATGGAACTCATGCGTGCCGGAAACGCGCAGGCCATGTTCGTTCAGCGCCCGCGCGTGATCCCCGCGGCGCACGAAGGCCCAGACTTCGGCAACGCGCGCCAGATGGGCGGCGTAGAGGCTGCCGATGGAACCGCATCCGATGATGCAAACACGCTTCACGTCTAGACTTTCCTGACATCGCGGCAATGGCCCCGAACATGCTACCGGGAGGGGCGGCGATGTTCGAC
>Ga0066710_100007115_pt1 | contig 10619 bp, 8 predicted proteins | sample GraSoiAngelo_159_FD_79666 | JGI IMG/M metagenome (GOLD analysis project Ga0066710, IMG submission 79666) | Grasslands soil microbial communities from the Angelo Coastal Reserve, California, USA - 14_1009_16_40cm | ecosystem: Environmental > Terrestrial > Soil > Grasslands | place: USA...
AAAATCTCGTTACCGCAACTCGACGAAAGATAGGGCGCCTTGCAATGCTTCACATGCCATCGCACGTAAGTCTTCCAGTTCGCGCGCCTCTGCGACGTCAACTGGCGCTCTACGTCTTTGTAAAGCTCGGGTTCCGTGACGTTCACGGTTGCGATGCCCGTAGTGCCCGCCATGGCCAGATAACGGTCCCAATCGAGCGACGGCGTCAGCGTCTTCAATTGTGCCAGCGTCAGTTTGTGAAACAGCCTGTAGGGATCGCGCTGCTCCACGCGCGTCAGCGAAGCCTTTGCCAGCGCAGTCTCGATCGCCATCACAGTCTGCGCCTCGGCTGCCGCGGTCTTGGCATCGTCGCCCAGCAGCGTGAACATGCGGCCGACGTGCGCCACATACTTTTCGCGAATCTCCCGCATCTTCGCGTCGTCTTTCACGTAGTAGTCGCGGTCGGGAAGCCCCAACCCGCCGGCGGTGGCAAACGCGATCACGCGGTTGGAATCTTCGAAATCCTGGTTCGCACCAAATCCGAAAAGGGTTCTGGCGCCATCCAGATGCTCGCGCGCCGCCAGTTCCGCCATATCATGGATTGAGCTCAAGTGCGCGACGGCGTCGAGCCCCGGCCCGAGTGGCGCAGCATCGGCTTTCTCGACGCCTCCTTCGTCCATGCACGCCTGGAAATAATCGCCGATCTTCTGACGGGCCGCGCTCCGGCTCGCCACGGGCTTAGCCGCCTCTTCGAGAATGCCCCACAGGAACATCTCGTTTTCATATTGCAGCTTGCTGTAGACGTCCCAGCGTGCCTGATCCGGCGGAATCGGGTTCTTCTTGATCCATCCGCCACACGCGTAGTGGTAGAAGTCCACGCAGGGGTTGACGGAATGGTCCATGGCCGTCACGTCGAGACTTGGCGAATAGGGAAGTTCAGTGAGCGGCGCGGCCTTGAGTGTCGCGGTCTGAGATTTCTTCGCCGCGGACGAGGCGCTGTTGTCCGGCGCCTGCGCCAAAAGTGCAGACGCCAAACCAAGAGCGATGCAGAGTCTTTCAGCCGTCGAAATCATGATGCTTAGTATAGACGGGCGCCGTGGTGATTCGGTTCGCCCCGGAAAGTGCCGACGAGCAGCTACGGCAACGATATGCGCAAAGCGTCGTCCGCCGCCACAACCTGGTCCACCGATACGCCCGCGAAATCCGCGAGACAAATGCGCGCGCCCAGCTTTTCCGGCGGAAAAGTTGTGGTCAAGCCCACAACCTCCATTCCAGCAGAGCGAGCTGACTCGATGCCTACCGGAGCATCTTCGAACACCAGGCACCTCTCCGGTGCTACGCCAAGCAAACCGGCGGCACGCAGATACGGTTCCGGATCCGGCTTTCCCTTCTGCACGTCATCCGAACATACCAGGGTGGATGGCATAGGAATGCCAGCATGGCTCAATCGCTCTCCCGCAATGCGACGTGGCGCGGATGTGACCACAGCCCAGCGATCCGTGGGCAGCGCGGCCACGAACGGCAGCGCGCCCCGCACCGCTTTGATCCCGTCCTGATCGGCTGATTCCACGGCTTCCAGCCATCGCACCTCTTCAACACTGGCGAGATGCGGCGCCACAAGCTTCATGGTTTCGAGTGTCGGTCGCCCGTGTGAAAATTCGAGGACCTTATCGAGATCGAGGTGGTGACGCTCGGTCCAAATCCGCCAGTGCCTGATCACGCTCTCGGTCGAGTCCACTAGCGTTCCGTCCATATCCAGAAGCACGGCGTCGCAATAGAAATCGCGCGTCATGTAAACCAGTTTGGCAAATGGGAAGGGAACTTGGGCGGCGCGCTCCGATCAAACTTTCGGAAACTTGATTTTCAAACCCCAGCGCTTGATTCGAGCGTGATTCTCGAATCCGGCCGGAAGCATCCGCGACACAGACCCGACGGGCGTGGCTCGGCCCACTGCCGAAACCACGGGCAACGCTTGCCAGGTGTCAATGGGCTGATCGTCGTTGATCCAGAGCGGAATCAGGCTCTGCGACTGCAAACCCACGGGATGAACATCGGCCGGCAATAGAACCTCCGCGGAATCCCCATTCACCAGCGCCATCTCTTCATAGTCTGAAGGGGCTGCGAGCATAGCGGGGGTTTCGATCGGCAACAGCTCACCGCAAACTCCGACATTGGGCTCGAGATGTACGCTCGGCGTCTCGATTACCTCACTGTCACCTGGACATGCGGCGGTGTCCGGCGTACTCTGGCATTCAGCCAAATCGATGACTATCTTTCGCAGGCGCTCCTGATATGACTTGCGATGCTCGCGGCTGCAGAATTCGCCGTCTGCCATCCAGCGGAATGGCCGCCACGCAGTTTCACCGCAATAGAGACATCGCACTTCTCGATTGACTCCCCATCTCAATTATACAGAGAAGAGCTGAGATAACCTATAAGTCGAATACTAACTTAAGTTATCAGTTGAGTTATGAATCTAGTTGGTACTTGGTTCGGTCGATACTCTGGCCGCGGCCGTTGAACGATCTGCGTCCGGACCATGGCGGAAAGGATGCACTACATGATCCATGGCGCGAATGAAGGGGTTCTTCGGCTCAGAACGGATTTCCTGTCGCACCCCGTTTTCGTCCGTTACCACGATCACATTGCCCCTTCGTCGCACTGCCGGCCGCGGTACATGCCTGTGAGCTCCGGCGAGAGTCAGTTGCGGGATAGGGATCAGGTTGGCTGGCCAGGTGACTGGAAGTGCGGCGAAATCCGGCAGACTCAGCTGCGTATTTGATGGCGAAAACGCCACGTTTTTCGAAGCATAGGACAGCAGGAGAACGCACACCAGCACCGCTGCGGCACTCGCCAGGAGCGAGCGGCGAATCGTTAAGGGGACAACGCTGGCAGGCAAATGCGCCACCGGCCTCTGTGGTCGGCTTATCGTTGGTTGCTCCGGCCCGGCGCTGTTGTGATCACGGCTCGGTTCCAACATGTGACCGGTAGACAAGCACCCTGCATCTGTTATGCTTTCGAGCGCACAGCGGTACATTTCAGCCGACTGGAAGCGTTTCTCCGGATCTTTTTCGAGCGCCTTGAGCAGAATCTCATCCACTACTCGTGGTAAGGCAGGATCCACTTCGCTCGGGCGCCGCGGAGATTGCTCCACATGCGCGAGCATTAACGTAAACGGATTGTCAGAAGAGAAAAGCTTAATGCCGGTGGCCATTTCATACAACACGGCGCCCACCGAATAAATATCGGATCGGGCATCGACACTGGACTCGCCCCGCACCTGCTCAGGGGATGTGTAGTAGAGCGAACCTACAAGTGCACCGGTCTGCGTAAGACGGATGTCCTTAAGAGACTTGGCCAGGCCGAAATCCGTCAGCTTCAGTGCGCCGTCTTCGGTGATGATCATGTTCGCCGGAGAGATATCCCGATGCACCACACCGTGCGTATGGGCGTAATCCAGCGCTGCCAGCGCCTGACCGGCATAGTCGATAGCCGTTGTCAGTGGAATTCTGCCGCCCTCGAGTAAGGTGCGTAGCGACGCGCCCTGGATCAGCTCCATGATCATGACCAGGTGCCCGTTTTCCCAGAAAGCATTGTGGACGGCAGCGATGTTGGAGTGGCTTAGGCTGGCCTGGAGCTGAATCTCCCGCAAGAAGCGCTGATCCTGCTCCGCCGAGTTGGATGTCGCGGCCGCCAGGATCTTCATGGCCTCCACGCGATTGGTGACGACGTGCTCGACACGGAAGACCTCGCCCATGCCTCCGGCGCCAATCGCCGCGACGATCTTGTAAGTGCCGACCGTATCTCCGATGCCGAAACTCATCCAGCGCTTACCATCCCTTGCTCTCGGCCCAGGGCCCCGACTAGTTTCTCAACTCTCTACGGCTTAGTGACCGCCAGCACGGCAAGCAACGCAATAGATCCGACGATGAGGGTGATGATGCAGGCCGCAAGCGATATCCCTAATTTCGAAGCAAAGGTGTCGCCAAAAATGGACACTGCTTCTGCTGGAGCGGCTTCGAGTGTGCCGACTGAAACCGGAGATGGCGTTGCCCTGAATGCCACTGCTGCGATCGGCTGCACCGGGCTCTCCTCTGCCGGAAGGGCGAATTCGAATGCTGCCTGGCTGCTATCCGACGCTGGCGCCATCGGGTTGTCAACGGGAATCGCAAATGCGTTGGCCGCCACGCTGGCCAATGCCGCGCCCGGAACATGCTCCGCGCCCACCTGCTCGAGCGCCGCGCGAAATTCCTGAGCGGTTTGGAAACGCTGTGCCGGCTCCTTCGCCAAAGCTTTCAATACGATGTCACCCACTTCGCGCGAGACTTCCGCGTTAACATCGCTCGGATGCTTCGGCGCCGCATTCACGTGCGCCAGCATGATTTCAAACTGCCCCTTGCCTTCGAACGGCAGCTTGCCTGTCAGCATTTCGTAGAACACAACGCTCAGCGAGTAAATGTCGCACCGTGCATCGAGCGCGGTGCCCTGCACCTGTTCCGGCGAGATATAGCGAAGCGCGCCTACCACCGTTCCCACTGCGGTGAGTTGTGGATCGCCGATCGATTTTGCAAGGCCGAATCCGCTCAACCGCACGACTCCCTCGGTGGTAATTACCAGGCTGGCAGCCGTAAGGCCGCGATGAATGATGCCGCTCCCATGCGCGCACTCGAGCGCCGAAAGGGCGTGGCATGCGTACTTCACGGCATCTTTCCACGCGATCGGACCAACCTCTAGCCGCTCGGCCACGGTGATGCCTGGGACGTACTCGGTAGTCATTACCAACTGGCCTTCGATCTCACGCGCATTGTAGAACGTCACAATATGCGGGTGGACCAGCCGCGCATGCACCTTGATTTCCCGGAGAAACCGCGCTGTCTGCTCTTCGTTGTCCTGCCCGCCCTTAGGCAAAATCTTGAGAATTTCGAAGCGTTGCGCAAAAACGTTTCTAACTTTGTACGCGACACCGAGTTTGGAGCTTCCTAAGACCTCGACGATCTCGTATCCCGCGACTGTCTTGCCAACCTCAAATCCCATGTCTGCTCCAGACCAGGTTAGGTTCCTAAGTTGATAACCTATCTGCAATTGTACAAAGGCATTTCTCTGGGGTCAATTATTAATGATTACAAGTCTGTGGAATATATACGCGGGTAGTTAGTAATACGCTAACTAATGTATATGCCGCTGTAAGTCGATCGATAACCCCATCTATTCTGGTTGGCGCCGCAGAGGATAAGAGCGTTGCTCGCGCGGATCGATCCACGGTTGTGCGCCGACCACCGCCAGAGCGCCTTTGAGGATTTCCTCTTCTACCTCCAGGGACCAGCCGACCGGGCACGTGTACTGCACGCGCAGTGCTTGCGATTGATAAAGGTCCAGGCGCACATTCTCGCGTGTCGGAATGTAGAGATTGTGCTCGGCAAAGTAACCGAACACCATCGCCGGTCCTCGCTGCCGCAGCACTTCTTTGATGCGCATGCCGATCTGCGCCAATGGCTCGCCCTGAATGGCAAGAAAAGTCAAACGCCCTATCTGCGCGCCGAGCACTTCGACGAACCGGCACGGATACTTGCGCGGCGTCTCGAGCTGTTTCACCAGGAACTCTTCGTCGGTGCAGATGTATTCCGAAATGCGCTTCGGAAATGGAATTCCATCCTTATAATGCTGCACGAGTCCGCGAATCCAGTTGGTATCACGGCGCGGATCTGGGAACGCCTTGAGTCCGATGCCCATCGGCACATCGCGCGCCAGCTCCAGTGCTTCCTTATAGGGAATGGGATCAGCCAGCGGCAAATCAACAAGCTGCATCCGGCTCTCGATTGGCCCGGTGACGTCCTGAAGCTTGCCCTCGGCAACGCCGGCCGCCGCCTGCGCCAGCTCGTGCCCACGCGCTTTGCATGCGGCTAGAAAATCGGTCGTGCCTTCGGGCGCCAGCGTGTACTGATTGCCTCCGCAGGCATCGGCATAAATTGCCACGGCTCGGGGATACTTCGCCTCGAGCTCCTCCATTGCAAAGCCGGGATGCGAGGCACCATATAGTTTTCGCGGCCCGAGCTGCGGGTGCGTCGGATAATTGAACAGCAGCGCTGCGACCTTGCCGCCGCGCATCACTTTGAGCAATTGCAGCTCGTAGTCGGGCGGATAACTGCGCTGCGCTCGCGTGAAGTACCCGTAGCCATTGCCGAAAAGCAGCTCGGCGTCACCGTCTTCGCTGGCCATGGCTTGATGAATGCCTGCGAAGATTTTCTCCGCCAGTTCGCGGCCGTAATCGAAATTGTCCTCTGCTATCTGAATCGGTCCCTGATGATTATGCGTCGCCAGCAGCACCAGGTACGCCGGCGGAATGCCCAATTCTCTCTCGACGCGCTCGCGCAGAATGGGCGTCGCCACGTCCAGACAGTTGAGATCGTAATTAACGATTGCGATCCGCCGCGTGCCGTCAAACAGCGTCAGCACACGCGAATGCAGACGCGCATACGCCGCCGGCGGATCGGGCTTGTCGCCGCTGGCGCAAAGCCGCGGCCGGTCCGGCGTGATGTCGATTTTCGCTGTGCCGGCGTTGAGCTTAATGGGTTTGGACTGCGCAGCGAGCGGCGCGGCGGCAGCCAGCTGCAGGAATTCCCTGCGGCCAAGTTGTGCGGACATGAGGCTCAGTATACAAGCCGCGGCCTGTCCGACTGCCGCTGGGGCGGATCTTCAGTCTGCGAAAGACCTCTTAGATACTCTTAGAGTTGATGCTCGCGATGTTTACGAAGACGCCGTCGCCTTGGTGATCGCGGCCATACGCTCCTGCATCTGGCGCGTCAAATGGGGCACGATGCCCAGCATCCAATCCACCATCATGAGCTGGGCGCGATGATGGATCTCGTGTTCTTTCACGCCAAGTATCATCTCGAAGCGGGTCTTGCTGGCGGGCGTCATATTAAACTAAGAATCTCAAGAGTAATCATCATAGGAGGAACCATCCATGACTTATTACGGAGCCAAAGATCTCGCGGACAGCTTTCGTACTGTGAGGAAGAATACTATCCTCGTCGCCGTGGAAATTCCGGAGGACCGGTACGGATTCCAGCGGCGCCGGACACGCGCACGGTAGCGCAGACGTTATATCATGTCGCGGCAGCGCCGAAGTTGCAGCAACAGATCCATGCCGTCGAGCGCCGCACCACGCTCGAAGGGTTCGACTTCCCGTCGGTAATGCGGCGGTTGATCGCCGAGGAGCAGACTCCGCGCAGCAAGGCGCAGCTCATTGCGTTGCTGCGTGAGGATGGGGAAACGCTGGGCCGGATGGATGGAGCAGTTGTCTGACTGTTTCCTCGCCGAGCGCGTGCAGCATCTAGAATTTAATACAGTGTTGTTCAGGAACCTGGCACCTGAAATCTGCCTTTAGTGAATCGTATCCGCCAGCGAGAATATCGGCATGTACAGTGCGATTAGCACGAACGCCACGAAAATCCCCATGAAGATCATGATGGCCGGTTCAATCAGCGAAAGCGCCGCCGCCATCTTGGTATTCACGTCGTCTTCGTAGAACTCCGCAACGCTGGTGAGCATCACCGGCAGAGCGCCCGTTGATTCGCCGACCTCGATCATGTCGATCGCCAGCGGTGGAAAAACGCCCGTTGCCGTTAGCGAACCCGAGAGCGCCTGCCCTTCCCGCACCATCTTGCCGGCTTTCATGAGCGTGCGCCGCAATAGCGCCGTGCCGAGAGAGTCCGCCGCCGTCTCCAATCCTTGCACCAGCGGAATGCCGCCCGTAAGCAGCGTGCTCAGTACGCGCGAAAATTGCGCGACTTGGTACTTCAGCCAGATGTCGCCCAGAACCGGCGTATGGATCTTCACGGCATCCAGCTTTTCTTTGGCCGATTCCTTTCGCGACCACCACGCAAACAGAAAGCCGGCCGCCACCAGCGCCGCGAAAAACACCAGCACGTAGTTGCGCGCCGTCGTGCCCACCGCAATCAGCACCTGCGTAATCGCTGGCAGTTGGGCCGACATGCTGGAGTAAAGTTGGGCGAAGTTCGGCACCACGAAAGTGACGAGGAACACCATCAGGCAAAGCACCAGAAAAATCAGCACGGCGGGATACAGCAACGAAACTAGAATCTTCTTACGCACCGCCAACGCCAGTTTTTGGTACGAGATGTAGCGGTCTAGCACCTCGCTCAGGCTGCCGCTCTTCTCGCCGGCCATCACCGAGGTCACATAGATCTTCGGAAAAACGCCCTGCATGCGAAAGGCTTCGGAAAGCAGCGTGCCCTTGCGCACTTCATCGCGAACCGATTTGATATACGGGCCGAGTTTCGGATCCGTGAGCCGGTCCGCCAGCAGATCGAGCCCTTTCAAAATCGGCAGTCCAGCGCGAATCAGCGTCACGAACTGCTGGTTGAAGACGAGGAATTTTTCGAGATTGAGTTTTTTCCGCCGCCCGAGCAGCGAGACTTCGGTTGACAGCCCGCGCGCCGTCCGCCGCGGCCGTATCGAATAGATCAGGAATCCCTGCTGGGCGAAGCGATCGCGCACTTCCTGCTCGGACGTAGCCTGCGCCACCTGCTGGTGAATCTCACCACGTGCGTCGGCGTATTTCAAGACCCAATCCGACATGACTCCCTAGCACCCAGAACCTGACGGCATCTGAAACCTAATCCTGCCCGCCCGCGCCCTCGTCGATCACTTCCGCTCCTGGCGGGGCCTGGAACTGGAACAGACTGTTGGCGAGGGGTGGGTTCAGCTTCTCGGCGTCGAAAGCGAATTCAAGGGTCGTTTGGTCCAGGTTCGTCACACGCAGCTTGCGAATTTCGAATGTGGGCGCCACAGTGAATTCCACTTTGGAATACGGCAGGTTGTCCGACTTCGGCTCGGCCGTTATCACCGTCTCGTTGCCCTCGGGTCGCGCCTGCGTGTTCCGGAATTCTTTTTCGAAGTTCAGCTTCCCCAGCAGAAACGCGAGCGGCGCCCGCATGTCTTCGGTGTCCTTGAGCTTCATTTTCTTCACGCTATTTGAGCTTGGCAGGTAAAGAAAGACGCTCTTGCCGTCCGAGATGAACAGCTTCCCCGCGGGCGACGTGTAATCCCACCGCATCCGGCCCGGCTTGCGCAGATAAAGAACGCCCGCCTCGGTCCGCGCCGTCCGTCCCGACCCGCCGTATGTCTCGGCGAACCGGACCTGGAGCGTCGCCACCTTGTTGTAGCGGTTTTCCACCTGTTTCAATAAGCGGTCCGTCGCCGGATCGGCGGCAAGAGCCGTCGCCGCCAGCATGGCCAGGAGCGTAATGGACGCAAAATACCTCACCCTGATGTAGACGCGCAAAACCCGCCGAGCGTTGTAAGGCATGGTAGGCACGGGCAGATTCGAACTGCCGACCTGTCGCTTAGGAGGCGACCGCTCTATCCATCTGAGCTACGTGCCCGCGATGACGCTCTCTTGATTCTAAACCACTTCGGCATTCCAGTGAGTTCCGAAATCTTCTTCTTATCCGGAAAACTGTATCAAAACTCCTTTCTTGACGAGCACCGAATCGGAGCGGCTCCCCCATTTATTTGGTTGGCGGTTCAGCTTCTGCAGTGCCTCTCGTTTCATCTGGAGCGTTATCTGCGAATATTTCTTGAACACCGCAGAATCACCCTGACGCAGCAACTGCGTGACCCATTCGTCCGCTAGGCCCCCGGCACTCAACCGGGTCGTGTAGGTGGAACGAAGATCTTGAAGCCGGCAATAAGGGATCCCAGCGCGGCGTAAGCCAGTGCTCCAAGCGCCCCTGAAGCTTTTTTGGTACTCAAGCGGACTCCGATGGCTCGGAAACAGTCCGTTACCTGAGATCTCCAGTTGGCTGCGGAAGGCTTCCACTGCGATTTCAGTAAGAGGCACTTCGGCGACACCATTCGGTGTCTTGGATTCAGGAATCCAGACCGCCGACGATTTGGTCTTTACGCATCGGCGCCAGTTCCTTGTACACCCGCAGCCCGGTTTCGGTGATGATCCGGATCACGTTGACAAAGTACGGTGGCGCATGAGACTCAATGCGCTGCGCTCAGACCACGAAACATAGTGAGGGTGAAAGAGCCCCTTCAGCGAGGTTGGAAACTCCACCCCACTGCATGAGTTGACGGGACAGAGTTTCTTTTTCACTGCTACGCTGAAGATCCTTCGCAGGACTCGGAACTCTTGATGGACCGTTGTCGGCTTCACAATTCCGAGTTCCCGGCACCCCGTTCCAGTACGCACGCGGTTCCGCTGACGGAGGAGTGAACGCAGATACCGCTCGATCTGATCAGCATCAATTTCGCTCAGCCTCTGATGGTCGAATTGCGGTTTCAGATGCTTGAGCGCCAAGATGTTCGCCCGGTGGGTGAATGCGGCCCGAATGGGAGGCTGGGAATAGTTCTCCAGAAAAAACCCCACCCATTCGTTGAACAGAGTTTCTCGCCCCTGCGGATCGTCTGCAGGGTGTTTTGGTCGCGAGCTTGTAGACGTTCGCGCAGTCTCCGCTGCGCTTCCTGCCAGTCTTCGGTGTTAGTCGTTTCGAGGTACCGCTTTCCGTCGCGGTCCTGGTAGCGCATCCACCAGATTTTGCTGTGTTTGAACTGCGCGCGGAAGGGTTCGAGATCCGATCGCAAGAATCGTGCGACCCATCACTCGATGA
>Ga0066710_100007116_pt1 | contig 10619 bp, 9 predicted proteins | sample GraSoiAngelo_159_FD_79666 | JGI IMG/M metagenome (GOLD analysis project Ga0066710, IMG submission 79666) | Grasslands soil microbial communities from the Angelo Coastal Reserve, California, USA - 14_1009_16_40cm | ecosystem: Environmental > Terrestrial > Soil > Grasslands | place: USA...
GTCCCACTGAAGTGTTTTGTGGGAGCGAGGCCCTTTACATACGAATCGGTCCATTCTCTTAACTCCTGAGCCCGAGAGAGCGTTACTATCGAGAGGGCAAGTAGAAGGACGGAACCGCGTTTTGGTCTCATTGCGTTTCAGGACTCCTTGTGGAAAATCAGTTGCAGGAGACCTCAGGATTCGATCTTCTGACTTCTACCCTCACCGTACTTCCAGAGAAACCAGGTCTCCATCGGATACGCCGCCGGGTTTGTAGTTCACCGTCACGGCGCGGTCGCGCCAGTCGCAGGAGAAATCGTTGGCGCCGATCAGCAGCAGCGATTTGTAATCCGGCGCGCGCAGCTTCAGCACGGTTCCTTCGGAAGCTATTGTGACCACCGCGGCCGGAGCTTGAGAACAATCCACCCGCACCAATCGGCCCTTGATGAACTTGGGTGCGCGCTTGTCTGCGGGGCCACCGCTCTCCGTTCCCTGCGCTGCAGCCGCGCGCTTCGCCGCTTCCTCCTCCAGTACGTCGAAGGGAGACTTCTGAGGTTCTAGCTTCGGCGGGGTTGTCCCCGATGCCATCGCGATGCCGTACTTCCGCTGGCTGGCGACCTGATCCAACTGCTCGCGGGCTTGGGCTGCGAGTTGCGCGTTGCCGCTGGCCTTGAGGCGCTCCAGCAAGGTCTTCGCCGCTTCCCACTTCTTGTCGGCGATGTAGATCTGCGCCAGGTGGTAGATGTAGCGCTCATCGCGCGGATTCAGCTGCATCGCGGCCCGCTCGGCCTGCATCGCGGCGCTGAGGCCGCCGCCCTCCATCCGGGCCACCGCCATCAGATCATAAGCATCCGCAAACTCGGGATACCACTCGAGCACGGCCCGCAGATCCTGCATCATGTTGGCGAGGCCCTGAATCTCGCCGTGCTTAGTCTCCGCCATACGGTACTTGAGCACCGAAAGGTAATAGCGAATCCACAGGTCGCGCTGATTGAGGGTCGCGGCATCGCTTAGTTCCGCGAGAGCTTCATCGAATTCGCCGTGCTCGATGTGATCCCATGCGAGCACGCGATGCGCGATCGCATTGCCGGCAGCGCCTGGGTTGAGCTTCTCGTCGGCCGATTCATCGGAATCTTTTTCCGCCGATTTCTTCGCGGCTGGGCCGGGGCTCGACGGCGCCGTGGCCAACCCTTCCAGTTCCTTCAGCCCGTACTCACGCCGTTCGGGGATACGGACCTGAACTTCCGCATAAATCGCGCGCTCATTAGCCTCTGGCAGCGGTTTCGAATTGATGGCAAGGTCATCGGGTCCAAGCGGAGCAGGGAAGTGATACACCTGCGCCGGGTTAGTAAGGTTGGGTTGAGCGTTCTTTTGCCTGGCGTTGTCGAGTGCCATTGCCAGGGCCGTCTGGGAGTGGAAGTAGTCCTTGACCGCCTGCTCGAACTGCGCCGCTGTCATGCCATACGCCTTCTGAATGGCCTCGTCGACCGGGACGTGCTGGTTCAACACTAATTCGAAATACGCGCCAGTTTCCGCCAGCTTCTGTTGATTCAGCAGGTAGTGCATCACCATCCATGACTCTGCATAGAAGAGTGTGTGGTGCGTGCCTTCTGCGTTGATCACGCCTTCGTGCTTCATGGTGAACAGGTCCGGTATGGACAGCCAGACTTGCGCACCCAGCAACTCGGTCAGCGACTTTGGTGGATGGGTTTCGCGCTGGTTTTGTAATAGATCCTGTGCGACCGAAGCGCGAAGTTCCGGATCGCCACCAATTTCCACTTGCTTGTTATCCACATGGATCGAGCTGAAATATTCGGCGAGGCCTTCGTCGAACCAGCCTTGCGCCGGCGGGTAGTTGGAATTCAGCAGCAAGTGCGCGAAATCGTGGGCGACGGCTCGCCAAGGCTCCTCTTCGAACAGATTCAGCACGATGAAATCCTGGTCTTTACCAGGAATCAGAAAGCCGGGCACGTCGATGGGCTGTCCCTGCCGCAAGGGCGCGACTTGGTAGTACAACTTGTCGTTTTTGAAGGCGAGGATGGTCAGCGGTCGGGGCTGGTTCAGGCGATCCTTGGTCAGCAGAGTCGCAAACACTGACCGCATCTGTTCGAAACGTAGCGCTACTTCGCGCCCTTTTTTGTCGCCGGCATCGGTGATGACGGTAAAGTGTGTCGAGTGGATTTCCAGCCAAGGGGACTGTTCCGCAGCGGATGCCAAATGGTTTTGTGCGCCAAGGCCGGCCAACGCCAGGAGCAGTGTCAGGGCTTGATGCGGGATTGGGCGACAATGGGCCATAAGCGCCGCGGGGAAGAAAAGAGTGGCAACGAATCAAATGCTACCACGCGCCCGCGGTCCAAATTAAGGCGAGCCCACACAGCTCCCAACCAATGCCCCGGTGTCGACACTCTTGACCTTCGCGCACACCCAGCGGTTGGCTTCGAGGCACCCGTCGAGTTGCAGCTTCAGGTAGTTGTCCGTCAAGGCCTCGGTGCGCGCAACGCCCGCGCCACACTGCTGAAGCGTGATGGCTTCGATGGTCTGACCGACAAATGAGCGCATGAAGGCGAGCTTCTTCTCTGCCGCCAACTCTCGCAGGATGCGGTTGCGCTCCCGCGCCACCTGCACCGGCAGCTGATTTCGCATGGACGCTGCTGGCGTTCCGGGACGCGGGGAATACGTGAACACATGCAAGTAGGTAAATGGGAGCTCTTCGATCATGCGGCGCGTGGCCTCGAATTCCGCGTCGGTTTCGCCGGGGAATCCGACCATCACGTCCGCTCCGATCGCTGCGGCGGGCATGGCAGTGCGAATCTTCTCGATTTTCTCGCGATAGTGCCAGGGGCGGTACTTGCGATGCATGCGCCGCAGTACGGAGTCACTTCCGGACTGCATCGGCACGTGCGCATGCTTGGCGATCCGCGGTGACTCTGTCACCAGCGCAATCAGTTCGTCGGTCCAGTCCATAGGCTCGACGGAGGAGATGCGCAGCTTTTCGAGTCGCGTCTCACGCAGGATCGTGCGGATGAGATGTTCGAAGGCGGGTTTCGGGCTTTGGGCTTCGGGCTGCGGCAAACCAGGTCTTGCATTGAGATCGCGTCCCCAGCGGCCCAGGTTGATGCCGCTGATCACGACTTCGCGGTATCCGCCGTCGACTAGCGCGTTCACTTCACGGATGATTTCGCTCAACGGCAGCGAACGGCTCTGACCACGGACGTACGGGATTACGCAAAATGAACAGCGATTGTCGCATCCGTCCTGAACCTTGAGGTTTGGGCGGGTGCGCTCATTGGCTGCGTCGAACACGGGTGCGGCCAACAGCTCGGTGTGGGCAAAGATGTCGGAGACGAAAAGGCGGGCTTCGGGCTCCGGGCTTCGGGCTTCGGCGGACAACGTTCCCAGTGGGATGAAGGTTCCGCTGAGAGCGACGTGGCTGTCGAGCACAATTCCGGCAAGTTTGTGCTTATGAGAATTGCCGACCACACAGCTCACGCCGGGCAATGCCGCTATTTCTTCGGGGACACGTTGCGCGTAGCATCCCGTGACCACGATTTTTGCCTTCGGATTCTGTTGCTGGACGCGCCGGATCGCAGCCCGCGCATCTTGGTCGGCGGCTGCGGTGACGGTACACGTGTTTAGCACGACCAGTTCAGCTTCGCGCGCGGTTGCAGCGCGCACCAATCCGCGCTCTTCGAACTGCCGCTCCAAGGCAGCGCCGTCGGCCTGCGTGGCGCGACATCCGAAATTCTCTACAAAGTAGCCAGACACGCTCTCTATGTTAGCTGATGCTCGAAGATTGCGGACGCCTTGAGGACAATGTGGTCACGCGCAGCCGCACAACTGCGGCGCACTGGAAACCGATGCGCCCAGCAACACTCTAACGCCCAGACTGATCAGGCGGTGGCTATGGTTCTACGCGACTGAAAACATTCGCGGCAGAACACGGGACGGCCTTGTGTGGGACGGAAGGGAACCGTAGTTTCCTTGCCGCACTGCGAGCAGGTGGCCCGGGTCTCAACCTTGGTGTAGTGGTAATTCTGTCCCGGAGGCGTCGGAGTGGCTCCCAGCACGGCCACCCGTTTGGACTTACAGGCCTTGCAGCGCTTGGGCTCATTCTTGAATTGCTTGTCGTGAAAGAACAGCTGTTCCCCGGCGGTGAAGACGAAATCGGCGCCGCAGTCGATACACTTGAGTACCTTGTCCTGAAATTCCATTGAGGATGGCTCCTTCAGCCCGTTCTCCGCGCTCCCAACGCGGGGAAGTAGCTGCGGTGGTGACGGAGAAATACAGGTTGTGTACATCTCCCCCTCAAACTGCCCCTGGACTCGGCCCTCCACGCGCCGGGAACGGCACATGGGCGCTGCTTTTACTGCTTCAATGCCGGTGTTGAAATGATAAGTATGAAATATCCCCTGCTGCAGCTCACTTTGGTGGGGGCCAAATTGAGCAGGGCCGCCCCGGGACGGGGCGACCCTTAATGCTTAGTCCTGTTCCTTGCGCGTTTTCTTGCGTGCGCGTTTGCGAGCCAGCGCGGCCTTCACACGCTTCTTCTCGCCAGGCTTCAGATAAAAGGAGTGACGCTTGACCTCCTTAATGATGTCTTCCTGTTGCACCTTGCGCTTGAAGCGGCGCAGCGCGTTCTCCAGAGATTCTCCCTCTTGAAGTCGAACTTCCGCCAAACTGACACACCCCCAAACTCGTCCGGATGGACCGAATAGTTATTACAAGGTTTCAATCTGAAGTCAAGGGGTAGCCGTCGAAATTTCTGGACATTGTGTCGGCTAAGCACAACTTGGCGCGGAAGGGGGTTCATTTTGAGACTGGAGTCGAGCTTGGCACTTCTTGAGGCTCATTTTCGATGCGTGATCCGGCGTATTCTCAAGAAACGAGGCGAATCCCTGAGGTATGACATTCATCCCCCTGCGATGGCTCAGGGAATGCCGACTTACGAATGGACGACCTCACGTGGTATGGTTTCCTTTCTGGTTGCGGAGCGACCTCTGGGGCTAAAGCCCTGATCTGATGATGCAACGCTTACCGCGGCGCTTGAAGCGCTGCGCCACCCAAAAATGATCCGCCCTCTGAATTCATGGGCGGCCCTGATCCAAATACTGCGAATGATTCGATCGTATAAAGGTGTCAGTCCTAGCATTCCTGCAACCTGCTACGTCGACGACTCCGCACAAATTATCGGAGACGTCGTTCTCGGCGAGCACGCCAGCGTTTGGATGAACGCGGTTGTCCGAGGCGACGTGCACGCGATCCGCATTGGCGCGCATTCGAATATCCAGGACAACAGCGTGTTGCACGGAATGAAAGAGCAGTACGGCGTTTTTCTTGGGGAGTACGTTACCGTGGGACACACAGTTACGCTGCACGGCTGCACTATCGAAGACCGCTGCCTGATCGGCATGGGCTCGATTATTCTGAACGGGGCGAAGGTGGGGGCGGGATCGATCATTGCCGCCGGTACCCTGATTCCCGAGAAAGTCGTGGTCGAGCCAGGATCGTTGTGGATGGGCTCTCCGGGCAAGTTTCGACGGAAGCTGGATGCCGCCGAGCAGGAAACGATCATGCGCTACGCGCGGAATTATCTGGGATATAAGAATGAGTATTTGAAGGGCAGTGCCGAGTAGCCAGTAGCCAGTTGGGATATGTCATCCTGAGCGAAGTTGCCGCTCGCGAAGCGAGCGGCAACGCAGTCGAAGGATCCCTACCGCGCCTCGGAGATGTCAGCGGTGAAGGGTATTCTGGCACGGTCTTCGATGCGAGCCGGCCGTCATGAAAATCGCTGCGTGGTCCGGAGGCGGGTTCAGCTGCAAGGGATCCTTCGACTGCGCGAGCTCATTCGAGCTCGCTCCGCTCAGGATGACAGATTGAATCTGGAAACCGAAAACTAGACTCGAAATTGACATGATCAAATCTGTCCGAGGAACGCGCGATCTCCTCCCGCCGGAAACGGCGTTGTGGAACTTCGTCGAATCCGCAGTGCGTGATGTGTTCCGCGCCTACAACTTCCAGGAGATTCGTACGCCCATCTTCGAAGAGACGGCTTTGTTTGCCCGCAGCGTCGGCGAAGAGACCGACATCGTCGCCAAAGAAATGTACACATGGGAGGATCGCGGGCGAGCAGCGAGCGAAAAAGGTCAATCACTGACCCTTCGTCCGGAGGCCACGGCTGGCATCGTCCGAGCCTACATTGAGCACAAACTCGGTGATCGCGGACTGAACAAGCTTTATTGCATCGGCCCGATGTTCCGACGCGAGCGTCCACAGAAGGGACGCTATCGCCAGTTCTATCAGATCGACGCCGAGGTGATTGGGCCGCCGTCGGCGGGAAGCGAGTCTCCAGCGCGCGATGCCGAAATCCTCGAGATGCTGGCCACGCTGCTCGATCGCCTGGGCATCACGGATTGGGATCTGGAACTGAATTCAGTCGGTTGCGCTAACGATCGCGCCGCCTTCAACGAGGCTCTTCGGAAAGCGCTTGAGCCGGTGGTGGGAAGAATGTGCGTCGATTGCCAGCGCCGCGCCGTGACCAACCCGCTGCGCGTCTTCGACTGCAAGGTTCCGGAGGATCAGCCGATCATCGAGAAACTTCCCCGTATCAGCCAGTTTCTCGACGAGCCGTGCCGTCAACACTTCGAGAAAGTACAGGCAATCGTGCAAGCGGTGGGCGTGCCGTTCACGTTGAACGACCGGCTGGTTCGCGGTCTGGATTACTACACACGCACCGCATTCGAATTCACACACGGTGCACTCGGAGCGCAGAATGCGATCCTTGGCGGTGGACGCTACGATGGCCTCTCCGAATCGCTGGGAGGCCCCGCGGCTCCCGGCATTGGCTTCGCCATCGGCGAAGATCGGCTGGTAATGTCTCTGAAGGAGTCGGCCGAGGGTGTCGTGCGCAAGCCTGATGTTTACATCGCGCCCCTGGGCGCCGGCACGAACCCAGAGGCAGCCCGCCTCGCCCGTGAGTTGCGTCATCACGATCTCGTGGTTGAACTTGGAGATGAGAGCTTCCGTCTCAAGAAGTCGTTCGAAGTTGCGACGAAAGCGGGGGCGAAATACATCCTTATTGTGGGCGAGAATGAAGTGAAAGCCGACGCTTTCGCCTTGAAGAATCTAGCGACGGGTGAGCAGGTCTCGGTGCCGCGGGCGGACCTGCCACGGCAAATTGGCCAGAATTGACGATCTGCGGATTTGCGCGTCACGATTGTCCGAAGCAGGCTTCGGTTATCGACTACAGGAGCTCCTATGAAACTGGATCGCATCTTCGCTGTCCTGTTGTGCGGCTCTCTCGGTATGCTCGCGTTCGGGCAGACCACCACCACTCCGCCCAAGCTCCTGACGCCGACGCAGCAGGCCCTGGTTGCCGCCGAGAAAAGCTTCATCGCTGCAGCCAAGAAGGGCGATGCTGAGTATTTCAAGCGGACCTTGACGGACGACTATTCCCTGGTTGGCTTTGACGGACAGCTGCATGACCGCCAGGAGACCCTCGGCGAATTGGGTTCGGGCGGAGTGAATGTGATGCCATACAACGTCAAAGTAGTCGAACTTGGCGACGCAGCGGCCATCGTAACCTACGACGTGGTCATGCAGGTTCCTCCGTCAGAAGATCAGGGCGCGCCTCCACGGTATCAGCATTGGAGTTCTACTTGGATCAAACAGGGCGATCAATGGAAGATCAAATTCCAGCAGACCACGCCTACGCACTGGGGAGACTGGTAGATGCAAGGATTTGCGATCAACAGTCAACTGTTGAATATTTCTGGAATAAACGCCTGCCCCGGCAACGCGTCTAATCCATAGCGGGCGTTGACTCAATATGGGAGCGCGCCTAATATCAGTGCCGAATGGCAGGTCATTCCTCCCTCGCCGGGTGGTCGACGGACAGGAACTGGCGGTGCAAGTAACGTTCAAGGAGACGCGGGCATGAAGCGAACAGCCATGAAGCGAACAGCCATGACCTCGGCGGTGTGGCTGTTGCTGGGCCTGGCGGCACTTGCGCAAACGGAACCGCCCAAGCCGGGTCCGGAGCACAAGAAACTCGACGTACTGGCGGGTTCGTGGGCGCTGGAGGGAGAGGTCAAGCCGAATCCCATGGGACCAGGCGGCAAGATGAGCGAGAATGAGAAATGCGAGTGGATGGACGGCGGCTTCTTCCTGGTATGTCATGTCGACTTCAAGAGTGCCAGCATGGGCAACGGCTCTGGCATGGGAGTGATGGGCTACTCTGCCGATGACAAGGCCTACACTTACCGCGAGTTCAACAGTTGGGGCGAGTCCATGGATTCGAAAGGTTCGTTCGATGGCGATACCTGGACCTGGACCAGTGATGAGAAGATGGGCAACACCGTCGTCAAGGGACGATTCGTCATGAAGATGACTTCCTCAACCTCTTACACCTTCACCTATGAGACGTCGTCCGACGGTGCGAAGTGGACGACAGTGGTAGACGGGAAGGCAACGAGGGAAAAGTAGGCATCGCAGAAGGGCAGCGATTTTGCAGGTGCGGGCTTCAGCCGTCGGGCTGAAGTCTTTCTGTTTTGTGGGTCGTCCGGTGAGTGATCTCACTCCGGCAAAATTCATTAACCACAAAGGGCACGAAGTTACACGAAGGTATGAATTCTCGGGGTTTCCTTCGTGCGCCTTCGTGTCCTTGGTGGTTAATGGTGTTTGGCAGCCTGAGTCGACCAGGAAAAGAACGTTTATAATCCAGAATTCGGCAAACCAGCCGCATTCTCACTGTAAGGAATCCCCTTGCTCGATTTCCTAGGTGATCTTCGACGAACGCACATGTGTGGCGCCCTGCGCCCATCCGACGCAGGTAAAAAGGCCGTCCTCATGGGGTGGGTGAATCGCCGCCGCGACCTCGGCAGCATCATCTTCATCGATTTGCGCGACCGCACCGGTGTCGCACAAGTCGTGCTGAATCGCGAACTGAATTCCGCTGCCCACGACAAGGCCAATGTACTACGTAACGAATACGTGATCGCTGTGCTCGGCACAGTGAAGCTGCGCGACGCAGACACTATTAATAAGAACATTCCGACCGGAGAGGTCGAACTGGTCGCCGACGAGATTCGCATTCTCAACGACTCGAAGCAGCCGCCATTCCTGCCCAGCGACACGGCGCTCACCAACGAAGAGACGCGCCTGAAATATCGCTACATCGACCTCCGCCGCGACGTCATGCAGTTCAATATCGAGATGCGCCACAGAGTCGCCAAGGCGATTCGCGACTATCTTTCGGGCCAGGGATTCTTCGAAATCGAAACCCCATTCATGACGCGATCCACGCCTGAGGGCGCACGCGACTATCTCGTCCCCAGCCGCGTGCAGCCGGGCGCGTTCTACGCGCTGCCGCAATCGCCGCAAATGTTCAAGCAGATTCTGATGATTTCTGGATTCGACAAGTATTTTCAGATCGTGCGCTGCTTCCGCGATGAGGATCTGCGCGCTGACCGCCAACCTGAGTTCACGCAGATCGATCTGGAGATGTCCTATCCGCAGCCCGAGCGCGTCTGGGAAGTGGTGGAAGGATTTCTGGTCGCTGCTTTCAAGGCCGCCGGGCTTGAAATCAAGAGGCCGTTCCCGCGCATGGATTACGACGAAGCCATTCGTCTCTACGGCATCGACAAGCCCGACCTGCGGCTGCCGGCCTTTACTGATGTTCGGGAATGCTTTGCGCCCGAGAATCTGCAGCAGCTTGCGGTGAATCAGAATCTGCCCGTGGTTGCGATTCGGATTCCAAGCGTAGGGGAACTCTCGCGTGCCGAACGCGACAGCGTCAAGCCGCTTTTCATTTCGAAGGGCGGCGCCAAGGTATTCGAAGACTTCAAACGCATCGAGAAAAACTTTCCCGATGCCGCGGCTAAAATCGCAGCCAAATCCCGCGCGCAAGCCGGAGACCTGCTCGTCGTCGTCGCCGGATCGGCGCAGACCGGCGAGCAGACTGCGCTTCCCTCCCACCGCAAGGTGACGCCCAGCGAGTTGGCAATCTACGCGTCGGCCGGCCTGCTGCGCATCACGCTCGCCCAGAAGTATGCCGAGCGCCACGGTCTTTTCAAGAAGAGCGGCGATCCCGCGAAAGACTTCCGCTTCCTGTGGGTCACGAACTTTCCCATGTTCGAATGGTACGAAGGCGAGAAGCAGTGGAATGCCGCCCACCATCCCTTCACTTCGCCGCATGAGGAAGACATGAGCCTGCTGGAGAAGGGCGTCGAATCGGTAAATGATCCGCAATCGCCGTTGAGTGCAGTCCGCGCGCTCGCCTACGATGTCGTGCTCAACGGAACCGAGCTGGGCTCGGGCTCCATCCGTATTCACCGCCAGGACGTGCAGCGCCGCATCTTCCGCGCGCTTGGCATGTCCGAGGAAGAAGCGAAGGCCCGCTTCGGTTTCTTCCTGGAGGCGCTGGAGTACGGCACCCCTCCGCACGGAGGAATCGCGCTCGGCCTTGATCGTATCGTCATGATTTTGGCAGGCGCTGAGAGTCTGCGTGAAGTGATTCCGTTCCCCAAGACTGCCCGTGCCGTCGATCTAATGGTGGACGCTCCCACGCCGGTGGGAGAGAAGCAACTGAAAGAGCTGGGGATCATTGTGAAGAAGTGATTAAAGGCGGGAATGTTCCTTATTAA
>Ga0066710_100007117_pt1 | contig 10619 bp, 6 predicted proteins | sample GraSoiAngelo_159_FD_79666 | JGI IMG/M metagenome (GOLD analysis project Ga0066710, IMG submission 79666) | Grasslands soil microbial communities from the Angelo Coastal Reserve, California, USA - 14_1009_16_40cm | ecosystem: Environmental > Terrestrial > Soil > Grasslands | place: USA...
CGCATGGGCGGGGGTGCCCGAGAGGCTGAGGAACACCAGTGCGCACGCGACGGTGGGACGGTTCATGGCTGATACCCTCCTCCGGCGGCCAGGGCGAAGGGATCGCAGCGCACGCGAAAGGAGGCTTGCTGGAGGCGTTGCCCACGCCGACGCTTCGCGCGCCCAGGAGCCGCTGTGCCGGAACCCGCGGCATCCCGCGCTGCGTCGCCAAGCTAGCACCCGACCCGGGGAGGTCCAATACCAATAGGGCCAGCCGATGTCAGGGCGACTTCGCGGCCCGGCGCTACTCCACCACGACCGCCTGCGGAACGTCGCGGAGCGGGGCCGGGGCGGACGCGGGCTCGAGCACCCGGAGCACCAGCAGCGTCATGTCGTCCTGGGGCTCCACCTCGCCGAGGAACTCGCGCAGGCGCGCGAGCAGGTGCTCCGACACGTCGCGCGGGCTCGCATCGATCGGCTGGTCCCGCAGCACGTCGCACAGTCGCTGCTCGCCGAACAGCTCACCGGCCGCGTTTATCGCCTCGCTGATCCCGTCCGTGTAGAGGACCACCAGGTCACCAGAGCCCAGCGCGACGTGGGCCTCCTCGAAATCGGCGCCCTCGAGGATGCCGAGGATCGTGCCGCCGCGATCCAGGAACTGCCGCTGGCCGTCGGGCCTGAGGACCACCGGCCAGTTGTGGCCGGCGTTCGAGAACGTCATGCGCATGCTGGTCCCGTCGATCCGGGCGAGGAAGAAGGTGGCGAACTGGTTGAGGGACGTGCTCCGGTAGAGCAGCGAGTTGATGTTGCGCAGGATGGTCGAGACGGGCGAGGCGGTCGACGCCTGGGTTCGCAGCGACGCCTGGAGCATCGACGAGAGGAGAGCGGCGGGGACTCCCTTCCCGGAGACGTCGGCGATCGCGATCAGGAAGGCTCCGTCGCCGTCCGGAACCACGTCGTAGAAGTCGCCTCCCACTTGCTTCGACGGGATGTAGAGCGCGTGCACCTCGCAGCGCGGCATGGGCGGGAACTCGGACAGGAGCGAGGCGCGCTGGATCTGCCGGGCCAGGTTCAGCTCCTCCTCGAACCGCGCCACCGCGATCCGGTCGCGCAGGAGCAGCGCGTTCTGGAGTGAGACCGACACCTGCCCGGCGAGACCGGTGAGCAGGGCCACGTCCTCGGACGTGAACGCGGTCCCCGTCACCTTGGCGCCCAGCAGCAGCGCACCGACCATGTCGCCGCGCCACCGGAGCGGCACGATCAGCGTGAGCCCGAGCTCGCGGGAGAGGAAGTTCTGCTCGTCCAGGTCGAGGCCCTCGACGCGATCGGTGAGGCGGTAGCTCGACTGCCGCGACGAGATCCTCGGCAGCAGCGTCCTGAGCCGTTCCAGCGCCTCCTCGCCGAGCGACGGCCCCGCCCCGGTGTAGGCGACCGCGCCCTCGGGCGTGAGCCCCACGACGTGCGCGGTCTTGAGCAGCAAGGCGTCGGCGAGGGTGCGGGTGGTGCGGGACAGCAACTCCTCGAGGTCGATGGTGGTCTGGAGCTCGCGCGCGAGCTGGCGCACCACGTTTCGATAGTCCGCCGGATCCTTCAGAAAGATCCGATCGAGGGTTTCCTCGAGGCGCGCCATCGCCGGCTGGAAGAGCGCCAGCGCCATGATCAGGAACACCGGCTCGAACACGCGCGCGTCCGCGCCCGCGACCTCGCGCACGAACCGGTTGAGGCGCCCCACCACCAGCAGGTAGACGCCGACCAGCGCCGCGGAGGCCGCCGCGTAGAAGATGCCGCGCCGCGCCAGCAGGTTCGCGTCGAGGAACTTGTAGCGCACGATCGAGTAGGCGATCGAGCCCGGACCGAGGGTCAGGGCGGTGATGGTGAGACCGAAGCGCAGGCGCGGGTCGAGCTGGAGGTTGAACAGACTGGGAATCGAGGTCGCGAGGCTGTAGCAGACCAGACACGCGCTGAGGCCGATCCCGATCACGCGCACCTGCTGCTTCAAGCGCGGAACCCGCGAGCGCCGGTAGCTGTCGAACAGGAGCCCCATGGTCGCGAGACCGAACCCGAGGTTGACCAGCGAAAACAGCGCCTGATGGACCAGCAGGAAGATGTGCAGGAGCACGCCGAAGACGCCGGCCACCGGGGCCAGGTAGCGCAGCGCGCCGACCTCGGGGATCGTGAGGTGGGGCTTCCACAGCGACACCGCCAGCATCAGCACGAAGTGGAACAGGTGCGGCGCGAACACCCAGGCCATGAATCCGATCGACCCGAAGCGTCCGGGCAGCACCAGGCTCCGGCGGGCGAAGGCCCGCTCCTCGGGGAAGACGCTCGCGAACGCGAACAGGGACGGGAAGAAGAACTCCCAGACGTAGGAGACGCTCTGGAGCAGCTCCAGGGCGCTCCTGCCGCCGGCGACCGTGCCGAAGACGCCTCCCCCCGTGCCTCGCCCGGCGAGGAAGGCCAGGGCGGCCAGGACCGCCCCCAGGCCGCCCCAGAACAGGGTGACGGCCACGAGCCGGTTGAGCCGCTGCCCCGGGTTCTCGCGAAGAATCATGACCCCGAGGACGAACACCAGCCCGCCGAGGCACAGATTCAGCGTGGAAAGGACGAGGTAGGAGTTCATCGGCCTCCGGGACCTGGGCGAAGCGGGGAGCGCCGATCGCCAAAACCGTCCGAGCTACCTACGGGGGAAGGGCCGGATCGTTGCACCCCCCATCAAGCTCCGGGCCCCTCGACCGGGATGGCCACTGGCGTGTGACAGGCAAGACAGGCCGAGTGTTTCGTTTCGGTGCGCGTGGCGTCAAGTCGATTCGGTTCTTGGAGGCGCGGGGATCGGCGCTGGTGGCGCGAGGGGCCGCGCCGGTCGGATTGCGGGCCCGAGGTCCAGCGCCGGAGGTCGGCGAGCTTCGAGCGCGCCGGGGGGTGCGGCCCGCGCGGCGTGAGGCCGGAGCTCAGCCTCCCTTCCGGGCCGACCGAACCCTCTTGATTCCTCCTTTCCCTCCGCGCGTGTAGCGGGCCACCACCGTGCTCGAGATTCCGCCACGCACGTTGAACCTGCCGATCACGGTCATCCGCCGGGGCGAGACCGCGCGGACCAGGTCCTCCAGGATCTGGTTCGTCACCTGCTCGAAGTAGTGGCCCTCGTCCCGGAACGACCACAGGTAGAGCTTCAGGGACTTGAGTTCGACGCACAGGCGATCCGGCGTGTAGATCACGACGATGGTCCCGAAGTCCGGCTGGCCGGTGACGGGACAGATCGCCGTGTACTCCGGGCACTCGTGGCGGATGACGTAGTCCCGGTGGGGGCTCGGGTTCTCGAACGTGACGAGTTGCTTGGAGGGATGGCTCGGCATGGGTTTCCTCGCCGGATGGGCAGATGGGCCGCGGATTGTTCTGCGGTGGCGGGCGTGGGGTCAAGCCGCCGGGCCGGGTCCCCGAAGCAGCCTACCCGGGGCCATGACAGGACATCGATCACACCCCAATTCGCTCTCACCCTCGGCAAACGCAAGGTGTTAGAGTAATTGCACACCTGTCGAGGTCGAGCCGTGGTCATCCCCTGCCGGCCAGCCATCGACGCCCTGCCCAAGGTCGGAGGCCGTAGGATGCCCAAGGCCGTCTGCATGCTCGCCCCTCCCATCCTCGTCGCCCTGCTGTGCTCGGCCGCTCTCCCCGCCGAGGAGTCAAAGCCTCCGAGCTACAAGGGACCCGTCACCGGTGAATACCGGAGCACGTTCCATCCCCTGGCCGATATCCCCGAGCAGGAGCCGAACGGCAGCGCCGCCGAGGCCCAGTTCGTGGGCTGCGGCAACTCGCTCAATCCCGCCTCTCTGGCCAACACGCCGGCGGCGCGCGACACCGACTGGGTCAGCTTCAACGCCGGCTCCGGCGATCTCCTCACGCTGCAGACCGGCCCGCAGCAGCCGGACGACCCCGAGGTCGACACCATCATCAGCCTCATCAGCGACACGGGCACGGTGCTCGCCAGCAACGACGACTTCGGGAACTCGCTGTGGTCCCGCATCGAGAGCTTCCCGGCTCCCTACACCGGGCTCTATTACCTGAGGATTCGCGGTTTCTCCGGAGCCGAGGGCATCTACAGGGCGAACGTCGCTTGCGAGCCGGCCCCTCCTCCGCCCAAGAACGATGTCTGCGCCGGCGCCATCAAGATCGGCTGCGGGGAGATCGCGATCTCGGGCAGCACGGCGTTCGCCCACGACGACTACGACCTCTGCCCGGGCACGCCGGTGTGCGAGAGCTCCTGCACGGGCTTCCATTCTCCGGGCAAGGACGTCGTCTACCGATTGGAGATCGTTGGCGCCGGGGACAACATCGACGTCACCTACGATCTCAACCCCCGCTCCACCGACGGGTCGATCTACATCGTCACGGACTGCGCCAACGTGCAGGCTAGCTGCGTGGCGGGCCAGGATTCGCCGACCGGCGCCCCGCCCGAGGAGCTCGTGTACACCTTCCCCGCGCCCGGAGTCTATTACCTGATCCTCGACGCCTTCACGAGCGGAGGCGCGGACTTCACGCTGAACGGCGTGCTCCAGTGCGCGACCTCGACCAGGCCCCAGGTGACGTGGGGCCGGCTCAAGGCGATTTATCGATAGCGGGGTCCAACCCGACCGCGATCGCGGTCTCGGCCCGCTCTCCTCGCCGTTGGTGGCCGCCCCTGCGGCCCCCATGCTATCGTCGCCGCTCCATGAAGCGCGTGTTCCTCGAGACCTACGGCTGCCAGATGAACGAGGCGGACAGCGAGCTCATGGCTGGTGTCCTGGAACGAGCCGGCATGTCGATCGCGAGCGCCCCCGAGGACGCCGACGCCATCCTCATCAACACCTGTGCGGTCCGCGAGCACGCCGAGCAGCGGGTGCTCGGGCGCCTGGGCGAGTTCTCGCGCCTCAAGGCGCGGCGCCCCGGCCTGGTGGTGGGGGTGGCGGGCTGCATGGCGCAGCACCTGCGCGCGCGCCTGCTCGACCATGCGTCGGTCCTCGACCTCGTGGTCGGCCCGGACGGTTACCGGAACCTTCCCGAGCTGCTGCGGCGCGCCGCCCATGGGCCCGTCGCCCACACGCGCCTGGATCGCGACGAGACCTACGGCGACCTCGAGCCCAGGCGCGGCAGCAGCGTGCGCGCCTGGGTCACGGTGCAGCGCGGCTGCGACAAGTTCTGCACCTACTGCGTGGTGCCCTACACCCGCGGCCGCGAGCGGAGCCTGCCGCTTCCCGACCTGGTCCGACAGGTGGAGCGCGCCGTCGCACAGGGATTCAAGGAGGTCGTGTTCCTCGGCCAGACCGTCAACTCCTACACTGACGGGGAGCGCGACTTCGCCGACCTCCTTCGCGCCACCGATCGAGTCGAGGGGCTGCTCCGCATCCGGTTCACCTCGCCCCACCCGAGCGACATGAGCGAGCGAGTGATCGGCGCGATATCGGAGTGCGAGAAGGTGTGCCCCCAGGTCCACCTGCCGCTCCAGTCGGGGTCGGACCCGGTGCTCGTGGCCATGCGCCGTACCTACACCGTCGGCGAGTACCGGAACCTAGTCGATCGACTGCGCGCCGCGATCCCCGGCCTGGCCCTGACGACCGACATCATCGTCGGCTTCCCGGGCGAGAGCGAGGAGGACTTCCAGCGCACGGTGGAGATCATGAGCGAGGTGCGATACGACGGCGCCTTCCTGTTCAAGTACTCGGCCCGCCCCGACACCCGAGCCTATCGGTGGGGCGAGACGGCCACGGAGGAGGAGAAGGGACGCCGGCTCGAGCACCTGATCGCGCTCCAGCAAGCCATTTCGGGGCAGCTCAACGACGCCTGGATCGGACGGGTGGCCGAGGTCCTGGTCGAGGGCCCGGCGCGGCGCGACCCGGGACAGCTCTTCGGCAAGAGCCTCCAGTTCAAGAGCGTGGTGTTTGCAGGCGACGGCACGCCGCCCGGCGCGCTTCGCAACGTGCGCGTGGTCGGAGCCACGCCCCATACCCTGATCGCCGAGCCGGTGGGCGCGGCCCGACCCGAGGCGGGGCTGGTCCAGATCGCCTGATCGGGCCCGGCGGCGATCGCGACGCGGCTTGCCTGCCGCGACCGCGCCTCTCTCACCGCACGATGCGGAACACGTTGAACCGCTCGTGGCTCCCGATCTGCCGGAGGTGGTGCGCGATCTCGGGGCGCGTTTCGAGGTCGCGCGAGCTCGAGATCAGATAGCGGGCCCCCTGCGCCGCCATGTCCTCGAACTCCTCCGCCCCTACGGCCGAGGTGGCCGACCAGCCCCGGCGGTGCATGAAGTAGAGGAAGATGTCGGGCGAGGGGTCGGAGGCCGCGATCACCCGTTCGCGGCGGTCCGGGATCATGCGATCGAGCGATGGAGCGATGGTCTCGAGCCCGGCCGGCGGGCGCCTGCCCTCGAGCCGCGACAGCCCCCGGATCGGCCCGAGGATCACGGCGGCGGCGAGCAGCGTCGCCGCGAGGAGAGCGGCCGCGGGCCGCCGAGCGGCGGCGGCCCACAGACGGCCGAAGCCGAGGGTCGCGATCGGCACCAGGAGCGGCAGGGCCGCGACCATGTAGTAGTCGTGAATCTCCAGCATCGGCAGGACGGCGACCATGAAGCCGCCCAGGCTCACGGCATAGGCGAGCGAGAACCTGCGCGTCTCCACGCTCGCCGAACCCCCGAGCGAGGCGATCCCGATCGCGAACCAGACGAAGGACGCGTAGTTGAGGAACAGCTCCGGCAGCCATTCGAGGAATTCACGCTTCAGGACTCTCGGGACGACGGCGGCCGGGTAGGGAAACATCGGCGAGAGCAGGAAGATGCGGCTGTGATGGATCTCGCTCAGCGCTCGCGCGTGGGCGTACCAGGCTCCGACAGCGGCCACGGCGACCGCAGCCGCGGCGGCCACGATCCACCGCTGTGGCCCGCTCGAGCGACCCCAGCCCCTCAGCGACAGAACCAGCGCCGCCGGCCAGGCCGCCGCGGCCGAGAGCTTGATCAGCGTCCCGAGCCCGAGCGCGCCGATCCCCCACAGGGCGTGGCGCGTCCCGCTTCCCCTGGACCAGGCCGTCAGTCCCGCCAGGCCGAGGAACAGGAACCCGAGCATCGGCACGTCGGGCATCGCGACGACCGAGTAGTAGACGAACAGCGGGCTCAGGACCAGGATCAGGCTGGAGGCCGCGGCGAGCAGGGTCGATCCGAGCAGCGCCTGCGTGAAGCGGAAGCAGCCGGCGACGGCGATCAGGCTCAGGAGCAGCACCACCAGGCGCTGGACCCAGTAGCCGTACCCGAAGGCGCGATAGCCGAGCGCCATGAGGTAGGTGACCAGCGGGAACTCCGAGCCCGTCACACCCGAGCCCGCCCCGCAGCGGTCCACGCGCGGCTCGAAGAAGTTCATGCCCTGCTCGTAGAAGTTCCGCGCCACCGACAGCGTGTCGCACTGCCGCCACAGGTGGAAGCCGACCGGCGGAAGGTTCAGGTAGCGAAGGTGGATCGCGACGTGGAAGAGAAGGAGAACGAGGAGGGCACGCCGTGGCGGGATCCGCTCGATCGCCGCGAGGAGCCGGGCCAACGGCATCGCCCGCAGCGCTTACCGTCTCAGACCGAGCCTAGACGGCCCACCAGCGGGGCGCCGTCGGCAACCGCCCGGGTCGCGGCGCGCCACGCGAGAAGGCCCGCGCCCGCGACCCCCGCCCGCTCGCCCATCGCCGCCGGCACCAGCCTGAGGCCGCGCCGGTGCGAGGCGAGCGCGTAGCGTCCCAGCGCGCGGCCGACTCCCGACATCAGCGCCTCGCCCGCCTCGCTCACGCCCCCGCCCAGCACCACGACGCCAGGGTCGATGAGGTCGACGGCGATCGCGATGGCGAGCCCGAGGCGATCGCAGAGATCCTCGACCAGCGCTGCCGCGGCGCGATCGCCGGCTGCCGCGGCGGCGAACACGTCTTCCGCGCCGGCGGACTCGAGCCCCGAGGCGGCGGCCCGTCGTGCCAGGCCACCCCCGGACATGTCGGGCTCGAGGCAGGCCTCGACTCCGCAACGGCAAGCGAGGCCGCCCCGGCCGATCGGCAGGTGACCGATCTCTCCGGCGCCCCCATGGGCCCCGCGGACGACTTCGCCGCCGACCACGATTCCGCACCCGACTCCAGTGCCCACGGTCACGGTGATCGAGCTCCGGGCTCCGCGCGCCGCTCCCCAGTGATGCTCGGCCAGGGCCGCGAGGTTGGCGTCGTTGTCCACCGCCACCGGGACGCCCAGCAGGCTCTCCACGGCTTCGCGCAGAGGGAAGTCCGACCAGTGGGGCATGTGCGGCGTGGTCCCCACCAGCGAGCCGCTCCTGGGATCGATTGCCCCGGGAGCACCGAGGCCGATCCCGGCCGGGATCCCGCCGGCGAGTACCCGGAGCTCGTCCACGGCCTCGGCGATCGCCGCGAGCGGAGCCTGGGCGGCCAGCGCCCCGCCCGAGGGCCGCTTGGAGAAATGGAAGATCTCCCCCGTCTCGCCGACCAGCCCCGACTTGAGGCTCGTCCCGCCGAGGTCGAGGCCGATGCAGTAGCGCTTCGACATGGCCCGAAACCCTATCACAGCCGCGATCGTTCCGGGCCCCGAGTTCCGGTCCACGGGCCATCGGCTGGGGTCCGGGACTGCATTCTCGACGAGGGCCCGAGCCGATGGCAGAGTATGGCCTCATGCGGCGCACGGCGAGGATCGCGGCGGCCATCGGCGTGATCGTCGCCTTGCTCCTTCCCGTCCTCTGCAGGCGCCGCGCCGAGGGGCCGCGCCACCAGGAACGGGCCCTCCCCGCGGTGCGGAGCCCTGCCGCCTCGCCGCCGGCACGCGCCGACACCGCCCGCATCCCCGGGCTCGAAGCACCCGCGCGCATCGTCCTCGATCGCTACGGCATTCCCCACCTCCAGGCGGCGACGCTCGGCGACCTCTACATCGCCTTGGGCTTCGTCACCGCTCGCGATCGCTCGTGGCAGCTCGAGCTCGGCCGCCGCTCGGCCCGCGGCGAGCTCTCCGAGTGGCTCGGCAACCGCGCTCTCCGGGGCGACGGTGGCGCCCAGCTCTTCGAGCTCGCGGAGCGCGCCGCCCGGATCTGGGAGCGCGAGCGCGGGGACTCCACGGTGCGGGTTCCGCTCGAGCGCTTCGCGGCCGGGGTCAACGCCTACTGGGCGTGCTGCAGGGCCGGCGTCGAGCCCTGGGCCGAGGAATTCACGCTGCTTGGCCGGAAGCCCGATCCCTGGAGACCGGAGGACTCGATCCTGCTGCTGCTGGCACAGGGCCTGGTGCTCGACCTGGACCTTCCCGAGCTCGAGGAGCAGCGAGAGATCGACGAGCGCGGCGCGGCCTGGGTCGCGGCCCGGCGGCGCTTCGAGGGCGACTGGACTTACCGGACCATTCCCGATCGCGTGGCGGAGAGCCGGTACGGAGCCACGGCTCGCCCGGCGGCCCGGAGGATCGACGCGGGGCGAGGCTTGATCGGCCGGGAACCCCTCCCCTGCGCCGCGGCCGAGCGGTCCCTGGGCCGATGGCTCCTACCTTCCGGAGAGCCCGAGCTTCGCGCGAGCAACGTGTTCGCCGTCGGCGGCAGGAGGAGCGCCAGTGGCAGGCCCATGCTCGCGAACGATCCTCACCTGGGCCTCGCCACGCCGGGACCGCTCTATGTCGTCCACCTCGACGTCCCGGGGCAGGTGGATGCGATAGGCGCCACGGTTCCCGGCGTCCCGGCGATCGTGAGCGGTCGCAACCGGGATTGCGCCTGGGGCATCACCGCGCTCTCGGCGGACGTGATCGACGTCTACGCCGACACGCTGAGCGAGGACGGCCGCCGGGTGAAGTGGAACGGCTCGTGGGTCGCGCTGCGCGAGGCGCCATTCCGGATGCGCTACCGGGTGCCCGGCGGGCTCCGCGTTCCCCTGCTGGGGATGGAGCGCCGCTATGGCCCCCACGGCCCGGTGCTGGCGATCGACCGCCGGCGTCACGTGGCGCTCGGCGCCCGCTGGGCGATGAACGACAGCGCGGTCACGCTACGGCGCCTGCTCGGGCTCGAGCGCTCGCGGAGCGCCGCCGAGATCGCCGAGCGATACCGCACGCTCGTGACCCCCGGTCTCAACGTGGTCGCGGCCGACGACCGCGGCGGTCTGGTCTACGAGGCGGTGGGCGCCGTGCCCAGGCGAGGCTTCGATGCCGGGCGGGGCGTGCTGCCGGGCGACGGCCGCCACGAGTGGCAGGGCACGATCCCGCCGGACGAGATGCCCCGGTGGGAGGTCCCTCCCGAACAGGTCGTGGTCAACTCCAATAACCTCCCGGTGGGACCCGCCTATCCGGTCCCGTGGCCGCGCTTCGACTGGGCTCACGACCGGGCACTGCGGATCGACGCGCTGCTGCGAGCGGAGTCCCCCGTGACAGCGGGCGACCTCTGCGCGGTCCAGAACGACGTGCTCTCGCGCGGCGCCGAGCGCTTCGTCCCGCGGCTCCTGGCCTGCGCGGATTCGCTGGCGGGAAGCCTGACGGCTCGCGAGCGCTCGGCGCTGGACACGCTCCGGCGCTGGGACTTCCTCGCGCGCCGCGACCGCGTCGGGCCCACGCTGTTTCGCGGATGGCTCGGCGCCTTCCAGCACCGCTCGGGGCTCGAGGGCCTGCAGGGACTCGCCGCGGC